>ERZ1034365.130-NODE-130-length-40680-cov-3.188779_pt1 | contig 40680 bp, 46 predicted proteins | sample MGYA00520615_ERZ1034365 | MGnify/ENA primary metagenome ERZ1034365 (study PRJEB33736, sample SAMEA104284505) | Azolla filiculoides | biome: Urban; feature: Water surface; material: Ditch water | place: Netherlands | collected 2015-10-28 | depth 0-0.1 m ...
GTAAAGTGTGAAGCTTGTCGCGAAGTACTTTGATCTGTTCCGGTTGTCTGGCTAATTCATTTAAAATAAGCATCGGTATTTTAGGATTTTCTGCCAATAAATCGAAATGAGTTTCTACGATATGTTTTATTTTATCCGTAAAACTCATATTTTCTAATTGAGTTGTGTCAAAAATTTTCTGAAAGAAAAGTTTGAATTTGCTCTCAAAAATTGTATTGAATAAATTGTCTTTTGTTCTGAAATAATAATGTACCAAAGCCTGATTACATCCTACAGCTTTCGCAATTTGAGTTGTTGATGTTGATGCAAAACCTTTCTCCAGAAACAGTTTTTCTGCAGTTTCAAGAATTGCTTGCTCCATATTTTGTTCGTTCTTAATATCCATATTTAATAAATATATTTAATAGACCTATTAATTATTTGCAAAGTAAAAGATAATAATTGGAATTACAATCAATTTTTTCAATTATTTTTATCTGACACCTGTTAAGGTCTTGATATTCGTCAACAACTACATAGTCTTGTGGAAACATCCATATAGAACTATCAATTGCTGGTAGAAAAATCATATCAGTAAAATCGTATGTTGTTCTATCATTAACCATAACATCCAATATCTTCAGAGTTCTTTTAATATCTTCAGTTTTATTAAGGTTAACATCATATTTTTCAATAAGATATGGAATACTATCTGCTGTAAGGCTCATAGATGATCTACAATAATTTACTAACTTTTTCAAATCATATAAATAAGTGTAAATATCTTCATGTGAATTAAACTCAGATTCCAATCCCCATGATTTAGATTTCTTTGTAATGATTTTATCTACCTTAAATTCATCAAAAATAATTTTTTCACCATATTTTCTTTTTATTGCTGCCATACCTAGTCCATATGTTGTATAACATCGAACGTATTCAGGTAGTTTACCTTTTAACTCTTCTTGAATATGCTTATTAAATGCCAAAAAAGTTATTTGTTTATCTTTTGGTAATAGATTAGCTATTTCAATAATGGTTGTAGTTTTACCAGCACCAGCATATGCTTCAATAAGTAAATTTTCAGGACGACTTTTCACAAAATGAAATATCTTTTCCTGTTCTTGTGTGGGTTTAAATTTCATTACAATTATTTTATAAGTTTTCTACAAGTTACATATGGTCGATAAAAGAAGTTTAATGGTAAACCCATTATTCTGGTTTCAGTCCATTTAATTGTTGGATTACCATTTCTATCTGAAGCATATGTACCAATTACAATTTCATCACCAATATTTAAATCATTATCATCAGGAGAATAATAATTAGGGTTATAATTAAGTCTTTCAAGATGTGGTGGGTTAATACCCTCTTCTTCTGGTTTTAATGGTGGTGCATCAATTTTCCAATTTTCTTTATTTTCAATAGCTGTTTTCATTATATGAATATTAAAGTATTTATATACTACAAATGTATGAATAAAATATTAGAATTAAAAATAAAAAACTATGGGATTAATTACCAAACCAGAACGAAATAAATTATACCTTCATGTTAAGCATGAATTAGGATATCCAGTACGTGATATTTTCGAAGTAGATGATGATATGATGAATTCGTATCTTGAAATGGTTGTTGAAGATTATTCAGCATTATTAAATAACTGGCTTATTCAACAACAATGGGTTTCTTTAGAAGGTCTTGACAAAAACTTGTCCGACTTTACTGTAGCATATAGCACAAAGTCGAACGACTATATGAAATCATTTACATACGCTTACTCAAAACAGGTTGGTTTAGGTACTAACGTACCTGCTGGTATAGGTTGGGAATTAAAACGTGATTTTATTACTGTTGAACCAAACGTACAACATTATATCATACCTGCTGGAAGAGAAGTTAATGAAGTTCTTTGGGAAACCCCACCTTCAATTGATGGTGGTCAAGTTGATCCATTCGCTTTAACTATGGCTGGAAATAATATTGGTGGGTTCTCAATGTATTCATCACCAGCTCGTTATGTGCAACCAGTTTATTCAACACTTCTAATGGCACAGGATAGAAGAATGAAACAGAGAATGTTACAATCACCACTAACCTACAGAATCACTGGTTTAGAAACAGGAGAAAAGATGTTACATTTGTATCCAATTCCAGGTAGTCGTAGTGAAATTAAAGCAACTTGGATGAATCAATTAGTCGGTAGACAAGTATGGTATTGGTATTATGAAACCAATAAACAAAATAGAAAGAAATGTCTTAAAGATAACCCAGATATAGTAAAATTACCTAGTGATAGTCCTAGTAGCGTTCTTCAATGGTCTAACTTAAATGATGTTGCAAAACAGCAAATAAGAAATTTATTAATCGCTAAAGTTAAAATGGTTATTGGTGGGATTAGAGGTTTTTATACTGGTGCAATTGGTGTAACAGATAAAGAATTAACTATGGATTATCGTCATTTACTTGATGAAGGTATTAAATTAAAAGAGGATACTGAAAAATTTATCATGGATAGTTTAGATAAACTTTCTCAAGTTAATCTTACTGAAAATAGAGCTAAAATTGCTGAAAATGTTAATAAAGCTCTTGGTTATCAACCATTTAAAACACCTATAATTCCTATTTAATATGAAGAAAAAACAAGATAATGTTGACTTAGAAAAAAATAGATATGGTTTATTTATGTCTGAAAAATCATTTAATCTTGATGTGATGTATGGTCGTGAATTTTTAAGAGCCGATAATGTTCAAGAAATTACGCTATATAGAATCAATATAATTGAAACTAAGACACATAAATTATATGGTCAATCTAAGCCTAGCGATAAAACATTTATGACACCAATCAGACTTAGTGCTATGGTTAATGTTGAAGATGCTGATCAGAAACTATATGGTAATGGTGATGCTGGTATTACTCGTGATGATACAGGTAATTTAAGAATAGGAATTTACCTTCAAGAATTACAAGATAAACGTACTGAAATTAATAGAGGTGATATAGTTCAATATAATATGAGTGGAATGAAACCAAGATTTTATGAAGTAATGTCTGCAAATAATGTTAGTGACACTTCAAAGAAAACTATAGGTGGATTCAAAGCGTATTTTAAAAATGTGTTAGCAATTCCAGTGAAAGAAGATTACACTAATTTACTGTCTGAAGTTTAATTTAATGAAAAAGTTAAAGGAATTATAGGATTAGTTGGTATTACAATGTGTGATTTATTTTCAACTACTTTAACTACCTCAATTTCTTCATCATCAAAATTGATAAAGTTTAACAGATCGTCATTTATAAAAAGTGGCGATCTATCTCCTTTATGTTCTTTTTTTAAAGACTTATAAAAATTTTCAGCTTCGTCTAAATTCATATCATCACATAAAATTTCTAATATAGCGTTTTTAGAATAAACTAATCTATTACCCATTACTCCAACTATTGCATCATCAAAATCTTCAATATATTGGAAGGATATATCAGGATATAATTCATATAACACTTTACAAATATTAAATTCTTCTTCATTATCCATCTAGTCGTTTTTTTATTTTATCTAATTCCTCACATATTTTTTGGAACTGTTCCTTTGACTGAATCCCTAGATCGTCACCATATTCCATAAATACTGAAATAGTAAACAAAATAAACTCTTTTTCTTTATTATTTAAATAAAAAGATTTTTTAATAAATGTATATAAAGCTAAAGATAGCAATAATATAATTATTGATAATATTAATATTATTGCTATCATTTAATTTATTTTTTTAAACCGACAAACAATTCATATGTAATAGTTGGGTGATATAAATAATTATTTATTTCAAAATCATCAATTGATAAATTAAGAATATCGTCTAAATTATTTAATTTTTTATTTATTTTCATTGTTGGTAAAGGAAATATAGTTCTTTTCAATTGTTCTTTAGCTGTTTCAACATGTGTAACATATAAATGAGTATCACCACCAATCCAATTAGCAATACCTGTAATCATATTACTAGCTTTTGCAAAAATCATAAGTAATAATGACATAGATGCAATATTATATGGACAACCAAGTGCAGAATCGACAGAACGTTGATACATATTTAAGTCAAGATAGAATTTAGGTATATTAATACAATCAAAATCTGCGTGTGTTAATAGGTTTGGTGTACCTTCTGGAACAAGATTTCTTCTTTCTTCTAAACTCAATGGTCTTACAATAAATTGATAAAGTAAGTGACATGGTGGCAATGCCATTTCTGGAAAGTCTGCCTTATTCCAACCATCAATGATATGATAACGACTGTAAGGGTTTGATTTTAAACCATCAATTACATCTTTAACCTGATCAACACCATTTTGGTTTCTCCATTGGTAACCATAGACTTTGCCTAGATCACCTAGTTTGTATTCTGGGTCAGTACCCAAATTACCTGATTTAATTGCTTCAACAAACTCTTCCATCGTGAATGGTCTAGTTTTATTTTCTGTAGGATCATCCATTAAATAGTCGTAATCTGGTTCAACCATTGTACCGACAAACTTTAAATACCATCTATAAGCATCACCATTCCAGATATTTACCTTATTATCTACAAGGTATTTAATGTTTGTTTCGCCACGTAAGAACCAGAGTAGTTCATGTACGATACCTTTCCAATACATTTTCTTAGTGGTTAGTAATGGAAAACCATTAGCTAAATCCATACTGATATCAGCTTTTGATATACCAATAGTATTTGGCATATTAGCTCTACCGCTTTCTTTTTCGACACCATTATCAATGATGTTCTGTAACAAATCTAAGTACTGTTTCATTCTTTATATTTAAAATTAGTGTAAAATAAATTTCCTGATGGTGGACTTAATGGTTGAACTGTAACTTTATCAAATTCAATTGATTTTGCTGCAACCTTGATTATATTAATTGGTAATGGTATGATCGTACCATTAGCAACACCTTCATCATATTTTCTTTTTCTTTCTTGACGATCTTTATTTTCATTCTGAACATATTTATTGATTTCAGATTTAGGTGTACCAATTGGAAATAATTGATCAGTTCTTTTATCGGCAATATACTCTTGCCAAGTTTTATCTTCTAAAAGTTTAAAAAATCTGACACCACGTTCACCATTACGTCTACACTCAATTAATCTAAACATATCCCATTGAAATGGGTGTCTAGCGTATATGTATTTTTTAGATGGATAACTATAATAAAAATGATCAGAATCCATCACATATTGATCACTACCATCATCAATTAATGGTACTCCACTAATAGGACATTTAAATTCATGTAAAGGATATAATCCATTATAATGTCCTTGATTATCAGGGTCACTTAAATATCCCAAATTGTGCAATATTTTTACTATCATCATAACCTACAAGACCTTCTAAAAGACCCATAGATTTCCATTTACTGATAGTAGCTTCTTTTTGCTCACGTAATTGATCTAAACCAATTTGAGTAGCTTTAGTGTTTAGCTCTTCGATCTTTTGTTCAGCATAATTTAAAGTAAAATGAGCTTCCAAATCAAGACCTGTCATAAACTGTAGTTCAGAAGTTTCATTGAATACATTATATTGAGTGATAGACTCATGAATAATTTTAATGATTTCTTCTTCAGTCAAATCATGAGTTCTAATTATCCTATGTATAATAGGAAATGGAATTGTTGAAAATGATTCTGTATCATTTTCGATTTTAATTAAATAATTCAAAGTTAGATTAAAAGCATCACATGCTTTTTGTTCTCTATCTTCAGGAACTCCTTCAAAAAAACCTTTTTCTTTCCATTTTTCTAATGGATAACTATTTTCCTGTGCTTCCATAACCACCTCTGTTATTAGCTTCCAAATTTTCTACTTCTATAAAAGTAATATTACTTACGAAGAGCCATTTTAGTTTAACATACCAAGGAGCTTTCATGGTTGGACGAATTTCAAACTGGCAAATTCTATCACCTTCGTTTACTGTTGATTCTTTCATTGCATAAGCACCAAAATACCAAATATCGTTATTTCCTGAATAACCAACACCATTTTGGTCAGGGCCATCTATAACGCCATAATGGTTGGTCTGAAATAGACCATACTTTTTGAATGTGCCTGATCTTGGAACTAAATTACCTTGATAATATTTAGGTAATTCCATTGAAACACCTAAATTAATTAGTTTATATGTTCCTTTTTTAAAATTAACTGTTTCTGCTGCTTTTAAATCTATCCAATTACCAAAGGATTCAATTTTACAATTCTGATTGTGGTATTTAATTTTAATCTTCATTATCTAATAAATTATATTCGTTTAATTCTTCTTGTATTATTTTTCCATTAGCATCTATTTTTCCAATACTTCTGGATGATATGCTAAATTTGTTATTATTTATTTTTTCTAAAATTTCTTCTGCTTCAGGCACATCATTTAAAACCAATGTTTTATCTGATGTCATACTACCAACTACTTTACCTTTATATCTAACATCAATAGTTTTCTCAGTAAAATAATTATCAAATGCTATATGTGAAAATAATGCACTTGATTCGTAATCATTATATTGTTTCTGCCTTTTCGTCATTCAATTTATTTTTAGCTTCAACAATTTTTAACTTACATTCTTTTACTTCAGAAGGATATAATGTAAATTCTTTTCTACATGGATATTTTTCAGGTTTATTCATGTTATGATCTAAAAAATATTTTCCTTGTGATTCAGCTTTTTCAAAACCTTTATATAATTCTTTAGTAATATTATTATACGAATATGTATGCCCTCTACTGAATGCAATAAATAATCTTTGTGATTTAGGAAAATATGTAGTTTTTAAGACATTTCCAGAAGCATAAACAGCTTCCACATAACCAATTGTTTGATCTTCATTAAGGTATTCGTTTCTTTCAGCTATCATGATAAATATTTTTGACAAATATATGATTATTATTAATTAAAAACAATAGTATTTATATAAAAATGTTTAAGTTATGGCAATGCCTAAAAAAGTAAAATATAATCTCGAACTTAATCCGACTAAGGTTGGTACTAAATATTTAGAATATGGTTTTGAGAGAATTGCAGAATTAATGAGGTTAACTGATGAAAAAACTAAATATCTTCCAAGAACAATATTATTTGAAGATATTGATTTGGCTGTATCTGATTTTGTTGATACAGGTAAGTTAGAATTGGTTATGGATGGTAAGAAAGTGCCATGCTTTTATTTACTTAATGAAAGATGGGGTGAATTTGAAAGAACTTGGAAATTTATGGATGGTGATAAAAACGTTCCAACACCATATATTACTGTTAGGCGAACAGAAAAGAAAATTGGTACTAGATTAGGTAGCGCAAAGTCTTTGATCCCTCAATTAATGAAATTTAGATATTATGATGTACCTATCTTAGATGAAGGTCAAGTTATTTTTCTAAGATTTAAAACACCAGAACCTATTAATATTGATTTAACTTATGAAGTTTCTTTATTTTCTAAATATGCTGTAGATATTAATAAATTTGACGAAACAGTATTCAAAGAATTTGCAGCAAAACAAAGTTATATCTTTATAGATGGTAATCCTATGCCACTATTCTTAGATAACGTTACTGAAGCCAATACTATTGAAAATATTGATGGAGATAAGTTTTTTGTATCTAAATACAATATAACAGTACGTGGCTTCATTAGAAATGAAGAAGATTTTCAAATAACTAAAACATATAGAAAGCCAGCATTTTCGGTTCAAGTAATCTAATTAAATACCACTAGTTAATCCACTTAAAGTAAAATAACTTTGAGTAAGATAATTAAATGTTTTACCACTAGGATATGATTGTTTTAATTGATCAAAATTGGTGACATTATCATTAACTTTATTAATAAAAGCACTATCAATTTCAGAAATCTGATTAATATTTATTAAGCCAGTTGCTTGAGTAAATTTCCATGTTTTATTCATCAAATTAATTTGAATATTAAAATATGTGTATTCTTCAGTATCAGGATTTACATATTGGTTAAAGAACACTGATGTTTTACCTGATTTTGCATTATAAAATAAGAATCTTGAATATGTTGTAGCGGTAGTTCCTGTTTGTTGTAATACAAACGATTCTGGGAGATATAAATAGAAAAACTGGTTCTTATTATTTTGGTCTATAGCATAATTATCAGTTATTTTAAAATCTTTAGTAAAATAATTTGTTGAAAGTTTTATATTTTTACTCTCATTGAAATCATCATAGATTTCCATAGCATAGAAACTATTTAATACATTTAAGGTATTACCAGTAATTTCATCAATAGTAAATTGTGGTTCAGTAAAATTAAATTGCAAATTTATACCAGCAATATAGGGATTATCTGCATTATATTTAAACTTTCTCATTTCAGGGTCAGCAGTTTCGTTAATTAAACCTACTGATGCAATTTCGGTATAATTATTAATTTCTTGCTGATAACCCAAGAAAGATTCATTAGAACCTAAATTTATTCTAATATTTTTCTGATTATCACCTGTTTTTATTATATATTTACTTAGCATGGGTTTCCTAAATTATTTAAACCTGACGTAGGTTGTGTATGTATTAGATTTGGATCATAAAAATTTAAATTCTTGAATACATCATACGTATTAGAATATGGATCACTTAAATCTGGAACAATATCTAATATCACGTTAGAAAAAAGATATCTTCTATTATTTACAAAAGGGTAATTTACACCAATATTACTAATCGGGTCGATATATCCTTGTGGTAAAATATCTCGCCATATTCTTTTGCCATTATCAGCTAGTGGTGGTTCGTTTTCTTTTAACGCATAATATGGTATTTTAGACGTTTCTTCATACGAAACGTCATTTATATTAGCTGTACTAATACTATCGCTAAAATAGCGTAATTTGAATGGAATTAATGGGTTATATTTCCAAACTAAACCATCAATACCAACACCTTTATTATATTTAGTATAAATATAATGAATTTGATTTAAATGATTATCAATAGAAAATTCGTCTTTTGAAAATTTGATAATGTCACGATATACGTTACTAGTATTATCATAGTCTAATCTACTAGAAACACCACTATTATCCCAAACAGTATATTTTTTAGTATTATTTTGATCAGGAATATATTCTGCAAATAAGTATAGTTCAGTTACTGGTAATCCAGTGCCACCAGTATAATTATCAAATGTTATATTCTGCATAAAGTTTTCAACATTAATATCTTCATTAAAATTGAAACAATATGTTTGTTCATTGAATACATTATTAGAATAACCTGCTGGATATATATCAATATCATCGCTAACTACCTCAAAATCTCTTATATAATAACTATTATCACCTTCAATAGTTATATTAGTATATCCAGTATTTGAAGGTCTTAATAACTTAAATTTAAATGAATTTAATAAAGTTTTTGAAGTGTTTGTTAAGGTAGATGCACTAGGGTAATATGGTATAAAAAAATCATCTAACGATGGTAGCGTACCAACATTTTTAAGATTATTAAGCAAAGAAAAATATTCGATTTTACCATATATTCTATATACTTCACTAGCTTCCCTTTCAGCATCAAACACATCAGAAGCACTTAAACTACTATTAATATTATATTCTGTAATTTCTTCAAGCTTATTAGTTAATTCAATTCTAGCATAATTATCAACGTTAACACTATTAACGTTTTTAGCCGAACCCAACAATATTTGTAATTTTTCATCCATTTTTATATTATTAACCCTAAATCGAATAAGTAATCAACACAGTTTGAATTACCTAAACCTTTATAAAAATAGGTTTTAGGATCAGGTAATAGTGTTGGGTTACCATTTATTTTTCCACCATTAATAGGACAAGCAGCATTAATAGACCAATTGGATGGAATATTAATACCATTTCTATAATTAATATCATTATATGTTTTATTTTGTCCAGTTAAACCTGATACTATTATATCAGTATTAGTAAAACCTTTTTTGGATACACTTTTAAAAGTTTTTATATCTGTTATAGGTACTTCTATAATATCTGTCCAATGTAAATCTGATCTTGCAAACCATTTAGTATTTATATCACCTGCTGCTATACCTTGTGTATTATTTTCAACAAAATAGTAATTTAAAGTTTTATCATCAGTTTTTTGGTGTGAAAAATAATTAGAAGTTCTAACGTATTTAATACGTGAATAGTTTTTAGTTATATTACCTAATTGAGGTAAATAAACTGACATATTTAACCAATTAGCACCAAAAACAGTTAAATTAGTATTAGATGGTACTTGGTTAGTAATTGAATTTGATGGAAATTCTGATTCTATATTAGTAAGTTCATCTCCAATACTATTTGTTGCTATAACACCAACATTAGAAAAAGGGTCTAAGTTATATGGTTCATTAATTCTATCCCAATTAAAAAAACCATTATCTTCATTATGTGCAGTATCACCACCAGAAGTATGTGTATTATAAGCAGTTCCATGAAATCTAGCTAAACTATAAAATTTACCAGCACTAAAAATATGATGTTTTTTTCTCCAAATTTTTGTATCATTAATATCTTCATTATTATTTGGTATAGAAAAACTATGATTTCTTTCAGCATATTGTGGAAATTTTAAAATAATTCTATATGGTGTTGCTACAGCACCTTCAAAACCATGTGTAAAATTCATTGGTAGTGTATCATTATTAATCTCCAGAGTTAAAAAACCTCTGAACTTAGTAAACACACCACCAGAATAATCATCATCTACGTTTATTTCATTACCGAATTCATCGGTAATAACCTTATTTCTATTACAATTAACTATAATTACAAAATCACCATTACGTTTATATATTGAATATTGTGATTTATCTAACAACATCATACTATCAATAGGATTTGCTATATCTGGATCAATATCATCAATATCTTCATCACTAACATTTGATGGATAATAATATATTTTTTCTGTTACATTAGCAGTTCTTTTTGTAGAAATACTAACATTATTATCAGCATCATTAGCTCTATAAACATCAGGTATATCTATAGTATTATTAACGCTATCACCTCTCAAGCAACCATCAGCATCAGTAAAAGCACTTGCAAATAATGTGAATGTATTAGTAATTACTGATCTAATTTTAAAGTCTTGTCTAGTAATACCTATTTCAAAATTATCTACATCACCCCAGAAAGGAATAATATCTACACCAACTTCTTGTGTTTCAATATGAGGTAAATCATTTAGATCGTTACTAGGTTTAATTATTGTTCCATTAATAAATAAATTTTCTGAATAACCTAATGATTTAATCATACTTGCTGGACTCATTGAGTATTTTCCAATATCTGTTATATCGACACTCATATGAACAGTTTGAGTTCCAATAGGTACTCCAAATATCATGTAGTCACCAGCATTATTTGTAGTAGCTGTATACTTATAGTATTTTTTATATACATTTAAAAATTCTTCGTTTACTACAAATTCTTCTTTAATTGGTAACGACCCAAAAGGTTGTGGTGGTCTAGCAGTACCATCAACATATTTACCTACTCTAGGAAGTAAATTATATCTTTTACCTTCATTATTAACGTCCCTTGGTGTAGTATATGGATATAAACTATATATATTAGGATCATTTGAATCTGTGTCGGTCAATGGTATAAATATAGATATTTTAGCATTAGGAATACCAATACTATTATTGGCAATCACTCTACCAACTAAAACACCATAATCAGAATTGAAACTTTGATAAACATCAGTTGTATCAATAGACATTGAAAGAAATTCTAAGGTTTTAGTGCTTTGTTCCAACTTTACCTTAATATGCTTATCAGTATCTTTATTCTCTGAATTTATGAAAATACGCTGAGTCTTATTCATTTATAATTTTCTATTTCATATAAATACTATTTTTTAAATTTTAAACATGCAGACTATTTATATCATATGGATAAAATCGAATACCATACCTCAAGAAATACTGTCCTAAAATACTTCAATGGAGTATTACACCCAAAAAAATATATAAAATTAAAAAGTTAACTATCTGTTATTATGGTTAGAATTAGAAAAAATGTCGCATCAAAGGATAAAAAGAATTCTATTAAAAGAACTAGAAGTAATACAATAAAAAAAGAAAACACCAAAAAAGAAATTTCCAGAGCATTAAATATTCCACTTAAAGATATAGTTCATATAAATGATACAGATGTCTCTATATCAAACTATTGTACAAAACATCCTAAGTTTATAACAACAAAGGCTGATCTAAAAAACAAAATAAGGAAGATTAAAAATAATGAACACAATAAATTAATTTGTCCTATTTGTAATCCGCTAGATAAAACTAGCTCAATTCAAGAAAATGAAGTAAGACAATTCATAGAAAAAGAATTACATATAGAATCAAAGAAGCTTAAAATTCAAAAATCTGAGATTGATATATATATTCCGCAGCATAATTTAGGAATTGAATATAATGGTTTATGGTGGCATTCCAGCAAGTTTAGGAAAAGTAACTACCATTTAAATAAAACAGAATTATCTGAAAAGAATAATATTAAACTATTACAAATTTTTGAAGATGAATGGACTAATAAGAAGGATATTGTAAAATCTATAATCAAATCCAAACTTAATATTTACGACAAAAAAATATTTTCAAGATATTGTGAGATAAGGGAAGTAAGTATGCTTGAAGCATCAGCATTTCTATCTGAAAACGATTTGTTTGGTTCAAGTAATACTTTAATAAATTATGGTTTATATTTTAAAAATGAATTAGTTAGCGTATTATCAATCAAAAATATTAGTTTTCAATCATTTGAAATAATTGGTCATTGTGATAAATTAAATATTTATGTATCAGGAAGTTTAGATAAGTTAATTAAACATTTTATTTATATACATAAGCCTAAGTCTCTGATAAAGAATGTGGATAGACGATATTCACAAGGGTTATCGTATAAAAAAATAGGATTTAAAAACATACGAAATACAAGACCAAGTTTTTACTATTTTTCATATAAAAAGAAAAATATGAATAGAAGAACTTTAGCCAATATTAAAGAACAATTTCCTGAGTATTTAACTGATATCCATGATATTTCAGAAGAAACACTGATGGAGCAATTAGGATATTATCGTATTTATGATTGCGGTTACAAAAAATTTGTGTTGAATTTAAAATAATCATAAGGCGAATTGTTTTTTGGCAAATTATCAAGTATTTATATGAAAATATTATAAATCTAAAGTTTATAAAAAAATAACGAATAATAAAAAATAAAATTATGGCTGAATTTGTATTTACGTCACCAGGTCTAAAGTTTAGAGAACGAGACCTAACATTTGTTACTAAATCAGTAGGTGTCACAACATTAGGTCTTGTTGGTGAAACCTTAAAAGGGCCAGCATTTGAACCTGTATATCTTGCAGATAAGGGTGAGTTTCTTACAAGATTTGGTGCGCAGAGCATTGAAAAGTTTTCCAATGGAAGTCTAAGATATCAATTACCTTATAGTGCTAATGCTTACCTTGAAGAATCAAATCAATTATGGGTTACTAGAGTATTAGGTTTATCTGGTTATGATGCTGGTAATGCTTGGATTGTTACATTAAGTTCTGGATTAAATCCAGATACACTTGCTATTGGTGTTCCAGCAGTATCTACTGTTGCGTTTACTAATTATACTTATGATGGAGTTAGTCTATATCAGGTAGGCGATAGTGGTAGTTCATTTACTGGATTTACTAAAACTGGTTCAAACTTCTCAGGTATTAAAAATACTTTTACTGTTGCTACTATGACAGGTGGTACAGGTACAGTTTCACTTAGTGCAACTACTTTAAGTGGTACTGAATATACTGGATATACTAACATGGCTCTTGCTATGATTAGAAGTAAAGGTTATGTTGAACCAGTATTTAATGCTGAACCAAAAACTAATTTTTATGTTACTGGTATTACAGTTACTAATAATACAACTAATGTAGGTGTAGGTGATTTATATGGTGATTTTACACTCGTTTGCGCACTTAATGGTGGTGGAACAGAGTCATATAACGTCTCTTTAAATCCTAATGCTAGTAATTATTTACCTAATGTTGTAGGTACTGGTGCTAAAGATAAAAAAACTAAAATTTGGATTCAAGAAATTTATACAGACACAATTAAAAAAATTGATGATTTTGGTACTGAATTTCCTAGTGGTTCAACTTTAACAGGTATTTCACCTATTGGTTATGGTGTTAATACTGCTTTAATTAAAGCAATTACAAGTAATTTTAGTAATTATAAAACACAGTTTAAAACTCCTGAAACTCCTTGGGTTGTATCTCAATTAAAGGGTGGTAATCTTGATAGATTATTCAAATTTATTTCTATTTCTGATGGTGATAACGCCAATAAAGAATATAAAATAAGTATTGGAAATATTAAGCCAGATACTTTTGAATTTGATGTGTTGATCAGGGATTTTTATGATACTGATTCAAATCCTGTTGTTTTAGAATCTTATACAAGATGTACAATGCTTGAAGGTCAAACTAACTTTATTGCACAGAAAATAGGAACATCTGATGGTACTTATGATATTGTTAGTAAATATGTTATGATTGAAATGGCTACTGGAATTGCTCCTGATGCTTTCCCTGCTGGTTTTGAAGGATATATCTTAAATGATTATACTACTACTGGAACAGGTTCAGGTACTAATGCTACTGCTCCAAAGTTATTTTACAAACAATCATATGCTGATGGTGAAAAAGTAAATAGAGTATTTTTAGGTTTATCAAATAGTGGTTATGATGGTGTTTCAACAAAAGGTACTGGTATTAATCAGAATGCTTTTAATTTCCATAACTATGTGAATGGTACTAGTATAAGCGGATTTACTAAAACTAAAGGTTTCCATATGGACTCTGGTGCAACTGGAACATATTATGATGGAACTCAATTAATTGGTCAATTTGAAGTTGGTGCTGATACATTTAAAACTATTGTTGATACTCTTAATCCAAATAATAAATATGCAGCATTAAATACAAGAAAATTCACATTTGCACCTGCTGGTGGATTTGATGGATGGGACGTAAATAATGATATCAGAACTTATGGTGATTATTATAAACAAGGTGGAATTTATTCTGGTGTACTTGATGCTAGTATTACTCCATTGAATGATTTTCAAGCATGGGAAACTGCAATCAGTACTTTTGCAAATCCAGAAGAAATTACTATTAACGTTTTCTCAACTCCAGGTATTAACTGGCAAGATAATACTGTTTTAGTACAGAATACAATCGAAATGATTGAACAACAAAGAGCTGATAGCTTATATGTTATTGATTCTCCTGACGTTGAAATGTCATACATGATTGGTGATTCTAAAATAGATGTTAGTGTTGCAAACGATATTGCTTCATCTATGAATGGTACTGAAATTGATTCAAGTTATTCTTGTACTTATTTCCCTTGGGGACAGTTAAAAGATACACAAAATAACGTTAATGTCTTTTTACCACCAACACCTGAAGTATTGAAAGCAATCGCATTTACTGATAATAGTAAATTCCCTTGGTTCGCACCTGCTGGTTTACAGAGAGGTACTACAGACTTTAAGAAATCTAAGTTTAAATTATCACAGGATGCTCGTGATATTCTTTACAGAGCAAGAATTAATCCTATGGTAGATTTCTCAGATGCTGGTACAGCTATTTTTGGTCAGAAAACTTTACAGATTAAACAAAGTGCTTTAGACAGAATTAATGTAAGAAGATTATTGTTACAAATAAAAGTTCTTATTTCAAATATTGCAATCAGATTAGTTTTCGAACAGGATGATCAAGCAACAATTGACCAATTCTTAACAAAAGCTAACCCACTTTTAGATAATATCAAAAGAGAAAGAGGTTTATACGATTTCAAAGTGAAAATGGATAGTACTAATAATACACCAGAAACACAAGATAGAAACGAATTGTATGGTGAAATTTATTTGAAACCAACAAGAACAGTTGAATTTATTGGTATTGGGTTTACAATTACTCCTACTGGTGCATCTTTTAATGACGTTGGTGCATAATAAATCATTTGAAAAAAGTCACCTAGCCAGTGACTTTTTTCAAATTAAATGTTTTTTTATATACTGAACGTATTTATAACAAAATATTTACTAAAAAATAAAAATGACAGTATTTATAAGAAAATAAAACAAATTAAATAATTATAATCATGGCAGAACTATTAAGAGGAATTCCAATGGAGTATGAACCATTAAGAGTAAATAGATTTTTTGCTGAATTTCAAGACGATTTAGGAATAGAAGTTTGGAAGATACAAAAAATTGGTAAACCACAATTAGATATAAATTCAGTTGGAATTGATTTCATGAATGGAAAAAATTACGTATCAGGAAAATACGAATGGAAACCTATCACAATCGAATTTATTGACACAATCGGGCCTTCTACCTCACAACAATTAATGGAGTGGGTTAGATTACATGCTGAATCACTTACTGGACGTATGGGATATAAAGCTGGGTCAGCAAAGACTATTTTAATTAAGGGTCTTGATCCTGTTGGTATCGAAGTACAGAAATGGACTTTAGAACAGTGCATTATTACTAACTTTACTGCTGGTGATTTTGACTATTCAAGTGATGAAGTTGCAAAGCTCACTCTCACGATCCAGCCCTGGAGGTGCATATTAAATAATTAATTTATTTAAACAATATATTGTTTACCACAAATTTTTGATAGATTTGTGGTAAATTTGTTTTATATCCAATGATAGGAATTTATAAAATAGTTAATAAAGTAAATAATAAAGTTTATATTGGTAGTGCTACTGATATAAAGAAACTAATCTACCTTAGTTTACAACGATATTTGGTTGCATAATATTATTTAAATCAACATCATTTAATTCATTTATAATTGCTGTTAAGTCTGCTTCAATACCAGAATAAGGATGAATATGATTTACAATAGCATTTCTCATAATATTCAACACTTTAACCAAAATATCTGCTCTGGCAATTGGGTGACCTTCATCAAAAATTAATTTACGATCAGCTTCAGTTAATCTAGCACTTTTAAATTTAGGATTACCACTATGCGATATTAAAGCTATTTTATCAGACATTACTATAGTATTACTATAAAAACTTTTTTCGTCTTTTTTATCAAAAGAAACTAATAAACAAGCTGGATTTTCAATATTAGATTTTAATGGGTTTCCATCAACATGTTTACCAGCTCTAATTACGACCTGATTAGGTTTTAGTATAACATCAGTATTTTTTCTACCTATTAAAGCTACATCTTCTTTAGTTGGGTAAACTCCTTCAGCATCGGGATATGTGCTAGGTGCTTTATCTGGTGCAATTGCACCTAAATTAGTCGTTGATAATGCTGTATATCTTGAATCAAATTCAACTTTATGTAATTGTGAGACTACATTACCCATCCAGAATCTATCTTTTTGTGGGTATTTAGGATCAGTAATAAATACTCTAACTACCTCTCCAACTTTAGGATATATATGAAAATATTTTGGTAATAATGGATAACAATATGGTAAATTTTCGTTAGACGTTTTATTATCTAATTCAAGTATTTTTACTTTAATCATACCACCATCTGTAGCGTCAGTAATGGACACAACCTCACCATAATAGATACTTCTATTAATTGATCCTTTATCTGTTACTTTCTGAAAAGGATCGCTAGTATGAATTATTGGTTTATCGTATGGCATTATCTATTATTTATTTCTTCAATAAGTTCAATATAATTTTTTTCTAATTCACCCAATAATATCAAATCATCAAGTATTTCGATTTTTAATTTATCGTGTTCTGACTTAACATCATTAAGTATCTTTAATAATTCTATTGGTGTGTATTGTTCTAAATTTTCCATATTATTGTATCACTCCATATCCTTTAAATGGTACTATTGTTGAACCAACTACTTGAATAGGGCCTCCAGCGTTAGCACCAGTGGCTGTTACAGCAATTCCAGGTGCAATAGCTATCGTTATTACAGCTTCTTCTTGAAATGCTTTAACAATTTCCTCTATTCTAATACGTTCCATAATTTCATCTGGAGAAACAGCACCAGAAGGTAATACACCAACAGGTAACCCAGCTTCATTTTTTCTTGAAATTATTCTAGTTGCTATTTTTGTTGGAGATAAACCACCTCTTCTAGGCACACCAGACAAGATTAATGGTACTGGAACTGGTGCTACCGATCCAATAGATGATAAGCTTAATAGCTTAGTAAATCCACCAATTATATCTTCAATATTACTATAATCCATATTATTATGTTGGTACTGGTTTAGCTAGGCTCTTTATAAGTCTACTATATAAAGTTATTTTTTCTTTAGCAATATTTTTTAATATTGGTTTAATCAATTCTTTAATAAGTGCTATCACTTTTTTGTAAATGAACTCGCTTATTTGTTTAATTAATTCTTTAATCATACAATCAATAAAAGTTTTAACATTTTTAATTGTATCACTAACCTTACCTTCCAATAAATCAAATTTACCTTTAAATGCACCTGTAATAGCTATTAATGCTCTTATTTGTGGTGCTGTAGTCAATGCTTTTGATAAAGCTAATACAAATGAATTAATTATTTTTTTAAAAAAATTATCTTTAATAGTTTCTTTATTTTCTGCATAAATATCTGGGTCTAAATTAGTCTTATTTTCTAATGTATTTTCCAATGCACCAGAAACAGCAAACGAATCTGTTGAACCTGAAATTTGAGCAATTAAATCAGTTAGATCAGCTATACTTAATGATGAATCCATAATACCACAACCTAAATCATGTTTAGAAACACCATTAGCAATATCTTCGGCAGTTTTATATAAAGCATCTAAATCATTTTGAGATATATCAAAACTATCACTACCATCTATAACTTGACTAAGTATTTTATCTACTTCTAATTCACTAGCAATTTCACTAATAGTTTTATTATCTGTTTTTGATGTTGTACCAAACAATAAATTCATAATATTAGTATGAACTTCTTTTTTATTAATTATTGATGTTTTATCAATGTAATTATTAACAAAATCCTTAGTAAGATAATCTGTTTTAGCTGACTTAAAAATTAATTCATCAGTATTTTTATCATAGGTTACTTTAATAATATCTTCAAAATTAATTTCAGTAGATTCTAATCTTACAGCATCATGCATACTATTTTCGAAAGAAGTACTTACATCATTACGATATAGTGGGTATGTTGGTGAAGTTTCTTTACTTCTAAATTTTTTGTTTATATCAATTTTTGAAGCTTTAACACGATAACCATTATATTTGAAATCATCACTAACTTGTTTATCAGAATTAGAATCAGTAAATTGCTTTTTTAAAATAGTTTTAGAGGTAGTTTCAGTTTTATCCAAAAATTTAGTTAATAATTCACCAACTACTAGTTTAACTGCTTCAGAACCTACTGTTACCTTTAGGGTATCAATAAGAAATGGTATAACATCCTTTTTATTATTAACCGAAGGATATGTGTTCCTAGATTTAGGAACTTTTCCATCGTTTTTCGAAAAAGAAGTATACGAACCAATAGTGGTAAATATATTTTTTTTATCTCCAGAAACGCTCATTAATATTTTCCTTTATTATTTATTTCTCTTTCAACCATTTCAAGAAGTTCGTTTCTTCTATCAGTACTAACTGTTTCATTTTCTTTTGTTTCTCCAGTATCAGCACCTTTTTTATCAAAAACAACTTCTTTTAAATAACGTAATAAAACAATTTTCTGATCCTGATTTTTAGCTTCAGCACTTATTAATTTAACTATACTATCCCCTAGTGCAGCTATTTCACCACCTTCTTTTACTTTGGTTTCCCACTTAGTAAATAATCTAGCTATTTTAGCATTTATATTATGACTCTGATCATATATTTCTTGAAGAAGCGAGTTTACGCTGGCTTCATCAAATTTTAGTTTTCTACGTACTGCTCTTGCCATTGTGTTTAGTTTTATATAAATACTAGATAATATTATATATTTTCTTTATCTGTTTAATTATTTTAAAGGTTAATTCATTACACTTTTTTATATATGTTTCATCTGAACCGAAAATTTCATTATTGTAGGTATTTATAGTAAAATTATAATCAAATAGTAATTGTTTAATTATATCATCAGTTTTTATATTATTAATTTTACAATCATTATAATACGATAGGTTAAATTTTTCATCAACAACTACAGTATATCCATTCATTTTATATAAAACATAAAAATAATTAATTTGTTCTTCAATTTGTCTATTATAAATAATTGGTATATTAATTTTAAATCCATATGCTTCGATAACCATCCACCAATGATGTTCATCCCATATTAAACTACATTTTTTTTTCGTTTTCGATTGGTTTATCAGTTTCTATAGAACTTATAATCAAATTTTTCATTATATCTATATTTTCATCATTTGATAAACCATTTGGGGTTAGTAAATTATTTTTTTTACCATCATATATAGAATATAACCAAATAGCACAATTATATAATCCATCATTATCTTTAATTTTATTAGTAATGTTGACGATATCTGTTTGATTTAGTATATTATCTTTCTCCCATAAAAACATATTATTTAACTTATTAACATATGCTGAAAAGCCAACTTTTTCTAAACTTTTTATTAATTTATCTATTTTTGTTGGAAAGTTTTTTATATAATTATTAAATTCTTTTAAATCAGTAACTTTTGGTTGGATATATTTACCTTCTACAATAGGAAATTTAAATTCATTATTACTAATTTCATCAAAATATTTACCAGTAAATTTATATTCACTATTTAAGCTTTCATAATTTATTGGTAGTAAGTGTAAACTTTCTTCTCTATTGTTTATGTTCTCAGTTAACATAACATACAATAAAAAATCATTAACCTTTTTTTCTTGTCCATTAGCATAATGCTTTGATTCTAAATTATTAACATCTTCTTGTGTTAATTTAATACATAGTTCTTTTAAATCTCTCATTTTATCTGTTTTATTTTATTTATGTATATGAGTTTCTTTTTCAAAAAGATATAATTCTTTAAAACATTTTGTTGCTGCACGAATATCTTTAGTACATAAACCTGTTTGTTCTTTTATAAAGAATAAAATTTTATTTTTCTCAAATTTATTGGTTATTTTTTTATTGTATTTAGCTTCTGCTGTATCTTCTAAGAATAGAATTTTCCAATTTTTCAAGATATTTATTATAGCATCACCAACAATAATTTCGTTCTTTTTTAAAATGTTATTTTCATCGGTAATTTTATCTTCTATTTTATCAATAACACCATTAATTAATAATTCTAAATGGTCTGTAGTATCATGAACATCACGATAATCAAGTTCATACGAGTAATCACCACTATTAGAAAATTCATCTACATAATCATCATAGTTTAGATTAGTTTTTTTCTCGTTATATGTTTTTCTACCATGATCTTTAAAATAGTTTCTTACTATAGTCTGACAATAACTATATGCTTTAGTCTTATTACCACCTTTACCAATAGTTTCAGGATCATAACGTTCCATTCTATCAATTAAATGTGCTAAAGCATCTGATTCAACTTCATACATGGTAAAATTTCCCATATGAATAGGATATACCCTTAATATTGATTGAATCATTATTCTAAATGGTTCAATCAATATTGTATTATAAATAAAATTTCTTTCTTCTAACGAATTGGAATTTATAAAATCAAGTACAGCCTTTTCTTCTTTATCCCCAAAATAATTGCCATTTTTTTTAGTTTTAGCCATTAAGTTTATAAGATTTAAACACTCTTAAAAACAGGTAGATCAATAACTCTATCGTTTTTAAAATTATATTCTTTAGATGCAATCTCAAACCAGAATTTTCTTTCTGGAATAGGCATCGTTTTAGCATATTGATTAAATAAACTATCTTCTCTAGTAGCTAAATGTGAATAGTTGATTTTTGGTATCGACATAATTTTAAGACCATTGTTTAATGCTCTCAATAAAAATTCATACATAAAGCTTAATAAAATATTTGCTTTATATCCACCAACTTCTAAAAACTTTTCACGTTTAAAAACAGCACCAGATAATTTAAAATCACTATACTGTTTTAACGAATCTGAATTTAATATACCAATTTCACCATTTTCTCCTACAAACTGTTGTGACCATACAATTTCGTTAGTAAATTTTAATCCTTCGTCTTTACTATTCTTTTCGATCATTAATGACATGAATAAATCAACATCAGGATATGAATTAATATACTGATCAACATTTTTTACAAACGTTTTTGATAATTCATCATCAAATTCTAATACAGTAAAATATTCTGTTTGACACAACATAATTGCAGTATTAACCTGAGATTGATAATCAAATTTATCAGTATAATTAATTAAAACATTAAAAAATTCATTCATACCAAAACACTATGAGCGAAATAGTAACATTAAACACCTTATCTTTCGATATTAATTCAGAAATATCTAAAGAAATATTATCAGGACATATAACGTTTATGATAACATTTTCTAAATCAGTCTGTTGTTTAATACTATTTAAAGCTTTACTTAAATATTCTTTAATCTCTTCATTATATTTGTGTACTGGTATTATTATAGCTAATTCTTTTTTCATCTTTATATTATTTTTTAATCATATTTTCAAACAATTCGATTCTTTCGTTAAGGAATTCACCATAAACTTTGATTAATTGTTCTTCAGCATTTTTTTGGTTATATTTTTCTGAAACCTCTTTCATATTATTATATAAACTATCTGGAATACCATCTTGTAAATAATTAAGTATAGCATCAGCAATAATTGTAGGAATTTCATAGTAATCTGAAGTCCAAATACCAGCTTGAGAATTTACACCAACTGCAATATTATCATCATCCCTATCAATAATATATTCAGGGGTAATGTCTGGTTTAAGACAGATTGGTAATACACCTGATTTCATACATTCAAGAGGAAATGTTCCAAAAGATGCAATTCTATCTACCCAAATAGCAGCAAAATTTTCTCTTAATCTGTTAGCAAATTCAACCCTTCTCATTGGTTGAGGTGGTTTTGTTTTTGTTAACATAGGATCAAAAGTTATCCAGCTATATTGTGGATATTTACTATTTTAGAAATTTCATTTGAATTCCTTCCTACAATAGAAATAATAGGTTTTTTAGGTACATCAGTATCTTTAAAATAATCTGGAATACCAATATCATATACCTTTGTATTAAATTTATTAATTCCATAATAAGTTTCAATAAATTCTTTAAGTGATTGTGAAGTTGTAATTACATTCGCAATGTTAAATGATTTCCAATCAGTACCTGGAAGTAAACTATTTAACATGTAATCAACCGACTGAAATAATACTATTCTAACACAAGGAAGGTCTTTAGTTTGTTCCATGATGTTTGTAAAAACTTCTGGAATAACCATAACATCTTCAGGGCCTACAGTCAGTTTAGCATCCATCATAGATACATGTTTATGATCTGTAAGTTCTGTTTCAATCCATGTAGGAATCACATAATCACCTCTTTCAGTTAATATAGTAACTTCGTAACCCATTTTTTTCACAACTGAAGCGTGAAAATAGACTTCATATGTAGAAGCTACTGGTATTTGAGTATCAGCAACACAAAATAAAAACTTAAGTTTATTATTTTTAATGTTTTCCAAAGATTTATTAATCTTAGTAATTCTTTCCAATTCATTGGAATTAATTTCTTGTTCTATTTCTTTTGACATTTTATACTATTAATTTTAAAAATTGTTCATGTTTATTATATTTCTTATATTCTAAGAAAGCTTCATATTCTTTACTATTGGTTTCAATATTAAATGGTTCTTCAATGCTATTTAAATCATTAATTTCCATAATTTCAAAATCTTTTTTAATTTCAACATTGAATGGTCTCATTACCTTAATAACATATTTATCTTCTGGAACATTTAATAATAATTCTGGGTCAGCAGTTACTAGTATATCTACATTATCCCAAATTTCTTCATTTGATTCTGTAAATACATATTTAGTAGCTCTACTACCAATCATACTTAGAAAATGAAGTGTTGGTACTATCGAAAAGAAATTTTCTTTAGACACTATAACTATTTCATAATCATCACCATAATCAATACAAAAGTTTTTGAAATGTAGATCAAGTTGTTTATACATTCGTTGTGCGCTACCAAAAATTTCGAAAACGTAATCTTGATATAAGAAGCGATTATATACTTCTTTGGCAGTTAATTTAAGTTCTTCAGAAGGTTCAAATAAAAATGAATCAGCAAGTGCATTACCATTTTCATCTAATTGATAGAACTGAGGATTAATATCATCAAGCATTGTATCTGGTTCTTTAAGATACTTGGTTGTTTCTGTAGTATCTTTCCATTTATATGTATTAAAGAAATCATATACATATGGTTGTTCTGGAATACCTTCTTCACCAAATTCTTCATAATAATATTTATCAAATTGCAACCATCTTGCACGTAAGACTTCATTAATGTCTATTCCTATTCGTAATTTACTCATTGTTAGTTATATTTTTTATATTCATGTTTAATTCAGCTAATAAAGTATTATGCTTGAATATTAAATTTTCGTCAGTTATATATACTGGATCAATACACTCTAATCTATTTTCTGTAGTGTCTGTAGGTAAAACCAAAACAGTAGCTTCTTCAGGTAGTGGAATAGGTAATAATCTATCAACTATTTTTTCTACATATTCACCAATATCACTTGATCTTACATTCCTTGTGCCAATATATAATACATAAGTTTTATTCATCTTAAAAAAGTTTTATTTCGTTTTTTAATCTGTATGGTCTACAATATTGTTCGATAAACATTTCACCAAATTCTGGAGATTTCCTACCATCAAAAAATAAAAATCCTTTACCAAATTTTCTATAAGCTTTAGAATATTTATCAATAAAATCGTAAGCGTTAAAATCTAAATATATTTCATCAATGATTGGTAATAATACGTTATCAATTTTATCTTTATTAATTACAACATTTTCAGTGTTTTCATATAAAGAAATTGCATTATCAACGCATTCAAGCATATTAGCAATTCTATATTTATTTCTAGTTTTAAGATCAACTAAAGTTTCTACAATAAAATCTTTATTATTGTCGTATATTTTCTGTTTTGCTTTTACTATCGGATCATTTAAAGCTATTTCATAAATTATTTGCACATCAACCCATTCGGCAATATGCTTTGTATCGAAAGTTTCATTAAATAATAAGAATTCATAAGGACTTCTTTCGTCAGTCAAGTAAGAAATACTATTTAGTAAGCTATTAACAACCATAGGCGAAACTCTATCATCATAGGTCTTAACATTATTGCTAACCATATATTCTTTATAACTTTTTTCGGCTTCAGTTATTTCTTCAGGAGTTTTCTGAAGTATTTTAGTGAAATAATTTTCATCCTTAGAATACTCTAACCAAATTTTTTCAACTTCTTTTAGTTTTTCTTTCCAGTTTATTACTCTACTACTTTCATAATTAACTAAAGCGTTACTAAAATCAGCTAATTCATTATTTAGTTCACCACTATTTACTAATTCATTAAGTTTATCTAAATATTTTGATTTATAATCCATAATTATTATTCTTATACATTATTATACGATAAAAACAAATTTTTATTTATTTTTTTTACATGAGTATTTATAATAAAATTTAATAAAAAACTATAATTTCAAAATTATGTCAGACGAGAAAACACAAAAGGAAATAATTGCAGACTCTTTAAGGAAATTTAAAGAAGGAAACAGTCCAGTAGTAGGTGATTCAATACCTAAATTTTCATTTAATAAAGATGAATTTGAAAAAAATATGAGTAAAGAAACTGACCTAGATTTGATGACAGTTTACGAAACGATTAAATTACCTTCAAATGGATTATTTTATCAGAATGGATTAAATGAGGTAAATGTTGAATACATGACTTCAAAGGATGAAGATTTATTAACTACACCTTCTTTAGTTGAAAATGGAACTGTTTTAGATATTTTACTTAAACGTAAAATTAAAACTCAGGGAGTTGTTGTTGAAGATTTACTAGAAGGTGATAGAAATGCTATTATTTTATTCTTAAGAACTTCATCTTATGGTGCAAATTACAGCGTTCAAGCTGCTGATCCTAGGACAGGTATAGCTTTTAAAACTTCTGTTGATCTACTTAGATTACAATACAAAGAATTAATAGAATTACCAGACGAATATGGACATTTTACAGTAAATATTCCAATGAGGAAGAAAACTGTAACAATTAAATTATTAAGTTCTGGTGATATAGCTAAACTATTAAAAAAGGCAAATGATATTAAAGATGCTTATGGTCAAGAATTTAGTGATTTTAATACTATGAAATTAAAAGCTCATATTGTTGCAATCAACGAAAAAACTGATCGTAATTATATTGATAAATTTGTAGATGCTATGCCAGCATTAGATGCTTTAACTATTAGACGAAAGTTATTAGAAATATCACCTGATGTTAATATGCAATATGAATTTACTGCACCTGATGGTTATAAATTTAAAAGTTATTTGAGTGTGGGAATGGATTTTTTTTTCCCAAGTCTGGATTAGCGAAATATAAAAAAATGGTAAACGATGAAATTTACGTGTTAACTAAACATGGTAAATTTCAGGCAGAATATGTTGAATCTATTCCAGTTTATAAAAGAAGATATTTTCTTCATCTACTTGAAAAAGAGAATGAAGAGATAAAGAAAGAACAAGAGAAAGTAAAAACAAGAAGGTAGCTTAGTCTACCTTTTTGTTTTTTATAATTAAGTATTTATAATAAACCAATAAAGTAATGGCTAGATCGACTACCGACCAAAATATAAAAGCATTACAAGCAGAACTAGATTTATTAAATAATACTAGTACTGCTTTAAATGATATATATAATAAGCAACAAAAAAATGAAGCTGCATTAAGAATTAAACAGTTAGAACGAAATCTTGCTGAAGCAGAATATCTTAAACAATTAAAATTAGGTACTGCTGCTAATCAAGCCACATTAGAACAGAAAAAATTAGCTTTTATTGAAAGTGAAAAAAATTTAGCACAAGAAAAGAAAAGTATTGAAAATCAAGGTGCTTTATTAGGTTTACTTACTAAAAATTATTGGTATCAAACAGGTATTTTTAAAGTACTTAATGATCAAGATAAAATAATTCGTCAAACAATATTAAATTTAGGTTTAAGTGGTGCTAAAGCATTTGAAATGAGAAAATCATTTGAAAGTGCTGCTGCTGATGCTATGTTGCTTGGTGCTAATCTTGAAGATATATTAAAAGTACAAACTGGTTTTGCTGATGAAACTGGTAGAGCACAAGTATTAACCAATAATATGGTTCAAGATGTACTTTTAATTGGTAAAGGTACTGCTATGGGAGTTGAACAAGCAACTAAATTAGCTTCCCAATTTCAACTCATGGGTGTTGATGCTAAACGTACTATGGAATATGTTCAAGGTGTTGTTGATACATCTGAACGTATGGGTATTAACACTACTAAGGTATTAAATAATATAGCTAATAATTTTAAGAAATTACAAACCATGTCGTTTAATTCTGGTGTACAAGGCTATGCAAAAATGGCTCAATACGCAGAACAAATGAAAATGGATATGGCTGAATCTATTCAGTCAAGTAAAATGGCTAATAATCTTGAAAAATCTATTGATTTAGCAGCACAATTACAGGTAATGGGTGGTGAATTTGCAAAAACTGATCCATTCCAAATGTTATATCTTTCTCGTAATGCTCCAGATGAATTTGCTAAAAGAATGAATGAAATGACCAAAGGATTGGTTACATTCAGAAAAATGGCTGATGGAACATTTGAAAAATTTATTTCACCTGCTGATAGAGATAGATTAGAAGCTGTTGCTAAAGCTACCAATAAAACTGTTGAAAGTTTAACTGAAGAAGTTTTAAGAATGGGTGATGCTACTAAAATTAAACAATTATTATTAGGTACTGGATTTTCAAGTAAAGATAAAGAGTTAATTAGTGGTCAAGCAACATTTGATAATAAATTAGGTAAATTTTTAATACAGGTTGGTACAGCTAGAAAAGATATTACACAATTAAATGCTGAAGATGTAAAAGCATTACAAGTTCAAAAAACATCACTTGAGATAAGAGCTAAAGATGCTTTAACATTTAATGAATCCCTTGAATCAATGGTAGCTGCTTTAAAAACTACGTTAATACCTTTAATGAGAGGTATGACTGCTGTATTAGAACCATTTAGAAAAATTGCATCAGCATTATCAAATACAAGTGAAGGTTTTAAAAATGCTTTAGGTGGTTTCGGTAAATTTTTAGGTGGTGTATTATTATTACAGGCTGCATCAAAGTTATTAGTTGGAACTTATAACACAATAATGATGGGAATAGCTGCTGCCAGAGGTACTAGTTTTACGCCTAAATCAGGTAGTTTATTAAGTGGATGGTCAAGCAAAACAACTAGAAATGCAAAAGGACAATTTGCTACAAGTAAATATGCTGGAATGGGTGCTATGAGGTCTGGTGTTGGCGTTGGTGCTGCTGCATTAGGTGCTGGTGCTGGAATAGGTATTGCTGCTGGTGGTATTAGTTTATTAGCTAATGCAATGCAAGGTTTAGATACTGAAAAAGCTAAAATTTTAAGAGATATAATTAATACATTAGGTATAGTAGAAGGTGTTGGTATGATTGCTGCTACAGTTTTAATGGCTTTTTCACCTGCATTAGTAACTGTTGGAGCAGCAGCAGCTACAGCAACACCTGGCTTATTAGAATTAGGTGCTGCTATAGCATTAGTTGGTGTAGGTATTGGCGTTGCTGGTGCTGGTTTAGGTTATATGTTTAAAGGTATTGGTGAAATAGTTTCAGGATTTGGTAGTGTTATAACAGGTATTGGTACAGCAGCTACTGGTGTTGCAACGTTAGTTACTTCATTTTCTGGACTTGATAAATCTAATTTAAGTACATTAACTTCATTAGCTGATACAGCACCAAAATTTAGTCTAATTGGTGATGCATTTAAACAAATTAGTACTGTTTTAACTGGTAGTAAAGAAGATTTTGCTGCTGTTGAAAGTGCAATTAATTCTATATCAAATATGAATACATCTAAAGGTTCTGCTTTTGCTCAATTAGCTGAAATGCTTAAATCACCATTAAAAGTTGAATTTGCTGACAAAAAGGTTGCTATTGTTTCTAATATTACTTTGGAATTAGATGGTGAAAAATTAATGCAAAAGGCTTATAAATCAGACGTTAGAGTACAACGAGATATTGATGTTAAGTTAAATAAATTAGGTAAATAAAAATTAAAATTTATATCCTTTACTTAGATTTTCTTTACTCCATAATGGTTGTAAATTTGATAACATATTTATTATCTTAGGACTAGTATCTTCTTTAAAGGAAGATATTGGTTTTTTATGATCTATATGCCATTCCTTACGATTACTCCATGACATACCAATTTTAAATTGGACTTCAATTCGTTGAATTAATTGTTTAGGTGTATATCCAAATTCAGTTAAAGTATTAATATTAGATTTTTTAAATCCTTGTTTTTCTGTTCTATATAAAAAATTACGCATCCATTTTATTGTTGCTAATTCTAAATTCTTTTTATATCTATTTCTTGAATATGATTTCCATTTCTCTGGGTTTTTCTCTCTCCAATTTTTATTATATTCTTTAGCTTTATCTTTATTATTTTTATAATATATTTTACTTTTTTCATTTAAAATATCTTTATTATTTTTATAATATGTTTTACCTTTATCTAAATAATAAGTTTTATTATTATAGTAATAATTTAATGCAATTTTATTAATTTTAGATTTATTTATATTTTTATATTCTTTTTGATAATTTTCATTTTTTATTGTCCATTCTTTCTGATTATCTTTTAAACATTTCTTACAACATGCTCTTCTTCCAAGATAACCAGTTTTTTGAATATAAAAACTTTCTAGTGGTTTACTAATATTACATTTACTACATACTTTTTCTAACTTATTCATTTTATTATTTTTAATATAAATACACTTAAATAATTTTTATTTGGTAATTTCAAATTTATTAATATTAAATTAACATTGAAAGAGTTCTTTAATTCAAAAATTTATTATAACTTTACCGAAAATAAAAACACTTTCCTACACTACACTAAAATATAATAAAGAAAAGGAAATTAATAGTAAAATAAAGATTTCCTTTTCAATTATTTCGAAAGCATTTTCATTCTCTTTAAAAGTGTGCCACTTTTAATAAAATTACAATACATTAAATGAGGGGCAAGGTATTTCCTATTGAAACCCTTCAGTTTTCAATACTCAAAGATAGGAAATCCTTTTAATATTACCAAATTTTATTGGTATAAATAGTTGTAATTTAAGTAATTAAATTAAGTATTGGTCACCAATTAGTATTAGTTTTGGTCTATTACTAGAATTAGTTAATTTCAATTAGTATTAAGTATTTCTTATATCATTACATTTCTCAATTAAGGTTTAAGGACACGAAGTGCTACCTAATGGTAACGCCACTTAACATAATGTAAGAATTTTCTGTTTTATTATTTAAAGTATTTATTAGTAAAAATAATAATGGCATTACCTACAACAGAAAAGATATCAAGGTTATTAACAAATAGTGTTGAGATTAGAAAGGACTTAGAATCAAGGAATTTATATCAACTTGAAAACGAGTATCCACTTGACCCAACAACAACTACTAAAATTGTTAATACTATTAGTGCTATAGGAAGTACTTTATCACCATTTAGATCACAAGATTTAAGAAATAGTGCTATTGATAGATTAATTGTTGATAAATCACCAATTACTGAAATAGGATTACAGTGTTTAGGTAAACAATTAGCGTATAACACAGCTTCAAGATTAAGTAAAGAATATTTACCTACTATAAGTGTTGGTAATTTATTTGATAAAGATAAAACTACTAAATTATTTACATGGAAAAAAGATTATAGTCTCACTAAAAATGTATTTGGTTCTCAAAAAGGAATTATTGGTGGTGTAGAAAAGGTATTAAATATAGCTGAAGGAATTTATCCAAATAAATCACCATTTCAAAAAGATTTAACTAATGCTGATTTGATTGAAAATACTGGTAAAGCTGTTTTAGCTATCAGAGATAGTAATTTAAGTAGAAATTTATATAAAAGTAAATTTGAAAAAACTTCTTTTAATTTTTTTAGTATAGATCAACGAGATAATAAAAATTATAAATTTTTTGATTCGAACTATAATAAATTTTTTACTGATAATGATATTAGTAATAAAAATATGGCATTTTCATATGAACTTATTAATAGTAGAGAAGATGAATATGGAAATCAAGATTATCAAACATTTATACTTGGAACTAGTAAATATTTATTTAAAGAATATATTAATGTAAGTATTCAAAATAATAGAGATAGTGGGATATCAACAAAAGATTTTGATAATCCATTTCAATCAGATAATAGTAGAAATAGTTGGTTATTTAATAATAGAGATTTAAATCTTCATTGGGATTATAATTCACCAAATGATAGTAAATCAATTTTTGGTAACTATGGTGGTTTAATAGAATATACCAGAAACTTAATGATTTCATCTAAAGGTAAATATGTATCAAACAGTAAAAAAATATTTGATCATGATGATAAAACATTAGGATTTAATGGATCAGGTATATTTGAAGCACCAAGTACTGCTTTACCTGAATTTAAAGATAGAAGAGGTGTTAGACAACATACTTTTAAAGACCCTTATAATAACTTTTCTAAAGCAATTAGATTTGTTGGTAATAGAGGTTATAATGAAAAAGGTGGTAATGAAAATTCTGTAATTTATGAAACAGTATTACCAAGAATGCACCCTATTGCTGGATCAACAGTTGCTGATAATAATAAAAGATTAATGTTTTCAATTGAAAATTTAGCATTTGAGGTAATTGCCGAAGAAGGTAAAAAAGGTATAATTATTAATTCAGGAAGTAAAGATGAAATTATACCAATATCTGAAGTAGGTGCTTTTGGTGGTAGAGTTATGTGGTTTCCACCATATGATCTAAATATTGTTGAAACTGCTAACGCTAAATTTTCATCAACAGTATTTTTAGGTAGAAATGAACCAATATATAATTACGAAAATAGTGAAAGAGAAGCTACTATTACATTTAAATTAATTGCTGATTATCCCCCAAATCTACATGATTTTCAAGGGAAAACAAGTAAAGAAATAGTAGAATTTTTTGCATTTGGTGGAACAACAAAGGAAAATATTAAAAATGATATAGTTAATAAAACACCACCAGAAGAACCAATAGTAGTTCCAGTATCTAATGATTATTTAACTTTATATTTTCCAAATGATAAACCATTAACACCATTTGAAGTAGATGATATGGTTAATAGAATTATTGATATAAAATATGGTTTAGATGGTAATGATTTTTCTGTTAATAGTGGTATGCTTAAATCAGAATATTTTGATGATTCAGGATATATAGATGCTTATAATTATGATGGACTAGATGATAAATTAAATAGTTTATTAAGTGATGAAAATTTGGATATTAAAATTGATTTAATAGGACATTCAACAGCATTATATATTAATCCTACAACAGAATCTCAATATAATACCAATTTAAGTCAAAGAAGATGTGATTCAGCTAAAAAATTTATTGAAGCTAGAATAAAAATATTAGGATTAAAAAACGTATCATTTGATAAAATAAGACCATTAGGTTCAAGAGGTGCTCCTGATAGTACAATATATCCAAAACAAAATACTGGTGAATCAATAGATGATTTTAATATCAGAAAACAAGCTGTTATTAATAGTCAAGATTCTATTTCATGGAGAAATGTTGAAATAATTATAAAAAAATTTAAGAAAAATAATAATATTATTGAAAACACTAAAAAAGTTGAACCTGTATTAGAAACAACTAGTGTTGAAACCATAAATATATACGAAAAAACTTTTCTCAAAGAAAGAAGTACTACTGATGTATCAATTACTACAGAAGGTATAGATTCTAATTACGAGTCTATAAAAGATAATTATTTCATGCCTGTATTTCATTCTCAAACACCTGAAGATTATCATAGACGATTAACCTTCTTACAACAATGTACAAGACAAGGTGCTGCTCAAAGAACTGAACAAGGTGGTAATAATATACGTAATTCAGTATTTGGTAGACAACCTATTTGTATTTTAAGAATTGGTGATTTCATGTATACTAAAATTATTATTAATTCGATTAACTTTAGTTATAAGGATGCAATGTGGGATTTAAACCCTGAAGGTTTTGGATTACAACCATTAATGTGTGATGTTACGATGAATATTAAAATTATTGGTGGACAATCACTTAAAGGCCCTATTGATTTATTACAAAATGCTATTAGTTTTAATTATTATGCAAATAGTACATTTACTAATAAAGGAATATATAAAATACCTAAACAGGCTGAAGATAAACAATATGAAAAAAAACAACTAAAACAACTAAATAATGCCAACACAAGATTATAACAGATATTTACGATTAAAATTAGCAGATGGTACAAACGAAATGATGCCATTTGTTAAAATACCTACCAGTAATAGTGATAAAACTGTTTATTGGAAAAAGGATCGTGATAGGTATGATAAACTAGCAAACACATATTATAAAAATCCATTTTACGATTTTTTTATAAATTTTGCTAACCCAGATTATTTAACTGAATGGGATATTCCTGATGGTGCATTAATACGAATACCATTTCCTCTTAGCACAGTTAAATCCTTTTATGAAAATTATTTAGATAATTACATGAAAAAGTAAAATTTAATTGTTTTTTACAAAAATTATCCTTAATATTGTCGATTAAACAACATTAAGGATTTTTTATGAAAAACAAAATCGAAGTAATATTTTCTTCTCATTTAAGTGATAGTGAAAATAACATTTTTAAAACACAGATTTCTAATACTATTGGATGTAAGCACGAAATTCATTGTGTTAAAAACCTAAACGAATATTCGTTATCAGAAGTTTATAATTCATATTTAAATTTCGAAGATATTAACATTAAATATGATTACGACAAAATTTTAGTATTTTGCCATAACGATATTGTATTTAAAACTAAAAATTGGGGTAAAATTTTACTAACTAAATTTAATAATTCTGAATATGGAATTATAGGTGTAGCTGGTACAACATTTTTAGCTGCAAATGGTACATGGTGGAGCGATTTCGGTAAAGCTTATGGTATCGTTGATCATACTGATAGCGTAAATGATTGGACTACAATGTTCTCTAGACCAATTAATAATTTACAATCAGTAATTACAATTGATGGTGTGTTTATGGGAATTGATCCAGAAAGAATTACTTCTACCTTCGATGAAGATTTTGGTAAATTCCATTTCTATGATCTTCCTATTTGTTTAAATAATTATTTGGATGGTGTTAATATTGGTGTAACTACTGATATTAGAATACTTCACAAATCTGTTGGTCAGACAAATAATAATTGGGAAGAAAATAGACAGAAATTTGCTCAGAAATTTGCTGATTTCCTACCAATAAAACATATTTCTGAAGATAAACTAAGGGTGTTGATTGCATGTTATTCATTTAGTCAATTAACTGGTTCAGAATTAGCCAATTTTGAATTGGCAAAAGAATTAGTTAAACTAGATTGTGATGTAACACTTATCGCTGGTGGTATTTCAGAAATGATGGTAAAAAAAGCCAAAAAAGCTGGTTTTAAAGTTTATGATTTAGTACACGCACCAAATTATAAAGTCACAGCAGACAATAAATACGAATTTGTTATCAATGAAGCTGAATTCGATATTATTCACGTTAGCCATAAGCCAATAGCTAATATTGTTTTACAGTTATACCCGAATACACCTTGCGTAATGCAAATACACAGCGAAGTAATTCCTATGTTGGAAGAACCTCTAATTCACCCAGCAATAAAAAAATACTTATCTATTCGTGATTCGGTAACTGATTATATTAAAACATTCGGAATTTCAGAGGAAGATATTATTCCAGTTGATAATCCATTTGATTTAACTAGATTCAACACCGATTATAAACCAAGACTTACAGAAAAAGACGAAAAAGAAATAGTTTTATTTGTTGGAACTATTGACTATCTTAGAATCAAGATGTTAGAAGATTTAGTTAAAGTAACACTTGAAAACAATCAAATTCTTTGGATAGTTGGAAGGGATAACGAAGATATGCTGAATAAATTAAATATAAGACAACAACCAAACGTAATGTATTTTGGTGAAACTGATAAGGTAGAGGATTATATGAAAGCATGTAATTTTACTGCTGGTATCTTTAAAGGTAGAACCACTATTGAAGGTTGGTTGTGTGGAAAACCTGCAATAATTTATTACGTAGAAAAAGATGGTAGTATCATGGGTAAAGAATTAATTCAAGTACCTACTGATCTTGAAAGATATAGTGGCGAAAATGTTGCAGTAAAAATGTTAGAAATTTATAATAATGTAGTTGATTATGAACTCATTAAATAATTTTTTCGAGAAAATATATTGTATTAATCTTGACACTAGAATAGATAAGTGGAATGAATGTTTAATTGAATTTCAAAAACTTGGTATTGAAGTGGAAAGATTTCCAGCAATTAATGGTAAACCTTTATTTAAGGAAGGTATGAACTTAACTGCTGGTGCATATGGTCTAATGCTTACACATCAAGAAATAATGATAGAAGTGGCATTAAAAAACTATAAAAATGTTCTAATATTAGAAGATGATGTAATGTTTATTGATGATTTTTATTCTTATTTTTTAGACAAGATAAAATCATTACCAGAAGATTGGGATTTGTTATATCTTGGTGGAAATAATCATTTTCATCAAGGTGAATTTAAACTAGTTACTGGTGATCCTAATATGATGGTTCATAAATATAATTATAGAGGATTAAAACACGAACTCTGTAAAACTACTTGGACTCAAACTACTCACGCAATATCTATTAATAATAGAGCTTATGGTGCTGTTTTAGATTACATTAGAAAAAACAATAATAAACCTATTGATGATATTTTTCGTATTATGCAACAATCTGGATATAATGCTTATACTTTTTTACCTAGTTTAGCATTACAAAGACCAAGCTTAAGTGATATTGAAAATAGATTTGTAGATTATAACAGAAATTACAACTTTAATTTTTAGAAATGATATATATTCATCCAATTGGTGGTCTAGGTAATATGATGTTTCATATTGCTTCTATATGGACTTTAGCTAAAGATAATAACGATGTATTAATTTTACTTGATAATGATACTAAAATTAAAAACCTTATTAACGATGGTAGAATTAATTTAGCTCATGCCAATGACTATAGATATTTATTAGATAGACTTCCTGAAGTTAAAAACTATTCTCCAGAGAAAGTTGGGTTTGCTTTTGAAGAAATTAATATACCATATATTCCTAATAAAGAATATGTTGGATACTTTCAATCAGAGCAATTCTTTAAGCATAGAAGGTCTGAAATACTTGAATTATTTAAACCAGCAGATTCTTTTTTAGATAAAATTAATACTTTTTCGTATTTTTTTAATAATATAGCGTTGCATGTACGTAGAAATGATTATGTGAGATTATACCCAGAAATACATATTCCTCAACCAATGGAATATTATAATGAAGCATTATCATTATTACCACAAGATAAAAAAGTTTTAATATTTTCTGATGATTTACCTTGGTGCTATAAAAATTTTGTTGGCGATAGATTCATGTTCATTAACGAACTTGATTATATTTCAATGTATCTAATGTCTAAAATGAAATACCATATAATTGCAAATAGTTCGTTTAGCTGGTGGGGTGCATGGTTAGCTGAATCAGAAAAAGTAATTGCACCTAAAAAATGGTTTGGAGATAAAGGTGTTAATTATAAAAATATTGTACCTGAAAATTGGATAAAGATATGATAGAAGAAACTATTATAGCTAATACAATTAATTATGATGAAATAATTAAAACATCATATATTAAATTATATAATCGAAAGATTGAATATGATATTAATGTAATAATACCAATTAGAAACAGACCCTATTTTTTAGATTTATTAATTGATTCATTAAAGGCTGCTGAAATACCAGAAATAAAAGTTAATTATATTGTAATAGAACATTCTAACTTATCATTTTATATAACAACATGTTTTAATAAACAGATTGATTATATACACATTCCATGTGGAAAGGATGATATATTTAATAAATGTTTATGCCATAATATAGGTGTTTTTGCTTCAAAAAAATCAAAATACTTATTATTTCATGATTTGGATTGTATACCACAAAAATCGTTTTTTAAAAATCTATTCGAAAATATAAAAGATAAAAAAGCTCGTTTTATTCAGACGTTTAATGATAGAAGAGTTTTAACTTGTGATGAAGAAATTACTTCTAGCCTATTAAAAAGAAGTATAAATATAAACGATTTAAATAAGGAAAGCGAAGGTATAAAAGTAAGTAATACTGGTGCTCCAGGTGGTAGTATTTGTGTTGACTATAAATTATTTTTTGAGATAGGTGGTTTTGATCCTGAACTATTCACTGGTTATGCTCCAGAAGATCAATTTTTCTGGGATAAAGCAGCTACTTTAACTGAAAATTTTAGTTGTAGTAATCCTGTAAATGAGTTATATCATTTAGCTCATTGTCAACAAGTTTGGGATAAAATATATTTTGCTAAAATGACTACTTACTGTACTAAATTTAGATCATATAACATTGAAGAAAAAATAAAATTCATTAATTTTAAATCTAATTTGATTGCTAAATACAATAAACAAACATTAAATGATTATTTTGATAAAATTTATTGTATTAATCTTGATAAAAGAGAAGATAGATGGATTGAATGCGTAAAGGAGTTTAAAAAACAAAATATAAATGTTGAAAGAATTTCAGGTATTGATGGTAACCCAGATAAAATTATTAGTAATTTAACTGATGGTGCAATTGGATGCACATTATCTCATTTACAAGTTGTAGCTATATCACATTTACGTGGATTAGAAAATATTTTAATTCTTGAGGATGATGTTGAGTTTATAGAAAATATTAATAGTAAATTCAATGAATATATTAACCAAGTACCAAAAGATTGGGGATTATTATATTTTGGTGGAAACCATAATAATGAACCACTAGTTAAAGTAAATGAAAATGTATCGTTAGTGACTAATACTTATACAACTCACGCATATGCTGTCAATAAAAATTTATTTATTGATTTAATTAATATCTTTGCTAGTATTAATGATGTTTGTGATGTGTTATTAACTGACATACAAAAAAAATATAAAAACTCTTATGTGTTTCAACCACATTTAGCTTGGCAAAGGTCTGGTTATAGTGATGTTTTAAATGTTGAAACAGATTATGAATTTCTAAAAACAGGTTATAATAAATAATATGGAAGATTTTTATTCAAAAGTAGAACCAGATAGATTACTACATGTAGTAAATAGATTATCTGAAATTGGTGATAGACGAGATATTATTTACCCAGACAACTTTATTCAATGTTCTTCATTGAAAATGGAAAAGGGTAAAACGTTTAGACCACATAAACACATTTATAAAGAAAGGTGTTATGAAAAACAAATAGCTCAAGAATCTTGGGTGGTAATTCGTGGTTCAGTAAAATGTATATTTTACGATATTGACGATACTATTTTAGCTGAACCAATATTATATGCTGGTGATGCAAGTTTTACTTTAGGTGGTGGTCATAACTACCTTATATTAGAGGATGATACAATAGTTTATGAATATAAAACAGGCCCTTACGAAGGACAGAGTTTTGATAAAAAGTTTTTAAATGAATAATTACACTGAATTATATAAGTGGTTTAATGATAAGGGTGATTATACACACAATTTGAATTATGAACTTAATGAGGATTCTGTAGTAATTGAATTAGGTGGTTATAAAGGAATATGGGCGCAACAAATATTTAATAAATATAAGTCAACCATATATATTATTGAACCACTAGCAGAATTTTATAATTTTATGAATGAAAAGTTTAAAACAAATAATAAAATTCACCTCTTAAACGTTGGTATTTCAACTGATAATAAAAAAGGTATAATCTACACCAATGGAGATAGTTCATCGTCAAATACCGATAATGGTATAGCAATAGAGGTTGAATTTAACTCTATTGAAACTCTGTTTAATAAATGGAACATATCTCAAGCTGATCTTATTCAAATAAATATAGAAGGGGACGAATATACCTTATTAGAAAATATGATTAAGACAGGTATGATTCATAAATTTAAAAACATTCAAATTCAATTTCATATATTTATTGATAATTGTGTTGAAAGACGAAATAATATTCGTGAATATTTAATAAATAATGGATTTAAATTAAATTTTGATTATCCATTTGTATGGGAATCATGGAAAAATGAAAATTATGGGAATTGATGTATTTTTAAATAATGATATTACTATAAAACAAGAATATAGTATTGGTGATCATTGTGCAATAGATAAAGGATTTTATTGTACTACTAAGCTAAATATTGGAAATTACGTACATATTAGTCCTTATGTCACCATAATAGGTGGTAAAGAAGCTGAATTTACTGCTAAAGGATTTAATAACATTATGGCTGGTGCTAGAATAGTGTGTGGTTCAGATAGATTTGATGATAGTGGTTTATTTGGTGCTATGATTCCTAAAGAGTTTAAAGGAGAACAAATAATTAAACCAGTTATTATGGAAGAATTTTCAAATATTGGTACAAATGCAATAGTATTACCAGGTTCTACTCTACGAAAAGGTGTTTTATTAACTGCTGGTAGTTTACTAATGGGTGATACTGTTGAATGGGGAGTTTATAAAGGCAACCCAGCCACATTAGTTAAAATAATTGATGGATCAAAAATAGAAAATTTAGCTAAAAATTTAAAATAATGAAACCGATAATGTTAGGTGGTTGGATAGTTAATTTGGATTTTGAGTACGAAAAATCTATAATTATTTATGTAGATACATTTCCAGAATTAAATGTTAATTCTGATGTTATTAGAAAAGTCTTATTGCAAGAAGTGTTTTATATTGATAAATTTAGGTACTGTTTAAATAATTTTAAGGATTCTTATGATTATGTTTTTACATATGACCAAGAAATTTTAAATACTAATGAAAAAGCTATACATGTTTTATGTATTAATACATGGATTAATGATTTTAATTTCAATAAAAAAATATTTGGTGCTTCGGCATTGATTGGTGGTAAAAAAGATTTATACTTAGAAGGTTATGATGTTAGACACCAATTATGGAAAAGACAAAATGAAATAAAAATTCCTAAATATTTTTATTTAAGTAGTCACTCTCCTTGGGAAGATGCTATATATCAAAATCAATTAGTTTTAGGTAATTCTAAAAACGATTTATTTAATACAGAGTATCATATCACTATTGAAAATAAATCATATAGAAATATGTTTACTGA
>ERZ1034365.133-NODE-133-length-40291-cov-5.507087_pt1 | contig 40291 bp, 28 predicted proteins | sample MGYA00520615_ERZ1034365 | MGnify/ENA primary metagenome ERZ1034365 (study PRJEB33736, sample SAMEA104284505) | Azolla filiculoides | biome: Urban; feature: Water surface; material: Ditch water | place: Netherlands | collected 2015-10-28 | depth 0-0.1 m ...
AAAAATATTATTTACAATCACTCTGACAGCAATAATAATTAGCAGTTGTCTTAGAAAATCTCCAATTGAGGATATTATTTCAAAAAATCAATTCTTTACATCTTCAATATCTTGGGATAATTCTAATATGAATACCTATGGTTCGGGGGAAATAAGATATTTTGGAAAGAAAAATACATTAAAAATATTTTGCAATTCATTTCTACGAAATCAAGACTCTTTAACTTGGGGAGAACCAGGAATAATACTAAAACAAGGAACTTGGAAAATAATAGATAATGTTATTGTGTGTGAATACAAAACTACATATAGAACGTTCAAAATAAATAAAGCTGAAAAAATTCAAAAAGACACTTTGAAAGTTGAAAAAGCTACTCTTTATAATAAAAATTTAAGATTAAAATCAAATGTTTTAATTAGTAATGAAATAGTTGCCTTTTTTAAATTAAACTGGTCAAAGATGAAATAACCCTTTGCTGGTTGGAGCAGACATAATCTCAACGGCTAGCGCGAAGCCTCAGGCTCGTGCCCACAAACGAGAATAAACAAAACAAACCTAATCGAACTAAAATAAATAAAGTACACTCAAAATACTAACTCCAAAAACCAAAATTTCAATATCTTTCTAAAATGAATTACAACTTCAAAAAAGCAGATATCACAGATATTCCTGAAATTTGGGCTATTTTACAACAAGCTATCATTAGGAGAAAAAATGACGGCAGTACGCAATGGCAAGACGGCTATCCCAATCTCGAAGTCATTAATAAGGATATTGAAAATGGTTATGGCTATGTTTTGACTAAAGGCGAAAATACCATTGGTTATTGTGCTATTCTCATCAATGACGAACCAGAATACTTAAAAATTGAGGGAAACTGGCTCACCAATACCGATTTTGTTGTTTTTCACCGCGTAGCAATTTCCGAAAACTATTTAGGTAAAAATCTATCCAAAAAAATCATTGAATTCATTGAAGATTTTGCTCGAAAAAATAACATTTTGAGTTTAAAAGCTGACACCAACCACGATAATTTTGCCATGATGAAAATCTTTGAAAAATCAGGTTTTACTTTCTGTGGTATAGTCTATTTCAGAGGAAGCCCACGACGAGCTTATGAAAAAGTGCTTGAATAATCTCAACTTTTGAATCAAAATCCAGCAATAAAAACCACATCCATAAAATTAGCAGTATCTTTGCACCCAATTAAAAGAAGCACTCCAATATAGATAGTGTTTGCTTACTAAACACCATTTATGTCATTTCACTCATTAGGTTTATCTGATGCTTTACTAAAAGCCATCAGCAAAAAAGGATACACAACTCCATCACCCATACAACAAAAAGCAATTCCACCCATCTTGGAAGGTAAAGATGTTTTGGCATCTGCCCAAACAGGAACAGGAAAAACAGCAGGTTTCACTCTACCTATTTTGCAATTATTATCGCAAGGAAAACGCTTGAGCCACAGACCTATTCGTGCTTTGATATTGACTCCAACACGAGAATTGGCAGCACAAATATTAGCCAATATTAAAGAATACAGCGAATTTGTAGATTTACGCAGCACCGTAATTTTTGGAGGCGTAAACCAAAATCCACAAGTTAGCCAATTGCGCCAAGGTGTCGATATTTTAGTGGCAACTCCCGGTCGATTGATCGATTTGCAAAATCAAGGTTTAATTTCGCTTTCTAAAGTTGAAATACTAGTTTTAGATGAAGCCGATAGAATGCTTGATATGGGATTTTTACGCGATATTGAACGTGTCATAAAATTATTACCCTCAAAAAGACAAAACTTGCTATTTTCGGCAACCTTTTCCAAAGACATCAAGAAATTGGCAATGGGTATTTTGCACCATCCAGTTCAGGTAGAAGCCACGCCAGAAAATACGACGGTTGACGCCATTATCCAAAAAATATATCCTTGTGCCAAAGAGAAAAAAACCGAATTAATCATCAAGCTAATTACGGAAGGCAACTGGAAACAGATTTTGGTTTTTACCCGTACCAAACAAGGAGCCAACAAACTAACCGAAAGTATGATTAGTGCCGGCATTAAAGCAGCTGCGATTCACGGAAACAAAGGTCAAGGAGCAAGAACCAAAGCCTTGGCGGGTTTCAAAGACGGAAGCCTTACCGCTTTGGTCGCCACGGATATTGCCGCTCGAGGTTTGGATATTCCATTGTTGCCGCACGTTGTCAATTTTGAATTGCCCAATATTCCCGAAGATTACGTCCACCGAATTGGTAGAACCGGAAGAGCTGGAGCCAGCGGAGAAGCCATTTCGTTGTTTAGTCCAGACGAAACTGTTTTTCTACGTGATATCGAAAAATTGGTGAGTTCAAAACTACCAAAGGAAAACATCAAAGGTTTTGAGCCAGACCCTAACGCTTCAACAGAACCAATCAAACAAGGTCAAGGAAGACAACAACGCAATTCAACACCTCGTCAACCCAAAACAGATGCTACAAAAAGAAGCAGCAATAATAGTTTTGGTCCAAGACGCCCACAACAAAATAATGATCGACGTTCTAATAGATAAGAAGTAGATTGCATATTTAGAAGACAGATTGCATAGATAAATCAGACATCAGACTAGATATTTAACATTCTTAATCTGAAATCTGAAATCTGAAATCTGAAATCTGAAATCTGAAATCTGAAATCTGAAACTACCCCAACCACCCATCTCTATCCAAACTTCTATACTGAATCGCTTCAGCGATATGTGAGGCAATCACTTTTGGAGCAGCTTCTAAGTCGGCGATAGTTCTGGCTACTTTCAGGATTCGGTCGTAAGCTCGCGCCGAAAGATTCAGGCGCTCCATAGCAGTTTTTAGTAATTGTTTAGAATCTTCGTCGAGAGCACAATATTCTCGAATGTGTTTCGTATTCATTTGGGCATTGTAATGAATATGTTCCATTTGAATAAAACGCTCCGATTGGATTTCTCTTGCCGAGGTTACTCGCTTTCGAATATCTACGCTACTTTCGGCTTTTTGATCATCTGATAATTTATCGAAAGGAACGGGTGTTACTTCAATATGAATGTCTATTCTATCCAATAATGGCCCTGAAATTTTGCTTAAATAGCGTTGCATTTCGTGTGGTGAAGACGTTTGCGGAGAATCGGGATCGTTGAAAAAGCCACTCGGACTCGGATTCATACTAGCCACCAACATAAATGACGACGGATAGGTCACGGTAAACTTGGCTCTGGAAATCGTCACTTCTCTGTCTTCCAAGGGTTGACGCATCACTTCGAGAACTTCACGTTTGAATTCCGGCAATTCGTCCAAAAACAAAACACCATTGTGCGCCATCGAAATTTCGCCGGGTTGTGGGTAGCTTCCTCCTCCAACAAGTGCCACATTCGAAATAGTATGGTGCGGACTTCTGAAAGGTCTTTGGTTCATCAAACCCACTTCCTTCAACTTACCAGCCACACTATTAATTTTGGTATTTTCTAGTGCTTCACGCAAAGTCATTGGAGGCAAAATACTAGGTAATCGTTTGGCAAGCATTGTTTTTCCTGCTCCCGGAGGCCCAATTAGAATTATATTATGACCGCCAGCGGCTGCAATTTCCATACAACGCTTGATGCTTTCTTGTCCTTTGACATCACTAAAATCAAATTCGGGAAAGTCCAAGGTTTTATAAAATTCGGCTCTGGTGTCGATAGTTGTGGGTTCCAAAGTCCCTTTTCCTTCGAAGAAATCAATAACTTCTTGCACATTTTCTACTCCATAAACATCTAATCCTGCAACAATTGCAGCTTCTTTTACATTTTGTTTGGGTAGAAAAAAACCTTTAAATCCTTCTTCTTTGGCTTTAATAGCAATGGGCAAAGCGCCACGAATGGGTTGCAAACTTCCGTCTAACGAAAGTTCTCCCATAATTATATATTGGTCAATTTCATCCCCTTTTATTTGTCCAGAAGCCACAAGTATTCCAATGGCAAGAGTCAAATCATAAGCCGATCCTTCTTTTCTCAAATCGGCAGGCGCCATATTGATGGTAATTTTCTTAACCGGTAGTGAATACCCATTATTTTTTAGCGCAGCAGCAATTCGATAACTACTTTCTTTGATTGCATTGTCGGGCAAACCAACTAAATGATATCCAACTCCTTTGTCTATATTGACTTCAACGGTAATGGTTGTTGCTTCAACACCAAAAACGGCACTTCCAAAAACTTTGACTAACATAATTGTACAATTAAAAATCTAAATTTAATCTAAATTTCCTTTCAAAATGAAAAATATTTTCGAATTGTTACAATTTGTATTTTCCTTAATCAGGAAGGATATTCTAATCCGATTTGATTTTTGACCAGATCTACTATTTTTATAAGATCTAAACTATTTTGGTGTGACCAAAGTTCGCTCTCAATTCGATTTCCTTTAATGCACTGATGACATTCTTCTATTTCGTATGTAAATCCCTTACCTTTGGTTGGCAATAGAAATTCTTCTTCATGATTTTCAATATTTAAAATATAGGATTGCGCTTCATGCCACATTGTGTTCAAATTAATTCTCCCTTTGGTACCATTTATAGTTGCTTTTATATTGGAAGTCGATACAAAACTCGAATGCAAAATGGCTTGAGCATTTTCGTATTGCAAAATCATGGAAGTTTGCAAATCGGCTCCTGATGTATGAAAATTTGATTTTGCTACTATTTCGGTGGGAATTCCCAACACAATATAACATAAAAACAAAGGATAAACTCCAACATCTAAAAGTGCTCCTCCGCCTAGTTTCATATCAACTTTTCTATCTCCAATGTTGCCAAATTTTTCGACATAAAAGGCAAAATCAGCATTAATGTATTTGATTTCTCCAATCTCGCCCTTTTTAATTCTTGAAAAAGCTTCTCGAAAAGAAGGATTAAATCGAGTCCAGAAAGCTTCCATAAAAAATTTAGTATTGGCTTTTGATGCTTGAATCATTTGCAAAGCATCGTCATAATTTAAGGCTATTGGTTTTTCGCAAAGAATATGCTTGTTATTTTGCAAACCTTTTATGGTCAAAGAAGCGTGCGAATTGTGAGGCGTTGCGATATATAGAATGTCAATATTATCGTCATTAATAATATCATCATAGGTAGAATAGGCTTTTTTGCACTGATATTTTTCGGCAAATTCTTTTGATTTTTCAGAATCTCTAGAAGCAACGGCTGCAAGCTCAGCATCTTCGACCAACAATAAATCTTTAGCAAATTGATGGGCAATATTTCCCAAACCAATAATTCCCCAACGAATCTTTCTATTCTCTTTCATCTTTTTTTGAATTTATACTCAACTGATTTAGATTCAAATATACATTATATGTTTCTTTTATTGGTAAAATGAGAATCTAAAAAAGATAAAAAAGCATTTAAAATAGAGCAATTTTTTCTATTTCATAAAATTGATTTCAAAATAAAATTTACTTGTATTTTTTGTTTGAAAACCGACATTTAATACTTTACTTTGTTATAAATTTAACATTTATTCAACTTTAAGTCCTAAAAATGAAATTAATACTTAGAACATTTAATCTTAAATTAAAACATCCTTTTACCATTTCAAGAGAATCTCATACCATACAACCTTCCTTAATAGTCGAATTGCAAAGTGGTGGCTATTCTGGCTTTGGCGAAGCGACCTCAAATCCTTATTATAAAATTACGGTAGATTCGATGATGGCTAATTTAGAAAAAATAATTCCGTTTATCGAAAGTGTGACTGATGAAACTCCTGAAGTGTTTTGGCAAAAGGCAAATCAATTATTGCAACATGATATGTTTGCACTTTGCGCATTAGACATCGCTTATAATGATTTGTATGCTCAACAACAAGGTAAAAAACTCTATGAATTATGGGGTTATTCAACAGATAAAAACCCAATGACCGATTATACTATTGGTATTGACAGTATCGAAAAAATGGTGTCGAAGATGAAGGAATTGCCATGGCCCATTTATAAAATCAAATTAGGAACCCAAGAAGATATTGCCATTGTAACCGAATTAAGAAAACATACCGATGCCATTTTTAGAATTGATGCCAATTGCGGATGGACTGTTGAAGAAACATTAAATAATGCTGTCGAACTCAAAAAACTAGGTGTAGAATTCTTAGAACAACCTCTAAAAGCTGATAATTGGGAAGGTCACAAAGTTCTATTCAGAAATTCTGTCTTACCTGTTATTGCTGACGAAAGCTGTATAATTGAGGAAGATGTAGCCAAATGTTACAATCATTTTCACGGGGTGAATGTCAAATTAGTAAAATGTGGTGGGCTAACACCTGCAAGAAGAATGATTTCGCAAGCTAGAAAACTTGGAATGAAAACAATGGTAGGTTGTATGACCGAATCTACAGTAGGAATTTCGGCTATTGCTCATTTATTGCCCGAATTAGACTTTGTTGATATGGATGGCGGATTATTATTGGCCGAAGATATTGCAACAGGAATAACACTCCACGATGGAAAAATCCAATATTCTGAGCTAAACGGAACAGGAGTTACTTTAATATCCTAAATAATGATTGTAAATGAGTTTCCAGACCGATTAATAACCATTGATGGTGTCGAATATTTATACTTTGGTGGAACCAATTTTTTAGGAATCGCTACAAATCCTGATTTTCAGAACATTTTATTTGAAAGCATTAAAAAATGGGGATCCTCTTATGGAAGTTCTAGAAATTCGAATATAAAACTCTCTATTTACGAAACTGCCGAAAAATTATTGGCAAAAAAAACTAACTCTCAAGCCACATTAACCGTTTCGTCGGGAATGTTGACGGGAAAATTAGTAGTGGACTATCTCTCGAAAACCACCGATGCGATGTTTCATTTTCCAGATGCACATCCAGCATTACAAAATCCTCCAAGCTTTCCAATTTTAATCAATGGGGAGCTAAACCCTAAAATATTTGATAAAAACACATCAAAAATTGCTGTTTTAACTGATGCAATTCCATCTCAATATGTAACACCCATTGATTTAAGCATTTTACTCAGCATTCCTAAAGAAAAAAGAATCGAATTAGTAATTGATGAATCAAATAGTTTCGGGATTCTTGGAAATGAATGGCTAAACGTTATCAAAAGAGAAAATATCAATTTCATTAAAGTGGCTTCTTTAGGAAAAGCAATGGGGATTTCGGGCGGATTTATTGCTGGAAATCAATCTTTTATTTCCGAAATGCGAAACCAAGCTAGTTTTATTGGGGCTTCTGGAATGAATCCTGCTTTTTTGGAAACTTATTGTAACGCACAAGAAATTTACCATTTGCAAAAACAAAAATTAGAACATAATCTACAGTATATAGATACCCATTTTAAAAATAGAACAAAATTCACTTTCCATCCCTCCTATCCAATTATCTATTTTGATGATGAATTGATTTCAAAAAATTTATTTGACAATAAAATCATCACTACTTCTTTCAAATATACAAATGCTTCTGGCAAACTGAATCGAATTGTGATTACATCCAATCATACAGTAACAGATTTAGACCAATTGATAGCTCAATTATATTAATTAAACCTTAAATTTTACTTCTAAGAGCATTAACAAATTGTAAATTTTGACAATAATTTATCTTTCACCCATAAAATTTAGGGGTGTAAAATACAAATTTGACAAAAATCATACTTAAAACAAGTTTTTTTATGGGGGTATGAAATGATTTTATACTTTTATCGAAATTTATAACTAAAAAAACTAAAATTATGCGAAAGATTATTTTAAGTGTGATATTAATCACAATTCTGGTTTTATCAGTGTTTTCGATTTATTTGTTTCCTGAATCTACTGTATTAGGAGCTCACGTAGTAGAACTAAAACTTGACACAGGAGATACTGCTTGGATGTTAACAGCTACAGGACTTGTACTATTAATGACTCCAGGTCTAGGATTCTTTTATGGTGGAATGGTAGGTAAAAAGAACGTAATTAGTACAGTACTTCAAAGCTTTATAGCTATGGTTATTGTAACTGTTCTTTGGGTAATCGTTGCATTCGGATTGTGTTTTGGACCATCTATAGGTGGCTTTATTGGTGATCCATCCGCAAATTTACTTTTCAATGGAGTAAATTCAACCACAGCTTGGGAATTAGCACCAACAATTCCATTTATTCTTTTTGCATTATTTCAAGCGAAATTTGCTATCATCACTCCTGCGTTAATTACAGGAGCATTTGCAGAACGTGTTCGTTTCTGGGCTTATATCTTGTTTATGGTATTGTTTATTTTATTTATCTATGCTCCATTATGTCACATGACTTGGCATCCTGATGGATTATTCTTCGGATGGGGAGTATTAGATTTCGCTGGTGGAACTGTAGTACATATGAGTGCTGGTTGGGCTGCTCTTGCAGGAGCTATTTTCTTAGGAAAAAGAAAAACACAAAAAACAAACCCAGCACGTATTACTTATGTATTATTAGGAACCGGTTTATTATGGTTTGGTTGGTTTGGTTTCAATGCAGGTTCTGCTGTTGGATCTAACGGACTTGCTGCTCAAGCATTAGGAACTACTACAGTAGCTGCTGGTGCTGCTGCAATGGCTTGGGTTTTCTTAGACAAAATTTTAGGTCACAAACTTTCTGCAATGGGAGCTTGTATCGGAGCTGTTGTTGGTTTAGTTGCCATTACACCTGCTGCTGGATTTGTTACAATTCCTTCTGCACTTGCCATCGGAATCATTGCTAGTATTGTGAGTAATCTTGTTTGCAGCAAATTCCCTAAAGGAAAAATCGATGATGCTCTAGATGTATTTGCTTGTCACGGTGTTGGTGGTATGGTTGGTATGCTATTAACTGGTGTATTTGCTTCTAAATCAGTAAACGCTATTGTAGGAGACAATCAAGGGTTAATCTACGGTGATGCTACTTTGTTCTTAATCCAATTAAAAGCATTAGTAATCGTTTCAATATTTGCTTTCTGTGCTTCTTATGCTTTATTCTTTATTGTGAATAAAATAACTCCTCTAAGAGTTTCTGAAGAGAAAGAAGAATTAGGATTAGACATCTCTCAACACGGAGAGTACCTATAAAATACCATTTATTTAATTTTTGAAACACTCTAGAAATTAGTTTTTAGAGTGTTTTTTTTTGCTTAAAAATCTTTCTAACAAAAAAAATCGCAATCCAAATAAATGAATTGCGATTCTCACAAATACTTTTAAAAGTTATTTCAAACTTACCAAATACTCCAAAACGTTTTTCTCTATACGTTCGTTAATATTGGAAATGTCAGCTTTTACAAATTTTTCACCTAGAATATTTTCGTATAATTCAATGTATCTATCCGAAACAGTTTCAATATATTCGTCGGTCATATCTGGAATTTGTTGCCCTTCTTGTCCTTGAAAACCATTTTCGATTAACCAACGACGCACAAATTCTTTCGACAATTGTTTTTGCTCTTCACCTCTATCTTGTCTTTCTTGATACCCTTCAGAATAGAAATAACGAGAAGAATCTGGAGTATGAATTTCGTCAATAAGAACAATTACTCCGTCTTTGGTTTTTCCAAATTCATATTTTGTATCTACTAAAATCAATCCACGACTGGCAGCAATTTCAGTTCCTCGTTGAAATAAAGCTCTGGTATATTTTTCTAAAACCAAATAATCTTCTTCGCTAACAATTCCTTTTGATAAAATATCTTCACGAGAAATATCTTCGTCGTGAGAACCATTGTCGGCTTTGGTGGTTGGAGTTATAATCGGTTCTGGAAATTTATCGTTCTCTTTTAAACCCTCAGCCATTGTTACACCACAAATCTGTCTTCTTCCTGCGGCATATTCGCGTGCAGCGTGACCCGAAACATAACCACGAATAACCATTTCTACTTTGAAAGGAGTACACAAATGACCAACAGCTACACTTGGATCGGGAGTGGCAACCAACCAATTAGGAACAATATCTTGGGTCAATTCCATAAATTTGGTGGCAATTTGATTCAAAATTTGTCCTTTATAGGGAATTCCTTTTGGCAAAACCACGTCAAAAGCCGAAAGCCTATCGGTAGCAACCATAACCAAAAGTTCGTCGTTGATATTGTAAACTTCTCTAACTTTTCCTCGGTAAACTGATTTCTGATTCGGAAAATTAAAATTTGTAGTGGTAATTGTATTGCTCATTGGTTTCGTGTTGTTGTTTTTATGAATGCAAATTTAAAACTAATTAATAGAGAACACAAAGAAAACCCAAAATACTATTTCAAAGGGATTTGACATTTTTTAATAGTATTCCGATCGAATTAGCAAAACAAATTAGCTGATAAATATTTTGCAACTCCTTCGTTATCATTAGAATTAATCACTTCTAAATGCTTTAATTTACTTTTTAGACTATCGACTGCATTTTCCATAATCAAGGCTTTACCAGCTGAAATGAGCATCTTTTCGTCATTAAAACCATCTCCAAAAGCGATAGACTCTTCGAAAGTATAGTTTTCTAATGTTAAAATTTTAGAAATAGCGACACTTTTATCTACCGATTTATCCATAAATTCCAAACAAAACGGAAGACTAAAAGCATAATGAAATTCATCGGAATGGTCTTTCATAATTTGGTCTTTCAACTCGACTAATTTATAGTGGTCATCATGGGTAAAAAATATTTTGATGGCGCTTAAATCTTCAACCGTTTTAAAATCCACAATTTCGAATGGATAATTCATAACGGTCTGAAAACTATTCAGCTTTTTATTTTCCTTATTGGTTTGCCAAACTTTTTCTCTAAACAAAACGGTCGTAAAATCGGGATGTATGTCTAAATCCAAAATCGATTTTACGGCATCACTTTTTATATCGAAAGAAAACAAAAGTTCTTTTGAAGGCGAATGAATTCGTGCACCATTTGATGTTACCAAATAAACTGGACAACCCAAGTCCTCCACAATGGGCAAAGCATCGAGATGATGGCGACCTGTGGCAACAATTATTAGGTAATTTTCGTCGTGAAGTTGCTGAAAAACAGTCTTAGTATATTCTGAAATTTGATGTTTATTGTTGAGTAATGTTCCGTCTAAATCGCTAATAATTACTTTAAATCTTTCTTTCACACTCATTTTAAATCTCCATTTTTAGAAAAGCAAATTTATTCTATTCTGAAGAGATTAGCAAAGGAAAGCTCCAAAGCATTTTGACAAATGTAAAACGACATAATTTTCAATACTCAAATACTAATTAAAATAGCTTACCACAAATTACACAAATTTTCATAAATTTTATAAAATTTAAAACGAAAATCAGTGCTAATTTGTGCAATTTATGGCTAAAAGTCTTATTTGTTTTGGCAAAAATTTAATCGTGATTTTCAATTTGCTTATACGCATCAATCACTTTTTTGACTAAGCGATGGCGTACAATATCTTTATCATCCAAATAAATAATTCCAATTCCCTCTACATCTTTCAAAACCAAAATAGCCTCTTTCAAACCCGAAATAGTTCGTCTTGGCAAATCGACTTGACCGGGATCGCCAGTAATCATAAACTTGGCATTTTTCCCCATACGAGTCAAGAACATTTTCATCTGCGAATGCGTGGTATTTTGGGCTTCGTCCAGAATTACAAAGGCATTATCCAATGTTCTACCACGCATAAAGGCTAATGGCGCAATCTGTATAATTCCTTTTGTGATATGCTCTTCTAGCTTTTCGTTGGGCAACATATCCCTTAAAGCATCGTATAAAGGCTGCATATATGGATCCAGTTTTTCCTTCATATCCCCTGGAAGAAAACCAAGATTCTCTCCTGCTTCAACCGCCGGACGAGTCAAAATAATTCGTTTGACTTGCTTTTCTTTCAAGGCCTTTACAGCCATAGCAACTCCTGTATAAGTCTTCCCTGTTCCTGCTGGACCAACGGCAAAAACCATATCATTTTTGGCCATAGTATCCACCAGTAACTGCTGATTGGGTGTCATGGCTTTGATGATTTTTCCGCCAACTCCGTGTACCAAAATTTTGTCGTGACCAAAGGCTTTGGCATCTTCTTGAACCGTACTTTGAAGCACACGTTCAATCACATTATCGTCGATGTTGTTGTAACGCGTAAAATGGAGCATCAAGCGGTTGAAGCGGTTTTCGAACTCATCCAAAACTTCTTTTTCGCCAAAAGCCTTCAAAGTCGTTCCTCGGGCTACAATTTTCAATTTGGGATAATACTTTTTAATCATTTCAAGATGAGTGTCTTGAGCGCCCCAAAAATCCTTTGGAGCGATGTCTATGAGCTCGATGATTCTTTCGTTCAAATGGTGTGGTTTTAGTTATTAATAAATCGCTTATAATTATTAGCTTTGCATTTCTCAAATTTAATGAGTTTAAGTTTGCATTTCGTTTTTATTTATAAACAATTTTATGTCAATAATTACCCTTACCACCGATTACGGCTTGAAAGACCACTTTGTTGGCGCTTTGAAAGGGAAAATTTTATCTGAGTATTCCGAGGCTTCAATTATTGATATTTCACATTACATTGACGCATTCAACACAGTAGAAGCGAGTTACATTATTGGGTCAGCCTATTCGAGTTTTCCGAAGGGTACTGTTCATCTCATTGGGGTTGATATGGAGCTGAACAAAGAAAACCAACATATTGCTATGCAATGGAATGATCATTTTTTTATTGCAGCCGATAATGGGATTTTAAGTATGCTAACTCAAAAAATTGTTCCTCAAAAAATAGTTGCCATCAACATTCACGACCGTTTGCCAAGTGACGCCACCGATTTGGATGTTTTCGTCAAAGTCGCTTGTCACATTGCCAAAGGAGGATTGCTAAATGTAATTGGCAAAGAAATAAAAACAATAAAACAAGTAACCGATTTTCAGGCTGTTACCGCCAATGATGGAAGTTCTATAAAAGGATATGTTATTTATATTGACCATTTTGGCAATGTGGTAACCAATATTTCCAAAAAGCAATTCCTGGAAGTCGCCAAAGGAAGACCTTATGAAATTGTATTGAGGACTAAAAATATTAAAACCATTTTACCTAATTATTCTGCGATTGCAAATGCAAATACATATCCATTGAAAAAATATGAAGGCGAAAGATTAGCTATTTTCAATGAAGCTGGTTTTTTAGAAATTGCTATTTTCAAGAGTAATCCATCGAAATTTGGCTCTGCAAATAGCTTGTTAGGGTTGAATTATAGAGATAGTATAACCATTAAATTTATTTAAAGGTTTAAAGTTGTTTAATTGTTACCTAACTGTTAAACGTTTAAACCCTTAAACTTTTTAAACAAAAATTTTAAAATGAAATCAATAGTAGTAAGAGAAATAAAATCCTTTTTCGGTTCACCGATTGGTTATTTGGTGATTGCCGTTTTCCTGATTGGGAATGGGTTATTCCTTTGGGTTTTTAAAGGAGAATATAATATTTTGGACAGCGGTTTTGCCGATTTGAGTCCGTTTTTTACTTTGGCACCTTGGATTCTGATTTTCCTGATTCCTGCCGTTACGATGCGCAGTTTTTCGGACGAAAAAAAGCAAGGAACGTTAGAATTGTTGTTGACGAAACCTTTGAGCATTTGGCAAATCGTGAACGGAAAATTCTTGGGTTCGATGTTGTTGATTGTTATGGCAATTATTCCAACCTTTATTTATGTTTGGGTCATTTCTGGTTTGGGTTCGCCCAAAGGGAATATTGATATGGGCAGCACGATGGGTTCTTATTTTGGATTGTTGTTCCTGATTGCTGGGTATTCAGCGATTGGAATCTTCACTTCTACCCTATCCGAAAATCAAATTGTGGCTTTTATTGTATCGGTATTTTTGTGTTTCTTCTTTTATTTTGGTTTCGAAAGTTTGGCAACGATTGTTCCTAGTTTTCAAGGTTTAATTTCTCCTTTCGGAATGCAAGTCCATTTCAAAAGTATGAGTCGTGGCGTGATTGACACTCGTGATGTGGTTTATTTTGTGAGCATCACGGTCTTGTTTCTTTCCTTTACTGTTTATAATTTAAAATCTGTTAAATCGTAATGACAACTTCAAAGAAAAACAACCTAAAATCTTTACTGATTCTCATTGCTATTCTATTGTTTTTAAACGGAATAAGCAGTTATTTCTTCCATCGTTTTGATTTAACTAATGATAAAAGATACACGCTTTCGACCACTTCGTTAAATATTATCAAACAAGTAAAAGCTCCGTTGTATGTAAAAATCTATTTGCAAGGCGATTTACCTGCTGAATTCAAGCGTTTGCAAAGCGAAACCCGAGATTTATTCGAAGAATTTCAAGCCTATAACAAGAATATTATTTTCGAATTCGTAGATCCCTTAGAAAACGAAGACGAAAGTATGGACAACATTAAAGAGCTGTATTCAAAAGGACTAACCCCAATAAACATTACCGTTGACGATAAAGGAAAACAATCACAAGAAATGGTTTTTCCTTGGGCGATTGCCGTTTACAACAACAAGGAAGTTAATATTCCTTTATTGAAAAATATTATGGGCGCTTCGACTACTCAAAAAGTCGTGGGTTCGGTGCAACATTTAGAATATTCTATTGCCGATGCCATCAACAAAATCACCGTAGAAAAACAGAAAAAAGTAGCCGTTATCAAAGGAAATGGAGAACTTCAAGATGTGCAAATTGCCAAATTCTTGATGCAGGTTCGAGAAAGCTACCACATTGGCCCATTTACTTTAGATTCAGTTGCAAAAAACCCTACAGGAAGCCTAGAAGCCTTGCAAAAATATGATTTGGCCATTATTGCAAAACCAACCGAAACGTTCACAGATGCCGAGAAACAAGTATTAGACCAATTCATCGTTAATGGTGGAAAAACCATGTGGTTGGTAGATCAAGTGAATATGGAAATGGACAGTTTGTATAACGATTCGGGGACTACTTTGGCTTTTCCAAGAGATTTGAATTTGAACGATATGTTTTTCAAATACGGATTCCGAATCAATCCTGATTTAGTCAAAGATGAACAAGGAAGTCCCATAAAACTGGCCACTGGAGAACAAGGAAGTGCCACACAATATCAGGAATTCAATTGGAAATTTGCTCCACAAGTATATCCCATTAGCAAACATCCCATTGTCAAAAATTTGGGTGGCATCAAGTTCGATTTTGCCAGCGGTATCGATACTTTGAAAAACGGAATCAAAAAAACGGTTTTATTGCAATCTTCTCGATATTCGAAGAGAGTTGGTTCGCCAGCAGAAATCAATTTGAATATTGTTGAAGAAGAAACTTCGCCCAATCATTACTTGAATACGGGTTATATTCCGCTTTCGGTTTTATTGGAAGGTTCGTTTCATTCGATGTTCGAAAATAGGGTTTTACCATTTCAACAAAAATCATTTCAAACCGCTGGAAAACCCAATAAAATAATTGTAATTTCGGACGGCGATTTGATTAAAAACCAATTGGATAAAAACTTTCAACCTGTGGAATTGGGTTATGACCAACGCTCAGGAAATTTGTATGACAACAAAGATTTCTTGATGAATTGTGTGAATTATTTACTCGACGACAACGGACTTATTAACATTCGAAGCAAAGACCTCGATTTGCCATTATTGGATAAAGAAAAAGTTTACGAAAGTTACACGACTACACAAATCCTAACCATCGGACTTCCAATCCTTATTTTAGCGCTTTTTGGCATTGTATTTACTTTCTGGAGAAAGAAAAAGTATGCTAGGTAATGTTAATAAAAAAAGTTTTTATTCTAAATTAGTTTACGATATATTTGTAGACTGTATCGTATTTTGAAATTCAGTAAAAAATATATACCAATAAAAGAAAACAGATGAAATTTATAGTATCGAGTTCGTACTTATTAAAACAATTACAGGTTTTAGGAAATGTTATCAATAGTAGCAATACTTTACCTATTTTAGACAATTTCCTTTTTGAATTGGATCATCAAACATTAACGGTTTCTGCTTCCGATTTAGAAACGACAATGTCAGCCACCTTAGACATTGATTCTACCAGCAAAGGAAGTGTTGCTGTTCCTGCAAAATTACTTTTAGAAATCCTCAAAACGTTTCCCGAACAACCTTTGACTTTCACTGTTGAAGAAAATAGCACGATTGAAATCAGCTCTAATTCAGGAAAATATGCTTTGGCATATGCTCCAGGAGAAGAATTTCCAAAATCTGTAAACTTAGACGAACCATCAGTAACTTTAGTTCCTGCCGATGTTTTGGCAACTGCCATCAGCAAAACTATTTTTGCGGCTGGAAACGATGATTTACGTCCAGTAATGTCTGGTGTTTTCTTCCAATTTTCGCCTCAAGGCTTAATATTTGTAGCTACCGATGCACACAAATTAGTAAAATATGCTCGTACAGATGTAAGCGCTTCAGAAGTGGCTGATTTCATTATGCCAAAGAAACCTTTGACTATTTTGAAAAACATTTTGGGCTCTTCGGACGCAGAAGTAAAAATCGAATACAACGATTCGAATGCTACTTTTTCTTTCGACAATTATGTTTTAATGTGTCGTTTGATTGATGGTAAATATCCAAACTACGAAGCCGTTATCCCAAAAGAAAATCCAAACAAATTGATGATTGATCGTTCTCAATTCTTGAGTTCTGTACGTCGTGTTGCGATTTTCTCTAACAAAACTACACACCAAATTCGATTGAAAATTGCTGGAGCCGAATTAAATATTTCTGCCGAAGATATAGATTATTCGAACAAAGCCGAAGAACGTTTGACTTGTGATTATCAAGGAGACGATATGCAAATTGGGTATAACTCTCGTTTCTTGACTGAAATGTTGACCAACTTACAATCGGATATGATTATGCTTGAAATGTCATTGCCAAATAGAGCTGGAATCTTAACTCCTGTTGATGGATTAGAAGAAGGCGAAACAGTGACAATGCTCGTTATGCCTGTAATGCTAAACAATTAAAGTTAACTACACTTTTTATACTAAAAACGTCCAAAATGAATTTGGACGTTTTTTTTTGTTCTATACTTTTATTCGTGCAAAGCCAAAACTGGAATACTCAATTTATTTGAAAATCTCTGGGTTAAACTGGGTTTGAATAATTCTACAAAAAAGTTTCTTTTGTATGTCAGCATAGCCAATATATCAATGCCTTTAAACAAAATAAAATCGGCAATAGTATCTTGTACCTCTTCACTTGGAATGATAGAAAACTGAACTGGTTGACCTTGAAAATCTTCCTCCCATTCTTTTATTGTTGATGCATCAACGTCTGAATTATTAGTTTGCACATACAAGCATTTTACTTTTGCATTTGTTTTTATTGCTATTTTCAACACCTCTTTAAGCGCCTTTTTATCTTTAGTTCGATACCGTGTTGTAAAACCAATAGTTTCTATTTTTTTGAATTTTGCTTCTAAAGGAATACTTAAAACAGGTACATCTACAGCATTGAGAACGTTGCCTGTATTAGTTCCCAAGAAAAAGGCTTCCCAACCCGTAGCTCCAGAAGTTCCCATCACAATAAAATCAATATTTTCTTCCTTGATAGCATTTTTTATATTGTACAATAAATTACCATCCATCAATCGATGGCTCATTTTAATATGATTCAGATTCCTTGCATCGGCAATAGCGTGAAGCTTTGGAATTTCGTCTTTAAACATATCAAATTGAGACAATTGAAGTGAGTCATAAACAGTACCATAATTCTCAGGGAAAAATTGAGCGTCATAAACTGGAAGTTCAAACGAATGCAACAAAATAAGTTCGCCATTCACTATTTTTGCAAACTCCAAAGCGTGAACAAAAGCATTCTCAGCCGTTTCGGAAAAATCTGTGGGAAACAAAATCTTTTTCATTTTAATGACTTTTAGTATTAATTTACACTTTAAAGTTAAGCATAAATAATCAATCAACAAGGCTAATTATGAGATATTTATGATCAATAACATAAGCAAACAGACAAGCCATTAAATTAAAAAATTTGTTACTTATCAAGATTTAGTACCTTTGTCACTTAGACCCATTTATATGATACATCACGATTCAATAGTTGCTCTTGCCACACCTTCTGGAGCTGGAGCAATCGCCATCATCAGGATTTCTGGCGAAGAGGCCATTACTATTGGAAATACCGTTTTTCAATCCATCAAAGGAAAGGATTTGACCCAACAAAAATCACATACCTTGCATTTAGGGCATATCGTTGATGGTAACAAAACACTAGATCAGGTTTTGATTTCCATTTTCAAAGGACCTAACTCCTATACAGGCGAAAATACAATCGAAATTTCCTGTCACGGATCAACTTATATCCAACAGCAAATTATTCAGTTATTGCTTCGCAAAGGCTGCCGAATGGCCAATCCTGGCGAATTTACTCTTCGTTCCTTTCTGAATGGAAAAATGGATTTATCACAAGCCGAAGCCGTTGCCGATTTAATTTCGTCCGACAATGAAGCTTCACACCAAATTGCGATGCAGCAAATGCGTGGTGGATTCTCGAACGAAATTGCTAAACTGCGAGAAGAATTATTGAATTTTGCCTCATTAATCGAACTCGAATTGGACTTTGCCGAAGAAGATGTAGAATTTGCCGATAGAACCCAATTCTGGGAATTATTGAATCGAATAGAATTTGTTTTGAAACGTTTAATCGATTCGTTTGCTGTTGGAAATGTCATCAAAAACGGAATTCCCGTAGCGATTGTAGGCGAACCCAATGTAGGAAAATCGACTTTGTTGAACGCTTTGTTGAACGAAGAACGTGCTATTGTTTCGCACATTGCAGGAACAACTCGCGACACCATTGAAGACGAATTAGTCATTGGCGGTATTAGCTTTCGTTTTATCGACACGGCTGGAATTAGAGAAACTAAAGACTTGGTAGAAAGTATTGGTATCCAGAAAACCTTCGAAAAAATAGAACAAGCACAGGTGGTTTTGTATTTAGTTGATGGTTGTTTGTTGTCGGTTGATGGAAAATTAGATAACTTACTTGTTGCAATTAACAAAACCCAAAATCAGTATCCGCAAAAACCTATTTTGGTCATCATCAATAAAAAAGACCTACTTTCTGAAGAGCTAATTAATGCCATTGATACCAAACTAACCACCAACAACCAACAACCAACAACCATTTATATTTCTGCCAAAGAAAAACTAGGCGTTGACGAACTCAAAAACCAACTCCTTTCCTTTGTCAATACAGGAGCATTGCGCAATAACGAAACCATTGTAACCAACACCCGTCATTATGATTCGCTGTTAAAAGCCTTGGACGAAATCCAAAAAGTAAAATTTGGTCTGGAAACGAATTTGTCTAGTGACTTGATTGCCTTGGATATTCGTGAAGCTTTGTATCAATTTGGGTTGATCACTGGGCAGGTTTCAAACGATGAATTGTTGGGGAATATTTTTGCTAATTTTTGTATCGGAAAATAAACCAGTCAACTATTTTACACCCTTTTTAGGCGGACTTTTTATTGCTACTGTGGGTTGACTCATAAAGTAGGATAAAAAAATAAAAAGCGAAAACTAAAGATAATTTAATCATACCATTAAACCATTTCGCTAATAAAATGTCAAATACGGAAATAGTGAAATTATGAAGACAATAGCCCTACTTTCTTTATTACTGCTATCCATTTCTAGTTGCAGTAAAGATGATGATACGATTCCGCCTAGTCCATCAGAAACGATGTACTTCCCTTCTAATACTAATTCGACTTGGGAAACCAAATCAATTTCAAGTTTGAATTGGAATCAAAATGCCATCCAACCTTTGAAAGATTATCTTGCTCAAAAAAACACAAAATCATTTATGATACTTGTGAATGGTAGAATAGTTATGGAAGAATATTTTAATGGTCACAGCGCTTCTGCAGATTGGGAATGGAATAGTGCTGGTAAAACTTTAGTCGGCACAACAATAGGAATCGCTCAACAAAATAATCTAGTGAATATTAACAATAAAGCATCCGATTATTTAGGTTTAGAATGGACAAGTATGCCTTTGGCAAAAGAAAATTTGATAACAGTGCGAAATCTATTGACAATGACATCAGGCAATGATGATACGAAACAATATGTTATTAAATCAAATTTGACCTATGTTGCTGATGCTGGAACCAGATGGGCTTATAGTAACATTTTTCAAAAACTAACCGATGTAGTTGCAAGTGCTAGTAACAAAACATTTGAAACCTATTTCAACGAAAAAATAAAGAACAAAATTGGAATGGATGGTTTTTGGAATTTCGGAACAATTTATACCATATATCACAGCACCACTAAAAGTATGGCAAGATTTGGACTTTTGGCATTGAACAAAGGAAAATGGAACAATGAACAAATAATTAATGAATCCTTTTTTAATGAAAGTATAGCTACTTCTCAAAACATCAATCCTTCTTATGGTTACTTTTGGTGGCTCAATGGAAAAACCAATTATATGATTCCGGACGAACAAACTGTTTATCAAGGCTATTTAGTTCCTAATGCTCCTTCCGATATGTATGCAGCTATGGGCGCAAAAGACCAACGCATTTATGTAATTCCAAGTAAAAAAATGGTAATCATCAGAATGGGTGATGCTTCTGACCCAGCAAATCCAAATTTTGCAGTGTCAGGTTTTGATAACGAACTATGGGGTAAAATTAATGCTTTGATAAATTAAAACAAAAACGTCCAAACGTCTGTGTAATTACAAACTCAATCCCCCTACTCTTTTTTTACCGCTTCTAATTTATCAGGAAATGCAGATTGTCCTTCGAGATTATTGATGATTAAGGAATCCACATTTTTACTTTCGACAGCATATTTAAAATAATCGGGTTTGTTCTTTCCCCATTGTACAGAGCAGTTTTGCAATTTTATACTTTCGGCAGAATCAAAATAAAAGCCAGAAGTGCTTCCTTTTACAAAACCATCAATATTAGAGGGGCGTCTATCGTAAATTCCTCCTGGATTACTGGTTGTTTTATCAATAAAAACGCCAACATTATCAAAAATAATATTGTTGATTTTGTCATTGGATTCGGCACTTACATAAACGCCATTTTCACCCATACATTGAATATTAGAGAATAGAATATTGCTGATTTTGCCCACTTTGCCTTCAGTAGCTCCTTTGGGGAAACGCCAATTTGCATCTTTGTGATTGCCTTTTGCACGACGATAAGCGGTAATATAAATGGGTTCTGCTTTTCCCCACCAAGTATCGGTAGTCAATCGACCTTCCACAATTATATTGGAAAAAATAACGTCACTCACGGTTCCTTCGTCCCGATTTTGAATTCCAAGTCCACGATTACTGTTTTTGATGATGCAATTATTGAACACCACTTGTCTGATGGCGTCCATATTTTCGGAACCAATTTTGATGGCACAACTACTGCTAGTCATCGTGCAATTGGTAACTGTTATGTTTTCGCAAGCGCCAAATTCTTCAAATTCTCTTCGGTTTTTTAGACAAATGCAATCGTCACCACTTTCGATATAACAATCACTAATTCGAACATTCTTAGAATGATCTAAATCGATTCCATCGCTATTGCGGACTTTCAAACTATTGAGCAAAGTAATTCCGCTAATAACCACATCGTTACAACCTATTAAGTGAACCGTCCAATAAGCTGAATTTCCAATATGAATGTCTCTAATTCGAATGTTTTTTCCGCCAACTATAGTCAACACGTGTGGTCTTGGATCCAAGCCTACGAAAGGTTTCAACACATAAGAATCTGCTAATTCTTCTCCCATAAAAGAAATACCGTTTCCATCAATTTTACCCGTTCCGCTGATGCTGAAATTCTCTATATTTTCGCCCCCAATCCAAATCGTTCCTTCACCAGGATTCGAACGAAAAGCACTTTTGGTATATAATTTTTCATCAGGACTCGCCAGTAGCTTTGCTCCCGCTTCAATATGCAAATCAATACCCGATTTCACATCAAAAGGACCAGTCAAAAAGGTGAACGGAGCAGGAATCAATACCCGACCACCCGTTTTACTACAAGCGTCTATTGCTTTTTGAATGGCAATGGCATCATTGGTTTTGCCATCACCTTTGGCTCCGTATTTTTTGACATCATACACTTTTTGCGCCACGGCAGTCAATGAAAGACAAAAAACGATTAAAGTAATTACAGATTTTTTCATCATTGGTTTTTATTTAATGAATTCTCGAAACTAAAGTTCAAGAAATTCTTTTGTTTACATTTTTCACACCCCGCTATTCACAGAGAAACCTCCATCTACGGTGATTTTTGTTCCAGAAACAAATTTGGAAGCATCACTTAATAGCCAAACCAAAGCTCCTGTTAGTTCGTCTGGATTTCCAAAACGGCTGAAAGGAGTATTTTGAAGAATCAAATTGCCCCTTTCGGTCAAGCTTCCATCTTCGTTGGTCAATAAGGCTCTATTTTGCTCGGCCAAGAAAAAACCAGGCGCAATAGAATTCATTCTTATGGCATCGTCAAATCTATTTCCTAATTCGACAGCAAACCATTTGGTATAAGAATCAATGGCTGATTTTGCCAAACTATATCCCAATACTCTAGTTAATGCGTGATCGGCGGCAACGGACGAAATATTGACAATGCTACCTGTTCCTCCATTCTTTATGACTTCGCCAAAAACTTGTGTCGGCAAGATGGTTCCAAACAAATTCAAATTCATCACTTGCTGTAAGGCCGACATATTCAATTTAAAAATATCTTGATCTGGTTCAATCACGGCATCCGGTATATTTCCACCAGCACCGTTGACTAATCCATCAATTTTTCCGTATTTGGATAGTATTTTTTCACGGGCATTTATCAAGTCTTGCTCATTGGTTACATCAGCAATCAATGCAATGGCTTCGCCTCCTTGACTCACGATTGAGGCTACTCTGTCGTTGGCTATTTTTTCATTTCTCCCCACTACACCCACAATTCCACCTGCATCGGCAATGGCATTGACAAATGCTTCTCCCAATATTCCAGTAGCTCCAGTTACTACAATTACTTTTCCTTTTAATGAAAAATCGTTTTTCACAGTTTTTTATATTTAAATTTTTACTAATTCAGTTTTCAAATATAAACCACTTTACCTGCAATTCATAAGTATTTGTTTTGATTCCTTTTTTTCACTTTAAACTGCATTCCCATTTTCACATTAATCCAAAATTTACCAAAAAACTGTGTATAAAGCAACCAATACACCGCTAATGATAAATGATCCGATAATAAATTCCGAAGATACTTTAAACATAGATTTATCGACTTCTATAATATGTGTTGTATGTTGCTGTTCGGATTCTGGTTTTAAGAGGCTAATTCCCATCATTATGAATACAATAGCAAAGAAACAAATCGTCATTCGGTCTAAAAAAGGATAATCTGGAAAAGCGCCATTAGTCCAAACTGGAAGAAACTTTAATACTGCTGCAATTGGCACAGTCAACAATGCTCCTGCAAGACCTGCGGAAGCTGTTGTTTTTTTCCAAAACATTCCCAACAAAAATATCGCAAGAACTCCTGGTGAAAAGAAGCCCACATATTCTTGTATAAACTGATAAGCTTGATCCAGCGATTTTAATGCAGGAGCAACAAGTGCAGCTATAAACATCGCAATGATTACTGCCCATCTTCCAATAATTACTAATTTTCGGTCGGATGCATTTTTATTAAAATACTTTTTATAAATGTCTAATGAAAAAATAGTCGAAATACTATTAGCTTTCCCAGCCAATGAAGCTACAATGGCTGCTGTCAATGCTGCCAAGGCTACTCCTTTTAATCCCGCAGGCAATAAATTCATCAAGGTTGGATAGGCTTGATCTGGTTTTATTACCCCAGAGGCATCAACCATTTCTTGTTGAAACATACCGTTTTGATGCATTACATACATAGCAATTCCGGGTAAAACAGCAATAACTGGAACCATCAATTTTAGAAAAGCAGCAAACAAAATACCTTTACGAGCCGTTTTTAAATCTGCTCCCAAAGCTCTTTGGACAATGTATTGATTGCAACCCCAATAAGCCAAATTATTAATCAACATACCTCCAATAATCACAGACATTCCAGGCAATTCAGCATAATGCGGATTCGATTTATCAAAAATCATATGCAAATGTCCGGGTGCTTCGTCGGCAATAATGGAAAGCCCTTTTAGAATGTCTTTTCCAAATCCAAAATGCTCTGATAATAAAGTCAACGATAAATAAGTGGTCACTAATCCTCCAATAATCAACACTATAACTTGAAAAATATCGGTATATCCTATTACTTTCATTCCGCCTAAAGTCACTATAATGGAAAACAAACTCAATCCCATTACACAAAATTCAAAGCTAACTGGAGCTATAGATGAAATCGCCAAAGCCCCCAAATAGATAATGGAAGTAAGATTGACAAACACATAAATCAACAACCAAATGATGGCCATAATAGTACTCACAGTATCATTGTATCTTTTTGCCAAAAATTGCGGCATCGTAAAAATTCGGTTTTTAAGATATACTGGCAAAATAAATACAGCTACCAAAATTAAAGTAGCAGCTGCCATCCATTCGTAAGAAGCAATCGCCAATCCGAGTGCAAAACCAGAACCGCTCATTCCGATAAAATGCTCAGCAGAAATATTAGAAGCAATCAAGGATGCTCCAATCGCCCACCATGTTAAAGATCCTTCAGCCAAAAAATATTCTTGAGAACTTGTAGCTGCCTTTTTTTTGTGCTGATAAATATATATTCCGTAAGCAGTTACAAGCACGAAATAAATGAGAAAAACAACATAATCTGCTGATTGTAATACATTCATAATGGGTTGGTTTAGTTAATAGATTCTATTTTTGGTTTAGTTTTTGGTTTTATGTTTTTGGTAAACTTCTTTTATATTTTCAAGAACCATTTTCTCTTGTATAGAAAATAAAGTAAAACAAGTTGAATAAAAGTTACCGATACTGCTGCAAAAACAGGTTGCCAAATCAGTGGTAAGAATGAAATGGCTCCTCCAAATACAAAATCGGCAGTATGTTTAAAATTGACCAAGCCTTCCGATGCCATATAAATTAAAATAGAATTGGAACCAATTAATAGTAAAGGGAATGCCCATTTATGAAAACCCAACACATCAATTATCAGATAAAAAAAGGTAAAAAACAAAATACTAAATCCCCCCACAAAACACACGAAAGAACTGGTCCATAAACGTTTATTGATGGGGAAATCATAATGCCAAAGAGCTCCAATGCCAATTAAAATAAGGGCTGAGGCAAGCATTATCAATATTTTTTCATTGGCCGAAAAGATATTTTTCCCTTTCAAAAATGTTCCCAAAAACATTCCTAACAAAGCTGTGGCAATAGCAGGTATGGTTGAAAATAAGCCTTCTGGATCATATACTTTACTGTGTAATCGTCCGGGTAAAAATTGCTGGTCTATATAGCTTGAAAACGAACCTTCGGGCGTTAAAATACCAGCCCCAAAATTTGGGACTGGTACTAACTTCAAAACTAAATAGTAACCAAACAAAATGCCTATAAACCAATACAGTTGTTTTCTTAAATCAAAATTCAAATAGATCAAACCTGCAAAAAACCAAGCCAATCCAATGCGTCCCAAAACACTAGCAAAACGAGTTTGATCGTAGCCGTCAAACCGTAATAATCCATTGACAACGCATCCTAGAAACAATAAAATACAAGTCCTTTTGAACATTGAAAGATATATTTTTTGTTTTTCTTTCGATGGCAATTCCATTGGAGTCTTTACACCTGCACTATTCATTTTTTTCTCGAAAGAATAAGGCATAGAAACCCCTGCCACGAATAGAAAAATGGGGAATATCATATCATAAAACGTAATTCCATCCCAGTCAGTATGATGCAATTGTGATGACATCCAGACAAAAACAGGAATTGGAGCAGCCTTTGCCAAAGCGTGAAAGATGTGTTCGCCACTCATAATCCAAAACATAACAAAACCTCTCAGGACATCCAAAGAAATTAGTCTTTCATTTGTAACAGTATTACTCATATCATATTGTTTATCAGCAAGTTTCAACACTTTTTTCCTTTATAAAATTCCTTTTTTAATGCTATTTTTTATTGAAACATCAATTAGCATTAGGCATAAGTTGAGCAAGGATGATTGCATCTGCCACAATCTCCAATTGATTTTTTATCGATTTTTATATGGCTATTCTATTGGTTTTATGACAAATCCGTAACTGTATTCATTTTGCTTTAACAAATATTGCTCGTGCGGATATTGTCCCCAGCTATTGTCTCCTCCTAATCCTCGTTGAGCCAAATCAACACAAACCACAACTTCATTTCTTGGCGTAATGTCGCTCAAATGTTGGTTCTTTTTGGATAATCCCGGATCAAAATCAGATGGATAATTATTCAAAGTACTCATGCACAAAGGCTGTAATCCTTTAATTTCAATACCTTTTCCATTACTGCTCGAAAGTGTAAACCAACGAACATCAGTTTTATATCCATTTTCTTGCGGACGAGTGTAAGGCACATATTGGTCGGCTACTTTGCTCTTATAAATTCCTTTGAATGAGGATTCGTTTCGGTCTGAATAGTTTTCCCAAGGACCTCTTCCGTAATAATCCAGATTTTCAAGCGAATTTTTAAGCGAGAAAATCATTCCAAATCGAGGCATATCTGGCAATGGATTAGTTCCTTTTTTATAAGAAGGCTTCACCTCTAAAGCCCCATCATTGCTCATTGCATATTGGATTAAATAGTCTGAAGCAACATCGTTAAGTCTCATTTTGGCTTCCACATAATTTTTTCCATTTTCTTCAACTACTTGAATCGATTGTAAAGTGTAATTTGTGCCTGCTGATCGCCAAACATTGTTTCTCACTGGCATTTTGTTCCCAAAATCATTGTCTGTAGGCGCTCTCCAAAAATTAGGTTCAGGATATTGTTTGAAAAATTCTTCTCCTTTTAAACTGTAATACGAAATCAATCCTGTTTTTTTGCTAATCTTAACCGTAACATTGGCGGCACTCAAAACGAATTCACCTTTCTCTTCTTTAATTTTTGAAGAAGTTACATCTTGATTTTTGGCAAAATAATTTCCACCTTCAATGACAAATTGTTCTCTGGCAATTTCAAAATTTTGAGGTAACAACTCTGACCCTGTTTTAGTATAAGCAAAAACATTCAATAGATATTCCGTTTCTGCTTTTGACTCTAATTTAGGCAAATCGATTGTAAATTGTTTTTTTGATTTCGGATTCAAAGCCACTGCTATTGTACCTTCTTTTATAACTTTTCCGTTTTCTAAAACTTGATATTTGAAGTTGTATTTATCTAAGTTGGTAAATCCAAAATCGTTCGTGATTTGAATGATTCCATTTTTGACATCAACCGCATCGAATAAAATATCTTGATAGACTTTTTTCACTTCAAAAGCACCCGGATGTGGCGTTCTGTCTGGCCAGACTAGTCCGTTATGACAAAAATTCTCATCGTTGGTGTAGTTTTGGCTTCCTAAATCGCCACCGTAAGCCCAATATTTGCGTCCGGCTTCATCTTTCATTTCGAATCCTTGATCAACCCAATCCCAAATAAAACCACCTTGCATATTTTTGCTGCCGCGAATAATATCCCAATATTCTTGAAAATTACCGCTGCTGTTGCCCATAGCGTGCGAGTACTCACACATAATAAATGGGCGACTTACTTCCTTGCGAGCCGCATATTCCTTCATATATTCAATAGTTGGATACATTGGGCAAACAATATCAGTATTGGCATTTTCTTTGGATTGTTCGAATTGAACCAATCTCGTATTGTCTCTATTTTTTATCCATTTGTAAGCATCATAAAAAACGGGGCCATTGGCACTTTCGTTCCCTAATGACCACAGAATTACCGATGGTGCATTTTTATCTCTTTCGACTAGACTATAAATTCTGTCCATATGAGCTGCATGCCATTCTGGAAGATGACCCGGATTTGTTTTTGGATTCATCCAAATTAGAGGTTGTCCCTCTACTCCCATTCCGTGACTTTCTATATTGGCTTCATCAACCAAATACAAACCGTATTTATTACACAATTTCACCCACAAAATATTGTTGGGATAATGACTGCAGCGAACTGAATTGATGTTCAGCTGCTTCATCATTTTGATGTCTTTCATCATCGTGGCTTCGTCTTGATAATGGCCTGTTACTGGATTATGTTCGTGAATATTAACTCCGCGAACCATTAATCGAACGCCGTTTACCAATAATTGTCCGCCTTTCAGTTCTACTGATCTAAAACCGATTTGTGTAGAAGTTGATTCTACAATATTGCCTTTATCATTTTTTAGTGTCAGAACCAAAGTGTATAAATTTGGTGCTTCACTACTCCATAATTTGGGACTGGACACTTTTTGAGCAAAATTTATTTTTTGTGTTTTACTACCTTCAATAGTTGCATTTAATTCTTTTGAAAAAACGGTTTCACCAGAAGCATCAATCAGTTTAGCTATTAATTTTTGATTATTTACTGATGTAGTTGTTAGGTTTTTTAAACTGACATCAACACTTAAACTTCCGTTCTTGTAATTAGCATCTAAATTGGGTTTTGCAAAAAAATCAGCAATTCGAATGTTGTCTGTGCTGTACAAATACACATTTCTGTCAATGCCCGAAAGCCTCCAGAAATCCTGATCTTCCAGATATGAACCATCGCTCCAACGATACACTTCAACAGCCAAATCGTTTTTTCCAGCTTTTAGATATTGGGTAATATCAAATTCAGCAGGACTTTTGGTGTTTTCTGTATAGCCTACTTTTTGTCCGTTAACCCAAATATACATCGCCGAAGTTCCTGCTTCAAAGTGAAGAAAAACGTGGCGTTTTTTCCAGTTTTCGGGCAAAATAAAATCTTTTTTATACGAACCAACCGGATTATCAGAATGTTTTATAAAAGGGGGATTTTTGTCGAAAGGATAGGTAATATTGGTATATATTGGAATCCCGTAACCGTTCAATTCCCAGTTAGACGGCACCTGAAGTTCTTTCCAATTGGTAGTGCTGTAATCGGGTTTGTAGAAGTCTTTTGGCCGTTGATCGGGTGTTGGTGACCAAGAAAATTTCCATTTACCATTCAATGAAAAATACCAAGGCGAACTAGTATAATTATCAATTATAGCCGATGCTTCATCTGCATAGGAAAGAAATGCCGCTCGAGCTGGCTCACGATTAATCTGAAAAACTTCTGGATTTTCCCAATCGTTTCGACTGCTATTTTCTTGCCCCAAAACAGTTGTCCCGCAAATTGCAAACAAGCTTAATAATACTATTCTAACGTTGATTTTCTTCATTTAATTTATTCTCGTTATTATCCCAAGAGGGATTTTAAAAACTAAGTTTTTCTGGTAAATACTTATTTACTAATTCTTTATAATACGGAAGTAAAGCTTTTACATCTGGCCTAACTGGTGCTTTTGTATATAAATCATAAGGATTGAATTTTTTGACCCATTCAAACATTTCTACATCTTTTTCAGTCATCAAATGGGCATAAGCGTTTTCTCTGTGTTGTGAGTAAAACGAGTGGTATCTAATCATGTACAAAGCAGGCTCTGGCAAATAATCTTTCATAATTTGATACAAATATTCGTCGTGTCCCCAACTCATTTTTACTTTGTCAAGTCCACAATTTTCGGAATAGACACCATATTTAGTATTGAATCGTGAATCGGTAAAATCAGGGTTTTCCTTGAAAAATTCAGGATAAACAATTTTGTCAGAATACGAACAACCTACGGGGAAAGTATCTCCAACAACCGCCCATTGTGGTTCGCCAAACAAACACAACACTTTTCCTAAATCGTGCAAAAATCCAGTAAGTACAAACCAATCGGGATGACCATCAGCTCGGATGGCTTCTGAAGTTTGCAGAAGATGTTGAGTTTGATCTAAATCGATATCTGGGTCGCTGTCATCAACCAGCGTGTTCAAAAACTCGACAGCTTCCCAAATAGACATTTGTTTTTTATTGAACTGTAGAAATTCCTCTTCTTTGCTACAAACAAAATCATAGGTTTGATAGGTGTGATTCATTCGGTAAAACTCTTTTACTGTTTCTACTCTTTCTGAATCGACATAATTTCTAAACTCTTCTTTTTCTTTTGTATTTTCTGTTGGGTCTGGATAACGAGTTAACAAATCATCTTCCCATTCGTCTAAATTTTTCAGCGGCTTATCCGTATCAATTATCTTTTTCATAACATTTGATTATAAATTACAAAAACAAAAATATAGTTTCAATTAGAAAATGAAATGGATTAATCCATCAAAAATATGGATAGATTTAATTAGAAGATAATTTAATATCGACATAAAACATTACACACTAACTAATTAGCTTGCTTGGCGGAAAACCAAACTGTTTTTTAAAACATCTGCTGAAATATAAAGGGTCATTAAAACCGACCAAATCGGTTACTTCGGACACATTGTATTTTTTTGTTTTTAACAGTTGTGCGGCTTTCTTCAAACGGATGGTTCTGATAAATTCATTGGGAGCCAAATCGGTCAATTCTTTGATTTTACGGTATAATTTTGAAGAACTAACGCCTAATTTATCACACAAAAATTCGGTTGACAAATCCAATTCACTCAAATTGTCATTTATCAAACCTGTTACTTTTGCCAAAAACTCTTCGTCAATAGGAGAATGAGTTAGCAAGCCAATCTTGCTTTCTACTTCGCCTGAGAATTTGGCTTTTAAATCCATTCTAGATTTAATAATATTTTCTATCACGGTTTTCAGCAAGGACGGTTCGAATGGTTTGACCATATAGCTATCTGCTCCTATTCCATATCCTTTTACCTTGTCTTCATTATCCGAAAGGGCTGTTAGCAAAACTACCGGAATGTGGCTGATAAATTCGTCATTTTTTAGTTCTTCACAAAACTCGAGTCCGTTCTTAACTGGCATCATAACATCGGCAACACAGAGCGCAGGTTTGATTTGTCGGCAAATTTTCAGTCCTTCTTCACCGTTTTCGGCTTCATAGACTTTATAATAATCTGATAAATAATCTACTAGATATTTTCGGAGTTCCGTATTGTCTTCGACCACCAATATTTTTTGTTTCAAGTCCGTATTTTGAAGTATTTTTTTCATAGCCTTTTCAGGAACAGGCATACTGAGGTTGTCGTTTTTCAAAACATATTCGAATACTTCTTTGTCATTATAAAAATTACGATCAATTGGAATTTCAACCGTAAAAATACTTCCCTTACCAGGTGTACTTTCCACTCTTATGATACCCTTATGTAGCGCCACCAGTGATTTGACTAACGACAAACCAATTCCCGAACCAGTATTGTGGTCTTTGCTATTGGTTACTTGATAAAAGCGTTTAAATATTTTTTCTTGACTTTTTAATGGAATTCCAATCCCATTGTCGCTAACTTCTATCACCATCAAACCGCTATCTTCACCATCTTTTAATCGAATGAACAAATCGACATTGCCATAGTTGTTAGTAAATTTCAACGCATTGGATAAAAGATTGTACAGGATTTTATCGTATTTATCATTATCAATCCAACCCGTTATGTTCTCGTTTTCGGTATTAAAATTCAAACGAATATTTTTGTTGTAAGCCAGTTCTTTGAAAGATTCAAAAATATTTCTGGAATAAGCTATAATGTCTGTTTCAGAAACTTTCAGTTTTAATTCGCCAGCTTGTGCTTTTCTAAAATCGAGTACTTGATTGACCAAATTCAGCATTCGACTTGCATTTTGATGAATCAAATTGAATCGGCTTTTTTGATATTCGCTTGCATTTCCTTCGTCCATTAATTGTTTGGCAGGACCTAAAATAAGCGTCAAAGGCGTTCTTAACTCGTGGGAAATATTGGTAAAAAATCGCAGTTTTTCATTATTTAATTTAATGTCTTGTTCTCGTTTTACTTTCTCTGTCAGCAATTCTTGTTTCAATTGGATTCTGTTTCTAATCTCAATTCTAACAAAATAAAAAATAACCGACAATAGTATTAAAAAAAGTAACAAGGCTGTTGGCGTCAACCAAAATGGAGGTAAAACCTTTATTTTATAAGAAGCAATTTTGCTCCACTTCCCATCACTATTGCTGGACATTATTTTAAATTCATAATCTCCCGGATAAAGATTGGTGTATTGAACCGTTCTGGAATTGCTGTTGGTTGTAATCCAATTTTTGTCAAAACCTTCTAACATATATTGAAACTTGTTCAACTTTTCATTAGCAAAAGAAGGTACAGAAAACTGAAGTGAAAAGTTACGATTTTTATAATCCAACTCAATCTTTCTTTCATAATTCAACTCTTTAACCAATGGAACTTGTCCATTAATTTCCATTCCGGGTAATACTTCTTCATTCTGAATTTTGAATTCTGTTACAATAGGAATGGGTGACCATTTATTTTTTTTCATCAATTGGGGCGAAAAAGAAATAATGCCATTCTTGCCTCCTAAATAAATTTTTGAATTATTAAAATTAAAAAAACCACTGGAACTAAAAACATCCAATCTGTTCCCGCTATTGACATAATAAATATTAATTTCTTTTAAATCGTTTTTTAGCCAGGCAACACTATTGTTGTTTATATTTAGCCATAAATTTCCTTTGGTATCCAATAACATATCAGTAATCCACTTTCCAGAGAGTTCCTTAAAATGTGTAATTACTTTAAATTTGTTTTTTGAAGGTTCGTAAACACACAAACCATAACGAGTTGATGCCCAAACAGTACCTTTTTTATCAATTAAAACATCGCTGACATTGTCGTCATAAGGTATTCCGTTTTCCCTTTTTGAAATCGATTTATAGGTTTCAATTTTGCCGGATGCATTGTTGTATCGTACCATACCGGTTTCTGTGGCAAACCAAATATTGTTTTTATTGTCTTTTTCTATGGCATTGATTTGGAATCCCGGCAATAACTTCCCTTTAGAAACTTGAACTTCCAAGGTTTGGGTATTCAATACAACCGCTCCCTCGCCAAAAGATCCTACCATCATAGCGTGTGGTCCTATCCTGCAAAAAGCAAATAAAGCAGCCGTTTCAAATCCCAATTTAATTTCTTTGGAAGAATTTGTAACATAATTATAAACCAACAAATTCCCATTCCAAAGACCGCAATAAAAAATCTTCCCGTCATCCGAATAGATGCTGGCAATGTCCTTGTCGTTATTGTACAAAGGTTTAAAACCATTAGCATTCGATATAAAAACTCCATTATGGCTGGTTACAACAATTACTTTATCGTCATAGGTTTTTGCAAAACCTCTAATTCGTGGGGCTTGATTACCTATGTGACGAGAAATGTCTTTATTGAGCGTAAACTGATTTTCGTAAGGATCATATTTGTCGAGTCCATCTTCGGTTCCTATCCATAGTACTCCAGATGCATCAAAATACAAGGCTGAAACCAAATTATCAACTATGGATGTTTCTTCTGACAATACTGAATAATACCATTTGTAATCCCCTTTCTGAATGTCTTCCAATTGTTTGCAAACCAACAATCCTCCCAAAGTACCCACCCAATATTTGCCATCGGGAGCTTGAGCAACCGACAAAAAATAAGGACCTAAACTCCCTCTAATTTCTTTGTTTTCAATGTATAGATTTACAAAACGATTGTTTTTTTTATCAAATTTATAAAGTCCTTGGCGTGTTCCCACAAAAATATCTGCCTTGGTATCTTGATAAATAAAATTAACATAAGGATTTTTCTCATTCGAATTAGGAACAGAAAGTGTATAATCATTAATTCTGACAATGGCTCCTTTTGCATCCAATGTGATTTTGGCCACAGAAGCTTTTTCATAACTACCAATCCAGATATTGCCACTTTTATCCTCAAAAATTTCTTTTACATAATCAAAATTCTTGATTGGAATCTTTTCAAATCGGTTTTCTTTCAGGAAAAAAAGATACACCCCTTTGGTTTTTGTTCCTACCCAAACCCTTTTAAATTTATCGACATAAACCGACCTAATTTCTTCTTCAGGCAAACTATTGGGATCGTCTTTCTTGGAAAAAAAAGTGGTAAAAACTTGGGTGTCTAATTTAAAAAGCGTTAGTCCTTTTCTGGTTCCTATCCATAAATTATTCGATTCTTCATCAAGTTCTAATGCTGTGATGTCGTCATTGTATAATTTATTGGCACTGGCCGAAGAACTCATATAGTTTTTGAATTGATAACCGTCAAAACGATTCAATCCTGAGAAAGTTCCCAACCACAAAAAGCCTTTTTTGTCTTGAACAATATGCCTAACGGAGTTATGAGACAAACCGTTGTTGTCGTTATAATGCGTGAATTTAATATTCTGGGAATGAGAATATAAAAAAGTGAACAAGAAAAAAAATAATATATAAAAATGACGTTTCATAAAATGTTTTATAGATGCAATTTACAATTTTTAACCCAATAATTTTATTTCCATCTAGAGCATTCGCTTTTAAATCCGACACAAATTGCACAAATTTTCACAAATAAAAAAGACATTTTTTGACCGATTTTAGAGTGATGAATACATTTTCAACGGATTCAATTTACAAAAAATTGTGCCATTTGTGGTGAATATTTTCTTCTATTATGGATTTATTCGTTCTATCTGATTCGCTTTCAAGTTGATTTTAAAATGATTGGAAGGCAAGCCATTCATTGTTTTTTGAACAATTTTTGCCCACAAAACAAATTGTTCGTTACCTGATTTTTCGAGTTCTTCACACACCATTTGGTATTGTTTCAACCTTTTACTTCCTATCTCGGGCATAGCCAATTCATCGGCATTTTTCAATCTGTAAAAATCAAAAATCATATCGAAACCAGTCCACGTTTCAAAATCTTGGAGCGTTAAATTATTGGTCAATAATTGTTTCTCAATAACTGAATTGTCTTTATTGATTTCCAATAAATCTTTGCCTGAAAGTTTTAGAATAGCGTTCAAAAAATCAATTGGAAAATCCTCTGGCAAAAAACGAAGCCTTACCAATTCCTTTAAATGCCATTCCGTAAAGCCTTCATAATCTTTAGCTTTTAGAATTTCTTTATTCCAAATCGAAGGGCTTTTTATATTTTGCAAATGGGCATATTCTTCTTCATAAAAAGGAAACAAACTGTTGAACTTGGTCACAGAACTCACCACCACCGTTTCTACCTCAACTTGGGAATTGGAATGAATCGTCAGTATTTTATAAGCTGGTTTGTAAGCTGCCAACGAAGGGGTTTGAATATTAAAAATAGTATTCCCTTTTGAAGTCGTTCTAACTCCCGTATCGTTAATATGCATATGTCCGCCGAAATGGATTTGGATGCCAGCATCGGCAAATAATTGTGCCACAGCTTCATTGGGAACTCTTGATAATTGCATTTTCTCGGAACCAAACAACTGTTTCATTTCCAGCGAGGCATCATCGTTAAAATCGACCATTGGATAATGGCTAAAGGCAATCAGAATTTTTCCTTTTTGTTTGGCTTCTGCCGAAACTTTTTTTACCCAATCCAATAAATGATTTTTATACAAAAGAACGTTGTTGTACCCAATGCTGGCACCCGAAAAATCGTGTGGATTATCCACCAAGCCAGACAGCTTTTCGTTGGGAACATAAACATTGGCATCTATTGCCAAAAGCCAAATTCCCTTGATGGGTTCAACCAGATAACTCGCATCTGGAAGTGACAAATTAGTATTTTTTAGACTGTAAATTCTTTTTTGCAACACCGATTCTTTCAAAGCGGTATCAAAATTATAGCTTTCATAAGTATAGTTTGAAAAAGGAGTTTCCCAATACAAATAACTTTCTTGAGGATAGAAGCCAAAACCAGCCATTTCATTCAAAGTTTCTTTATACCCCCAATTCTTTATATCGGAAGTGATAATCGGTTCCAACTCGTGTTCTCCAAAATTGGTTTCGGCACTGCTGATAATTTGTTCTTTACCATCCTGGCCCAAAAAATCGGTTTTAGTAGCTTCTTGAGCAAAAGGCTTAACCGCATCGTGATTGCCTGTGGTCACGAAAAATGACATTCCGTATTTTTTTGAATATTCATCAAGAATTTTTCTCAATCCCCTAACGTGAATGGGTTGTCCGTCATCACTGAAATCACCCGGAAGCACTACCATTTTAATTCCTCTTTTCGAAATATCGTTTAAAGCTTCCAAAAAGGCAAAATAGTTTTCGTTGTAAATTCGGGTCGAATGCAATTGCGAATTCATCGTCCTGATGTTGACATATGCGCCCGTAACTGGATTTTGAATTCCTTGGTAGGCATTGTCTTTAAATTTTCCAAAAATATCCTGCAAATGAACATCGGCAATAAAGGCTATTTGCGTAGCAACTTTCGGTTCAGTCGGTACCGATTTACAAGCAGATAATGAAAGCAATAGCAATATGAAAGCCGATATTCTTGACATATCAATTTATTTTCTAAATTATTTTATTCTTTCAAAAGTACTATTCTCAAACGAAATCTTGTAATCGGATGGAAACAATTGACTTGGCTGGTAATAATCCGTTGAAATGACTTGCGCTCCAGATGCTTTGGCTTTTTCAAACGAAGTATAATCATTGGTTCTGGCTTGCTTGGTATCTGAATCGGCTCTGGTGCGAACCATATACCCTTTGGCAACCAATTTTTTGATGTAATCAAAATCTTTGATTGGGTCGTTTAGGATGCGGAAAGCCGCTTCGGGATTTCCCTCTTGGCTATTGACAAATAAAATCCTGTTTATCAACGAAAAATGGTGCTCCAAATACTGATTGATTTTATCTTCTTTTTCGTCCAATACAAAAAGAAATCGTCCTTTCACGGCATTCAATTCTGGCCATCCTTTTTTAAGAATCGCTTCTTCCAATGTTTTATATTTCCCTCTAACCAAGTCAGGCGTAATCAACTGTTTATTGGGAAAAACACTTTTTATTTCGATGTCAATGCTATCCAAAGCCTTTGTAGTAAAAGGTAATGGTTTTCGTAAATTTTCAATAACTTGATCTTTGGTATTCATCAAAATAAAAATAGGCGTATGATTGGGATGTTGATCCGACCATTTTTTTATTGCCAACAAAGCATCTTTGAACAACAAATAATGACTTCTAAAATCAACATCCTGGATATGAAACATTTTCAAGCCCGGTTTTTTAAGCTTTTCTTCTTTATCAAAAGCTTTAGGTTCTTGTCCCATACTTTTCACGATGTCCAATCCTTTTGGGTTCGAATAATAACCGCCGTTTGGATCGTATAAAACATCCAATTCCAAATTTCGTAACCCTAAATCCAATTGCTCTTCCAATGGAATATGGCTGTATTGCAGTGATTTTGCCCTTGAAGAATCCAGTTTAAACAAATAATTGAACAAAGGTTCTTCGATAGCGATTTTATAAGAGTTATGGCTGCCAATAACTTGAATGTCATTCATTTTTACCGAATTTTTTTTTTCATCATTAAAAGAAACCAATAAAAACAAAACTCCAAAAAGCAATACTAAAATTTTATTTTTCGAAATCATATTCTATCAATAAAGATTAAAACTAGATTTTTTTATTGTTATTTTTTTTACAGTTACAACCTCAATAATGCTAGTTATAAACACATATTCAACATCTTCTTAGACTTAATATTTATACTTATTTTTTGGTATACGTATAATTAAAAAAATCACAATCAACGTATCCTTTTTCTTCATTTGTGTTAAAATTAAAAATACCAATACGGTCGCCACGATAACTTCCCCAAGTCATTTGTGATTTACCACCAAAAGGAATGAACTTTCTACCATCGAAACTGTAATAATAAGTATTCAAACCATCGATACCCCATTTTGATTGCAACCAGACATCATTATTTAAAATTTTTATGCCAATTGTTTCAAAATCATTAAAAGTATAAACAAATTTTCTTATGCCATCATCCTGTTTTATTCCAAAGAGACTATTGTTTTCAGTTGATAAATGAGTCAAACCTGCATATTGACCATTCTCCATATTTTGTATGTTAATTTTTACAGTAACACTATTTTCACTCGTTCGCATACTTCGTTGCGTGAGGGTATTTCCGGCTCTTAGAATAATTTTTTCTTTTTTTTCAGATGCTATTGGGCTAAAAGCATACAGCCTCAAAAAACCTTTACGCTCTGTAAGCGACCATTTATCATTTCTTGGTTGGTAATTCCACTCCCATTGTGGGTTCAATTTTTCCGATTGAAATTGGTCACTTGTTTGAATAAAAGCATTCGTCTTTTTTGAAATTGGCTTTTGTCCAGACCAAACCATTTCTCCAATCCCATCACTGCCCACTTTTCCAATTATTGGCCAATCATTTACCCAAGTTACTGGCAAGAGACTGGCTGGTCGTCCTTCCCAATCACCTCTCCCATGATGCGTTAAAAAACACCATTTTGCATCACTTACTTTTATTAATCCACCCTGATTAGGCTCTCTGTCTTTTTGTCTATCTACCTTATTGAGCTGTTTAATTTCAAAAGGTCCATTTATATTTTTAGAGCGCCCCATCATAATGTGCCGTTGCCCTAACTGGTTCACTTCGCTGAAATAATGATAATAAAAACCGTTTATTTTATACAATTTATTTGCTTCACTTCCTTTTGACTGATAAATAATCTTATCCGATTCCATTATCAATTGCTTCCCGTCAGCCGTCATTTTAAATAGATGAATATTGTATTGTTTATTGTTTTTGGGATCCAATGCAAAATTGGTTGCAATAAAATAAAGTTGCCCATCATCATCTTGAAACGAACAACAATCATCCCAGCCCGAAACATTCCATACCTGATGAAGTGGTTCCCACGGCCCAGAGGGATTAGTTGCAGAACTCATAAAAAAACCTTCATCAGGCGTACCAAAATAAACCCAAAATTTATTTTTATAGTAACGAATAGAGCCAGCCCAAACTCCTCTACAATACCGATTCATTTTATCCCAATTCAGTTCAGGGCTAATTTTAGTAAGATCATCTACCACATGACCAATAATTTTCCAATTCACTAAATCTACCGAATGCAGAACAACCATACCCGGAGAAAACTGCATAGTCGAAGAGATGGCATAGTAGTCATTCCCAACACAAATTACATCCAAATCACTGAAATCAGCAGGAAGAACAGGGTTTTCATACCTACCATTACCTTGGTCTCCCCACTTCTTATACATCTGACCAAATGAATAAAAACTGAAAAATTGAAACCAAAAAAATATTAAAAGTATTTTTCGCATTATGTTCTTTTTTAATAAATATTCCATTCCCCTCATTTATATCATTGATAATCTGAATTCTTAAATACCGTGCTTTTATGTTTAGCTCATCGATATGCGTTTCGCCCTTGAAGAATCCAGTTTAAACAAATAATTGAATAAAGGTTCTTCGATAGCGATTTTATAAGAGTTATGACTGCCAATAACCTGGATGTCATTAAGATGTACTTCGCCATTGGTAAAACTACAAACGACGAGAACTAAAATTAACAAGACAGGAATATATTTTCGAAATTTTCGGTTCATTACTTATTTTGAATTTCCATTTTTTGATCTAATAATTGATTGTCCAAGTTTGCAGATGTCACCTCTTTGAAAACAATTTGGTTTGGCTTTTCTTTCGGAAGATTTACGGCTTCCATTTTCAAGTTTTGAACATCGTCAAATACAAAGGCGGGTCTAAAATCAGTTTCGTCTAAGGTGAATTTGATGTTTTTCAGACTTATGCCGTTGGCGTGTCGCACATAGAATCCGTATGCCGGCAATTCCCCAAACATCGAAAATTCCGGATAATCCTGGACTGCTTCCGGCACTTGATGCAATCGACTTAAAGGCAAATATGCCATTGCTTTGGAAGCCCTTCCGGGATAATTGATTTCGATATTTTCCAACACCACGTTTTCAACGACAAAGCCTTTCATTCCCACTATGGAAGAAGGAAAAGCGTTATGGAAAAAATCGACTTCGGGTCCTCTCAAATCATAATTGCTGTCCGGTCGACCAAAAGGCACTTGCACTTTTATGTTTTTGATGCTCACATTTTTGATGCTTCCCGGTTTGTCGCTGCTTCGTTGTCCCAAACGGATAAAAATGGCGTTGCCCGTGTTTACGGCATTTATGTTGGAAACATCAATGTTTTCGATAATCGCACCGTCCACGGATTCGATGGCAATGGCCGAGCGAAAGGTGTCGTAAACCTTGATGTCCTTGACGGTAACATTTTTGAATCCTCCAAAGGATGCGGTACCAAATTTTATCGCACTGGCACTGGATCTAATCGTACAATTGGCAATATAAATTCCATCATTAGAATATCCCGGATA
>ERZ1034365.135-NODE-135-length-40126-cov-3.574996_pt1 | contig 40126 bp, 29 predicted proteins | sample MGYA00520615_ERZ1034365 | MGnify/ENA primary metagenome ERZ1034365 (study PRJEB33736, sample SAMEA104284505) | Azolla filiculoides | biome: Urban; feature: Water surface; material: Ditch water | place: Netherlands | collected 2015-10-28 | depth 0-0.1 m ...
CTTTTGACCAAATGGACCAACACAATGCTTGGGATTTTGAAACACAATTCAAACAAATTTTGTTTAAATTGAAGCTGGAAGATTTTAAATTAAAAGTAAAAAATCTTTCGGGTGGACAGAAAAAACGTTTATCACTAGCTATAATCCTAATCAATCGCCCAGACTTATTAATCTTAGATGAGCCTACGAATCACTTGGATTTAGAGATGATTGAATGGTTAGAAAGTTATTTTGCCAAAGAAAATATTACTTTGTTTATGGTGACACACGACCGGTTTTTCCTGGAACGTGTTTGTAACGAAATCATTGAATTAGACAACGGAAAATTATACCAATACAAAGGAAATTACTCTTATTATTTAGAGAAAAAAGAGGAACGAATTGCCTCCGAAAATTCTAGTGTCGATAAAGCGCAAAACTTATTCGTAAAAGAATTAGAATGGATGCGTCGCCAGCCAAAAGCGAGAACAACCAAATCAAAATCACGTCAGGATGATTTTTATGTCATCAAAGAAAAAGCGCAAAGTCGCCGCAGAGAGAACAAAGTAGAACTCGAAATAAATATGGAGCGTATGGGAAGTAAGATTATTGAGCTTCACAAAATCTCCAAAAAGTTTAAAGACCATGTCATTTTAGACAATTTCAGTTTTGATTTTCAACGTGGTGAACGCATTGGAATTATTGGTAAAAACGGAACCGGAAAATCGACTTTCCTGAATTTATTGACTGGAACAATTCCGCTTGACGGAGGAAAAGTTGTGGTGGGCGAAACCATAAAAATTGGATATTACACACAAACCGGTATCAATCCGAAACCGAATCAGCGTGTGATTGACATCATCAAAGAATACGGCGAATACATTCCGTTAACAAAAGGAAAAATTATTTCGGCTTCGCAATTGTTGGAGCGTTTTCTTTTTGATGCCAAAAAACAATATGATTTTGTCGAAAAATTAAGCGGTGGTGAATTGAAACGTTTGTATTTATGTACGGTTTTGATTCAGAATCCAAACTTCCTGATTCTGGATGAGCCTACGAATGACTTGGATATTGTGACCTTAAATGTACTCGAAAGTTTCCTTTTAGATTATCCCGGCTGTTTGCTTGTGGTGTCGCATGACAGGTACTTTATGGATAAAATTGTAGATCACTTATTTGTTTTTAGAGGCGATGGTGTGATTGAAGATTTCCCTGGGAATTATTCTGATTTCAGAGCTTATGAGGACAGCGCCGATGTAGCGCAAAAAGAAGAAAACAAAGCCGAGAAGAAAGATTGGAAACAAAACAATCCAACCGGAAATCTGACTTTCAACGAGCAAAAAGAATATCAGAAAATTGAACGTGAAATCAAAGATTTAGAAATCCAGAAAACAAATATCGAGCAATTATTCTCTGACGGAAAAATTGAAGAGTCAGCCATCGAGAAAAAAGCCAACGAATTGAAAAACATCATCAACAAAATTGAAGAGAAAGAGGAACGCTGGTTTGAACTTTCGGCCAAAATCGAAGGATAAACCACTCTAATTAACAACCTCAACACTTTTTTGAGGTAACACGCAATTACATAACCCTATCAGAGTTCAAACTCTGATAGGGTTTATTATTTAATCTCATTTTTTATTTTAATTGTACATAAACACAGTGCAACAAATAGTGCTACCCCTCTATTTCTAAGTAGTTTTACGCAAAATTTTACGCTAACAACCCAAGTTTTTACCCCATGGTACGTAAAACTTTACCTTAGAGACCTAAAATTTTACCCCTCATGACGTAAAATTTTACGCTGACAACCTAAAAATTTACGTAGCCATACGTAAAACTTTAGGTCCTTGACCCAAAATCTTAGGTCGCCGTACTTAAACTTTTAGGTTATTTTAGATATAAAATCAAAGCAAAAAGCATTTTCTTTAAAATAAAAATCTTAAATTTATAGTAGATTTTGATAGCTTCTATTCCAACTTAGAACAGGAACATACTTCCAATTACAACTGATATTCAAACAGTTAATTAATTTTACAAATATTCTAATTATTCATCTTATACTTAATTATCATGATAAATTTTAGTTTAAGACCACAAGGCGATTTTATCTGGACTGCCGAATACCGAGAGTTATATATTCTCACAGAACATTGGCAGTCCGATTTACAATTTTATAAAAGTGATTTGCGTTTTTTGTACCATCTTATTGATAAATATTTTATTTGGCTGGTCAACAAAGAAAATCTGGACGGAATGAGGACCATAGCGTCTGATTTGTCTGAAAGCGTCAAAAACTGTGACAAACTGCTGGAGAAAACGTCTAAACATTTGACTCATCTGGCCGAACTAATTGATGATCCTTTTAAATATGATTCTCATCAATTTAGAAGTGAGCACGAGGAATTAGAAAATGAGATTGCATCGTTTATAAAAAATTTCTGGAAAATCAAAAAAGACACCTTTGCAGTATCGGAACATGTTATCGAAAAAGGAGTTCAAAGACTAAATCCTTAGACTATTCAAGTCCGACTTACAGAAAACAAAAAAACCACAACAAAATGATTCTGTTGTGGTTTTTTATTTTACAAATCTGAAGTTTTTACCAAGCTATCGGATTGTAATCTTTGAGGAACTTCCCACACCAATGTTTGCCCGTATTAATACCGTCAAATAAGGGATCCATAACCCGTGCTGCACCATCAACAATATCTAATGGCGGCTGAAAATCTTCTTCTTCCTGTTTTCTTTTGGCTAATTCGGCAGGATCTTCATCGGTTACCCAACCGGTGTCAACAGCATTCATAAAAATTCCGTCTTTGGCCAAGGTTCCTGCTGCGGTGTGCGTTAACATATTCAGAGCGGCTTTCGCCATATTAGTATGCGGATGACGGTCTTCCTTGAAATCTCGGTAAAACTTCCCTTCCATTGCCGAAACATTGATGATGTGTTTTTTACCTGTATTGTCTTTTTTCATCACTTCCGAAAGACGGTTACATAACACAAAAGGTGCCACGGAATTGACCAGTTGTACTTCGATCATTTCGGTAGTTTCTATTTGACCTAACTTCAAACGCCAGCTGTTTGTTTTTCGCAAATCGACTTGCTGCAAATCGGCATCGAGTTCTCCTTCCGGAAAAACTTCTTGTGCCACCAAAGCATTATCAAACGAATACGGAATCTGGGACAATTTGGCGGAAGCCCTTAAACCAATTCCCGGTTCCGGTCCGTGCCAAGTCACCGGCATATTTTGATTAGAAGAAGCGCCTGTGGTGAGTACTTTTAATTCTTCGAGGCAATTGGTGTGGTCCAACAACAATTCTTGCGCTTGCTTGGGCAAAGATGCTATAGAGCGTTCTTCGTTTTCCATTAAATGCGTATAAAAACCTGCTGGTCTTCGCACTGTTTGTGCTGCATTATTAATCAGAATATCCAATCGCTCGTATTTTTGTTCTATAAAATTACAGAAAATCTCTACGCTGGGAATGTGCCGCAAATCGAGTCCGTGAATTTTTAAGCGATGTCCCCAATCCATAAAATCAGCCTCTTGAGCAAACCGCAAAGCAGAATCTACGGGGAAGCGAGTCGTTGCAATAACAGTTGCCCCAGCACGCAAAAGCATTAATGTAATGTGATACCCAATTTTGAGGCGAGAGCCGGTAATGACTGCGATTTGTCCTTTTACATCGGCGGTTTGAAAGCGTTTGGCATAATTAAAATCACCGCAATCCGTACACATCGTATCATAAAAATGATGCAATCTGGTAAACTCGGTTTTACAGACATAGCAGTTTCTGGGCGTTTCGAGTTCTAATTGTTCTTTGAGTGCAAGATCATGCATCGCCAATAATTTTGGCGCTACAAATACACTCGCTTCACGGGCGTGACGAATTCCGGTTTCCTTGCGGGCGGTTCTGTCTCGTTTTTCTAATTTTCGTTTGGCTACTGCTTTTCCGTCCTTTTTTCTTTTGGCAAACTCCTCCCGATCCGGACGAGAAAACTGCCCTGCCGCTTTGATTAAAGCGGTGCGTTGTTCTTTTGGAATCTCAAATATTTGGTCTGTATCTGTATTCAATTGTGCCAAAATAGCAATGCATCGGTCAATTTCTTCCGAAGTTATGGCAGTACTATTCTCTATTCCTTCATTCACCATCATAAAAAACAGGTATTTCTCTTGGTAGATATTCCAAGGGCGCAAATATAGCCTTTTTAAAGTTTTATCCATTTCAAAGTCATCAAGCCCGAAGTCTTTACTTTATAATTTTCTACTTGATGCTTTTTGCCTTTCGATTATTATCTTAGTATCTTCGTCCTCTCATTGCAACGATTCCTATGCTGTTTCAAATAAAATCATACCTACAATTTCTTTGGCACTCCAAAAATGAGCATGCGGTGCATTCGCCTTTTGTATTTAGTTTGTTGACGAAATGTTTTTATGACAAAAAATTGAAATCGGAATATTCAATTCTAAAAAGCTACCGCCAATCCCTTTTAGAAAACAAAAACACGATTGAAGTCACTGATTTTGGTGCGGGTTCCAAAGTTTTTAAATCCAATACCAGAGAAATTAATAAAATTGCAAAAACCGCTGGAATTAGTCCAAAACGTGCCGAATTATTATTTCGAATCACAAATTATTTTAAGCCGGACTCTATTTTAGAAATTGGAACTTCCTTAGGATTGGCAACTGTTGCGCTTTCGTTGGGAAATCCAAAAGCAACCCTTACGACTTTAGAAGGCTGTCCAAATACAATGGCAATTGCAAAAAATCAATTGCAAGTATTGAATATCAATACTGTAAAATCTATTGTAACCGAATTTTCAGAATATTTCAAAACCCAAACCCCAAAACCCAAAACCCAAAACCTAATCTATTTTGATGGCAACCATTCTAAAATTGCCACTTTAGATTATTTTGAAGCCTTATTGCCAACGATTAGCAATGAAAGTGTTTGGATTTTTGATGATATTCATTGGTCACCTGATATGGAAGAAGCCTGGGAAATTATAAAAAAACATCCAAAAGTGACTGTCACTATTGATACGTTTCAATGGGGACTGGTATTTTTCAGAAGAGAACAAGAAAAAGAACATTTTATAATCAGAGTATAGCTTTATAAATTTAAACTTAAAAAAAACTCATGGACATCAAACAAATTTTCGAAAACAACCGAAATTGGATTGCCAAACAACTACAGGCAGATGAAAATTATTTTGACACATTAGCCAAAGGACAATCACCTGAATTTCTATATATTGGCTGTTCAGACAGTCGTGTTTCGGCCGAAGAACTAATGGGTTTACAACCGGGAGAGGTTTTTGTACACCGCAATATTGCCAATATGATTCCGAATACCGACCTCAATTCGATGTCAGTTATCAATTATGCCGTGATGCATCTAAAGGTGAATCATATCGTCGTTTGCGGACATTATGGTTGTGGCGGTGTTCATGCTGCCATGCAACAATCAGACTTAGGTATTTTAAATCCTTGGTTAAGAAACATTCGGGATGTGTACCGAATTCACAGAAAAGAACTTGATTCGATAAAAGATGAGGGCGAAAAATACAAACGATTAGTAGAATTGAATGTGCAGGAACAATGCATCAATGTTATTAAAACTGCCGAAGTTCAAAAAGCAAATACCGAACGAAATTTAAAAGTTTACGGTTGGATTTTTGATATTCATACCGGAAAATTAGTCGACCTGAAAATAGATTTTGATGAAATATTGAAAGACATCACGAAGATTTACAAAATAACAAACTAAGCTAAAGTTCCTCAACAAATCCGAAATTCTTTAGCATAAAAAAAAGCGACAGCCATTACTGACTGTCGCTTTCTAGTTGAATTAATTACTTATTTATTGTTTAGCTTCTTTCATTTCTTCTGATTTTGCTCCCATTCTGTTTAGTTTCAACATTGGTGCAAATTTAAATTTCAAACCTGCAATTTTTCTATTGTCTTCAGCGGTAAGCCCTTCTTTTTCTACAGTATTTTTACGACTGTCTAATGCTTCATACATTAATTTTACTTCATCCCAATCTTCACGGGAATAGCTGTCTTTGCGGTCTTCGGCAGTATGAATAAACTGTTGGTATACACGGTGAATATTTGATGCATTTACCCAGTTAAAGTTCATATCATCTCCTATTTTACCTTCGCCAAACAAAGCATTACGCAATTGTTGTTTAGGATTAACCACTGCAGCCGGTTGATCAGCAGCTAAATCTGCTTCTACTTTAGCTTTCAATTCCAGGTATTTTGCTCTACTGGCATCAATACGTTCCTGAGCTGCAATTTTATCTTTCAAGTTTGCCAAAGCAGCATCTGCCTCAACGCTTCTCATTTGATAATCGGCATCAATAGCCTGCCAGTTTCCCTTTGCGTCTAATGAAGCAACATTACCTAACGAATCCACATACATTACATAAGTATCAACCGTTTTTTGAGCCTGTGTTTCTTTTTCATCCTTACAAGAAGCAAATCCTAAAGCGACTAACGCAATTCCTAAAAACAATTTTGTATTTTTCATAATTTTCTGATTTTAAATGATTATCACGGTAAATGTAATTTGACACACCTGATATTCAATAGATAACCAAAAATTATGAAAACAATCGTGTTAATTATGAAATAAAAATAAGCAGTGCCGGATTGTGTCTGTCTCCATTTAAAAACCGGTCATATCTAATCTAGTCGTATCAAACTGCCTTTTTTACACCAAGAGAAATGTAACAAAAATGTATTTCGAGCTACTTATGATTAATTCAAAAGTCTTTTGTACTTTTAAAATCTAAAAAACATAAATCTGCAACAGCAAATTCCGATGGCAAAACCACTAATAAAAATAACCAATATTAAACGAGATTTTGTGCTCGGAAACGAAATTGTATATGTACTAAAAGGTATTGATTTACAAATAAACAAAGGAGAATATGTTGCATTGATGGGACCTTCCGGCTCCGGAAAATCAACTTTAATGAATCTTTTGGGTTGTTTGGATACGCCTACTTCGGGCACATACATTTTGAACGGAAAAGATGTAAGTCAAATGAAAGATGACGAATTAGCCGAAATCCGAAATAAAGAAATTGGTTTCGTTTTCCAGACTTTCAATCTTTTGCCTAGAACGACTGCGCTTGACAACGTAGCATTACCTATGATTTATGCTGGTTTTTCTAAATCGGAACGCAACAAAAGAGCTACCGAAGTTTTAGAACAAGTAAATCTTTCGGACAGAATGGATCACCAACCTAACCAACTTTCAGGAGGACAACGCCAGCGTGTGGCTATTGCGAGAGCATTGGTAAATAAACCGTCTATCATCCTTGCCGATGAACCTACCGGAAATTTAGACAGCAAAACATCGGTTGAAATCATGAAACTTTTTGGCGATATTCATGCCAATGGAAACACGGTTATTTTAGTTACTCACGAAGAAGAAATCGCGGCTTATGCCAATAGAATTATTCGTTTGAGAGATGGCTTAATCGAAAGCGATACTACAAAATAGTTTATTGGGTTAAACGTTTAATCTATTAAACATACTAAAATGAAAATATATACCAAAACTGGTGATCAGGGAACTACAGCGCTTTTTGGAGGAACACGCGTTCCTAAAGACCATGCACGAATTGACAGTTACGGAACGGTTGATGAATTGAATTCCTATATAGGACTCATTCGCGATCAGGAGATGAATGCACATTACAAAGAAATTCTAATTGAAATTCAAGACCGATTATTTACCATTGGAGCCATTCTTGCTACACCTCCGGAAAAAGAGGTTAAAAAAAATGGAGAACTTCGGTTGCAAAAACTGGGCATTGTAGAGTCTGATATTGAGTTATTGGAAGCTGAAATAGATACAATGGAAGAAGCGCTTCCGCCAATGACTCATTTTGTTTTACCGGGCGGACATCAAACTGTGTCATATTGTCATATTGCACGATGTGTTTGCCGCCGTGCAGAGCGTTTAGCAGTACATTTAAGTCATAATGAACCTGTTGCCGAAATCGCAATTAAGTACCTAAACCGACTTTCTGACTACCTTTTTGTGTTGGCACGAAAGTTGTCTCATGATTTGAACGCCGAAGAAGTCAAATGGATTCCAAGGAAATAGTTGAGGGTTTTAGAAAATAGTTTCAGATTACAATTTGATACTTTAAGGCTAAAACATTAAACAAAAAAAGACGTTCTTAACTTTTTATTAAAATAAATCGATTTTTACTTGTCTTTTTCAGTAAAAAATTTATTTTTGCACAAAACTAAATCGACAACAAATGTATTGGACATTAGAATTAGCATCTTATTTAAGTGATGCACCGTGGCCTGCTAACAAAGACGAACTTATTGACTACGCTATTAGAGCAGGAGCTCCATTAGAAGTAGTAGAAAACCTTCAATCTATTGAAGATGAAGGCGAGATATATGAATCAATGGAAGAAATTTGGCCAGATTATCCTACAGACGAAGATTACCTTTGGAATGAGGATGAATATTAAAAAATAACCCAAGAAAAAGTCTCAAAAGAGGCTTTTTTTTTGGTTAAATTTACAGAGTTATATAAAATAGAAATACAAATAAATCATGAGCTTCATAAACAGTATTATTAAAGTCTTTGTTGGTAATAAATCACAAAAAGACGTCAAAGCTTTACAACCTTATTTAAACAAAATAAAGACTTTCGAGACTCCGCTGCAATCCTTATCACATGATGAGTTAAGAGGCAGAACCGTTTTTTTTAAAGAAAAAATAAAACAAGCCCGTTCTGAAAAAGATGCTAAAATTTCGGCATTAAAATTAGAAGTGGAGAAAATAGAAGATATCGACAAAAGAGAAGATATCTATGTTGCCATTGATGCTTTAGAAAAAGAAGCTTACGATATTTCGGAAAAAACATTAATGGAAATTCTTCCGGAAGCATTTGCTGTTGTGAAAGAAACGGCCAGAAGATTTAAAGATAATACTCAAATTGTAGTAACTGCTACTGCAAAAGACCGTGAACTTTCGGCTACAAAACCCTACATTACTTTAGAAGGTGACAATGCCATTTGGGCGAATTCATGGAATGCCGCGGGGAAAGAAATTACCTGGGACATGATTCACTATGATGTACAATTGATTGGTGGAATGGTTTTGCATGAAGGAAAAATTTCTGAAATGCAAACGGGTGAAGGAAAAACATTGGTTGCAACTCTGCCTTTATATTTGAATGCCTTGACAGGAAACGGTGTACATTTAGTAACCGTGAATGATTATTTAGCAAAACGTGACAGCACTTGGAAAGCCCCGTTGTTTGAATTTCACGGATTGACTGTTGAATGTATCGACAATTACCAACCAAGCTCTGAGGGAAGAAAAAAAGCATATGATGCTGATATTACTTATGGTACCAATAACGAATTTGGTTTTGACTACTTAAGAGATAATATGGCACATTCGCCAGAAGATTTAGTGCAAAGAAAACACAATTATGCTATTGTTGATGAGGTCGATTCTGTACTGATTGATGATGCCAGAACACCACTTATTATTTCTGGTCCGGTTCCGCAAGGAGATCGTCACGAGTTTAACGAATTGAAACCAAAAATTGAAAATTTGGTGGCGCTGCAAAGACAATTGGCTAATGGATTTTTATCTGAGGCTAAAAAATTAATCAAAGAAGGAAACACAAAAGACGGTGGATTCTTGTTGTTGAGAGCATACAGAAGCTTACCTAAAAACAAAGCATTGATTAAGTTTTTGAGTGAAGAAGGAATCAAACAATTGCTTCAAAAAACTGAAAATCAATACATGCAGGATAACAATCGCGAAATGCACAAGGTTGATGAAGCATTGTATTTTGTAATTGAAGAAAAAAATAACCAAGTAGAATTGACAGACAATGGTATTAAATACCTTTCTGGAGATACTGATTCTGACTTTTTTGTACTTCCGGATATTGGAACAGAAATCGCTGCAATCGAAAAGAAAAAATTAGACAAAGACGCGGAAGCGGAAGAAAAAGAAAGATTGTTTCAAGATTTTGGTATCAAAAGTGAGCGAATTCACACTTTGACTCAATTATTGAAAGCGTATACTCTTTTTGAAAAAGATGTAGAATATGTAATCATGGATAATAAAATCATGATTGTTGATGAACAAACGGGTCGTATCATGGAAGGTCGTCGTTACTCTGACGGTTTACACCAAGCGATTGAAGCCAAAGAAAATGTAAAAATCGAAGCTGCTACACAAACATTTGCAACAGTAACTTTACAAAACTATTTCAGGATGTACAGCAAACTGGCCGGTATGACCGGAACAGCTGTTACAGAAGCAGGTGAGTTATGGCAGATATACAAATTGGATGTAGTTGAAATCCCTACCAACAGAGGTATGGCAAGAAAAGACAAAGAGGATTTTATTTATAAAACGACTCGTGAAAAATTCAATGCTGTAATTGAAGATGTAACCGAATTATCTAAAGCCGGAAGACCCGTATTAATTGGTACAACATCTGTAGAGATTTCAGAATTATTGAGCCGAATGCTAAAAATGCGTGGGGTTACTCACAATGTATTGAATGCAAAAATGCACAAGCAAGAAGCCCAAATTGTTGAAGAAGCAGGAAAACCAGGCGTTGTTACTATTGCAACAAACATGGCAGGACGTGGAACGGATATTAAATTATCAGCCGAAGTAAAAGCTGCTGGAGGATTAGCAATTGTAGGTACAGAACGTCATGATTCACGTCGTGTTGACCGCCAGTTACGTGGTCGTGCCGGTCGTCAAGGAGATCCGGGAAGTTCTCAATTTTATGTTTCACTTGAAGATAACCTGATGCGTTTATTTGGTTCCGAAAGAGTAGCCAAAGTAATGGATAGAATGGGACTGGAAGAAGGAGAAGTAATTCAACACTCTATGATGACCAAATCTATCGAACGTGCTCAGAAAAAAGTAGAAGAAAACAACTTTGGTGTTCGTAAACGTTTGTTAGAATATGACGATGTTATGAATGCGCAACGTGAAGTGGTTTACAAACGCCGTCGTCACGCTTTGTTTGGAGAACGTTTAAAATTAGACATCGCCAATATGCTTTATGACACTTGCGAATTGATCGTGGATGAAAATAAAGGAGCTAATAATTTCAAAAATTTCGAATTTGAATTGATTCGTTACTTTTCAATCACTTCACCGGTTTCTGAAAGTGAGTTCAATAAATTATCAGAAATCGAATTGACCGGTAAAGTATATAAAGCAACTTTAGAATTTTATACTCAAAAAACGGAAAGAAGTGCTCGTGAAGCTTTCCCAATCATTAAAGGAGTTTACGAAGAAAAAAACAATCAATTTGAGCGTATCGTAGTGCCATTTACAGATGGAATCAAAACCTTGAATGTGGTTACTGATTTGAAACGTGCCTACGAAACAGAAGGAAATCAATTGATTGCTGATTTCGAAAAAAACATCACATTGTCTATTGTAGATGAAGCTTGGAAAAAACACTTACGTAAAATGGACGAATTGAAACAATCGGTTCAATTAGCGGTTCACGAACAAAAAGATCCATTGCTTATTTACAAATTAGAAGCATTCAATTTATTCCGTTCAATGCTGGACAATGTCAATAAAGACGTTATTTCTTTCTTGTTCAAAGGTGATTTACCAGCTCAAAGCGTTCCCAATATTCAAGAAGCAAAAGAAGTTCGTCAAAAAGAAGATTACAAATTAAGCAAAGACGAAATTCCAAACAGTGAAGCTATAAATCACGAAGCTGGCGAAACACAACAACGTCAAATCACGGAAACTATCGTTAGAGATATGCCAAAAATAAACCGTAATGACACCATTACAATCAAACAAGTTGCTACCGGAAAAACCGAAAGCATGAAATACAAAAAAGCAGAAAGCCTATTGTCTTCCGGAGAATGGGTAATTGTAAATGACTAATTAAAATACAATACTGCCTAAAACTTAAAAACTCCTCAATTAATTGAGGAGTTTTTTTATATAAATCTGCATTAAAAATCGTTTGTTATAATAAGAATATCGAGTTTAATTCTTACCAAAAATCAAGCAAACCGGAGCGCATAACGCAATTCTTTTTCCTGTATCAGCAAGACTTCCTGTCGCTTTATCTCTTTTAAAAATTACAATCTCATTCGTATATTGATGTCCTACCAAAAGAAAATTTCCAGAAGGATCAATCACAAAATTTCTAGGTCCTTTCCCCAAAGTACTTATGTGTCCTTTTGCTTCTAATTTTCCGTTTTTTAGTATTTTAAAAATAGAAATATCATTTGCTTCACCTCTGTTTGAAGCATACAAAAACTTCCCGTCAGGCGAAATATGAATGTCTGCGGAACTAAAAGTTCCTTTGAAATCTTTGGCTAAAATAGTTGTCTCATCAATCTTTTTCAACACGCCTTTAGCATAACTGAAAACAGATAAAGTTCCATCAAGCTCTTGCAAAAGATAAACAAATTTTTTGTCTTTACTAAAAGTCAAATGCCTTGGTCCACTACCCGATTTTACGGCTAAACTATCTTTTATTTGTAAAATATCAGTTGCAGCATTTGGATTATAAGCATAAGAATACACTTTGTCATTTCCTAAATCATTCGCTAAAACATATTTATTATCCGGAGAAAAATGAACCATGTGCACGTGTGGCCCCTCTTGTCTTTGTGCGTTAATTCCTTTTCCAAAATGCTGTATTACTTGCTTAGCTTCCGTTAAACTACCATCACTATTTTTTCCAAAAACTGAAATATTCCCACCTGAATAATTAGCAACAATCACATTTTTATCATCATTGATAATATAACAAGGATCTGCTCCTTTTGAACTTTGTTTGTTAATTAAGTCTAACTTTCCGCTTTTAGCATCAAATCCAAAAGCACTTACCATACTTTCCGGACCGGTTTCGTTTACGGAATAAATGAATTTATTATCTTTTGAAAGTGTCAAATAACTCGGATTTACAGTGTTTTCTGAAGCATTTTTTAAATTAAAATTTCCAGTTTCAGTATCAAAATTATACACATAAATCCCCTTGCTATCGCAGTTATTTGTATACGTTCCAACAATTAAATTGAGTGTGTTTTTTTGTGCTTGCACCGTTGTAAATATTGAAATTAAAAGAAGAATAAAAACCTTGTTTTTCATAATGGTATAATTTTATAGAAAAGCTAAAATACATAATATATTCATAACGAATATCATTTGTTTGTTCCTTTGAAAAATTATAACAACATCATCAGAAACTGTATACAAATTCGTATTTTTGAAAATAAATTTCAATGAAATCCATTGAAAATACAATCTGGTGAAGTAAACTAAACTTTAGAATGCATTTTAAACATCCCGAAATTTTATACTTTCTACTGCTGCTGATTGTTCCTGTTTTGGTGCATTTATTCCAATTGAGACGTTTCAAAAAAGAGTATTTCACTAATGTTCGTTTACTGAAAACACTTTCTATTCAAACCAGAAAAAGTTCCAAAATAAAAAAATGGTTACTTCTCGCTTGTCGAATGCTATTACTTGCTTGTATTATCATTGCTTTTGCACAACCCTTTTTTGATGCCAAAGACAATAAGAATGCCAACAATGAAATGTACATTATTTTAGACAATTCCTACAGCATGCAAGCCAAAGGCAAAAAAGGGGAATTACTAAAACGTGCTGTTCAAGAATTACTTGAAGAAACTCCTGTAAACAGTACCTTTTCGTTGCTCACCAACACTGAAAAATATTGGAATACAGATATCAAAACCATTCAAAATGTGTTACAAAACCTTGAATACAGCGCATCGCCATTTCAATTAGAAAATCTGATTGCACAAATAAAATCACACCATTCACCCTTCAAAAAAGATGTTGTAATTATAACCGATGCCGTAGGATTAGAGCAAAAAAACCTTAAAAATATTGACAAAAACGATTCTTTTTATTTCATAATTCCAAAAGCGGAACAAAAAAATAACATTTCGATTGACAGTGTTTTCATTCACCAAACATTAGATGATTTTTATGAAATAAGTGTTGTATTAACTGGTTTTGGCGAAAATTTAAAACCTGTTTCATTGTCATTATACAATCAAAATAAACTTATTGCTAAAACGGTCGCAACTTTAGAAACCAAGAAAAAAAACATCAATTTCACCATTCCCAAACAAGCTTTTCATGGTTTTGTTTCTATTGTTGATTCAGGTTTAGAATACGATAACACACTCTATTTTAGTATTTCTAAAACTAAAAAAATCAACATTTTAAGCATTGGTACTGCCGAGAAAAGCCGTTTCATGTCCCGAATTTACACTCCTGATGAATTCAATTACAGCAACTTTGATTTAGCGGCATTAGATTACAACAGCATCGAAAAACAAGACGCGATTATTGTCAACGAATTAGACGAAATTCCACAGGCTTTACGAACTACCTTAAACTCTTTTGTCTCTAAAGGCGGTAATTTGATTGTCATTCCTTCGGCTTCGGCAACGATAGAAAATACGAATACTTTTTTGAAATCTTTTGGAAACATCCAATTCAAAACATTAGAAAACAGAGAAAAACTGATTACGAAAATCAATTTTAATCATCCATTATTTAGTGGCGTTTTCGAAAATAAAATTAATAATTTTCAATATCCAAAAACAAAAAATTCATTTTCAACAACAAATTCGGAACCATCGGCTTTGTCTTATGAAGATCAAAGTGCCTTTTTGATTGCATTACAAAATAAAATTGGCGGAGTTTTTGTTTTTACTGCATCAATAAATACAGCTAATTCTAATTTTCAACAGTCTCCATTAATTGTTCCTGTTTTTTACAAAATGGCCGTAAGCAATCAAAATACCGGAATAAATTCACTCACGATTGGCAATACAACTCCTTATTTTGCGGATGTAATTTTGACCAAAGATGCAATTTTGACCGTAAAAGGTAATGAAGAACAATTTATTCCTATTCAACAATTTCTGAACAACAAAGTGCAACTGGTTTTTAATGATTATCCTGAACAAGCTGGAAATTACGGAATTTACAATAAAAAAGACTGGGTAGAAAACATCAGTTTTAACTATAACAGAACCGAAAGTAATTTGGCTTCCGCCAATGAAGATGCGGTTTCCGAGTACAAAACCATTGATTCAATTGCCACTGTTTTTGATACCATACAAACCAACAGAACGGACAATCAAATTTGGAAATGGTTTCTTATATTTGCATTGTTATTTTTAGCAACAGAAATGGCAATCATCCGATTTGTAAAATAAAATTTTAGTGTTGTTTAAAGAAATAAAAAACAGCCCATTTTTGACTTTTTATTTTATCGTTCAACAAAGTATACTTTAGCAAAATAATTAAATTATCATCATGAAAATAATCATCCGAAGCGCCAAAATTATCGACACAAAAAGTCCTTTTCACAACCAGACTTTAGATATTTTAATAACTGATGGTTTTATAGAAAAAATTGGTGCTTCACTTCCTAATACCGAAAATAGTGACGAGATAAAACTTGATAATTTACATCTTTCAACAGGATGGTTTGACTCCAGTGTTTCGCTTGGAGAACCAGGTTTTGAAGACATGGAAACAATTGCAAACGGACTCAATGTTGCTGCACAAAGCGGTTTTACAGCTATTGCTTTGCAACCCAACTCCTTCCCGGTTATTGACAATCAGTCGCAAGTGAATTTTGTACTCAATAAAGCCAATGGTTTTGCCACACAACTTTTTCCAATTGGCGCTTTAACCAAAGAAAGTCAAGGAAAAGATATGGCAGAATTATTCGATATGAAAAAAGCAGGAGCAGTTGCTTTTGGCGATTATTCCAAAAGTATTGACAATGCCAATTTGCTAAAAATAGCTTTACAATATGTACAAGATTTTGACGGATTGGTCATTGCTTTTGCACAAGACGACAAAATAAAAGGAAACGGAGTGGCTAATGAAGGTATAGTTTCAACACGATTAGGGTTAAAAGGGATTCCAAATCTAGCCGAAGAATTACAAATTGCCAGAAACTTATTTCTATTAGAATATACTGGCGGAAAATTACATCTGCCAACTATTTCGACAGCAAAATCAACCGCATTAATACAAGAAGCGAAAGCCAAAGGGCTAAAAGTTACCTGCAGTGTTGCAGTGCACAACTTGGTTTTGACTGATGAAAAACTGGAAGGTTTTGACACAAGATATAAAGTTTCCCCTCCTTTAAGAACCGAAACAGACCGACAAGCATTACTCAAAGGAATTCTTGACGGAACTATTGACATGATTACTTCCGACCATAATCCGATTGATATTGAGCATAAAAAAATGGAGTTCGACGGAGCAAAATACGGCACAATAGGTTTAGAAAGTGCTTTTGGCTCTTTGCTGACGGTATTGCCTTTAGAAACGGTAATTGAAAAATTAACGCTCGGAAAAACTACTTTTGGTATAGAAACAAATACTGTTCAAGAGGGACAAAAAGCAAACCTCACACTATTCAACCCCGAAGGAGAAAGTATTTTTGCAAAAGAAAACATCTTATCAAAATCAAAAAATTCTGCTTTTCTTGGAAATCCAATGAAAGGAAAAGTATACGGAATAGTAAATCAGAACCAATTGGTTTTAAAAAAATAAATCATGAACAATACTATTGAAACGGGAAAAACCGCTGCAATTACCAGTTATATTTTAGGAATTGGCGTATTTATAGCCATGTCTATGAACGCCGAAGATAAAAATCAATTTGCCAGTTTTCATATTCGCCAAGGACTGGGAATTACACTCACTTTTATATCATTAGGTTTAATCATCAGTAATTTTGACAGTTTAATGATATCAGCTCCCATGTGGATTTTCATTTCTGTTTTATGGTCTTATGGCATTTTTAGCGCTATAAAAGGAGAAACAAAACCAGTTCCGTTATTGGGAATTTATTTTCAAAAATGGCTTAAAAACATATCCTAAATTACAATGAACTTATCCTTAGAATATAAAATTAGAGAACCAAAAATAAAATTAGACAAAAACCCTCTTTTACTTTTGCTTCATGGTTACGGCAGCAACGAAGAAGATTTATTTTCGTTTGCAACTGAATTACCAGACCATTACTACATCATTTCGGCTCGGGCTCCTTACGACTTACAGTACGGAAGTTACGCTTGGTACGCCATAAATTTTGATGCTGATCAAAATAAATTTTCGGATAATGAACAAGCTAAAATTTCGAGAGATTTGATCGCTACTTTCATAGATGAATTATTGGCAAATTATCCTATTGATGCTACAAAAGTTTCCTTAGTAGGTTTTAGCCAAGGATCGATTTTGAGTTATGCAGTAGCACTTTCGTATCCCGAAAAAATCGAGAAAGTAGTCGCTATGAGCGGATATTTGAATTTAGAAATTGTAGCGGAAGATTATCTTAAAAACAACTTTAACAATCTTAAAATCTTTGCTTCTCATGGAACTGCTGACCAAGTAATTCCTGTGGAATGGGCTAGAAAAACACCTGCGATTTTAGAAAATTTAGGCATTCAAATCCTTTATAAAGAATACCCGATCGGGCATGGAGTCTCGCCTCAGAATTTCTATGATTTTAAAAATTGGCTACTTGAAAATTAATAGTTAGTCGCCGTTTTTCAATGAATATGATAAACGGCGATAAAACTTATTTTTGATATAATAAAGACTGATTTACTTCGAAAGTAATGCTCTCATCGGCGTTTACAAAATATTTCAACAACACTTCCCCCCAATATTCTCCATCACTAAAATCAGCAATAATCCATCTGTGGTTTAGAATTTTAACTTTATTGATAATGAACTTATTAGGCCCAATTTGGTCTTGGCCAACGTAAGGATTCCCTTTTTGATTGGAATTAAAATCCAGTAATTTTTCTGTTACCACCGGGATTAATTTTTCATACTGAATTGTTTTCTCACCACTTCCGGAATCAAAATAATTTTGCGCATTTTCATTTTTTTCTAAAGAAAAATAATTGGCTTCCGCTAATTTATTAGTAACCGAAGTCAAGCTGTCTTTTAATTTTGTCGTTACTTTTTTATATCTGTTTTGTTCAAAAGCAACTTCTTTACTCAAAAACATATAGGTAAAAATAGTCATCAAAACGGACAGAATAAACAGGTAAAGAAATAATGATTTTTTCATTTTTGAATTTTAATTAAATAGTGATTTCTAAAGTATCATAAGCCAAAAAAACATTTTCAGGAAGCTTTTTTTGAACTTCATTATGAAAACCCAAAATGTGACTGATATGCGTGAGATAAGCTTTTTCGGGTTGCACTAAAGTTATAAAATCTAACGCTTCCTGCAAATTGAAATGGGTATTATGTGGTTCTTCGCGCAAAGCATTTACCACCAATACTTTCAAGTTTTTTAATTTTTCGACTTCACTTTCCGCAATTGTTTTTACATCTGTCAAATAGGCAAAATCATCAATTCTATACCCAAAAACCTGTAAATTACCGTGCATGACATTAACCGGAATTACTGTTTTGTTGCCAATAAAAAACGGCTCATTATTCACGACCTCAATTGTTTTTACAGAAGGAGCACCCGGATATTTATTGATGGTTTCAAAAACATAATCGAACCTTCTTTTCAAATTATCAATCACCCTTTTGTGAGCATAAATGGGCATTTCACCTTGCCGGAAATTAAACGGTCTGATGTCATCTAAACCGGCTGTATGGTCTGCATGTTCATGAGTAAATAAAATTCCGTCGACTTTTTTACAATTTGAAGTAAGCATTTGTTGTCTAAAATCTGGACCACAATCAATCACGAAAGAATAATTCTCCCAATGCACCCAAACTGCAACTCGGAGTCTTTTGTCCTTAGAATCAGTGCTTTTGCACACTTCATGATCGCTTCCTATCACAGGAATTCCTTGTGATGTTCCAGTACCTAAAAAATATACGTTCAATTGCCTTTAATTTTTTTACAAAAATAAGATTTATCCTTTCATTAGATACCTATTTTGTTAACTTTGTAACATAATCGCCCTATTTTAAATAAAATGGATACAAAAAAAATAAAATTAAAAGGTGATAAAGCCATTGAGCAAGTCCCTTCTATAAAAGACAAGGCTCTACGTATCAATTTGAATGATAATATCTACGGTACATTTGCTGAAATTGGGGCCGGACAAGAAACGGTAAGACATTTTTTTAGAGCTGGAGGTTCTTCCGGAACTATTGCGAAAGCGATGTCAGCCTACGACAAAGATTTTAGTGATGCCATATATGGTATTGAAGAGGACGGTCGTTATGTGACGGAAAGCAGACTTAAAAAAATGCTTTGGCACGAAGTGGACATAATGGAAAGGCGTTTGAGCAGAGAAAAACATCCTAACAAAATGTTCTTTAGTTATGCCAATACGGTTGCAACAATCGATTTTGCTAAACAATTTAAGGGTCATGGTTGGGTAGGTATTCGCTATCAAATAGAACCTGAAGAAGATTATAATGAAATTATAATTCACATTCGATTTAAAGAAACAGATTCCCGTTTGCAACAAGAAACCCTTGGTATTCTTGGTGTGAATTTGATTTATGGGGCTTTTTACAAATACAATGATCCAAAAAAATTATTACGCTATTTATACGATCATTTGGACAAAGACCAACTTGAAATTGACACTATCAATTTTTCAGGTCCTCGTTTTGCTGATGTTGACAATCGTTTGATGAGTTTACAATTAGTAAAAAATGGCATGACCGATGCGGTAATGTTTAATCCTCAAGGTAAAAATATACTTCCTGCAGCCATTTTATACAAAAAGAATATTCTTGCTTTTAGAGGAAGTTTTCGTCCGGTTACGAAGGTAAATATGGATATGTATGAGAAGTCTTTAAAAATGTTTCTCAACGAAAATAAAGTAGAAGTTGACAATACGCTTGTTGTTTTTGAAATCACACTTTCGAATTTGCGTTCGGATGGAGAAATTGACGAACGTGATTTTATGGACAGAGCCGAGTTGCTATGTTCATTAGGCCAAACGGTAATGATTTCTAATTTTCAGGAATATTATAAAGTAGTGGAATATTTTGCTAATTATACCAAGGCCCGAATGGGATTGGCAATGGGTGTAAATAACTTAGTTGATATTTTTGACGAAAAATACTATCGTCATTTAAGTGGTGGAATTCTGGAAGCTTTTGGAAAACTGTTTTATCGTGACATGAAAGTATTTTTATATCCGATGTTAGGAGAAAACGGAGAGATTATCACATCCGATAATTTGAAAGTACATCCTAGAATGAAAGAACTTTACAAATTCTTTAAATTTAATGGAAAAGTGGTCGATATTGATGACTACAATCCTGAAATTCTTGAGGTATTTTCTCGTGAAGTACTAAAAATGATTAGTGAAGGAAAATCTGGTTGGGAAAGTATGTTGCCTACTGGTGTGGCAGAAATCATTAAAGAGCATAATCTTTTTGAATACGACCCGAAAAAATTTTTGAAAGCAAGTAATTAATTTCGATTACAAGTTTCTATTTAACATATAAAAGCCAAGAAAGATAATTTACTTTCTTGGCTTTTTTGATTCAAAAAATTCAGACTAATTTGTTTTCTGAATTTATTTTAATATTTGGGCAGCATGCGCTTTAGTTTTCACATCGGAGATAACCTCATCGATAATTCCGTTTTCGTCGATTACAAATGTGGTTCTGTGAATACCGTCATATTCTTTGCCCATGAATTTTTTTGGTCCCCAAACTCCAAAAGCCTGAATTACGGATTTATCTTCATCGGCGAGCAATGGAAAAGGGAATTCGTATTTGTCTTTGAACTTGGCTTGTGCTTTTTGACTATCGGCACTTACGCCTAAAAGCGCGTAATTATTGGCTTGAAATCGTTCGAAATTGTCTCTTAAATCACATGCTTCGGCGGTACATCCTGGTGTGTTGGCTTTTGGATAAAAGAAAACGACTAGTTTTTTTCCTTTGTAATCTTCTAGTTGATGTTGTTTCCCGTCTTGGTCAAGACTTGAAAAATGGGGTGCTTTATCTCCTTTTTTTAATGGTGTCATAGTTTTTATTTTTTAGGTGTTAGGTGTTGGGTGTTGGGTGTTAAGTATTGGGTTTTGCCCCAGATTGCAGTGAAAACCCCGGAATTTTTACGGCTATTTTTTTCTTGCAATGACAAAGCGACCAAAGGAAGCTCTTGTGATTGCTTAGAAAAAAAGCAGTAAAAATGAGGAGTTGTAACGGAAAGCTGGATTAGGCCCAAATAATTTTAGAATTTAGAGTTTTGATTGCGATTGCGATTGAAATTGTTTTTCTTTACCAATCAAATTTAATGAATAATGAATAAACAGGAACGTGTAACGTTTGTTATAAATACGTTAAAAGAATTATATCCTACGATTCCTATTCCGCTGGATCATAAGGATCCTTATACGTTGTTGATTGCGGTTTTACTGTCGGCTCAATGTACGGATGTGCGTGTGAATCAGATTACGCCCTTGCTTTTTGCCAAAGCGGATAATCCGTATGATATGATAAAAATGTCGGTGGAAGAAATTAAAGAAATCATTCGCCCTTGTGGTTTATCGCCCATGAAATCGAAAGGAATTCATGGTTTATCGCATATTTTGATTGATAAACATGGTGGTAAAGTTCCTCAAAGTTTTGAGGATTTAGAGGAATTACCGGCTGTGGGGCATAAAACAGCGAGTGTTGTGATGTCACAAGCTTTTGGTGTTCCGGCGTTTCCTGTGGATACTCATATTCACCGCTTGATGTACCGATGGAATTTGACTAATGGAAAAAATGTGGTTCAAACTGAGAAAGATGCCAAACGCCTTTTTCCGGAGGAAATATGGAATGATTTGCACTTACAGATTATTTGGTACGGAAGGGAATATTCGCCTGCTCGTGGTTGGGATTTAGAGAAGGATATTATCACCAGGACGATTGGCAGAAAGTCGGTTTTGGACGATTACGTCAAGAAATAATTGTGTTGTAAAATAGTAAATTCCACTATTTATATACTATAAAGTAGTGGAATTTAGCACAACAAACTTGAAATTGGAAACTTGTTTTTTCTAATTTTTAAACATCTACAAGATTGCAGAATGTTTTTAATTTGCTATAATTTCGAAACTGGTATTGTTTATTTTTATTACGCTTAATGCTTTTGAATAACTTAATAAAAAAGAAACGACTTCTTTTTTGGGTTTCAGATTATTATTGCTAACTACTGTTTTTTTTGAGTAAATTTTTGCCATATCATAAATACTATTAGAATTTATAATATAACGTGCATGTTATCAAAATAGTATTAATTCGTTAAAATAATTTGATGTTTATCAATTACTTTTCTCATATTCATTAAAGCGTAACGCATTCGGCCTAAAGCGGTATTGATACTCACTCCTGTTATTTCAGAAATTTCTTTAAAACTCATATCCTGATACATTCGCATCATTAAAACTTCTTTTTGATCTGCAGGAAGTTCTTCAATTAGTTTTTTCAAATCGACTTCGACTTGTTCTGAAATAATTTTATTTTCTATTGAAAGTGCATCATCTGACATGATGGAGAAAATAGAAAACTCCTCTGTTTCCCGAAACATGGGCATTTTTTTTGTTTTTCTGTAATGATCTACAATAAGATTATGAGAAATACGCATGACCCAAGGTAAGAATTTACCTTCTTCATTATATGAACTTGATTTTAAAGTTTTAATTACTTTAATGAAAGTGTCTTGAAAAATATCATTTGAAATGTCTCTATCAGAAATTTTAGAGTATATAAATCCGTAAATTTTAGATTCATGTCTTTTTATTAATACAGCCAGGGCGTTTTCATTGCCTGCGACATAATCTTGTACCAGCAAAGCGTCTGTAAGTTGAATAGTAGCCATAAGTATACTTTTTAGTCTAGTTTAAAAATTGGTGACGATTTTTTCTAAAAAGTAGTTTTGTAGTATAGGCTATTTATAGTTTTGGTTAGTTAAGTGCTCAAATTTAACAAATATTTATCCTAAGAAGCAAATAAAATCAATAAATTTTAACAATCGACACTTAAAAACAAAGGAATAAGCTTACTGTTCCATTAAAAAAAATAAAAAATTAGGGTAAAAAATAACAGTAAGAAATCTATTAATTAAAAAAGAGGGAAAGGAATTTGTATTTTAAAATTCCATTTCCCTCTTTTTAAGTGTATTCAAATTTATTTTTATTGATATACTTTAATATAATCTACGATAAAATCTTGTGGAAATACCGTGTCATCAACTGCCGGTCCTCCAAAGTTACCTCCAATGGCTACATTTAGAATAAAATAAAACGGTTTGTCAAAAGGCCAAGTATTCTCATTTTTTATCTCCGGTTGAAAAGTATAAACCAATATATCATCAACAAAAAAATCCATTTTGTCTTTGGTCCAATCTAAAGCAAAAACATGAAAACCTTCTTCAATATTTGGAAAACTTGTTTTTTTTGTATTGATGGTATTTCCGTGGCTGTCTTGTGTATGCAAAGTTGTAAAAACCATATGCGGCTCTCTTCCTATATATTCTAAAATATCTATTTCACCGGATTTTGGCCATCCCACTTGACTTATATTTTGTCCCAGCATCCAAAAAGCAGGCCAAATTCCATGTCCAACCGGCAGTTTTGCTCGTGCTTCCATTCTGCCATATTGGAAGATTTTTTTATCTTTTGTAGTTATTTTGGTTGAAGTATAGCTATTTCCTTCTTTTTTTGCATGAATAATCAGATTGCCATTTTTAATCTCGTGATTTTTGGTGGTATACACTTGTCGTTCGTTATTACCCCAGCCACACAAATTAGGGCATCCGTCACCTAATTCAAAATTCCAAACAGATTCATTTAGAACCGGTTCACTAAAATTTTCTTCCCAAACCAATTTTCTTTTGGTTTGTTGCGCTAAGCAAAAGTTTGCTATGAATAACAGAATTAATACTTTTTTCATTTTGAATTAGTTAAAATATTGAAAATCTCTTTCTAACGTTTTTGCAGAACTTCCGCCTATAAAGACTTTAAAATCGCCAGATTCCGATTCCCATTTTGCATTAGCCGTAAAATATTGAATTGTTTTTTCATCAATTAAAAATACTACTTTTTTGGTTTCATTGGGTTTTAATTCAATCATTTCAAATCCTTTCAACTCTTTAACAGGTCTTGTTATACTACCTATTAAATCTCTTATGTACATTTGAACGACTTCTTTCCCAGTTACTTTTCCAGTATTTTTTATGTTTACTGAAACTTCTATTTTTCCGTTTTTAGCAAATGAATTTGAGGTCAATTGCATATCAGAATACTCAAATTTTGAGTAACTCAATCCGTAACCAAAAGGATATAATGGCGTGGTTTTTTCATCAATATAATGCGACCAGAAAACACTGTCAGGTTCATTCATAACCGGTCTTCCTGTATTTTTATAATTGTAATAAATAGGTACCTGACCAACATTTCTTGGAAAAGTCATCGGAAGTTTTCCGCTTGGATTATAATCTCCATACAAAACTTGCGCAATGGCATTACCACTTTGTGTGCCTAACTGCCAAGCTTCTACAATAGCCGGAATGTGTTCGTCAGCCCAAGGAATTGCAAGTGGGCGTCCGTTGTTTAAAACCAAAACTATATTCGGATTGACTTTGAAAATCTCCTCCAATAATTCTTGTTGTACTCCAGGCAAACCAATATCCGCTCTACTTCTGCCTTCTCCGGATTGCAAACCATGTTCTCCCAAAACCATCACAACTATATCAGCTTGTTTGGCTGTGGCAATAGCTTCTGCAAATCCTGATTTATCGGTTGTATTGATTTTTGTTTCCCAAATAAATTGTGTTCTTCCAACCGAAACGTCAGCTCCTTTTGCATAATTGAGTTGATTTCCTTTATAGTTTTCTAATCCCTCCAAAACAGAAACAGCTGTATTCTCATCGGCTGCGATTCTCCAGCTTCCTAATGGACTGGTTTTATCGTTTGCCAATGCGCCGATTAAAGCGATTTTTTGTCCTGATTTTTTCAGAGGAAGCAAATCATTTTGATTTTTTAATAAAACAATTGATTTTTTTGCCATGTCCAAAACCCCTTCTTGAATAGCAGGACTTCCTACAGTTTCTTTTTCACGGGTTTCATCACAATATTTATAAGGATTATCAAATAAACCCAACTCAAATTTTACTTTAAGAATTCTTCTTGCAGCATCATCAATTAGACTTTCTTTTACTTTTCCTTCGTTGACCAATGCAACTAAATGTTCAACATATGCACTCGATTCCATATCCATGTCAGAACCGGCGTTAAGCGCAATTTCTGCTGCATGTTTGCTGTCTTTTGCATAACCATGAGGAATCATTTCGTTAATAGAACCCCAATCTGAAACTACAAAACCATCAAATTTCCAATCGCCTTTTAAAACTTGTCTTTGCAAATAGGAATTTCCTGTTGCAGGAATTCCGTTTAATTCGTTGAAAGAATTCATAAAGGTTCTCACTCCGGCATCAACTGTAGCCTTAAAAGGAGGAAAAATAATGTTTTGCAAAGTGGTTTCACTCACATCTACAGTATTGTAATCTCTACCCGATTCTGCAAAAGCATATCCTGCAAAATGTTTGGCACAAGCCAAAATATTTTTATTAGAACTTAAATCACCTTGAAACCCTTGAACACGGGCTACTGCAATTTTACTTCCTAAATAAGTATCTTCTCCGGCACCTTCCATCACGCGTCCCCAACGGGCATCTCTTGAAATATCAACCATTGGAGCAAAAGTCCAATTGAGTCCAACCGATGAAGCTTCTTCGGCGGCTATAGCTGCTGATTTTTTTATTGCTTCCAAATCCCAACTTGCGGCTTCGGCTAACGGAATAGGGCTTATCGTTTTATAGCCATGAATGACATCAAAACCAAAAATTAAAGGAATTCCCAATCGCGTCTGCTCTACAGCAATTTTCTGTAATGCCCTCACGTCTTTAACTCCTTTTACATTTAGCATTGATCCTACTAAGCCTTTTTTCAGATCTTCGTATTTTTTGGCGGCTTGACCTTCTTTGGGTGTTGGACCGGTAATTTCCCAAAATCCGTTATACTGATTGAGCTGTCCCACTTTTTCTTCTAAAGTCATAAGCTTCAAAACAGAATCAACCTTAGTTTCCAAAACATTTACTTTGGAGTAAGAAATGGACGATTTTATTATTTTATTGCTACAACCCGCAATTAAAAGAGCCGTTATCACGAATGACGTAAAGACGAACTTATGTTTCATTTGTCTCATTTTTTTTATGCAATATAAACTAAAAGGCCGGTAAGAACCGACCTCCTAATTTTTATTGAGTTTATAATTAATCTTTATTGATATACTCGTATATAATCAACTTCCATTGAGGATTCTATAAAAGCAGGATCTATAGTGCCTCCAAAAGTTCCTCCCATGGCTACATTCATAATTAAAAAGAAATCTTTGTTGAATGGCACTGTGTTGTTATTTGCAAATGAATGATATAATACATCATCTACATAGAACTTAACAGATGTAGGACTCCAAATCGTTTTATACACATGAAATTCAGTTGACGCATTTGCAATTGTTAGCGTTGATGTACTAGGATTACATCCGGAATGTCCAGGATAAAGAAGTGTACCATGAATAACATTTGGTGCATTCCCTTTGTGTTCCATAAAATCTATTTCCCCACAACCTGGCCAAGTATTGGTAGCATAATCACTTCCTAAAGACCAAACAGCTGGCCAAGTTCCTCCTCCAACGGGTAATTTAGCTTTAAATTCTATTTTACCATAAGTAAAATCATATTTTCCTTCCGATTTTAATCTCGCCGAAGTATATCCTGAACCCTCTTTTTTGGCTGTGATTTTCAAACTTCCACCTTGAACAATTACATTGTTTGAACTATTGGTATAGGTTTGGGCTTCACTATTACCCCAACCTCCTGCACCAAGGTCATATCCCCATTTTGTAGGGTCGGGCGCACCGTCAACATTAAACTCATCAGACCAAGCTAAAGTAGTATAATCAGTTTCCGGAGTTTGATTTGGAGGTGTTGTTGTAAAAATATGATACCAAGCTAAAGCCGGATTACCACCCATAACTGCTCTTACTACCAAACGATTGGCTGTAATAGACAATATTTCATATGAACTTTGACCAATATAATATCCCATGAAACCACCGTCAGCTATGTTCAACATCGTTCCTCTTGTTTGTGTCAAATACTCTGGATTAGTCATAATTACAGATTCTGATGGACTCAGTGTAACTGTTTTTTCTCCAGTAGTTGCATAATCAAGACAAAGATCTTCTCCACCTGAACCTCCACCAACACTAAGAAATGCAGCATTGAAAAAAGTTCTTCCACCATTATCTAAATTAAATTTCAATTGATCTCCACTTAATGAAAATGTCAATTCGTTATCATACAAACAACTACTATTTGGTGAACCCGCTTTTTCAAACGCGCCAGCTTGGTAATAGTTGGCATAGTAATTTATTGCGATATCATTGTTGTTAGGACCAACTCCTAAATGCCCTCGTTCAGAAGCTGACCAATACCATTTTTTTGAAGTTCCTCCAGTTAAAAGCTGTACCGCTTCATCATCTGTAAAATTACTCAAAACAGTAACTTCAAGCGTAGTATTAGTAGTAATTCCTCCTCTACCTGAAGCTATTACAGTAACCGTATAGGTATTTACACGCGGTTTAGTAAAACGTTTCTCTAAAATTCCGCTTGGTGCATTTTCGGAAGTACCATCAGAAAAAATGTACTTGTACGAAATAGCATTATCCGCCGAGCTGGTAAATTTAATTTTTCCGGAACCATCACCATCCGGAAACTCTGCTGTTTTCCCCACTATTTCTACAGTCACTTCAAGATTTGTCGGCGTGTCTATTGACCCAAAAGAAAAATTATCTTCCTGACAATTGACCATCAACAGAAGTGCAAAAATAGATACTATATTTATAATTATTTTTTTCATGTTCCGTTTATTTAGTTGGATTGTTTAATATCATCAAAGTAATAGATTGCGCCCGTACCATTTACTCCAAAATCTGGAAATAATATCACTCTGTCGTACAAATTAGCTGTATTGAAAGCACCTGAGCTGGTAAGATCAAATGTTACTTCTTGCCATGCATTAGCAACAGTTGTCGTAGCTTCGACCTCTACAAAAACAGTTGGATTCCCATTCACATCTTTTGGAGATGTTGACACTTCCATTTTGTATAATATTTTAGCACCTACTTTTGGAGACCAAACCTTAACTTTTACTTTTGTCCCTTTTGAAAAATCAATAGTAGATTCTAAATTCAAACTGGCTCCGGCCCAAACTTGTGCTCCTGAGGTTTTTTCTATTTTAAGTACTTTGTTTGATAGATTTAATCCAGATTTGTCCGGATTTGTAATCACAGTAGCAGGAATTGCTCCGAAACTAGCATTTCCAAAACCAGTCCATGTATATGTTAAAGTAGCAGATTCAAAATCAACTGGTAATGCAATTAATTGTGAAGGCGTTTTATAGAAATAAATATTATCTACAAAAACACTACCGCCAGCCCAAGGAGTTCCAACAAATTTTAATTGGAAAATATCAGCAACTGTCATTCCTTGACTTGTAAATGCAGAAATTGGGATATCAATACTCGTCCATTGATTAGCAACAAGATCTTTTACAACCGGTTTTTCTCCATTGGTTTTACTAATTAAAGAAGTTTCAATTTTTGCTAAATCAGCGGTCCAAACATCCATGTGAAGATATTCCATACCAGAAACATTTATAGAAGTATTATCTGCCAAAGCAATTCCTTGATAACTCAAATTGATATAATTCAGCATTTTATCTCCATTCAAATCAAATTCTGCCCAGCTACTACCTTGACCTGCTTGTCCCCAATCCGGAAAGTAATTTGTACCTGCAACATCTGTGTATTTTGAACTAAATATAGAAATCACATCTGCCGCTTGCCTGTTCGGTGGCGTTGCAGCTGATGTATTGGGTTTATTAACAAGAGTTACTGTAAAATCCTCTACATGTTCTGTAGTTGCAATTGCAGCACTTTTTGAAACCACTCGAATCGTATATACTCCCGGCTCTTGATAAATATAAGATACCGATTCTCCATTGTTGACTGAAATAGGATCTGGATTACCAGCCTCACCAAAATACACATCGTAAAACAAAGCAAAATCAGCAGTTGCTGTAACAGTTACTTTTTTGGAAACCGCCAAGTCGTTTGTAATAACCACTTTTAAATTTTCCGGTGCTCTAAAAGAAACAACTACTTCTTGGATAACTTCTGTTCTTTTGCCGTTTAATGTTATCCCTACAATTTTTGCCTGATACACTCCTTCAGTATAAACATGCGAAGTTGTACCTCCTGGATTTACTTCATTTGGTGCTACAGTTCCGTCTCCAAAATATATTTCATATCGGGTAACTCCTTCGCCACGAGGCAAAAAGGTAACATTCCCGGAATTATCCTGAGTAACTGTAGTCAAAGCGGAAATATTTGTTGGAGCACCTACCGCATCCAAATTGATATCACTATTTTCATCTGAACAACCTATAAAAATTGTTAAAACAAAAAGGCTTATTATTAATTTTAATTTTTTCATAATACTATTTTTTAATATCCAGGGTTTTGTGCCCAATTTCCGTTTGCAAATTGAATTTCCTCAATTGGAATAGGGAATAATTCATTTTTTCCAGCTGTAAATCCATCAATTTCCTGTGCCGCTTTACCAGTTCGAACTAAATCAAAGAAACGATGTCCTTCGCCTACTAATTCGACTCTTCTTTCGGCCCAAATAAAATCTGTCAATGCTGCTCCAGAAGCTGAAACATCATGGTTTGTGTCTCCAAAAGCACGACGGCGAACTTGATTCAAGTACCCTCTGGCTTTTGTGTCATCCAATCCGCTTCGGTTAAAGGCTTCTGCTGCCATCAAAAGCACATCTGCATAACGAATGGCTCTATAATTATTTGGATTCGTTAATTTTAAATCCAGTGCGGCATTGGCACTTCTTATTCTAGGAATGTATTTTCGGTTGAAATAACCGGTATCTTCATTTTGTTTGGTGTAACTAGTCCCAGGATTAGCCGCTATCCATGCAGTCATGTCTAAAATAGCAACGGCTTCTCTATTGTCACCAGCTTCAAATGCATCAACTATTTTTTGCGTTGGAAGATTAAAATTATTACCTGATGTAAAGAAAGGACCTACATAAGAATTTGGTCCATTAAAACCTACAGCTACATTTCCTTCTAAATATTGTAAGTTCCCATAATCACCCCCTTCAACATCGGTATATTGAATTTCAAAAACAGATTCTGGTCCGTTTTCTCCAGCCATTTCAAAAATGGTATCATAATCCGTAACTAAAGAATAAGGCGAATTTGAAATCAAACTTTCAAAAGTTGTAGCCGCCAAAGTAAATTTGTCTTGATACAAATACGCCTTTCCCAAAAGAGCCAAAGCTGCTCCTTTTGTAGCTCTACCCGCTTGTGATGGAGTAGCTGATAAATTTTCGGAAGCAAAAATTAAATCCGCTTCGATAGAAGCATATACTTCTTCGGCTGAGGAACGTGGTATCGTTTTTTCATCACCAGGAGTGAATCTTTTATCTCCATTCATAGGAATTCCCCCAAACCATTTCACTAATTCAAAATGATAGTAGGCTCTCAAAAAACGAGCTTCAGCAATTACTTGGTTTTTACCGACAAAATCTGTTTTGTCTTTAAACTCAAGAATGTAATTTGCTCTTTGAACACCTGCAAACATCCAATCCCATAATTGTTTTAGATTCGCATTTACAGGAGTGTGAATCATATCATCCACTTGTTGGTATCCAGGAACGTCTGTTGGACTGTTTCCACCACATAATGTGTTATCTGAAGCAATTTCCCCCATCAAGACATTAATAAAACTAGACTGTAATAAATCATAAGCTCCTATCAATGCTTTATCATATTCTGATTTTGAATTAAAATAATTTTCGGAGTCAATTGAATATTCTACGGGACGATCTACAAAATCATCACTACAAGAAACCGTCAGGGCAGAAACCATTGTTAAGGTTGCTATTGTAATATATATATACTTTTTCATTTTAATACAAATTAAAAATTAATGTTTAAGCCTATCATGTAGGTTCTTGGAATTGGGTAAAAACCATCATCGATTCCTCCGCCAATAGGGGCTCCATTAGACGCTCCGGGATCGAAGCCTCTATATTTTGTGAAAGTGTACAGATTATTTACTCCTGTGTACAATCTGAATTTTGACATCCCGATTTTCTCAGCAATATTCGAATTAAGTGTATATCCCAATTGAATGTTTTGAATTCTTATGAATGATGCATCTTCAACAAAATAATCAGAAAAAACTTTATTAGTAGTCGCAGCAGTTGTAACTCTTGGAACGGAATTACTAGTTCCTTCGCCTGTCCATCTGTCTAAAACATAATCTAAATGATTCGCATCATCATAAATACTTTCGTAATTACGAACCATATCATTTCCTACTGACGCAAAAGTGTACATAGAAAAATCAAGTGCTTTATAGTTAAACTGTAAATTAAAGCCCATTGTTGCTGCTGGAATTGGATCTCCAATGTTCGTTTTATCATTAACATTTATCACACCATCTCCATTTATATCTACAAAACGAATATCACCAGGAGCTGCTCCTGCACCCAAAGCTATTTGAGAAGGATGTGCTTCAACTTCGGCTTGGTTTTGAAAAATTCCATCCGTTTTATACCCGTAGAAATATCCTATCGGCAAACCTACTTCCATTCTTGCTGGTGGAAGTTGAGAAATTCCAAACGAACCTCCAGATATGAATGGCACTCCATTTGTGCTTAAAGTTTCATTTTTAAGAAGAGTCACATTATACCCCACACTCATAGAAAAGTTTTCCGAAAACTTGTTTTTATAATCTACTGAAAATTCAAATCCGGAGTTTCTAACTGTTCCTCCATTTACTGTTGGTGAGCTTGCACCCGGAGCTCCAGTTCCATTTATCCCTGAAGTAGGAATGTTTAGTATTAATAAATCAGCTCTTGTGTCAATGAAATAATCAGCAATAATATTTACATTATTATTGAATAATTTCAAATCTAAACCAACATCGAATTTTTTAGCTTCTTCCCATTTTAAATCTGGATTAGGAATCTGTCCTGTCGCTACTCCATTGACTAAAGCGCCGTCAAAAACATAAGTCGCTTCTCCGCTCAACTGTGAAATATAGCCATTATTACCAATTCTGTCGTTTCCTAAAGTACCGTAACTGGCTCTTAATTTCATGAAATTAACCAGTTTAGATTCTCCATAAAATCCTTCGTCAGAAATTACCCAACCTGCTGTAAAAGAGGGAAAATAACCCACTTTATTTCCAGGTCCAAATTTTGTTGATGAATCGCGTCTTAACATCGCTGATAAAAGGTATTTTCCTTTAAAATCATACTGTACTCTACCAAAATAAGAAAGCTTTCTCTCGTCAAAAACATAAGAACCGACCGGAATTATACCTGCTGCCGGAGCACCTCTTGTTAATGAAATATCTGCAAATTCCCAAGAATTATTTGGTACATCATAACCTGTGGCAAACAATCCGTTCCCATATTCTTTAAAAATAGTATTTCCAATTGTAGCAACCAGATTATGATTATCACCAAATTTCTTAGTGTACGTTCCATAAATATCAAAAGAGTAATCATTATTATTTACAGCACTCTGTGAAACAGAACTTCGTGTTACATCAAAAACTTTTCCGCCATAATTCAAAATTTTTGCAAAACTTTTAGATTCACTGTTCGAAGTATTGAAACCAATTGTACTGGTAACCACAAAACCTTTAAACAGTTTATAATCTAATCCGAAATTTCCACTAAGTTTTTTGAAATTATAATCATTATAACTGTTTGCAGTTTGTGCCAATGGGTTAATCATTTCATTCCCCAATCCTGATAATGGAAAAAGTGTATAATCACCATTAGCATCATACGGACTAAGAGTACTTGGAGCATTGACTGCATTCATTACTACAGATGCGTTACCGCCTTCAGGCAATGTTTTTCTGTTGAAATAAGTATAAATAACATTTGTTTTCAGTTTTAATTTGTCTGAAATATCAGCACCCAAAGAGATTCTGGCTGTATTTCGTAAAAACCCGGATTTTGCTTCACCCACAATTCCTTCTTGGTCTAAGTGAGAACCGCTGACCGCATAAGTAACTTTTTCTGAACCTCCTGTGAAAGATAAATCATGACTAATTATTGGTACACTTTTACTAAAAATTTCATTCTGCCAGTTTGTCCCTTTGCCTAAACCTGATACAACTGGAAAAGGAAGTGATTTACCCCCGTTAGCATAACTTTCATTTAATAATAAAGCATATTCAGTCGCGTCTAATGTTGAAAGCTTTCTGGATGTTTCTTGAAAACCGGTATAGGAGTTAAACGAAATTTTTGCTTTTGCATTCTTTTTACCCATTTTTGTGGTAATCAATATAACACCATTGGCTCCAGTAGAACCGTAAATTGCTGCCTGAGCATCTTTCAAAACGGTAATTGATTCCACATCATTCGGGTTCAATAAACCCAATTCACCAACATATCCATCAATAATTGTTAATGGTCTGTTATCACCATTTGTTGCAATACCACGAATACGAATATCTAATCCTGCACCCGGAGATCCCGATGTTGTTGTCACATTCACACCAGAAACTGTACCTTGTAAAGCTTGTTCAATTTTTACAGGTTTCAGAATCTCTAATGTTTTAGTATCAACTACAGAAACAGCACCTGTAACTTCTCGTTTTTTCTGGCTACCATAACCAATAATTACAACTTCATCTAATTGCTTAGAGTCTTCTTGTAAAGAAATACTAAGATCTGTTTTAGTGCCTGTCACTTTATATTCAAAATTTTTATATCCCACATACGAGAAAACCACCGTAGTACCAGATGATACTCCTTTTAAGGTGAAATTCCCGTCAAAATCAGTTACCGTACTTTTAGGGGCGTTTTTGATTTGAATATTTACTCCAGGTATTGGTAAACCCGAAGTTGTTTCTTTTACCACTCCACCAATGTCATAACTTTGGGCAAATCCAAAAGTAGACAGTAGCAGAAAAATAATTAATAGATAATTTGACTTCATAATTTATGTTTTTTGTGAGAGATAAAATTAGATGGAAGAACTAATATTTTCTTAAAAAGAACCACAACAAAAAACATACAATACAAAAAAAGTGAGGTTTAATTTTTTATAGTTTAAAACTGACTGGAATTTAAGAAGAATTTAAGAAAGTTACTTTTTTTTGAATTCAAAAAAACCACAACAATAACGGTATTGTTGTGGTAATGTATAGTTTTTTATTGCTAAATATAATACGACTATACAGCCATGATATACTCGACTAATCCTTCTTCGTGTGTTAAGTTGATTTTTTTACGCAAACGATATCTTTTTATTTCAACGCTTCGTACAGATATATTGAGTAAAGGTGCCACTTCTTTAGACGAAAGGTTCAATCTTAAGTAAGCACAAAGCCGCAAATCATTTGGAGTTAAGGACGGATGCGCTAATTTTATCTTTTTCAAAAAGTCTTTATCAGCATTATCAAAGGCTTCTTTGAATACATTCCAGGAATCTTCCTCGGTTATATTTTTATTGATTGTTGTAATAACAGACTTAATGCTTTTATTGCCATCTTCCGAAGTCTTTTTAAGATCTTCTTTGATAAAAGCAAGTAATTCATTTTTACTGTTCAAACTCATGGTTGAAACCGCCAATTCCCTGTTCTTAGTATCAACATCTTGATGGAGCTGTCTGTTTTGTATACGCATTAATTCCTGTTCGTTTTCTAATTCTTTTATTTCCAACAAAAGATTATTTTCTTCAATCAATTTCTCTTTTTGTTTTTGGTAATATGCTTTGTATGTTTTATGAATGAATCGCGCCAAAATAAGCACTAAAACTAAATAAAGAAAAAGCGCTAAATTAGTGCTGTACCATGGCTTCAGAATAGTAAAGGAATAAACTGCCGTATTATCTAATGAAGAATTAGCAAATTTTGCACGTACTTTAAAGACATAATCTCCTGGCGACAAGTTCTTGAAACTAACGGTTGGTTTAGCACTCCATTCGCTCCATTCGTCTTGAAGTCCTTCTAATGAATATTGGTATTCAGCATTGATGTATTTATTGAATTCCGGAACCGTATAATTGAATGTGATATTATTTTCGTCATGGCTAAATTTCCCTTCTTCTTGAATAGACGAACTTATAAAATTTTCATTCAGTCTATTTATGGAAACATTTGAAATGTAAACATTATAATTTTTAAAACTCAAATCATTAATATTCAATATATAATAACCGTCTGTTGTCCCTATCAGATAATCAAAATTTGAGATTTGAGTAACATTCTCAAAACCCAGCATAGAGTTAGTCAACGAAGCCGGAATAGGAATCACATTCTGTTTTAATTGATTGCTCAATTTACTCAAGGAGAAATAATGGATATAATTTTTTGAAAACAACCATATTTTATTCGAATTATCTACAATCAATTTTCCGGAGGTGTATTCATCTTTTTCAAAAACAGAACTCAAGAGTTTGTCTTTTTCAAATTGCTTTGTTTTAATATTCAAACGAAAAATACCTTCTTTATATGCGTAATAAATCGTGTTGTTGAATTTAGTCAAACTTGCATTTTTCCCTTTTGTAGGCGATTGATACGTATAAAATGGCTTAGTTTTAAGCAATTTAGCATCCAGTTGCAACCGGAAAACCCCTTTATATTCATGACTTACATATACTTCAAGTGCGTTTGTTATTTCAAAATATCGGGATGAATAATCAAACCCTGAGATTTTATTTCTAAAAACCCATTGGTTATTTATTTTCACCAAAACAGATATCCCATAATAATTGCCTTGAAGCAAAAGATCATTGCGATGTGGAACGGTCTCAAATTTCCATGTCCCGGACATTGGAAAAATATTCTTAGCACTGGTATCTTCAATAATAAAAGTTCCCGAATCATGACCACAAAAAAGAGTGCCGTCAAATTCAAATAAAGACCAAACTTGACCTTTTGTTCCGCCAATGAATTTAAACGATTCATTGCTCTGGTAATTTTTATAAAACAACCCTTGATTTGTACCAATATACAACTTCCCTTTGAACAACTTTGAGGTGTAAACCGTTCCTAAAATGCCTGTATCATCAACAAAATTCTTAATAGGCGACTGAAGATTGATACAGTTTATACCATTATCTAAACCAACCCAAAGATTTTTATCCACATCTTCAAACAGCGACAAAGCGGTATTATTACTCAATCCTTTATTTTGAGAAATATGATACATCATTTTACCTTCTTTGGTCAAAATAAAAATACCATTCGAAACCGTTCCTATCGCTAAACTTCCATCCGAAAGTTGTTGACTGCTATACACACTTGTGGCCGTCAAATCCAAATCTGCTTCGGTAGAAAACGAAGTCAAATTCCCCGCTATCAATTTATAAAAACCATTTAGCTGTGTTTGAATCAAAAGGCCTTCATCAATAGAAAAGACATTCACAATCCGGTTCGTTTTCAATATCGGATGATTAGAAATCAAAGTACCCCGACCACTTTCTATTTCATAAAGACCTTCATTTATGGTTTGAAAATAAATAGAATTATTAGTCCTGAATGACTTTATAATGTTATTGCTGGGCGCAATTATTCTAAAATGTTTGGTTTTAGTATCGTAAATGTAAATTCGATTCAACGATTGAAAAATTACAAATTGGTCGTATTTTAAGACATTCCAAAATTGTTCGTCATCGAGAATTTTATTCTTTATAGTTTTGCTGAGTGAAGTGTATTTTAGTTTACCGTTCGTTTGTCTGGTCCAGAAACCAAATTCCATGTAACAACCGGTATAAATCCTGTTTCCAATTACTTTTACAGAACGAATAATGGTTTCATTAGGCGAAGGATAAAGCTCCCAATTTGAACCGTTAAACTCCAATAAACCTTCATTATTAGCAAAAAAAACATAATGATTTTGATCCTGAGAAATCATCCAATTTTGATTTCCTGCTGCATAAGTTGTTGATGTATATTTTACAATTGGAGGTAATTCTTGTGAAAAAACAGAAGAATACATCAATAACAGTAGAATATAGAAATTGTTTTTCATTTATAAATTGGTATTAATTTATTGTAAAACTAAAATTAAAAACGGATTTTTTTTAAGGAAAAAATATATTTTAACTATACAATCTAAAAATAGTTATTTATTACTTCTTATTCTATCAAAAATGCTTTTATCCTCAAAAATTTGTGACTTGTTCACCTCCATATTCCACCTTAAAAATGATTACTTTTGCATAAATCAATCCTTTTTATGCAAGTTGAATTTTCTAAATTAGATCCAAAGAAAAACATTATTATCAAAGGCGCTCAGGTACATAATTTAAAAAATGTAGATGTAGCGATTCCTCGAAATAAACTAGTGGTTATTACAGGCCTTTCGGGTTCGGGTAAATCAAGTTTAGCATTCGACACTTTATATGCCGAAGGGCAACGCCGTTATGTAGAAAGCTTGTCATCCTATGCCCGACAATTTCTTGGAAGATTGGATAAACCAAAAGTTGAGTACATCAAAGGTATTGCTCCTGCAATCGCCATTGAACAAAAAGTAAATACTACAAATGCGCGCTCAACAGTTGGAACTTCAACAGAGATTTATGATTATTTAAAGTTATTATTTGCCAGAATCGGAAGAACTTTTTCGCCAATTTCAGGACAGGAAGTTAAAAAAAACACCGTTACCGATGTGGTTTCTGATGTAAAAAGCTTTGAAATTGACAGCAAATGGTTGCTTTTGGCTCCTATTCATTTAGAAGAAGGTCGAAAGCTTGAAGACAAATTAAAAGTGTTGCTTCAACAAGGTTTTGCAAGAATTTTGGTTGATAATGAAATGGTTCGCTTAGACGATTTACCGGCTTCATTGGCCAATAAAGAACTATTCCTTATTATTGACCGAATTGTAGTTAAAGACGAAGAAGAATTTTACAATCGCCTTGCTGATGCAGTTCAAACTGCTTTTTTTGAAGGAAAAGGAATCTGTTACCTGAAAGAATTAAACTCCGACAAAAAATATTCGTATTCTAATAATTTCGAATTAGACGGCATTACCTTTTTAGAACCAAACGTACATTTATTCAGTTTTAATAATCCATATGGCGCGTGTCCGGTTTGCGAAGGTTACGGAAATATAATAGGAATTGATGCCGAATTAGTGGTTCCTAATACCACTTTATCCATCTTTGAAAACGCTATTTTCCCTTGGCGAGGAGACAGTATGAGCTGGTTTCGAGATGAATTGGTAAATAACGCCTATAAATTTGATTTCCCCATTCACAAACCTTACTTTCAATTATCCGAAAAACAAAAAGAGTTAATTTGGACCGGAAATGAATATTTTCAAGGTTTAAATGATTTTTTCAAAGAACTGGAAGAAAAGAATTATAAAATACAAAATCGAGTAATGCTTTCCCGTTACCGCGGTAAAACCAAATGCTATTCGTGTAAAGGCAAACGCCTTAGAATTGAAGCTTCCTACGTAAAAATCAATTCAAAAACAGTTTCTGATTTAGTCGATTTACCAATAAAACATTTAGTTACCTTTTTCGAAAATATTGATTTAGATGTTTACGAAAAACAAATAGCCAAACGATTGTTGGTAGAAATCAACAACCGTTTGTCCTTTTTGACCGAAGTTGGCTTAGATTATCTGACTTTAAACCGAAATTCTTCAACGCTTTCCGGTGGAGAATCACAGCGCATCAATTTAGCAACTTCTCTGGGAAGCAGTTTAGTTGGCTCGATGTATATTCTGGATGAACCAAGTATTGGTTTACACCCAAAAGACACAGAACGGTTGATAAAAGTACTGCTTTCGCTACGTGATTTAGGCAATACCGTTATTGTTGTCGAACATGATGAAGACATCATGAAAGCAGCCGATATGATTATCGATATTGGTCCCGAAGCAGGAACTTTAGGTGGGAATTTAGTGGCTCAGGGCACATTTGACGAAATCCTAAAATCTACTTCGCTAACTGCGCAATATTTGAATGGTGCTTTGGAAATTTCAGTTCCAAAAAAACGCAGACCTTTCAAGAATTTTATTGAAATAAAAGGAGCTCGGGAAAATAATCTGCAAAATATAGATGTTACTTTCCCATTAGATGTTTTAACCGTAATTACTGGAGTTTCCGGAAGTGGTAAAAGCACATTAGTTAAGAAAATCTTGTTTCCTGCCATGCAGAAAAAACTCGAAAATGCCGGGGAAAAAGCAGGACAATTTACAGAAATGACCGGTTCTTTTTCGCAAATAAAACACATAGAATACGTTGATCAAAATCCAATTGGCCGAAGTTCCCGCTCTAATCCTGTAACATACATTAAAGCATATGACGATATACGAGAATTGTATGCCAAAGAAAAATTATCAAAAATAAGAGGCTACCAAGCCAAACATTTTTCATTTAATGTTGATGGCGGACGATGCGAAACCTGTAAAGGAGAAGGTTCTATAAATGTAGAAATGGTTTTTATGGCCGATGTTCAATTGCCATGTGAAACCTGTAACGGGAAACGTTTTAAGAAAGAAGTCCTTGAAATAAACTTTGAAGGAAAAAACATCCATGACATTCTGACCATGACTATCGATGATTCGATACAATTTTTTAAAGATACCAAACAAAGCATTAATGGCGACAAACCATGCTTGGTGAGCAGCAGTGTTGGTGAATTGATTGGGGCCAGTCACATCTCCACATACAAATATATTAGGATAATTCGTTGTCCGTAAATAATCATCGGCCAAGATCGATTCGTTATTTGATAATTCAATATTTAAATTTTCTGAAGATTGATATTCAATTCGGTAACATCATTTATCTACAAGAATTGTTAGAATTGTATCATTAATTACAAAACTATTTCTTTTCAATAGTAAGCACAAAATATGAGTGTTTTCCATAATACTTTCTTGGTTATAATTTGATAAAATAATTCTCTAATCTTCAACATCTAACTCAGCTAAATCTTTCTTTTCTATTT
>ERZ1034365.136-NODE-136-length-40030-cov-8.956574_pt1 | contig 40030 bp, 65 predicted proteins | sample MGYA00520615_ERZ1034365 | MGnify/ENA primary metagenome ERZ1034365 (study PRJEB33736, sample SAMEA104284505) | Azolla filiculoides | biome: Urban; feature: Water surface; material: Ditch water | place: Netherlands | collected 2015-10-28 | depth 0-0.1 m ...
CTAAAGTTATAAACGGCGTTAGGTACTTCGACATAGACGGTTTGCAAAACGCGCACGAATTACGGCGCGGCAAGTAATTCCATGATAATCTACGCAGTATCTTGGAATAAGTCTATTGTGGGGAGCAGAATAGGTAACCAACAATGCAGGTAGTCGCAACTGATTTAACGGTTGATGAAATAGACGAAGCATTAGGTTATTTGCGCGTAAAACTACAAGACCGTTATGGCAACAGACTTACACACCAACAGCGGGAATTCTATTTGGAATCCGTTAATGACCTTTTGGATGCACGCTTAAAGATAAGCGAAGGCAACTAATGGCTTATTCAGAGCAAATGCGGGCTGAAGCGTTATTGGCGCTTGAAGTCAATGAAGGCAATGTAAACAAAACAGCCACGCAATTTGACATCCCGGAAACAACCTTACGCGGATGGCTTACGGAAAGTCGCGAACCTAAGACCAATTTGGCTGAAGTGACTAATGAACTTGTAGAGAACAAGCGCGAAAATCTTATTGAGAAGTTAAAAATGCTACGCGATAGCACGATGATTCAATTTGAAGAAACAATTCCTGACCTAAAGGGCAAAGAAGCCGTTACAGCGCTAATAGACTTAACCAAACTGATTGAACTGTTAGAAGGCAACGCTACGCAACGTGTGGAAGCGGTATGGAATGGCGAATCGGTAGGCGAAACAATTGAGCGATACAAGCAAGAGTTTGAATCAAGAATTAGTCGCGCTGCGGTACTGGAAGTGGAATCATCCCGAATTGGGGATAGCGAGAGCGAATCAGTTGCCGCCGATGGGGGAATGGCATAACTGGATGGTCTTGGCAGGGCGTGGGTTTGGAAAAACTCGCCTAGGGGCCGAATGGTTAGCAAGTAAAGCAATATTAAATGACGGTATTCGATGCGCAATTATTGCTCGTACCTTCCAAGATGTTCGACAAGTATGCGTTGAAGGCGTATCGGGCATCTTATCTATCTTAAAAGAATATGACGCTATTGATAACTGGAACAAATCAAACGGCGTAATTGAACTCAAAAACGGTTCAATCATCCAAACCTTTTCAGCCGACTCACCTGATTCACTCCGTGGCCCGCAATTCCATTTTGCGTGGACAGACGAATTAGCGGCGTGGCAATATGAAGATACATGGAACCAATTACAATTCGGCCTTCGTTTAGGTGAACATCCACAAACAGTAATCACCACTACACCTAGGCCGACCAAACTTGTTAAATCGTTACTAAAGCGCGACACCACGATTGTTACCCGTGGCTCAACATTTGATAACGCAGACAACCTATCTAAGACCGCATTGCTTGAACTTCAGGCTAAGTACGGCGGAACGAGATTAGGTCAGCAAGAACTTTATGGAGCAATTCTTGATGACAACCCGGGCGCATTATGGCGCAGGTCATCTATTGAAGGCGCTCGCATTACGCTGCAAGACAAGCCGCATTTCTCCCGCGTTGTAGTGGGTGTAGACCCTGCGGTTACGTCAGGCGAAGATTCAGACAGCACCGGTATTGTCGTTGCAGGTATGACGGCAGACGGGCATTACTACGTTTTAGATGACGTGACTATCAAGGCCAGCCCGCAAGAATGGGCAACAACGGCAGTGAACGCGTATGAGAAATACAAGGCAGACCGCATAGTTGCTGAAACAAACAACGGCGGTGATTTAGTTATCCATTTATTGCAACAGGTTAAACCGTCAGTTTCTACAAAGAAAGTAACGGCCACACGCGGAAAGCAAGTGCGTGCCGAACCTATCGCCGCACTCTATGAACAAGGGCGCGTGCATCATGTCGGTTACTTTACTGACTTAGAAGACCAAATGTGTGAGTACGAACCCGGCGTATCGAAAGATTCACCGGACAGAATGGACGCGTTAGTATGGGCGCTAACCGAATTGAGTGAAGGCTCAGCAACGATTAACTTTCTATCTTCGCTTGCTGTTTTCTGCCCTAATTGTAAAATGCCAGCACCTAAACAAACCAAAATCTGCCCAAGATGTAATACACCTATTGGAGTAACCAATGACAGCACAATCACTGACGTTAGAACCTGATGCGCTTAATTTAAAATTACGTCAGTATCAAGAATGGGCGCAAGCATTTGCGTTTTGCCTTACAGATGCAAACGGTGATTACGATTTAGATTTGCCAATTGATTTAACCGGATATACTCCACTATTGCAGTTTCGCACAAGCGCAATGGCACGTGTTGCCGCATTGACTGGCAGCGTAGAAAATGGCGCTTTGACTTTTGTTCCTGCGACTTGCCCACAAGTGCAGGTAAGTATGGGCATAAATGTAGCACCGGGTAAGTATGAGTGGGATTTAAGACTTATTCCTAATGATGAAACACAATCCATTTTCTTGGGTCGTGGAACCGTACAAGTAGACGCAGAGGTATCTCGCTAATGGCTAATTTTAATATTGTAGATGGCTCAATTCCCGTAGTAGTTGTAACAAATGCGGGTATTCGCGGTGCGCAAGGTACTACAGGTATTCAAGGTGCAACTGGTCTTACAGGGGCGCAAGGCCGCGCAGGTGCGCAAGGCATTCAAGGAATTACTGGCGCAAGCGGTTCATCATCATCTTATTTTGATTATCAAATTACTACAGCCAATTTGAGCGGTGACCCTGCAACTGGAAAAGTGGGTTACAACAACGCCACACAAATTAATTCTACTGAATTGCGCATTAACGATACAACATCTTTAGGCGTCAATATTGATGTTTTGCTTTCTACAATCACAACAAATGCATTTCTTATTTTGCAAGACAAAACCACGGCAACAGACAGTCAAAAGTGGGTTGTAATTGGAGACATCACAAACGTAGGAACTTATTATTCTGTGCCAGTTTTCTTGGTATCAAGTTCAGGCGCGGGTACAACAAACTTTGCAAATAACGCTGACATTATTTTGGTTAGTCAGGCTTCAGGCGTACAAGGCGCAACTGGCGCACAAGGCGTAAACGGTACTCAAGGAACAACTGGCCTTACAGGATTGCAAGGCATTCAAGGTGGACAAGGTATCCAAGGAATTGTTGGAACAGGAATCCAAGGCGTTCAAGGACCTGTTGGCACAGGCGCTCAAGGAATTCAAGGTTCAATTGGCTCACAAGGCGTTATTGGTATTCAAGGCATTCAAGGTTCCAACGGTGCGCAAGGCGTACAAGGCGCAACAGGTTTACAAGGCGCGCAGGGTTTAACAGGTAGCCAAGGTGCTGTTGGCGCACAAGGAACAACTGGTGCGCAAGGCGTACAGGGTGCAACAGGTCAAACAGGTTCTCAGGGAACAATTGGTTTACAAGGTGTAACTGGAACACAAGGCGCAGTGGGTCAAACAGGTTTAACCGGAGCGCAAGGAACAATTGGTTCTCAAGGCGTTCAAGGTACATTAGGTCTACAAGGTGCCGAAGGTCAAACAGGTGCGCAAGGCATTAAGGGCGATACGGGTTCTCAAGGAACGTCAGGAACAAACGGAACAAACGGAATTGATGGCGCGCAAGGTCTAACAGGCTCACAAGGTGCCAATGGATTGCAAGGGGTAACGGGCGCTCAAGGTCAAATTGGTGCAACAGGAAGCCAAGGATTAACAGGCCTTCAAGGTGTACAGGGTCAGGCAATTCAGGGAACAACTGGAACTGGCGTAACAATCCTTGGTTCATACGATACTTATGCAGAATTAGTTGCGGCTCATCCAACAGGAAATCCGGGCGATGGTTATTTAGTTGCCGGTGACCTTTATGTTTGGAACGCTACAACTTCTTCATGGCAAAACGTTGGAAACATTCAAGGACCACAAGGAACAACCGGCGCACAGGGAACAACTGGCGTGCAAGGTCTTATCGGCTTACGCGGTTTACAAGGATTAGCCGGTACAGACGGCGTACAAGGAATTGACGGTACACAAGGAACTACAGGCGCACAAGGCATTCGCGGCTTGCAGGGCTTAGAAGGAACACAAGGCCTAGTTGGTATTCAAGGAACTGTTGGTGCGCAGGGAATTCAAGGCGTTATTGGTGTTCAAGGCGAAACTGGAACACAAGGCTTAACTGGAATTCAGGGAACCCAAGGCGTACTTGGTTTGCAAGGTGTTCAAGGAACAACGGGCATCCAAGGCTTAACCGGAATTCAGGGAACACAGGGAACACAAGGACTTTACGGCCCACAAGGTACACAGGGTCTAACAGGTGCCGGTGGTTCTCTAGCGTTCTACGGTGCGTTCTACGATGTCAATACTTATACACCTGCCGCGGCTAATACTGCATACGCAATTCCTATTCAGTACACAACAAGTCACTACGGCGTAAATCTTTCCAATACATCCCGCGTTAATTTTACTAGCGGTGGAACTTACAACATTCAATTCTCGTTGCAATTAGTTTCTACCGCAACGGGAACATCCAATATGCAAATTTGGATTGCTAAAAATGGCGTTTATTTGGATGATTCTAACTCAGATGTTTCAGTAAGCGGTACAAATACTTATCTTGTTCCTTCATGGAACTGGGTGCTAGACCTTAATGCTGGCGATTACATTGAATTGTTTTACGCGGCTTCGACTACAAACATTGAAATCAAGTCAGGAATTACCGCGCTTGATGGCGCGCCAACAATTCCGTCAGTAATCCTTACCGCTACACAGGTCGCATACTCAATTCAAGGTGCAATTGGTGCAACAGGCGCGCAAGGTATTACTGGAACAACCGGTTTAACTGGCGCTCAAGGCACAAGCGGTACCGATGGTTCTCAGGGCCTAACTGGTTCTCAGGGAACAACTGGACAAACTGGTTTGCAAGGTCTTATTGGTTTGCAGGGAACAACTGGCGAAACCGGTATTCAAGGAACAACCGGAACACAAGGTTTGACAGGTATTCAAGGAACGCTTGGTACTCAGGGTACAGACGGCACACAAGGAATTACAGGTAGCCAAGGTCTAACTGGAATCCAAGGTACTGAAGGTCTACAAGGTCATACAGGCGCACAAGGTACAAATGGCGTCAATGGAACCCAAGGTACTACTGGAACGCAAGGTCAAACAGGAAGCCAAGGAACTCAAGGGCTTGAAGGCTTGCAAGGATTTGTTGGCACACAAGGCACAACTGGCACTCAAGGAACTCAGGGAACCCAAGGACTAGAAGGACTTCAAGGTTTAACTGGTTCCCAAGGAACAACTGGCGAAACTGGCGCGCAGGGAACAATTGGCGCTCAAGGAACCACAGGCCTACAAGGTTTAACTGGTTTACAAGGCACCAACGGAACCAACGGCGTACAAGGCGTAATCGGTTCACAAGGAACAACAGGAACACAGGGATTAGAAGGCCTTCAAGGTGTTACAGGCGCGCAGGGAATCACGGGTACTCAGGGCGCAACCGGCGCTCAAGGAACCGATGGTTTGCAAGGTTTTGCAGGTGTGCAAGGAATTACCGGCACGCAGGGTGCTACCGGTACCCAAGGTTTAATTGGCGCACAAGGTTTAATTGGTCTGCAAGGCACTCAAGGAACCCAAGGCGTTCAAGGTGTACAAGGTTTGTTTGGTTTGCAGGGCGTTCAAGGTTTTACGGGAACACAAGGTGCCATCGGTACGCAAGGCTTGACGGGTACAGGCGTACAGGGTGTTCAAGGCGTTCAAGGTATTCTTGGAGTAGGTACGCAAGGATTAACAGGAACGCAAGGTATACAAGGAACAACAGGCGGTGCTGCTTCAGGTGGGGCAACGCTTTCAGACATACTCATGTTAGGTGGAATGTAATGCCAACGATTTACAAAGTGCTTGGTCAATCAAACCCAGCAGCGACAACCAATACAAATCTGTACACAGTGCCAAGTGCAACGCAGGCTGTTGTTTCCTGTATTACTATTGCAAATCTAGTAGCAGTTAACGCATCATACCGAATTGCTATTCGACCTGGCGGTGCAGCAATTGCTAATCAGCATTACATTGCTTATCAAGTAACCGTAGGAGCAAACGATACAACAACGCTGCAATTAGGAATAACTTTGGCAGCGACGGACATTGTTACTGTTTATGCTTCAACTTCAACGGTTGCATTTTCTATGTTTGGTTCAGAGATAAGTTAATGAATACATCACTTATTAAAGCAAGTATTGCAAATGCTTATTACAAAACTAGATCTATGCTGGTGGGCAATCTTTCCAACGCATCGGGTTTGTTGGCGCTCATAAATTCTTCAGGCCAAACCACAAAATATGTGGCATCGGCTAATTACGGTTCTTTTGGAACATTTTACCCGCAACCTCTTGACGGCGGAACTCTGCAACAAAACTCTGTTACTTGGTCGAATGACGGCACTTTGATTTGTTATTCTGGAACTTATGCAAGTGGTTCAGATAGTCGTGTGCAAGTGTATCCTTTTGTTGCTGGTTTTGGAACTTTGTACTCAGGTGGTCCAGCAGTTGCGGGAACTGTTTCAGCCCTTAGAGCAAAATTAAATTACCCTAGTACGGCAGTAGCATTTGCGGTGTACGGCGATACTACTGTCAGCGCCGCCCCAATACGGGCTTACGCATTTTCAAAAAGCACTGGCTATGGAACGCAATACGCAAATTATACTGCGACCGCTCAATCAAATGGAACCATTGCGTGGCACCCTTCAAATACAGCAATAGTCTATTGTGGCAGTTATACGGGAGCCTCAAGTTGTTCATTTATTTTGCCTTGGTCTGACTCTACGGGCTTTGGTACACAAGTAAATACACCAACCCCAACTACTGTCCGACCAGTTTTCAATGCTACGGGAACCGCAATTGCTTTTGTTGATTCAACCGCTTCGCCTTATTTGATAGTGTATCCTTGGACTGGCTCAGCATTTGGCACAGCATACGCAAGCATTACTGCTATGGATCTACGCACCACCCAATCACAGAATGTCGCATGGAGTCCAACCAATAACACATTTGTAAGAGGTTATAGAACTACCTCACCTTACATAGGGGCTTATCCTTGGACTGATGCTGGAGGAGTAGGAACAAAATACACTAATCCTGCTTCTGCTTGGGTTGGTTATGAAGTAACAGCAGTAGCAGTCAGCCCTACCGCTGATACTATATCCTGCTCATCTGGTTATAATTTTTCTGGCGGGGAAGGAGTCCAATCATGGAACTTTACCGAGGGAACGGGATTTGGAACAAAATACCCAGCATCAAACATTTGGCCATTCTCGCAAGCGCCAAGCCTATCTTATAGAAATTAACAAATACATCAATTCATCTAAGAGAAAGTAATAAAATGACAGAACTAATAAACGAAGACATTCTCGCAATGCGACGCAATGAAGTTGCTAACTATGCAAAAAACATAGAACTGTATAAAGCACTTTTGGAAAAAGTTGATGGTAAATGGGATGAGGATTTGATTCCACTTAAAGGTTTACCGCACCACGAGGCTGCTGGTCAATGCCCTATTGATAGACTGCCAAGGTTAGCCGTTTTGCAACAGTATGAACATTTTTCATATCTAATCCGCACCGAGACAATTGAGTATCTAAAATCATCTGCAATTCTTGCTGTTTTGGAAGCGCAAGCGTCTATTTAACCCAAAGCATTCCCACGTCAGAGGTAGGGCGCAGGTTGGATTTTTTCCAGTCTGCGCTTTCCCATTTTGGGGCGTATTTATTGTGCCAAGCACCCAAATCAAAATCTGCAATGTCATACCAAGTCTCAGGTTGCTGACAGTGATGTTCGATAAATTGAGGCGCAACCTGCGTGTATCCGCCTATCTCCAAATACTTTAACTGCTCAAGGTGTTCTGTCCAAGTTGCCCACGTCCACTCAAAAGCAATTATGCCCATCTTGGAACTTAGGCCTTTAAACACACGCCATTCAGCACCTTCAACATCAATCTTAATCAGGTCAGGCGTGCCGTACTTTAAAGCCAATGTATCTAACGTAATCGTGTTAGCGGCTATGGTTCGGTATGGTTTACCCGCATAAGGCATAGATTCATCCGTGAGCCAATCAAGTTCTAAAGTCGAAAGCCCATCTTCTTCGGCTTCGTAGAACTCAACGGTTGCATAATCGCTCATGCTTACAGCCATTTTAAGCGGCGTAACGTGTGGGTTATAGATGAAGTTACTGGCCAATTGCCCAAACACCTTTGCAGGTTCTAGGGCTACAACGTTATAACCTTGTGCGAGCGCGGCAATAGTCCAATCACCACGGTTAGCGCCAATATCAAATGCCAGCATTTAGTTTCTCCAAATTGTATTTAGCCGCATCACGATACATTGCAGCGATAGTGTCATTTTTGGCTAATGATTTTAAGCCGTCTATAGATTCTTGTTTGCGACCTATCCACCAAGCGGCAATGTACTTTTGGAATTCCAAACAGTAGCCGCCGTAATAACCAAGGTCGTTAGGCAATGCATCTACACCGTTGGCCCATCCTAAACCAAGGACAGCCCACGTATAGGTTTCCTGCCATTGTTGGCAACGCTCAAAGTATTGCGACATAAAGAAATAGGCTTCCGGGCGCGTATCGTCATAGGTAATAGCCTGTAGCAAGCAATTGGTAACGCTTAATTCGCGACCTTTTTGGTCATCAAAACATTTAGCCATACGCAATAGAGACATGTAACCCTTTTCATTGGCAGGGCTTGCATACTCAACGCAACGCAAGTAAAACGATACGGCTGAAGCGGTTTGGTTTAATTTTAAATATTCTTCCGCCACATCAAAGTTAAGGTCTGAATTAAAAGGGTCTTGTGATAATCTTACGATTAGATTAGGCAATGTATTCATAATTTAAGCCTTCCATTATTAGGTCCTCAACAACTAACTTAGGTACGCGAAGCACAAAAGCCGCGTTATCTTGGAAACCAAATGTAAGAAGTAAATCTTCTTCAAGAATGGCCGCACCTACACAGAATTCAATCTGCGCATCAAGGAAACTAAACGGTTTTGAATAGCCTACAAGGTTAAGTTGTTCATCCCAAATAACTAAACGGTGGCGGTAAATAGCATCTTTTTGCACAAGGTAATTTTTAAATAAATCTACTTCATGCGTAACAGCAATATAGAGATTTCCCCACTTAATCATTTGAGTACCGCCGCGCTGGTCTTTATTAACCGGTGGCGCACCTAATAAAGATACTTGGGTAGTGCCTTCATCATGCGGGTTGCTGTAGACAACTTCGGTAGGACTAGTCCACTTGATAAAGGTGTATGGCTTATCCAAGATAGGAAACCAATTCTTTTCGCAGTACGAATCGTTTGGCTCCGGCGCAGGAATGCGCTTGCGGTGGACTTCTTTAACCGTCCAATTAACTTTATCTATCTCTACTTCGGAATACTCCATGCGGCCTTGTCCGTTAGTGGTTGTATCCCGGCGCACGCCAACTAGGTAATACGCACCTTCCCATTGGACAACGCGGGCATCTTCAAGGCCTACAAACTCCCAAATAGGGGTGTGTAAATCAAGCATTTCAACCTTGGCGTAGTCGGTCATTTCAAGGTTTGAATTAAGACGGCACAAATAGTTTTCAGTAACTAAGCGCTGGTCTTTTTCAGGATGTAGGTATGACAAAGGCCCAAAACGACTTGGGTACTTTTGTTCATTTTCAGAGTGGTACAAGGTGTAATTAACGTGACGAAGATTGACCAAGATATCCCCGTCATCATCAATGAATACGCTAGGATTCATTAACCCAGTACCGCTTGTTAGTCCATGCGATATAACTAACGGTGCTAATTTTCCACCGTTTTCAACTGCCTTCTTTACTAAGTTCATAGGAATACAATACCAATAGGAGACACAATGGGTCTGTTTGACAGAGTAGCGAAACGCATTGCAAATGAAATCGCTAAAGCACCTGTTGCCGATGGCGGTGGCGGAACTATGACTATGCAGCAAATGCAAGCCGTAGCGGGTATCGCGCAGACACAATACGGGTCTAACGTAAGCACCGCATTGCCACGCAGCCCACAATTAGCAAGTGTTCCTTTTGCTCCGGGTATGCCTATCTACCCGGGGGCTATTAACCCACTGCGTGAAGATACTGGCCGCCCTGACCCACGCCGTTACGAATTCCAAGTAGCGCAAAACATTAACGTAAGCGATAACCGCTTAGTACCTTTTAAAACCCTTCGCGCTGTATCAGACCAAATTGATATTGTGCGCCGTTGTATCGAAGTTCGTAAGGCTAAATTAACTGGCCTTCAATGGGATATTGTCCTTAGCGAATCGGCAACCGAACGCATTATTTCTGAAACAGGCGGAAACCATTTACAAGCGTTAAAAGACGCACGCGAAAAATTAGCGCCTGAAATTGGCCGTTTACGTAAATTTTGGGAAACACCGGACCCACAAAACGGTTTGGCATTTGTTGATTGGCTTTCAATGTCATTGGAAGAAATTGACGTGCTTGATGCTTGGGCTATTTGGCCACAAGTAACAGTTGGTGGAGAAATTCGCGGCTTTCAAGTTCTTGATGGCTCAACTATTAAGCCGTTACTAGATGACCGCGGTATGCGTCCGGAACCAAGCGTAGGCCCTGCGTTCCAACAGATTCTTTTTGGATTCCCACGTAGCGAATTTAACGCTGGCGTAGATGATGAAAACGCAGACGGTGAATTTACTTCAGATGACCTTGCATACTTTGTACGCAACCGCCGCGCTAATAGCGTGTATGGATTAAGCCCTACAGAGCGTTGCTTGCCACTTGCAGATATTTACTTGCGCCGCCAGCAATGGATTCGTAGTGAATTTACAGATGGCACTATGCCTAAGTCATTCCTAGAAATGCCTGAAACAACTTCAATGACACCGGACCAAATTCGGGCGTACGAAGATATTTACAACGATGACCTATCAGGGCAGACCGCACAACGTAATCGTTTGCGTATTCTTGTTCCGGGTGGAAAGTTGCACTTTGAAGAAGGCTATTCAGATAAGTTCTCAGATGCGCTAGATAGTTGGTTAGTAACTTCAATCACCGGACACTTCGGCGTTCTACCATCTGAAATCGGATTCAATGGCGCGGGCGCAATGGGTGCGTCAGGCTTGCAGCAAGGTGAAGCCGAAGCCGCTGAATCAATCGGAATTATTCCTACCGCTAATTGGATTTCACAAATGATTAGCGCATTGTCTTACCGTTTCCTTGGTATGCCACGCGAACTAGAATTTCGCCTAGCACCAAGCGAGCGCACCAATACACAGGAAGCCGCTGCACGCGATGATATGCGCAAGCGCAACGGAACACTTACCGTAAATGAAAACCGCGCTGATTTAGGTTTGCCACTTATCGAAACACCTGAAGCCGATATGCCAATGTTGGTAGCCGGTAACAGTGTGTACTTCTTCGGGCCTGATGGAGTTAAACCGGCTGTAGAGCCTGTAGACCCATTTGGCGGAATGAGTTTTGGCGAAGATGCACCTGAAGAAGAAGTAAAGCCTGAAGAAGATTTGAAGCCCGCTGAACCTAAGCCGGCTGAAGAAGAAGTAAAAAAGTTTATTCGATGGATTCGCAAGGGAACACCTACGCGACCATTTGAATTCAAAGAACTAGACGAAACCTACGCCGAAATCCTTAATAAATTTATTGAGGCTAAAGATGTAGATGGCGCACGTTGGTACGCTGAACATTATCTAGGTATCTAATGAACTGGCCTGAACAAAAGGTTGTTGTACGCCTACAAGCGCAGCACGCAACCAAAATCCGTCAGGCGTTTAAATCTGCAATAGATGGTGATGCAGTTGCCCAAGCATGGGTAGATACCCACCCCGCAGGTGGCCCAGTTTCGCCGCAAACGGCTAGAGATTGGGCATTAGCACACGTTATAGCCAATGAGAAGCCACTACAGTATGCGCTTTCCCGCGTGTACGCAGACGGTTACACATTGGGTGCCAAGGTTGCAGAAACCCGCCTGAACGGTTTAAAGAAAGACGCATCAGTAGGCATCATTGATTGGTCTACATGGAAACCGGGTATGCCAAGTGCAGCCGCATTGGTTAAGCCTAGGGGCGGCCTAAAGCAACTACTAGATTCACGCAAAGTTACAGTTGCCAACGAAATTACGCGCACAAAGTTGGACCGTATCGGTACAGCGCTTTCAAGAAGTCTTAGCGCCGGCGATACCGCAAAGGAAACCGCCAAGGCTATTAATGCAATTATTGCTGACCCACAACACGCTTTAACGATTGCTCAAACCGAAATGAGCCGCGCAATGTCGGTTGCTTCTCGCGATGAATACGAGAAAGCACAGGTTGAGCAGGTCGAATGGCTAGTGGCTGAAGGCTGCGAAGATTGCCAAGAAAATGCCGATGCTTCCCCTATTGGCATTGATGAAACTTTCCCTACCGGAGACACAGAACCACCGGCGCACCCTAACTGCATGTGCGCGCTTGCACCTTATTACGATTACAGCGAGAGCGATACGCCGGAACAAGATAACTCAGACCTGTTAGATTTCGCATCTGAAGCACAATCGGTTGCCGAAGATATGATGGATGAAGAATTTACCGTTGAAGAACTTCCAATTGATTTAACGCTTAACGAACCTGCCATGGGCAAGGTTACGTATAACGATGAAATCATTAACAGAATCTTTACAGAAACAGGCGTAAGCAACCTATCCCTACGCGAGATAAACAACTTGCCGCAAGACGTAATGGCCGAATCTATTTCTAAAATTCAAGGTTTTAACGCGTTGCCGAAGGTGCTTGAAACAAGCAAGTTTGATGACCTTGTAACTAAGGAAAATTGGAAGCCTATCTATCGTGGCGTTGGTGGTAAGACACAAGCCGAAGTCAATGGTTACGTAAACGAATTTAAGGCTGCACCTGTTCAATTTGGTGGGCGCGGTGTTTATGGTTCAGGAACTTACGTTGCCGAAAACCGTGGAGTAGCCGAACATTTTGCTAAAGCCAACGGTGCCAAGAATGGCGAGCCGCACGCATTTGGTCAGGTAATGGAAATGGCCATTAATCCAAAAGCAAAGATTGTTGATTTTGACACAATTGACAAGGCTACTAAAGGACAGGCCGAAAGACTCTACGATAAGAGCCGGGCAATATGGCAAAAGGAACGCAACAAAGCGCTTAATGCAATTGCCAAAAAAGAAGGCATAACCGTTACGGAAGATGTTTACGGCAACAAGATTCTTAATACTGACAAGTTCATAGTTAAGAAAACAGATGATTACGGTAATGAACGCATAGATTACGACAAGTCAGATTTAGATTCAGTAAGCCGTCTTGATAAAGAATTAGACGCTTTAACAAAAGAATTTTTAGCCAAAACAGATTATGAAAGATTGGCTTGGATGGCTGAAAATGCTTTGTTAGACAATGTAGGCAACCGAGCAGCGCTCGCAGGTGTAGACGTGATTCGCGTGCCTAAGCCCGAGTATAGCCGCGATGAAAGTGGTAACCTTTCTGATTATTACATTGTCCTTAATAGAGGTGCGATTGCGGTGAAACAATGAGCCTAGAAACGTCTGCCTTTCTGTCTAAACGTGCTTCTTTGTTGATGACCTTAATCAATACTGAATTCAAGCCAAAAGTCTTTGATGCCGTTACAAAAGTAGATGACATTAAAGATGTAGCCCAACCTTACAAAACTTGGCTAACTGACTTTTCTACAATTCCTGCAAATGCCAAATGGCTTACACCGGAACAAGAAATGAAAAAAGATAACCCACCATTCTCACAAGAGATTATGGATGCTTTAAAAACCCGTAACGCCACTAAGGAGAAATAAATGGCATTCCTGCACACCAACGCTTCAACATATACAACCGCGCAACCACTTTTAAAGATTAGCGCTAACGCACGTCCACAAACTCCAATTACCGTTTACAACGGTCACAGTGCGTCAATCTTTGTTGGAGATGCAACCATTACAACATCAGGTGCGACTATTGGGCGCACGCTTGCGGCGGGTACTTCACAGACATTTTATGTTTCTGCCAACGATGTTGTTTACGCAATTTCAGCCGCTGCGTCTGCTACCGGCGCAGTAGTTATTACTTATTCGGCATAAGGGGAAAATAATGGCAATGGATTACACAACAAGTTATGCGGAAATCGTTAAATACGATAAGAACGATGACGGAACACTTATGGTGTACGGCAAAGCAACCGATGACACACTAGATTTAGATTCACAGATTTGCGACCCTAAATGGCTTGATGAAGCAATGCCACAGTGGTTTAAGTCAGGCGGAAACATCCGTGAAATGCATGGTCCATCTGCCGCAGGTATTGCTAAGGAATACGAAGCAAAGTCAGATGGTCACTACATTGGTGTACACGTTGTAGACCCACTTGCAGCCAAGAAGGTTGAAACAGGCGTTTACCAAGGTTTCTCAATTGGTATTAAATCTCCACGCGTTGTACGCGATGCAAAGGCTGCCAATGGTCGCATCATTGACGGTTCAATTATCGAAGTGTCTTTAGTAGACCGTCCGGCGAATCCTTCAGCCAAATTGATTTTGGCTAAGTCAGTTGAAGGCGAAACAAGTTTGGTTCAGGTAGAAGAACTACATGAATACAAAGCACCGCTACCTACAGAGGTAGCAAAGATGAGCGCGAAAGGTTCAAAGATGGAAACAATTAAGCAAATTGAGGAATTGGCTAAGTCTTTGACAACAGTTGATTCAGCAAAGTTTGATAAGACACTGTTCGACAATGCGCGCCGCGCACTAGCCGAACTCATTGCATCCGAAGCATTAGAAATGACTGAAGGACACGATGAGCGTTATTCACTAGCAACACTTGCGAGCGCAGTAAACGCGCTTATGGCATGGTACGAGGGTGAAGAACACGAAGGCGAAGTAACAGAAGTTGAGGAACTTGTATCTGACAAGGCTGCCGATGCAGCGTGTGAAGATGGCAAGTGTGGCAAGTGCGTAGAGTGCATGTCAGATAAAGCCGCAGATGTTGCAGATTGCGAAGATGGCGATTGCGGAAAGTGCAATAAGTGCATGTCAGCGAAAGATGCAGATACAACACGTGAGCAGGAAGTAGGCGAAGCCGCAGTTAAATCTGCCGATGCTGAAGAAACACCTGTTGCGGAAGAAGCACCGGTTGCTGAAGAAGCGCCTGTTGCTGAAGAAGTTTCTGAAACTGTTGAAGTTTCAGATGTTACATCTATTGAAGATGTAGTAGAAAAAGCCGTTAAGAGTGCTATGAAATCAGTTGAAGCCGAGATTGCTTCACTACGGGCGGATAAAGAGGCCGCAGTAGAGAAGTCAGTAAAACTTGAATCTGACCTAGCAACGGCATTATCTAAATCAGTTGCAGGTGGGCCTAAGCGCACCGCAACTAAAATGTCAGACGAAGCCGCTAATGATGTGCTTGTAAAGGCTGCAACATTCAAGGCTAAGGCTGACGCAACAACCGACCCAGTTCTTGCTAAGGGATACCGCGAACTTGCAAATGATTTTTATGCAAAAGCGAACCTAGCAAAGAGCGAATAACACACTTAACGAAAAGGAATAAAACTTATGGCACAGATGCCTAAAGCAACAGACCTGTTCGGTGATGTAGCACCACGCGAAGCGGCGGAACTACAGGAAGCATTTATCGGAGAACTTAATAAGTCTTTCGCTAATCCTTCACACACACCGGGCGTAGCACCAACGGCAGACCCAATGGCACAGATTGAAGCACTTGTTGCAAACAAGTCACTTTCACCTGATGCAGTTGGCGCACTAAACACAGCACTAGCGGCACAGCGTGGTATCTCAGCGGATATCGCTAAGGAAATCACAACAACAAGCCCACTTTCAACATCATTCGCAGCGTTTGACCTTGAAGCACCTGCAAAGTTGCTTACACCACGTCCAACACCATTGCGTAACAAGATTGTTCGTAAGAAGGGTATCGGTACTTCACACCGTGTAAAGCGCATCACAGGCTACACAGGTACAGGTACTGGCGGTCAGGGAAACATTTGGCCGGGTATCACACAGACCACTCAGAACAACTTTGCTCCGGGTGCAACTACACCACTTATGTACGAGCGTGGACCACAGATTTCGTACACAGCGGATGATTTAATTCTTCCTTACAACTCATACTCACTATCTGACCAAGTATCTTTCGATGCTAATTTCTCAGGTATTGGGTTCCAAGACCTACGCCAGTTGTCATCTACTTCAACACTTTACGCAACAATGTTGATGGAAGAACGCATGATGCTTATGTCACGCGGAACAGCATCAGGTTACTCAGGTCTACTATCTGCTCCGGCACAGCCAACAGGAACAGCGGCTTCACCATCTTCAGGTCAGGTCGGAATTTCAGGTTCAGCGGGCAAGGTATTCGTTATCGCAACTGCCAACGCAGGTGCATTCGGTGAGTCTGCTCCATCTGTTGCTTCAGCGGCTATTACTGCGGCTGACGGAACTGTTGTTACTGCAACAATCCCAGCGGTTACAGGCGCACTTGGTTACCGTATCTACGTAGGTACAGCGGCTTCAACTGCTCCGGCAGATGCAGCGTTCTACTACGCAGGTACAACAGCAACTACTACATTCGTAGTACAGGGCGCACTTCCAACAACTTCAACTACTGTTGCGGCTGTTAAGGCTGAACAGTTGCTAGGAAATGACCTATCTGCATACGCAACAGGTTATGACGGAATTCTTCCAACAGTTCTAAACCCTACAATTTCAGGTGCTATCAACAACATCAACACAACATTTAGCACTTCAAATCCGGGCGCAGAATTTCAGACTGTATTCGGCACACTTTACGAGAACGTAAAGGCTGACCCTGATGAGATTCTTCTTAACGGTGCAGACCGCAAGCAGTTGTCTGACACAATCAAGAATGGTTCAACAGCGAACTACCGTCTAACACTTGCACAGACAGAGACTGGCGATTATGTCGGCGGTGCTGTTATCGGTGCATTGAACAACGAAATCACAGGCAAGATGGTGAACCTAACAGTTCACCCATGGTTGCCACAGGGCGTTGCTCCAGTTCTTTCATACACACTTCCAATTCCTGACACAGAGGTTTCGGATGTATGGGCGAACGTACTTGTACAGGATTACATGGGTATCCAGTGGCCTGTAAATCAGTTCTCATACGACTTCTCTACATACTTCCGCGGTACTTTCATGTGCTACGCGCCAGCATGGAACGGTGTTGTATCAGGAATTGCAGCCGCTTAATTAACGGTTAATTTAATTAAAGACCTAGGCATGTCTCTAAACTGCCTACTAACAAAAAAGGGGTAGGCGATGTCAAAGATTATGGGTCCGCAAGGGATGCGCGAACTTTCGGTGCAAACTGAAAGAGGCGAAAGAGTTTTACGTGCTGGCAAAGATGGCATGTTTAATGTTTCAGACCCTAAGTTAATTAAGAAATTAAAGGCTGAAGGCTTAGGTGAGGCGAGCGCGAGCGGCGTTACAAACGCAAAAGGTTTCCCATGCAAGGCGTGTGGGTTCGGTTCCTTCTTCAAAAAGTGTTCTAAGTGCGGAGAAATAAATGGCTAACGGCTACGGGTACACAACCCAATTAATGACTATTCCTTACTTAACACTAGAGGAATATAAGAGCGCACCAACCGCAATTGATTTAGACAACTTAGTTTTTAATTCGCAAGACCCTGAAGTTCAAGATGCAGAATTACACAATGTAATTACTCGCGCTTCTTCATGGATTGATACTTACTGTAATCAGGTAATCGGTGCAACGTTAGAGACAGAGCAACAGCGTTCACGCGTTAGCACTGACGGTTCTATTCGATTTCACCCACGTTTTAGCCCTGTTGTAGCACTTACAGATTTTAATTACGGCTATCCAACTAATATGGCTTCTCTAGGCGATTGTTCAATTGCTTGGATTGAGGACCAAGAAATTATTATTCCTAACGCGCAGTTAGGTTCATGGACTAGCCAAGGCCCACTTTCATTTGGTTCATACAATGGCGGCCCGGGCAACCAAATGTTTTTAAAGTACACATACGTTGCAGGTTACACAAACACTGTAATTGTTACAGCCGTTGCAGGGGCATCAAGCCTAACTGTTGAAGATGGCACAGGCATTACCGTAGGACAGATGCTTACAATTTACGATGGCATGAACACAGAGCATGTAACCGTTGCTAATACTTATGTATTTGGCAGCACTACAGTTCCGCTTGTGCGTGTATTGGTATCTGACCACCTACCGGGTACATCTATTAGCGCATTGCCACCGGCTATCAAGGAAGCGGCAATTCTTATTACTACAGCCTTCCTAAAAGTTCGTGGCGATAGTTCTATGACTATGCAAGTTACAACATTGCCGGGTACTCAAATGCCGGGCGCAGATAAGTTTGGTGATGAATTAGCATTAGCATCACGTTTACTTAGTTCATACCGGAGAATTCGTTAAATGGTATATCCAAACGGAACTGTTGGCCGCGCTCAAGTTCGTCAAACTTTATTTTCTTTTATTCAACCACCTCAAGTTGATGGCATTAACCAAGTCTTCACATCATTTCCTAAGCGTATTGATTTTCAAGTTAATGCCCTACCAAGCCAACAAAGCCGCGTAGCCGCAGTTATTTTTATTGAATCTGAAACAGAAACACGTATTGCATTAGGCGGATTTGACGGTTCAGATAACGGTACGCACGCGGGTTGGAAGCGCGTTGATTACAGCGTAGTAATTCAATTATTTCAACACTCACTTTCTCGCAACGCTGAAGAAGCAATGGATGATTTAGACTATGTTATTGACAGCCTAAAACAACGCTTGCGTTCAAGTCACACTTTTGGTGACCCTACTGGCATTCTTGTATGGCAGGGAGCCGAACCAATCATTGACGTTTCTTACGGTGAACCTTTATCACAAAACGGAACTTCAACCGAAACTTGGGCATCACTTCGATTTATTGTTACGCAAATGATTCAAGCATAGGAGACATGATGGTTACATTTATCTACAAGGGCGAAACTGAACGCGTGTTTCCTAGTATCGGAGTAACCGTACAGCCCGGAGAACATTTTGAAGCGCCAAGTGACTTTACCGCACCTGACGTTCTACAAGTAAAAACACTAAAGGCAACACCTGCCGTAACTAAGGAGAATAAAGAATGACAGTACAAAATACAGCGCGGAGTTACTTAGGTATTGCCAAGGAAGTAACTAAGGGAACTCCGGTAGCACCAACCGATTTCATTCCTGTAGCGTCTGCCAAGTTAAAGCCCGCTGACCTAATTGGCGAACTTCTTGCGTCTGACATGGCACAGGGTTCATTGGTTAAGAATTACGCGTACGTACAGGGCCGCAGCAACTCAACATACGATTTTGGTGGTCCGGTTTATCCTGACACTATCGGTTACGTTCTAGGTGGATTGCTTGGAAGCGTTGCAACAACAGGTTCTTCAGCACCTTACACACACGTAATTAGCCTAAAGAACGCTTCAGCGGTAGGCGCAGATGCGCAGCCAACAGCGTTCACACTTACAGATTTCTATGCAGCAAACGTGCGTGCGTATCCGGGAATGCAGTTCCATGACTTCTCATTAAAGTTTACTGCCGATGGATTGTTAGATTACGATGCAAAGGGAACAGGCTGGTTGTCTGATACAGCATCAACACCAACTCCGACATTCTCAACCGTACTTCCAACACCTGTTTGGTTGGCAACAGTAACTATTGCTGGTTCAACCGTTTCAAACGTTGTTGATGGAACTTTAGAAATGATGCGTCCGGCAACACCTATCTTCGGCCTTGCAGATACACGCGACCCATACCAAGTATTCCTTGGAGCGTTAGAAACTAAGGGCAAGTTTAAGTTCGTAATGGAAAACGACACCGAACTAACTCGTTTCCTTACAAACACACAACCTGCAATTACTTTGAACTGGTCACAGGGTTCAGGCTCAACAGCAACACAGATTGCGTTCACAATTACTAAGGGTGCTTATACAGCGGCAGTTATTGACCGTTCAAAGGACTTTGTAGAAATTGACGTTGATGTAAACGCTATCGGTAACACAACCGATGCAGGTTCAACAGGTGGCTACTCAAACATTAAGTGGACATTGCAAAACGCTAAGCCTTCCGGTACTTATCAGTAATCGGAACTAATGTTGGCCGGGGTAGGCCGCCTTCCCCTACCCCGGTTCAACCCAAAATAATCGAAGGCGAGATGGAAGGAAACCATGTCTAAAGTAATTACACTCCCAAGCGGTGCAACCGTAAAGATGCGCGACCCTGCAACATTGTTGAAGAAGGACCGCGACAAAGTTTTAGAGATTGCCAGTGAGCAGGAAACCGCTTCAATGCAAGCCGTTGCAATGATTGATGGCCTTGTTGCCGTATCGGTTGTTGAATGGTCTTTTGATTTGATTCCACCTTCAATTCGTCTTGCTTCACTTGGTGAACTTACACCGCGTGATTTCCAAGTTCTTTCAAACGAAGCAATGAAGGCACAGGATTATTTGTTCCCTGATATGGAAACGGACAATCCCGATAACCCAAAAGTAGATACCGCCAACTCCAACGCTTAAAAGACGTACTACTTGGAAGTTCGCGGCATGAGGATATGGAGTATCCCGATAAGTATTGGGAGTATTACTTATGCGCAAAAGAATTTGGTTGGACACCTGAACAGGTAGACAATCAACCCGCACATATTCTTGCGTGGGTATTGGCGATTAATAACGTTGTAGTGGAAGTGGAAAATGAGCGAGAGCGATAACCTGCCTGAAGTTTTAGCCGGCGTTAATGCTCAACTTGCGCGTTTTGATTTACAGGTAGGCGCGGCGGCTAGAGAAATTTCGCAAGCACTTGTTGGCGCTGCCATGAAACAAATTAAAGGTGACCGTAAGAATAAACCTTACCCGGCTGTTACAGGTCGGCCACCAATGAACGTTACAGGTAATTTGCGCCGAAGCATTAGGGGTAGAACTACTCGTAGCGGGTTTGGTATTTACACTGCCGAAGCGGGCGCGTATATGAAATATGCACGCGCTGTTGAATTTGGTGGAGCGCCTACATGGACACGTGGCCAGCACTTTCCATATATGCAACCTGCACTTGAACAATTTAAACGCACTAATTTAATTCGCATGATACTTATTAAACATACTAGGGGAGCATAATGGCCAGCGAAATTCCACCATTAAATATCAAAGTCAATATTGATACTTCCACTGTCACTGTTGGTGTTGCAAAAGCAACTGCGGGATTAGAGCAAATTTCTTCACGTGCTAGAGGAATGACAAGTTCTTTTGGCAAGTTTAGAGATATGGCGCTTGGCGTATTTGGCGGTAATTTACTTACTTCCGGTGTTATGGGTATTACCCGCGCACTTGAAGAAATGAAAGCCGAAGCAATTGCAACTGAATCTGCATCACGGCGTTTAAGTACCGCATTAGAAAACATGGTAGGCATAAGCGAAAAACAAAAAGAAGCCGTATTGCAAAATGCCGAAGCGTATAGCGATTTAGGTTTTGAAGGTTCAGAAGCCATTAGAGCCATGGGTACCTTGGTCACTGCAACAGGTGATATTACACAAGCCAATAAGTTAATGGCCATGGCTGCCGACTATGCCCGTGATAAGCATATTGATATGAACACCGCCGCTGTTGCGTTGGCTCGCGCTACAACCGGAAACATGAAAGCGTTTACCGCTTATGGAATTACGTTAGATAAAACATTGCCTAAGAACGAAGCAATTGCAAAAGCCTTTGACCAATTGAATGCAAAAATTGGTGGCCAAGCGCAGGAATACACAAAGACATTTGCAGGTCGCGTAGCGGTATTAAGCGAAAAACTGCAACAAGTTGGCGATACAATTGCAAGTAAAATATTGCCCGTGTTGTCTGCGTTTCTTGGTTACATTATTAAAAATGGACAAGCGCTTTTAATCTACGGCGGTATTGTTCTTGGCGTTATTACTACAATTAAAATTTACGGTGCAACTGTTGCGGCTATTAAGTCAGTACAACAGGCGTATGCGTTTTGGACTTATGCGCAAGCGGCTTCAACTAACGTATTCCGCTTTGCTTTGTCTGCACTATGGACAACCATGAAGGCTAATCCAATTGGCTTTATTGTTGCCGCGCTTATGGCATTAGGTGCAGCCTTTGTATGGGCGTGGAACAAGTTCCAAGGTTTCCGCGAAGCCATTGTTAAAGGTTTGCAAATTGTTGTAAATGCGTTTGGTTATCTTATTGGCGCAGTCGGTAAAGCATTAGGCGCATTGTCTAAGTTGCCGGGTCTTGGTGGCCTTAAAAGCGCAGCCAAGGCAGCAAACGAAGCCGCAGATGGAGTGCGTAAGTTTTCCGACAATCTTGATTCGTTGGCTAAGAAAAAAATTAGCACACCTAAAATTGGTGGATTTGTTGCGCCGGGCAGTCCTACAGGTATTGAAGGAAATGCATCCGGAGATGCAGCCGGTAAAGATGGAAACGGTACGGGCGCAACTACAGTTCAATACGTAACAGTGTATGCTTCAAACACTAACGATATTGCTAAGAAATTATCTAAGGCTGCCAAGAATGGCACACCTATCGGCGGGGGTAAGTAATGACAATGACTAATTACACCTTCACCTTTAACGGTCTAACAATTGGTACAGGTACAAGTTACTTAGTAAGCAATGTTGAAGGCCTTGGCGGAACTGCGCCATTGCGTATTCAAGATGACAACCGTGGTTATTTAGATGGTTCATATTCAGGTCGCGATTTCTACGATGAACGTAATGTTTACATTGACATTACTGTTTTAGGTAGTTCATCTACAACAGCCCAAGCAAATTACAAAGCGCTACAAACAGCCTTTGCGCCGCAGCCACTTGCCTATTACACAGACCCTACGGGCTATACGCCATCAGCAAACCAAGTGCAGCCATTTTCCTTTAGACTCAATGGCAACACCGGCGATATGGTCATGTATGGCCGCAGCCGTGGTTTAAGTACGCCGTTGGATGCTGATTTTGCTTATGGGTATATCAAGACACGAATTATGATGACTTTCCCTGACCCACGTTATTACACTTACACTGGCGAATTAGATACAGGCACAAGCGTTAGCGTATGGAACGAAGGGTGGGCTATTTCCTGCCCTACTATTAGTTTAGTTACCGCATCTGAAAGTGGAAACATTACAGACGGCCTAACCACAATGGATTTTGCCAACATGCCACTTGGTTCAGCACTTGATATTGATTTGCTTAGCCGTGTTATTTATTTAGACGGTGAACCAACTCGTAACATTATGACCGCTGCATCAAGCGGATGGTTACAAGTAAATCCAAACGTTTCAAGCACAAGCCCTGCCACATGGACAAGCACTATTGGTTCTATGACCGTAGTTTTTAGAAATGCGTACGTGTAATGGCTGATGCAGAATTTCGGTATGTAACCACCAACTTATATCAATCAGGTTCAACGCCTAATCCGATTATTTCAGAGTTGCCTTTAACCGGAGTTAATTACACTTCCCAGTTAAACTCAGTAGGTACGTTCCAAGGGCATTTACTTTTATCAGGCGCCAAGGCTAGTACGTACAACGCCTATGAAGGAACCATTCCCGGCAAAACTATTTTGTGGGTTTTATATTCTGACCCTGTATCTAACACAAGCATTCCTGTTTGGTCCGGCGTTATTTGGGCGCGTGAATACGATGGCGCATCTCAGACGTTAAGCATTAACGCACAAGAAATGATGTCGTTATATAACCGCCGCCGCATTAGTACAACTAAAGATTACGATAATACTTTTTATGACCCTATGTATATTGCTTATCAACTTATGCAATATGCCGAAGCATTGCCACACGGTAAAACAGGTTTAACTTACAACACCAATTCAAGTGCCTACGCTACTAAAAAATTGTACGAAGGCTACGAATTAAAATCGGTGTATCAGGCTATTAAAGACCTTGCATCTAACTATTTTGACTTTAAGATTTCGCCACTTGTCTCAGGTGGAAACCTTATTAACAGATTCTATTTGGGTGACCCACTAGGTCAAACATATTCAGCCACAGACCCTTACGCAACGGTGTTCCAATACCCGGGCAATTTGGTAGATTACAAATTCCCTGAAGATGCATCTAGCGCAGCCAATAAACTTTATGGTTTAGGTTATGGTGCTAACAATACAAAAGTCATTGCAATTGCAACAGACCCTTCAAAAATTGGCACATCCGGCACATGGCCGTTGTTAGAGGACACTGCAAACTATATTGACGTTGCAGATAATCAACTTCTTAAAGATTTAACCCTTGGCCAACTTAACGCCATTTCGTATCCGCCTACTACTGTTGAAGTGGTTATTCCTACATACGTAGACCCTATTTACCCTTCTTACAATATTGGCCAGCAAGTGCGCCTAGATATTAAAGATGATTATTTCCCATCCGGATTAACCGGTGAAGTGCTGCGCATTGTTGCTATTAGCGTAGCGCCGGGTGAAAATGGACCTTCACGGGTTACACTTACCCTTACAAGATTATTAGCGGCGGGGTCGGTTTCATAATGGCATTTGTTAATCTTCCACCTAACTTGCAAGACATGTTTTACAGCATTACAGACCGTATTGCTAAATTAGAAACAGGTCCTAACCAAGCCATGTACACCGCTGAAGCGGCACAAGGCAGTTCGGCACAAGCATCTATTGAAGCGGCACAAGCGCTTTCTGAAGCGGCTGCCGCAAACGCATTAGGTGTGCAAGCATTAAGCGAAGCAAATACCGCTATTGCTCAGGCTACTTATTCTATTCAAACCGCCAATGAAGCCTACAACGAATCTGTTCAAGCAACTTTAGAAGCCGGCGCAGCGCAAACAAGTGCCAACGGCAAGAACACTATTTACTACGGAACGGCATCTACTCCGGGAACCGCAACAGTTACAGGCGCATCAGGTAATGGAACTTCCGTCACTTACAACGCTTATAACGGTTTTGTTGTTGGACAAACTGTAACTGTATCTGGAATTGCAAACAATCCCGGGCCACCAATTACTGCGTCACCTTACAATTTAACTGGCGTTATTACCTACGCTTCTTTTACGCAATTTAGAATTGCAAGCACTGCTACAGGCGCGTACGCGTCAGGCGGTACAGCAAACATTAGCGGGCTGTCATATAAAGTTGGCGATATTTATTTTCAATACAACACAAGTAGCCAAATTATTGCGCAATATTCTTGGAACGGAACTGCATGGCAATCAACGCCAATAACAAATAGCGTTATTGCAAACCTTGATGCTGGCAAAATCACCGCAGGAACTATTACATCTATTGCTTACAATAACGGTTCAGGTACTTTTTCAGTATCTCCATCAGGTGTATTGGTTGCATCAAGCGCAACTATTACCGGAAACATTACGGCTACATCAGGCACATTTACAGGTACCGTGTATGCAAGTTCAGGAACATTTACCGGAACAATTACTTCATCTAACGCAACTATTACGGGTGGAACATTAACCGTAGGTGCTAATTTTTCAGTAACTTCAGCCGGTGTATTAACTGCAACAAGTGCAAACATTACAGGTGCAATTACGGCTACATCAGGAACATTTAGCGGAACTATTTATGCGGCTGGCGGCACGCTTGGTGGCTTTACCATTGGTTCTAATTATTTGTATAGCGGCAATGTAAATATTTATTCAACAGGTGACATTTCAAGTAATGCGACACTTTTCTTTAATTACATCTCAGTTAATAGCGCAAGTCTTGGTTCATACAATTTAGCGGTTCAAGGCAACTCAGGTTTTTATGGAACTATTACTTCAACTGGAACTATTACAGGTCAATCAAGTGCAACATTTGGTGCGGGTGGCGGTTGGAAATATCTTGATAGTTCCGGTGTTATGCGCGTACCTGCTACATACAGCAACACTATTTCAACGCGTGCAGTGTATGTAAATTCAGTTGGAGATTTTGGAACCGTGTCTTCATCTCAACGTTTTAAGCATGACATTATGGATTACACTATTAACCAAGATTCTTTGCTTGGGTTAAATGTTAAAGCCTTCAAATTTAATGAGGACCGCGACCCGGAGCAATTACAACAGTACGGTTTTATTGCTGAACAGGCTGAAGAATTAGGGCTTGAACCGTTAATTCAATATGACGAAGAAGGCAAAGTTGATTATTTTGCTTACGAGCGTTTGCCTGTATTCTTATTCCAAATTGTTAAAAACCAAGAAGCACGAATTAAAGCATTGGAAGGCAAATAAATGGAAGAAACAACAGTAGATATTCAAACCGTATTAAAATACATGCGCGAAACTATTAGCGCGCAAGCACAAGAAATTGCCGTATTAAAGGCAACGTTAGAAGCAAACAACACAACCACATAACCGAAAGGTGCAACATGTCATCCCAAAATTGGGCAAGCCTAACCGTATCCATTATTGCAATTGTCACCGCATTTGCAGGGTCGGTTAGATGGTTAGTCAAACATTACCTTGCCGAACTAAAGCCCAATGGCGGAAGCAGTTTGCGAGATTCTGTTAATAGATTAGAAGCGCAAATGGAAGTTATTTTGAAAGTATTAAGTGAAAAATGAGCCAACGAAACCAATTTGTAATGACAGCACGCGGCGAATTAGGAACAGTCGAAGGCCCTAAAGACAACGAAACAAAATACGGCGCGTTTACCAAGGCTAACTTTTTGCCATGGTGCGGGTCGTTTGTTATGTGGTGTGCAAATGAGGTTTTGTTAAAGATTCCTAACGTGGTATCTACTGCCGCAGGTGCAGAAAAGTTTAAAGGCACCGGCGCTTGGTCTAACGCGGCAACGGCTAAACCAACCGTAGGCGATTTAGTGTTTTTTGATTTTGCCGAAGGTGGCACACCGATTGACCACGTGGGCATTGTTGCCCGCAACAATCAAGACGGCACAGTTACTACTATTGAAGGCAACACGTCAGGTAATGCCAAAAAATCTGCCAGCGAACGCAACGGCGGCGAAGTGGCACAAAAAGTTCGTGCATACCGCACAGACAACAAAAAAGGTTTACCTGTATTTATTGTAGGCTTCGGAACGCCGAAGTTTAAAAACTAAGGAGAAACATGAAAAAAATATCCCCTAAGTACATTAAAGCGCTAAAAGATTACGGCCTTGCAGTTCTTGCATCTGCCGTAACAATGGGCGTTGCATTAGCAAGCGAACTAGAACCACACTATGCAGTTCTTATTGGTTCACTTGCTGGCCCACTATTAAAGTGGGCTAACAAAAATTCTAAGGACTACGGTTTAGGTTCTAAATAATTCAACACCCTTAATTGCCCTACCTTGCTTAACAGCGGGTAGGGCTTTTTTGTTGTATCCTTTTACTACCTTAACGGAAGGATTAAACATGGCGCTCGCGGATACATTAAAGGAAGCGGTTAAAGCCGCACCTAAAAATGTGATTTGTTCAGTTACTAAGGCTAAAGAAAAGATGTCAAAAGAAGACATTGCAACCCTTGATGTTGCACTTTATGACAGAAATATTAAGGCAAGCGTCTTAGGTAGAGCGCTACGCAAAGAAGGCATAGACGTTACTGAAGGTACGATAACGCGTCACCGAAACGGATGGTGCAAAACCTGTGGCACTGAATGATGCATTGAACGAAGAAAACGCTAAAGAACAGTTTGAATTAGAAACTGCCGAACTGCGTAAAGCGCTTATTCAAGCACAACGACAATTAGCCAAGATTAAAATTCGCAATGATGAATTAGTTGTTGCAACCCACCGCGGCGCTTATGAAGCAATGCTGGCATTAGGAAAAGTAGAACCTGTACCCGCGCCTAAGATTGACAAGCGCAAAGCCAAGCCTGAAGTGGCTTTAATTCACTCAACAGACTGGCAAGGTTCTAAGGTTACTTCTTCATACAACAGTGAAATCATGCGCCAGCGCGTTATGCAGTTTGCCGACAAAGTTGTACACCTTACAGAATTACAACGCGAGCATCACCCTGTTAAAGAGTGCGTAGTAATGTTTGGCGGGGATATGGTTGAAGGTTTATTTAATTACCCTGCGCAGTTGTGGCAAATTGATAGTTCCCTATTTGGCCAATTTGTAAATGTATCTCGCCTATGTGTGGACTTTGTTCGCGTCATGCTTGCTAACTTTGAAAAGGTAACTGTTGTGGCTGAATGGGGTAACCATGGTCGCATTGGTGGCAAGCGCGCCGAAGTTCCTAAGTCAGATAACGTAGACCGCATGGTGTATGAAATGAGCCGCCAATTATTAGCAAATGAAAAACGCTTAACTTGGGAAGATTGCCCGGAAGATATTCAAGAAGTCGAAGTAGGTAATTACCGCGCATTGTTAATGCATGGTGACGAACTAGGCCGTTCAGGATTTGCTTCACCGGCTGCATGGATTGCAGGTGCAAACCGTTGGAAAGCCGGCGCACATGATTACGATTTCCACGACATTTATTTAGGGCATTACCATCGCCACGCACAAGAACCAATTCAAAAGCATTACAACATTTATTGGACAGGTTCTACAGAATCCGACAATAGATACGCACGTGATTCAATGGCTGCAAGTGGAATGCCTTCGCAGCGTTTGCACTTTATTGACCCGGTTAAAGGCCGCGTAACCGCTAACTATCAAGTTTGGTTGGATTAAATGGAATCAGTAAGACCTTGGGGTTTATACCGCGTATTGGCAAAAGGTGATGGTTACCAAATTAAAGAAATCCGCGTACGCCCAAATCATAGATTGTCATTGCAACGGCATCAGCATCGCGCTGAGCATTGGATGATTATTCAAGGCGTTGCTACCGTAACAGTGGATGGTGAAGAAAATGAATTCCATATAGGTTCATGCGTGGATATAGGTTTAATGCAAACACACCGGATTGGCAATAACGGCATTTACGATTTAGTGTTTATTGAAATCCAAACCGGCACTTATTTTGGTGAAGATGATATTGAACGATTAGAAGATGATTATGAAAGAGATGTTTAATCGCTTCCGGAGCCTAAGCAACGGGCAGAATACGGCTTAGTTAAAAGCCGCTTCCATCACCTGAAGTATCCGGTATAGAAATCGGGGGCTTTCACCCAATTGCGCCAAATATGGTTACTGATTGGTAGTTCAACCCTAGGCAATTCGTTTTAGGGCTTCAGTGAGCCATTCGCAGGGTTTCGCGTTCCTGCTCGCTTGATTAGTAGACAAGGTAAAGACACGCCATCTAACGGCGGTTTATGCGAGAACAAGTCGCACCCGAAATCCTGACCACTTCGGTAATGGTGAAGGAAAGGTAACACACAAAAAGAAAACCCGCAGGGGTCAGGCCCGCGGGTTTCTCTAGGCATTTCTGCCCGTGTCAGATAGTACCTTACTATCGAACAGATGTTCGTATAAAAATGTGACACGGAACACGTGTTTAAATGGTATTGAAAACCGTAAGATATGCATTACGATTAGACCATAAGGTAAACGGCCTTATACAAAGAGAGGCAAAAAAAATGACATCACTAACATCAAAGGCAGTAACAGAATTCGCTAAGAAGTATGCAGAAGCATACGCACATGCATTAAAAATTAGCGGCACAACTTCAGCACAAGCACACGAACTTGCAACTGCATACATGGTAAACGGATTTGCAAAGGCAGGTAAGTAATTATGACTACAACAAAAATTACAGCCGGCGATTCACTTAACTTTGCTGACCCAAAATCAAATGTTGCTTGGGATGAAGCATTTTGCGTGCAATGTGGTCGCAAAGTTGGCGCAGATGCTTGGTACGTAGAAGTAATTAACGGCGGCGATATTCGCATGCAAGATGGAACTGAACATGACATTGCAAATGATAATGGGTATATGGGATGCTGGCCAGTAGGCAATGAATGTGCAAAAAAGTTTGATAGCAAAGTGCTATTTAAAATGAAAAAGGGGGCATAACAAAATGGCAAAAGATTACAAAGGGCCACTTGATTATATTGATGTGGCAACTCGCATTGTTGAGTTTAGAGAAAAGTTTCCAACAGGTTCAATTCAACAACACGATTTAAAATTTGTTGTTGTTAATAACAAAGATTGGGTTGTTTATACAGCCGCAGCATACCGAACACCTGATGACATCAGACCGGGTATGGGAACTGCATGGGAACCAATTCCGGGGCCAACACCTTTCACACGTGACAGCGAAGTTCAGAATGCTGAAACTGCTGCATGGGGTCGCGCAATGGTTGCAGCACTTGCAGTTGATACAAAGAAGGGCATTGCATCATCTGAAGAAGTTCGTAACCGTTCAGAGAAATCAGCACCGGCAGTTAGTTACACACCGGAACAAATTGACTTAGCAATTGTTGCTATTGGTCAGGTTGCAGACATTGCAGATATGGAAGAACTGAAGAACTTTTATGCAGGTGCGCAACAAGCCGGGCTATTGCATATTCCTGTAGACGGCACAACGCTTACATCATTGATTACAGCAAAGAAGAAGGAGTTGGAAGCATGAGAACCAAGCGCTATTACACAGTTCGTTCAATAGTTCGTTATTCAATTTGGGTACCGTTGTTTGCTTATGTTTACCTTGTACTAATTATTGGATGGGCGAACCTACTATGACCCCTAACCATCCTGAAGGCCGTTTGTTAGCGGTACAACAACAAATGCATTTTGCGCAGTTGTTAGCCGACCAAATGGATTTAGATACCGAAATTGTTTTGCGCAAACTAGCCTTAGCGGGTTTAAGTCTTGCAATGGACATTGATGAAATTACTTTTGATGCTGCGGCAGTATTGCCAAACCTGAATAAGTACAGAGCCGCTGCACGTTTGTCGGTGGTGCCTGAATGAGCCTTACACCTATGCAAGTCGAAAGACGTTTGTTGGATTTGTCGGCTGAAATTGATGTAGCCCACGCAGATTTAATTAATGCCGAACAGGTTTACCACGCAGCAAAAGCAACCTTTGAAATTTCAATGGCTCGCGCTCGCATGTCGGTAAGTCACCCGGATATGAAATTAACTAGCGTGCAACGCGAAGATGAAGCGCTTATTCAAAATGCTGGACAATATGTAGATTTGGCAATTGCCGAAGCGGAAGTAAAAGCCGCACGCGCTAATAGCAGCCGCATTCGCACCCAAGTAGACATTGCTCGTTCAATCAGCGTATCTGTCCGAGCAAGCATGGAGATTTAAATGACACACGATGAATTGCTGGCAAGAATGTCTGAATTATCAAAAGAAACCGCTTATGAACCGTGCTTTGAATTTGAAGATGCCCTTCGTAAAGTAGTGGAATTGCACGAACCAGCCATTGTTATTTATCCAAAAGAAATGCAAATTTTAATGTGTATGGAATGCGGTGACGAAGAAGGTTTGCGTTATCCCTGCCCAACTATTCAGGCTATTGAAAAGGAACTTACGTAATGGACGTACATGGTTTGCTTAAAATGGCGTTGATTGAAAACGACAAAGCCCGCGAAAGGTCAATGCAAACAGAAATAGGCGCTTCAAGCGTTTATGGATGTTCGCGTCAGGCGTGGAGCATCATTCACCAAAAGGAAAAGGTTAATAAGAACACGGAATCATTAGCGGCTATTATTGGTACGGCAGTTCACGCGGTATTGGCCGAAGCGATGAAGCAAGCCGATAGTTTTGATGACTTCTTGATTGAAGAAGAATTTAGAACACCTGACCTTAAAGGCCATGTTGATTTGTACATTAAATCTACAAAGACCGTGATTGATTGGAAAACAACTACTAAGAAAAACATGGGAAAATTTCCAACAGAGCAGCAAAAGATGCAGGTGCATTTATACGGTTATCTCATTGAAGAAAACGGATACCCGGTTGAAACTGTTTCATTGTGTGCAATTGCGCGTGATGGTTGGATGAAAGATGTGAAAGTTTGGCAAGAACCTTATGACCGCAATAAAGCATTAGCGGGCATTGCTTGGGTAAGAGATTTACAGATGCAGCAAACCCCACCTGCACCTGAACGACCACGACAATTCTGCAAAGACTTTTGCGAATTCTATGATGAAACGGGGATTGACGGATGCGCCGGGCGATGAAACGTAGAGATGTGGAGTGGGAGCGCGCTTCATGTCTAGGATTAGATACAGAATTATTTTACGACCACCGAACAGGATTACTTGAACAAGGTTTGAGTTATCACCATTTGCGCCGCATTTGTGTTACCTGTCCTATTCAAAGAGACTGTTTAGAAATTGCTGTAGCCCATGAGCCATATGGATTTTGGGGCGGTCTTAGCGAAGAAGAACGCAGACACATTCACGCCGGACGTGATGGTTCACAAACAATTCAAGCGTTAAGACGTGATTTAAAAATCTTGGGTTTGAATTTTGAAACGGTAATTAAATTTGTAAGGTCTATCCAACGAGATTTTACTTACGCAAACGAATCGAAAATATAATGACTTGCAAATGTGAAGATGAAGATTACTTACGCAAATTAATACATGAAGAAATAGAAAAGATTCGACAATCAACACCAAAAGCCAATGACCTTGTGGCGCTTTATTTTGATAATTTTCCAAAAGACTTAGTAAAGCCTTCAGGGGCAACAGTTGGCGCGCACATTAAATTGATTCTTAAACAATTATCGGTTGAACAATTATCGGCGTTAATTCCGATTCTTGCTGCCGCCGGCAAACCAATAACCCCGTCATGGCTTAATTGGGCTAAAGAACAAATACAGCCCAAGGCCAAAACGGGGCCAGCAACCCCAAGCGCGCCTAAGTTTGACCGGGCCGAATTTGCCAAGCCGGATGCAGCGCCTATGCCAGCAAACTTTAGGGATATGGTTTTTAAGCGTGTAGATGACGTTTTAAGCGATGATGAGGACAAAAACGGGTAGAGATACGGGCGCGACACGCCGTGGCTTTAAACAGGCTTACAACGGCTGTAAGGCCATAAGTAATCTATCCTTTATCTTACGAAAGGGGAATACATGACTAAGTTTGTAGACGTGTCTTACGTACAACCCGGTGATGAATTGGTTATGAACCAAGTGCATTACGCGGTTGAATATGTAGAGCCAAATGGCGTTGCCTTTGATATGCAACTTCATGACCCAAACGGTAGTAAAGTTCGCAAGTGCTTTACAGCGGGCGAAATGGTGACAATCAACTTGTGACCATTGCCTTCATTGTCGAAGGCAAACCGATACAGCAAGGTTCAATGCGGGCATTTAATAACCGCATTGTTCACAACAAAACCAAGGAACTTATGGCTTGGCGTTCCGCGGTTGCGAAGGCGGCATTTATCGCTGGATGCACCCCAATTGACGGGCCTATATCAATTTCAATGCGCTTTACCTACGAGCGCGGCAAGACCGTGACCCGCGCCACACCAACGGTTCCACCTGATTTAGACAAACAAATACGCAGCATCTTAGACGCGCTTACAGGCGTGGCTTATGCAGACGATTCACAAGTAACTCAGATTTGGGCTTCCAAGGAATACGGGCCGCCGGGAGTCGAAATTGAGATAACAGGCGGGTTTGAAACGTTATGAAACCGTTACCTAAAACACATGCCTAAATGGTTAGGACCGTAAGGTATCGGGTGTATCTTTATCTTATTGAAGTTAAACGGACTTCATAAAACGAGAGGCAAAAAAATGTTAAAGTGCAATAACTGCGCAGCACGTGTAGATGTATTGGCTCACCAAATCCGCGAAGGCGTTGAAGTTTCAGTTTGTTTAGATTGCGCTGACCGTCACTACCAAAACGAACTTACAAAGTCTTTGATTGCTAAAGAAAAGGTAGGTGCGTAATCATGGAAACAACAACAAAATTATCAGTAAATGGCAACGCAGTAGCCGAAGAATGCCCTAAATGCAAAAGCGAAGGTTCGCTTTTTGTGAGCAGTATTTTAAAGTGGGGCAAAGTTGCTAAATGGCAACACGTTGTTTGCTGCACCGCTTGCACATACGAAAGCAAGGTGAAGTAATCATGATGGAATTAAAAAAGATGCCAGTAATTAAAGGTTGCCTTATGTGCGATTATCGCACTGATAATCCAATTGAAATTGCCGCATGGGATGGTTGCCCTAATTGTAAGGAAGGTGAAGTAATCATGGCTACATACGAAGGCTGGAAGAATTACGAAACTTGGAATGTGTCTTTGTGGCTTAACAATGAAGAAACGATGTACCGCAAAGCCGTAGCGTTTATGGAAGAAAATCCTAATCGCGACAACCCTTACCTTGGGTTTGTGCTTTTGAACTACATGACCAATTTACTTACACCTGATGCTGTTGAATGGCTGTCAGACAAATTAGATTTAATTGAACTTAACAACATGATGAAAGAGTTGGTGGCGTAATGGTTGAAGTTTCTTTAGATTGTTCAAACATTGATTGCGGCGAACTATACGAAGGCGATGCCGAAGATTCTTACGATACGTATTGGTTCACATGCCCTAAGTGCGGTTCAGATAATGAACAGGGGAAATCGCCATGGAAGTAATTACGCTGGAATGCTATATCTGCCAAGCACCTGTGAGCAGCGAAGTGTTTGAAAAAAACGATGTTGTTACATGCGCAAAGTGCTGGGAGATTTAAATGGGGCTATTTATCGTTATTACTGCACCTGTACTTGTAGGATTGTTTTTATTGGGCTTGGCCAAACTAGAGGAAGGCATTAAAGATGAAAGTTATTTGTAAGGATAACCACTGGCGTATTAAAGAAGGCAAACTTATTTTAGATACGCCTGAAGGCCAAGACATTGTAAAGAAAATGATTAAGGCGCTTGATGTTCAGATTCGCGACATGATTTACGAAGAAATCTGCGCACTTGATTTTACGCAAAACCGTAAGCAAATTATGAAGCATGGAATTGAGAACGCTTTACTTGCAGTTCAAGATGCTTGCGCAAAGGCAGTTTTGAGTAATCGTTTATGAAAACAGTAGATGACAACATAGTTTTTGTAGCCAATTATGCCGGAGCCAATAGCCGTAAAGCCGCCGAAAAAGTTTTGCCTAAGACCGGGAGCATTCGCCGCGCTATCTATGAAGCGATTACAAACCATAATGGTTTAACAGATTTTGAACTTGAACGATTGTTAAACGGTAAGCATCAGAGCATTAGCGCAAGCCGCCGTTCATTGGTCATTGATAAGTTTATTGAAGATAGCGGTAAAACGCGCAAGAACGATACCGGTAATGATTGCACCGTTTGGATTGTTACGCCGACAGATTGGAAACTGTTTTAATGCCTAGATACGATTACACATGCAAGGAATGCGGCGCACACGAAATCATTGCGCACAGTTTTTATGCAGACGAACAGCACGATTGCCCTATGGAAAATTGCAAAGGCATAATGCGCAAAATAATTAGTCCAACGCCTACGCACTTTAAAGGCCCCGGCTTTTATAGTACGGGGGGTTAATTATGTGGTTATTTATTGGATATGCATTTATAAGTTTGCTCACTGTCAAAACAATTTTTAAACCGATACTTAAAGAAATGTTTGATGGTTTTGACATAGATGCAATGGACCTTGTTTTTGCCACAACCATAAGCATATTTGTAAGTTGTGTATGGCCTTTGTTTTGGAGTTTTGTTTTTATTTACGGATTTATTTTGGCACCATTGGTTAAACAAATTAACGGAGAACGCAATAAATGATTATTGGACTTAGCGGCTACGCACAAGCGGGCAAAGATACAGTTGCACAGATACTTGTTGAAGATTTTGGGTACACACGTTTAGCATTTGCTGACATTATTAAAAAGGCTTGCTATTCATTAGACCCAATTATTAATTTAGACGGCATGCGTTTGGCTCATGCGGTTGATAAGTATGGATGGGAAAACACAAAAGCGTTGCCTGAAGTGCGCCGTCTATTGCAAACGATGGGAAGCGAAGTAGGCCGCGATTTAATTGACCCGCAAATTTGGGTTGAACTTACAATGCACAGTATTCTTCCGGACGATAAAATTGTGTTGAGCGATGTAAGGTTTAGAAACGAAGCCGAAGAAATTAAATGGAGACACGGACAGATTTGGCGCATTAGCCGAATTGAAAAGGGTGCGCCTATCAATATCCACCGTTCGGAAACAGATATGGACTCATGGGATTTTGACCAATACATTTCAAATAATGGAACGATTGAAGAATTAGCGCTTATGGTTAGTGAAATCTTATGGAAAAAGAAATAATTAGATGCGATTATTGCGGTGATTTGATGTTTCGCCAGCACGTCTCATGTAGAGCGTGTAGTAAACTAAATCGTCAAACAACGAAAGGAAACAGCCATGCTGAATCTAATCTGCGGGGGGAAATCATGGTAGGCCTAATGAAAGCGAGCAAGCGGGCCTAGCGTTAAGTTTATTCAGCGATGCTTAGCAGTAGCGGTTTTAGCCGTAAGCATTGTTGTTGTTTCGCCAGCGGTGGCACAAAGTCCGAAGTTTGAGGATATTCGTACCGCGGCGGCAGCCAAGGCACACGCCAAACAACAACTGCCTTCTTGGGGTTGGGGTAAGGCGGAATGGGCATGCCTTTCGGCAATGTGGGGCAAGGAATCCGCGTGGAATCCGAATGCCCAAAATAAAACCGCTGTAAAAATTTTAAAAAAGGGTAAATGGGTTAAAACCTACGCGGGCGGAATCCCGCAGATACTAGGCTTACAGCCGGCGTTAAGCGTGCCTGTACAGATTAACCGTGGCCTTACCTATGTAAAGGCTCGTTACGGCAGCCCATGCCGGGCTTGGAAATGGTGGCAAACGCATTTTTGGTATTAAAAAATGTGACTGGTCACACAGCGCCAAATGGTCAAAAGACCGTAAGGTTTGTGATTATACTTATGTCATAAGGTAAACGGCCTTATCAAAGTTAGGGGCAAAAAATGGCAACAACAAACACAATTAAGTGGACACGCATTAACGGTACATACATTTCTAATGATGGTAAGTACATGATTAAGAATGCTGGCAATAGCAATTGGTATTTATACATTAACGACAACACAAATTTTTGGGATGTTAATTATACAGATTGGTCATCAAACCTACAGGGTGCAAAATTTTGGGCTGAATACCATGAATCAATTGCAAAGGTAGGTGCGTAATGTTTACAAATTGCAACGCTGAAGAACTAACAAATCAAATTGGCATGATGAATGTTTTTGCAATTAGCGGTGGCCGCGTAACAGTTCGCGAAACAGGAATTACATTACCTGTAAGCAATGGTTATTCAGTAACCGTAGACCTTGCAGCAAATGATACTTATACAGTGCGCCGCGTTTACACACGCGCAGGTAAGGTAACAATTAAGGGCGAAGTTGAAGGAATTCATTGTGAAGAAGTTGGCGAGATTGCTTACCAAGCATCATGTTTTCGTAACGTTGAAATGAAGGTGGCGTAATGGCAGTTTACTTTTTAAAGAAGCCGCCAACATATACGCAAACAACTTTAAATTTACATGCTGGCGATAGATTGTTAATTGAAAACAAAAGCGGTGGGTTTTATTGGAACACCGTTAAAGGAATTGCAAAAGGCAGCGGTAAGCAAATGATTGAAGTAACTTTAGAAACTGAAAACGGTGATACCGAAATAATTGAATGTGGCCAAGGCGTGAAATGGTCGGTGATTGATGACTTGTCCTAACTGCGGAAAAGATACTAAGATAAGCGACAACCCCGAACAAGCAATTGCAAGGGAATCAAGCGGGGGAACGGGCAGCAATGTCTAAGGCTTGAACAACTTAATAATTACCGTGTAGGCCGTTTCCTTACGGTGATAGCGAAGGCCCGTTAGTTATTTGCCTCTCTAACGGGTCTTTGCGTTTCTTACAGGTAAACTTAGCCATGACCACATTAGCCGCCATTGAAGGCGATGGATGGGCTGTAATAGCCGCCGATTCTCAATCATCAGACGGCGATGGGTTTGCTATCAATATTCCAACCGGCAAGATGTTTAAAAACAATGAATTAATCATTGCCGGGGCTGGACAGGTGCGGGGCATTAATTTGCTAGAGCATGGATGGGAAGCGCCAGCGGTTAAACTTAAAAACCTAGATAAATACGTAACAAGTATTTTGGTTCCATCTATCCGCAAGTGTTTTAACATGGCCGATTATGAATACAAGCGCGATGGCGAATCAGTTGAGAACGATAATATTTGGATTGTCTGCATTCAGAGCCGCGTTTACCGAATTGAATCGGACTACTCATGGGAACGCAATTCATCTAACATTTATGTAGCCGGTTCAGGCGAACGGTTTGCACTTGGAGCGCTTGAAGCAATGGATGCGGGAAGTGTTGCCACACCTGCCCAAGCCAAGAACGTATTGCGCAAAGCCATTAGGATTGCGGCTAAGTACGATGCATACAGCGGGGGCGAAATTAAGTTTATGATATCCACATGAAGCAAAACATTGTTGATAAAGTCCTAGAACGGGCCAATAATTATTGCGAGGTGTGCGGAAGGGGTGGGGATAACTTTGCCTTGCATCACCGCAAACTAAAATCACGCGGGGGCAAAGATGAAGTCTCTAATTTGATTGCCGTACATCACGAATGCCACAACCTAGGCACCAACTCAATTCACCTAAACCCTAAACGGGCTACGGAAAATGGTTGGATGGTTCCTGCATGGGCTGAACCTTCGGAGTTTCTTATGTGCATGCCTGACGGTAGTAAGGTATTGTTGGACAACGAGGGTAACTACACACAGATTGAAGGCGAATATGGCACAGATAGAAGTAATTGGTAACGCCGGTGGAGACGCTGAACTAAAGTTTATTAAAGGCGCTAAAGGCGAATTTGCTGTAGCAAACTTTTCACTTGCCGAATCTCCACGCGAATACAAAAACGGTGAATGGGTAACGGGCGAAACAATTTGGTGGAAAGTAAGCGCGACAGGAACAACAGCCGAAGCACTTGCAGATGTTCCGCTTAAAGGCGTGACGCTTATTGTTAAGGGTGACTTAAAGCAATTTGAGTACACCGGACGTGACGGAGTGGTTAAGCAAGGCTTTGAAGTACGCGCTAAGACAATTGGGCAGGTACTCAATGGCAAGCGTAAGGCCGCACCTGCAACACAGACGGGCGGGGATGACGCATGGCCGTTCTAATGTCTACCACTGAAGTTTGCGAATTCCTTGGAGTAAAGATTAATAACCTTAATCAGATTCAGTTTCGCGGGCAGATTAAATGGGTTGAGAAAAAAGGCAAAAACATTTTCTATGACCGTGAGCATGTAGAAGCGTACAAAGCGAAGCGAGATGCGCGTAAGAAATGACATGCTACTTTTGCCGGGGTGAAGGTTTGTTGCAAAGCGGTGAGGATTGCATGTGTTTTACTCAATCTTGCGAATGCAAGGCGTGTAATACTCAATGAAATGCGCTTTATGTCGCAGACCTACTGAACGCTCGTTGTGTTCTAACTGTTGGAACTATGCCATTGATAAACTTCAAGGCTTTCCCAATGATTACAACCGACTTGAAAAAGAACTGTTGCCTTCACAGGGAACAAGCGAGCGCGTAGGCGGGTCAAAGACTCCACCGATTCCCGTAAGACTTGAAACGCTTCACTTGCGTACAGGTGGAATTAGTAAACCCTTGATGGAGCATGAAGCAACCATTCGGGTAGAGCAACGACATACACGCATTACCTTTCGCGGGGAAGAACTCAACCGCATCACTATCACTTGTAAATACCTTACGGCACAGAGCCAATGGATATTTGAAAACTATCAAAATGCCGCAGCCTTGGCAGAAACCATTAACGAAATCAATAAGCGCATTAATGCTGTCTTGGGCTTTAAGTCCGAACTAATGACTATTGGTATATGCCCAAGTCAGGATAACGATGGAAATGAATGTGGCGCTAAGTTACAAATCAACCCTTCAACCCTTACATCTTTCGGAGACATTAAATGTAAGGCATGTAATACAGTATGGCCTTCTCAACGATGGCGTTTACTTGGAAGGGCTATTAATGCTGACAATTGATGAAGCCATGAAGTTGTTCAAAGTCTCACGGCCTACCGTCTACCGCTGGATTAAGCACTATGCGGTTAAAACTAAAGTTATAAACGGCGTTAGGTACTTCGACATAGACGGTTTGCAAAACGCGCACGAATTACGGCGCGGCAAGTAA
>ERZ1034365.137-NODE-137-length-39819-cov-3.489281_pt1 | contig 39819 bp, 39 predicted proteins | sample MGYA00520615_ERZ1034365 | MGnify/ENA primary metagenome ERZ1034365 (study PRJEB33736, sample SAMEA104284505) | Azolla filiculoides | biome: Urban; feature: Water surface; material: Ditch water | place: Netherlands | collected 2015-10-28 | depth 0-0.1 m ...
AAATTCTTTTAAAATAATTATTACTCACCTTTTTATATCATGGCACGAATTAATCCCCACATCAATTTCAATGGAAATGCTGAAGAAGCATTTAACTTCTATAAATCTGTTTTCGGAGGAGAATTTGCAAAGATTATACGATTCAAAGATTTAGCAAGCGATGAATTCCCAGTAGCAGAAAAAGAAGCCAACAAAATAATGCTTATTACCTTACCTATTGGCAAGAATTTCTTGATGGCAAATGATGTCCCTGAAATCATGGGACGTGCCAATGAAAACGAAAACAGAAGTAAGATATCGGTTACTGCAGAGAGTAGCGAAGAAGCATTCAGAGTATTTCATGGGCTTTCAGAGAGTGGACAGGTCGAAGTGCCTATGGATGAGAACACGGAAGATGCATGTTTTGCGATGTTTCGTGATAAGTATGGTATTGAATGGATGATAGAATATAACAAGCAATAATAGTTTATAACTTCTTTGTATGCAAAATACCAAAGTATTCTCGATGCCATTCGCAAAAGTCTATCCACTCTATATCGCAAAAGTAGAGAAAAAGTGACGAACAAAATCCGAAGTGGATGAGGTTATCAAGTGGCTCACAGGATATGATGCAAAGTGACTCGCTCGTGTACTCGATATGTGAGTTGACTTCGAGACTTTTTTCCGAGAAGCTCCACTCCTCAATCCTGCTCGTACCCTCATCACGGGGGTTATCTGTGGATATCGTATCGAGGAGATGGAAGATGGACTTATGAAAGAGATTCGCTATCTTGATAAGCTCGTGGATGAACTCGCAAAAGGGAAAGCGATGGAGAAATTACTTTGAAGACCGTGAATATAGATGTTTTTCCTTACATTTTCACGGTAAGAGTTGAAAAAAGACGTGAAATACACAGCTTTTGATACTTTTCATTGTTTCGGTCACTCTCGACGTAAGTAGTAATCCAGTAAAATTTATAATAATACCATGCTTAGCGAAAAATTTATCAAAAGAGTAAAGGAAATTATTCCTGAATGACTCTGAGTTTCACCACCCCCGTAATATACTTTTGAAAATATTATAATTCCAGAGTTTGCACGATTTCACTTAATCCAAGTGATAGAGAGTTTTTTGACAAGAATTGAAATCTCCTTACTAAAGAAGAAAGAAGGCTTTGTTCTAGAAAAGACTTAGTAAAAAATGATGATGAAACTTTAACTGTTAATGAATGTGAAACGGTAATATCTGCTTGTGAAATGTATTTTCAGAATAAACCATACAAAAGCTGGTTTAACAAATATGAAGTTTTCTTAAATGCCTTTTGATATTCATACTATGATTGAACTGCTGTGCATCTTGATTTAGTCCAGTGGGCAACAACACCTTTCTGGTGAGAACTCAATACAATACAGAAAGATGAACTTCTAAAGAGGGATCTACCATTCTTAGAACATATGCTGGAAAGAAGATTTGAATGTATTTTTCTTAATGGCAAGACTACAACTCTCGAAGTATCTAGGCAACTCAGAATATGACTTACCGAAAAAGTCGCAATATATTGATGAAAAAATATCGTACTCTACTCATGAACATATAATCAAACTCCTATAATCTGATGGTCACCCTATATTCAATCAGCAAACGTCTGAGGATATGAAAAAATTCGTGAACTTGCAAAACTCATACAAACACAATAATTCTATGCAAAATCCTTCCCTCTTCCCCCACATCCTCATCAACACTGCAATCGCTGGATTTACCAATATGCTTATCTGGTTTGCAATTACCTTCTGGCTCTATCTCAAGACACATTCTGTCTTTATTACTGGGATGCTTGGAGGGATTTATCTTGTATTAAATCTCTTCGGTGGTATCTGGTTTGGGTCTCTTGTTGATCACAACAAGAAAAAGCCAATTATGCTCGTATCATCAACCACTTCTCTCTTTTTCTATTCACTCGCATTTGGGATGCTTGCATATTTTCCTGAATCTACATGGACGGATATGTGGAATCCTTGGCTCTGGCTCTTCATTCTCGTGACAATGTTCGGAGTGGTGGCAGGTAATATCCGCATGATAGCTCTCTCAACCCTGGTAACCATCCTCATCCCTGAGGAGTGACGAGATAAGGCGAATGGAAAGATAGGAGCCGTGAATGGCCTCGTATTTACGGTGGTATCGGTCTTCTCATGACTCATCATCGGACGACTCGGGATGGATTGGGCAATAGGTATCAGTATGATGGTAACACTCCTCGTGATACTTCATCTCTTCTCACTCTCATTTCCTCCTGAGTCACACCTCGATGAACGGCATGAAGATGATAAGAAGATAGATCTTCGTGGAACAATACGGATTATCGCTGGAATATCTGGACTCTTTGCGATGATATTTTTCGCGATGTTCAATAATTTTCTCGGAGGGGTATTTATGTCACTTATGGATGCCTACGGACTCTCACTCGTGTCAGTAGAAGTCTGGTGAATCGTCCTTGCCATCACGAGTGTTGGATTCATTACTGGAGGAATGGTAGTCGGGAAATATGGTCTCGGAAAGAATCCAGTAAAAACCCTTCTTCTCGTGAATCTGATTCTCTGGATTATCTGTTCCCTCTTTGCAAGCATATCATCCATCTGGCTCGTTGCTATCGGATTTTTCGGATTTATGATGCTCTCTCCGATAGCTGAATCTGCAGAACAGACTATTATGCAAAAAGTAGTTCCCCTCGAACGTCAGTGAAGAGTCTTTGGATTCGGACAATCGATGGAAAATATCGCTTCTCCCCTCACCGCATTCCTTATCGGACCACTCACACAATTCCTCGTGATTCCATGGCTTGCAAGTCCTGTGGGAGAATCTCTTTTCGGTGGATGGTGGGGTACAACCCCCGATCGAGCCATGGCAATCATATTTACCCTTGCAGGATTCATTGGGATTATTGTTACCGTAATTGCATTTGGTACAAAAAGCTATAGAAATCTTACAAAAAACTACCAAGAATCATCTCTCTAGAAGAAGAGAGAAAAGAAGATATAAAGTATCGGAACATGGAGTAAATAAAAGAGTAATGCGTGTTGCCCTATAAAAATCAATGGGGAAAGAATGAGGTTTTTCTTCCAGAGAAGACAAGAGAGAGTATTGAATTGATTCATCCAATAGGCACAACTATGTCCGATAAGAAAGTATCAAAACCAAGGAAATACAGGATAGTAATCAGCAGAAAAATATACCTTCGGTGCAATTCAGAATGGCATGAGCCATAGATTCTTTCCATCAAGCTCTGAGAAATAGGTTCCCAGTAATAGTATACCGATACCGAAGAATATATTCCACTTCCCTGTTCGAATAAACCAGAGAGAAAGAAGAGAAGCTATCGCAAAAAAATGAATGATACCAAAACCAATTCTTTGCTCATAAAAGAATGTATACGTTACATAGGTGATTGTAAGGGCAAGGATTCAGAGAATTCCAGCTCGTATGAAAGTTCCTCGTAAAAGGATTCAGAGTGTTTTATTCCTCGAAGAAAGAAAGAACGAAAAACCTGCTAGAAAGATAAATGTAATTCCAATTATTGGCTGGAATCATCTCATATATACATCAAATAATTGAGAAGTTTTTCCTCAAAATACATGTATAAATAGATAATAGGCATGATAGCAAATCATACCTATTACAGAAAGTCCTCGGATACTATCGATAGCAAGGTAGCGCATTATTGTCCTTTAAATAATTCTCTATATTTTCCATATCCCTCTTTTTCTAGGGATGCAACCGGAATGAACCTGAGAGCAGCAGAATTCATACAATATCGCTTTCAACCTTTTTCCTGTGGACCATCATCAAATACGTGTCAAAGATGAGATCCTGCACGACTACTTTTTATTTCTGTTCTTTCCATTCAGAGTTTCATATCATTGTGTGAAGTTACCAGAGCCTCATCTATAGGACGGGTAAAACTTGGCCATCCTGTTTTAGAATCAAATTTATCAAGTGAAGAAAAAAGCGGTGTACCATCTACAACATCTACATAGATTCCAGTTTCATAATGATTCCAATACGCATTCATAAAGGCTTGTTCGGTTCAACCATTTTGGGTTACTTCGAAAGCAAGAGGGGTAAGTTTCTTTGAGAGGATATCCTTGCTGGTTATAAGGTTATCGAGTATATCTTTGAGTTGAGATTTCCCGAGCCATCTTTTATACATATTCCCTTGAGGATCGATCTGAATAAATGTTGATTGACTCAGTATAGAATACTGTTTTTTGAGATCATCGGCAGTATCATAATCCACCTGAAGTATAATAAGGTCTCATGGAAGTTGTGTTGTACGGATTTGTTCATCGAAACTTTTACAAGTTGAACACCAATCAGCATGAAAAAATAGGAGAATTCGAGATCAGGTTAATGTCTGAATAATTCATGATTGATACTGAATATACTGACCATTTCACGTGACGACTCCACTCAGTGTGGAACCTGTTTTTCCATATTCTTGAATAAAATTCTCTCTACCGCTTCATTTCTTGTAGAGACTATATCGGAGAGAAGATTTTTTATAATAATCCTGATGGTACTCTTCTGCAGGGAAAAAAGTGGTAAATGGAAGAGATTGAACCACTATTGGCTTGTCAAATTTATGTGATGATTCCAATACCATCTTGGCAGAAGCTATGATATCTTTTTCAATCGTGTTTTGATAATATATTGCTGTTGTATATCGAAATCCTTTATCTGCAAATTGTCCATCAACTTGCGTGGGGTCAATTTGTGTATAGTACAGATCAACTAAAGTGGTATATGATATTTTGGATGGATCATATATTACTTCAACCGCTTCACGATGTTTGGTAAGACCTGAAGAAACACTATCGTATGTTGCATCTTCTTTACTTCCTTCAGCATATCATGAGATAGCTTCTATGACACCATTTTGTGCTTCAAATATACCTTCCATACACCAAAAGCATCATCCAGCAAAATATGCACGCGCGTACGAGTTTGAAGAATTCATATATTGGGTACGAGTTTGAGAATAATAAAAACCGAGGAGATATGGAATGAGATAAAGCCATATCAAAAGAGTAACAAGAAGAACAAGTAAGATATTTCTTCGAGTGAAAAAATATCAAAAAGAAGGAGGTATTTTCATAAAAAGACTTTTAGTAAGGGAGAGAAATAAATTTTTCTTCAAGACGGGTACTATCAAAACGAGAAAGAATATTTGCTTCAATTATTTTATCCATTCAGGTTATAATGGCCAATCCAATAATGAAAAATATAATACCAAGAGAGCGTTTAAAAGTACTTCATTCATCTGCAAAAAAAACAAGTTTTTGGGTCAATTTCCTTCCTAGAATTGCAATCAGCAAGAGCATAAGAGAGAAACCTATGCTATAAACAAATGTATACCAGATTCCCATGATAAATGATGCCGGGAAAACAGTTGCCAGAAGAAGGATATAGGTTGGTGAGCAACTGGAAAATACTGGACCAAGTGCTACTCATGTTACAATCGCACGAAAGACTGGGGAGGAAACATCTTGTACAGTATCAAGATGTTTCTCTGAATGAGTCCAATGAAGAAGGTATTTCAGACGTATCCAAACACCTGGAAAAAGTGAAATTGTTCACATAAAAATCAAAATAGAACCAGATACATATTTCCAGAAACTACTCGGAACATCAATAAGAACAGTTGATGCCTTGAGAAGTACCGTAAAAAGTACAAGAGAAAAAGTAAGTGAGCCGATAATGAGATACGGGTACCATCGAGCCCTTTCTCATATGCTCCCTGCTAAAATGATTGGGAGAATGGGGAGAACACAAGGTGCAAGAATAGTAAGTACTCAGGCAAGAAATGAGGCAAGAAAAAGAGAAGTCATAATTATAAAGTTACTTTCGAAGGATTCCTATTAAAATTAGATATGTTACTCCTGTCATAGCTGATATCAACAGATAATCTGGAATTGAAAATTGGAAAAATCAACCTATTGAGATGGTATAATATGAAAGTATTCATCCGATAATGATAGATAGAATATATGACACGATAAATAGTGTAATCCGAGTTCAAGCAAGTGATGTATGGATATCTTTTGTGTTTGCACCAAAAAGATTATAGAGTCGAGATTTCATATCTTCGATAGGTCGTATACGCATAAAAAATGCAACAATTGCACCGATAGCAAAAAGAAATACCACAATAAAGAAAAGTCCAATAACTGAGAGGACCTTGGAAGATATATCTCTCACAATTTTCAATATACTCTCAATATCGATAAAGGTTACATGTGGGCCAGAGGCAGCAAGAATTGACCTCTTCCACTGTTCAGTATCAGCAGCATATTCAGCTACAAAATAAGTTCGTGGAGCATTTTTAAATTCTACAGGATCAAAAGAAAAATAAAAGAATGGACGAAAACCTTCGCGAACAGATTCACGAATATTGGCAACCGTCAATGTAATCTCTCGACCTGAAAGGAGAAATGTTACGGTATCACCAAGGGAAATTCCAAGACGTCAGGAAAATTCATAATCAATAGAAACTTCTCATTTTCCTATTCTTTCTTTTCATCGTATGATTTTATTCTCAAGTGATGTGGTTGTAATATTAAATTCTCTTGTAAATTCACCACTTGGATTCTCCTCTTTCAAGTGTTCAGCAAGAGACTTTCCATTTACTTTACTTATACGAGCACGGAGAATATCATACATCAGTGCGCCTGATCCAATTTTTTCTTGTACCTTTCACTTATCTGTCTCAAGAACATTAATGGCATATATGTTCGCAGTAAATGTAGAATCAATGACAAGTTTTGAACGAAAAGCGAGAGAAAAACTTACAAATATAAGGAAAAATACCGTTACAGAGACAAGTGATACAGTAATAGGAATGGTTGGAGTTAGTGGCCTGACAAGAGTTCGAAGTGCATCATAGAAAAAAAACTTTCGTTTTCTCATGCTCGATGATATCTGAAATATCCATCTGTACAGATATCAAAGAATATGCCCGAATATGAAAAAAAATACTCATACACTTCCTCAAACAAGGAGAGAAAAGAGTGGATTTCCAAAAAGAATTATAAGAATAAGAATCCCAAATGAAAATGGTACAAAGATATCAGGTCGAGAGAGATTTTTGAGAGAAATACGAAAATATTTTCAAAAAAGATACTTGAGAATATTCAATTTATTATTTCAATTGTTGTCGATTTGTTCCTCTGTTCATATGAATTCACTTCCATTCTTGAAGGCAAAGAGTTCTATCCCCTCCTCTTTATTTTCACGAATACCCATTGTCCACCAGGCTGGAAAAAATGCCATCACTCCAATAGCAATAAGAAGAAAAAGAGAGTGTGGAAGTTCTGTAAAAATAAATTGAAATTCATTCGCCTCTGGAATACGTCGTATCGACCAGATGATGCCATCTGAAATACCAATTCCAAGAATGAATGCAATAGGAAATACTACTCCATAGAGCATCAAAAGAAGGATTTGTTGTCGTCTTCGAGTCAGTCCAAGTATTTCTGTAACTCGAAGGGTGCGTGAGAGATTCTCAAAAAAACTTTCGTGTGCAGAACGGAGTATGACAAAGGCAAAAATACTTGAAACTAAGAGTATAAGAGTTATATAATCCGTAAGTGTTTCAACGGTCTCAAGATTCCGCTCAGTCCGCTCTTCAAATGTACGAACTCGATACTGAGAATCTGGCAAAACATTTTTGAGTATATCTGCTATCCTTCCTGCTCGACGTTCATCATCAAAAGATATATAAAGTGAATGATTGAGTCGTGATCAGGAAGAGAGTAAGAGCGAACCAGAAAGGATGCTCTCATGAAGAACAATCAGATGATCCTCAGTTCCAAGTGAAAATCCGAGATCACTCGATTCCAAAATTGTATCAGCTATTATAAGTTTTTTATTATCGAGGAGAATAGTTCCTGAATTTGCAAATTTCTCAAAGAGTCATGGCGTGACGACGACTCATCCCGTATATACTCATGATGAAAGATTTAGAATTCATCTTTGTGGATAGGTTCCACTATATGCAACAACCTGAATTAATGATGCCTTCCCCATTTTGTCAAGGAGGGTTGTTGAAAATTCTCTCCTTTCAGCGGCAATAAATTGTTCTCATGTCAGGTAAGGAGCAATATGTGGTAATATGTTTCCACTTGCATAACCACGAGTTGATATAATAAGATCTGCACCAAAAAGTGGTCTTGTTTCACTGGCAACAAGTGATTCAATATTGGTAGTAATCTGACGGAGTGTAATAAATCCTGAGCTTGCAAAAATTATGACACAAAACAGAACAACAAGTGAACGCCAATTTGAGAGTATGATACGTGAAAAGAGTGGAAACATAAGATTATTCTTTTATAAGTTCACCTCCAGTCAATCTGTACGTTATATCTGCATGACTCGCGATTCATGCATCATGTGTGATCATGATGATAGTATTTCCTGTTTCATCATGAAGAGTACGAATCAGTTCCATGATTTTAGATGCATTTTTTTCATCCAGATTTCCAGTTGGTTCATCTGCAAATAGATAAGGAACTTGTGCAACAAACGCGCGTGCAATAGCAACACGTTGTTGTTCTCATCCAGATAATTCAATCGGATAGCGTTTTCATTTTCCAGAAAGTCAAACTCTTTCAAGAATATCCTCTGTATCATATCTACGAGGAGCCTGTGAAATATCAAGGACAAGATCAATATTTTCCTCGACTGTAAGATTTGGGATAAGCTCGAATGCCTGAAATATAAAAGCAATATGTGCTCAACGAAAACGTGTCATCTCATCTCGCGAAAGATGAGTAATATTGGTATCTCAGAGTTGTATATCTCAAATATCAGGACGGATAATACCCGCAATCATAGAAAGGAGTGATGATTTTCCTGCACCACTTGCCCCCATAAGTGCGATCCAGGCACCGGTTTCTATCTGCCAATTCAATTGTTCGAAGAGTTTTATTACTTCCCCTCGAGAAGTATACGATTTTGCAATGTTTTGAAGTTGAATCATATTTACTGAGTTATAAGTTTTTCGTTTTCTAATATCTTCATGAGATTTTCAACCACGATGGCATATCATTCTTTTGTTGGATGGATTCTATCATCTTGATTGAGCTGAGATTTGAGAGCGACTCATTCAAGAAAAAAATCCATATAAGCGAGTTTGTATTCTTTCGCAAGAGAAGAAAAAATTGCTTTATATTTTTCAGCGTATTCAACTCCAAGATTGATTGGTGCGCGCATTCAGGCAAGGAGTATTGGAATATTTTTCTCTTTGATTTTCTCGATTATCTGCCTCAGATTCTTCTCTATTTCAGAAGTATCCTTTCCCTGAAAAGCATCATTTGCTCAGATGCAGAGAATAATGAGACTTGGTGTATCGCCCTCAAGAATCCAATCAAGACGAGAAAGAACTCAAGCAGTGGTATCTCCAGAAATACCAGCATTCACCAGACGATACTTGTATCCATCTTTCCGAAGTTTCTCTTCTAATTGACTTGGATATGCATCGGAAATAGGGAGACCATATCCTGCTGTAAGAGAATCTCCGATAGCAATTATGGTTTTTTCAGTCTGAACAATTGGCATAGGTGTATTAGATTGTGTACAAGCTACCAATAATAGAGATGTTACTATAATGAGAACAAATTTCATAATAGAAGTATATACCTTTTTACTTCTAAGTAAATACGATTAGTAACTTTTTACTTCTGATAAAATTATATGATGTATATCTATAAATCCTATATCTCTATATATTCTGATCATTAATATATTCTATAGGATCAAATCTATAGTCATCTCCCAGTTTTGGAAAAATATCTACTGGGCTTTCAGGGCGACTAAAGTAATACCCCTGAATATAATCACAGCCAAGTTCTCTCAATGTATCAAGTTGCTCTCTTTTTTCTACTCCTTCTGCCACTGTTTTAATTCCCATTCCATGGGCCATTTGAATAATTGATGAAATAATTTGTTCTCAATCATGCGTATGAATATTCTGGATAAAAGACCTATCAATTTTTAATTTTGTAACTTTGAATTGGTTGAGATAATTGAGGCTAGAATATCCCGTTCCAAAATCATCAATTGAAAGATCAAATCCCATTTCAGTGAGCTTATCAATAATTATCGTTGCAGTCATAAAGTCCTGAACAAGAACTCATTCGGTAATTTCAAATCAAATATGCTTTGCATCAAATCAGTGGGATTCCAGGATATCAAGAATATCTTGAATAAGAGACTCTGATAAAAATTGTTTTGCTGAAAGATTGATTCCTATCTTTGGTACATGTACACCAAATTTTTTCCATTCTTTTACCTGCTTGCAAACTTCTCATATAGTCCATCGTTCAATAGCAATAATAATCTCGGATTTTTCTTCTGCAATCGGAATAAATTTTGCAGGTGATATATATCATAAAACTGGATGTTTCCAGCGAAGCAATGCCTCCATTCAGATAAGACTTCGTGATTTTACATCAATAATTGGTTGAAAAACCATAGAAAACTCTTTTCGTTCAATAGCATGATGTAACGCGGTTTCAATGAATTGTCACTCAGAGACAATATCTTTCATGAATCATGTATAAAAATGATAACCATTCCTTCAAGTTCTTTTTACACTATACATCGCAAGATCAGCACATCCTTGAAGATCCTCAATATCAGTAGCATCATTGGGATATGTTGCAATTCCGATACTTGATCCTATAAATATTTCGTTTCCATCTATTATAAAAGGTTCCCGAAGAATCTCAGTAATTTTACTCGCAACATGAGCAATGTCATCGATCGATTGGATATTTGATATAGCAACTAAAAATTCATCACCTCATTGACGGCCAATTAAATCACCTCCACGAAGGCATTGTTTCATGCGATATGATACCTGTTTGAGAAGCTCATCACCAGTAGAATGACCATGTGTATCATTTACATTCTTAAATTGATCAAGATCAATAAACATAAGCGCTATTATTGCTTTTCAACTCTCAGTATCATCGAAAGTTCTATTTTTTCTTTCTTCGATTGAGATCATGAGTTTGAAATTATCTAAAAACCCTTTTCTATTAAGAAGTCATGTAAGTGAATCATGGGTCGCAAGATTTTCCATTTCCATCCTTGTTGCACGCTCTTGTTGAATAGCTAAGTCTTTTTTGATAATTGCTCATTCCATTTCTTTAATTGCTCGATTCTGCTGTTCTATAGCATCAATCGCTTCTCTTCTTGTTTTTATAAAAATAAAACTAAACAAAGTAAGAAGAAAAGTAACAAGAGCCCCTGAATACAGTATATTATCAACATATCCTTGATGATGCATATTCCTTTCAGATTCAGCGTTTGAATGAAGGACAAGTAACCATTCACGATTTGCGATATTTACAATCTTTGTTCGTTTGATTCAAAATCCAGGTACATCAGTATTATTTTTATGTGAATTAAAAAGAAGCTTGTCCTCATTCTCAATCTTTCAATCATAGATTTGAAAATTAATATCAGCAAATTGATTATGTGAAATCTGTGAAATAAGTTTATCTATCTGAAAAACAATTACTGCCCATCAGAATATATTTTCTGCACGTTCTCATGGAGTATTATGTGGAATATTTTTTCCATATAGTGGATAATACATGACAAAATTCATAGCGTCCTTCTTACTATCTTGTACTAATGCAATAGGTGATGATAATATGGGACGATATTCAGATTGAGATTGTTGCATAGATTCTTTCCTAACTTCATCTGAGAAATTATCAAATCAAAAAACATTTTGGTTTTTTCCTGTAAATGGTTCGATATATGTAACTGGCGCATATTCTCAATTGTCTTTTTTAGGAAATAAATTTCCATATGTTGGAAATCATTCTTTCTGGACAGAGAGTACATGCTTATGTAATTTCTCCTGAGGAATATACATTGAAATACTAATTCATGGAATCTCTGGAAAATTTTCCTTAATCCGGAGTGATTTTATGTATGCATTGAACTCTTGTCGAGTAATAGTATAAGATGAATCAAAAAGCCCATGAATACCATACAATACCTGTTCATACGCTTGAATTTTTGATTGTATTGGATAGGCGATATCGAGTAACTGACTGTCAAGCTGATGGGTAATATCTTGAACTACTGACTCTTTTTCCATGTTCCATAGATATTGAGTAACTGCAAGTGATGATGCAAATATAACTGCAGGAACAAATTTTCCTATCTCAGAAATCACAATTCCATCAGTCAAAGTGATAATTTCATTAATTTTTCCATGAAAAAACCCTCGTACTCAATCAATGATTGAATGGTGCGATGGTTGATCTCTATGTTGACTCGGTTGAGAATTTTTATTATGATTTCAAAACATATTTAATATTTATATACATATATAGTAAATAGTCAATATTTGACACTGATAAAATTAAAAAAAAACGGATCCGAAGACCTGTTTTGAAACATGATTTCTGATGAATTCCTCGGCTTTAACTGCCGATTCGCCATCAGAATTGAAATAAGAGAGCATTATAGTACTCATAAAAGTCTTTCTTTTCGAAAGTTTTCTTATGAAAAGAGTTGTATGTCTGAATTTTTTGACTGAAAAATACTACCATCATTCCGAATAATCACCCCATCAATATTAACAGTTTCTTCTAATGTAATACAGGCCAAATTCCAAGGCATAACACAGAGTGTTGTAGCATACATATCAACGAGTATTCCTGATTTTCACTCAATATAACTGGCAACTACTTCTGTTGAAGAAAGTCCTGTTTTTGGATTGATCAGATGATGATGATTTCACCATTTTCGTTTTGTCCCGGCACTACAGGCAAAATATGTATTCTGTAATATATAGATGCCTATAGCCTCATCCGAAGAGAAGGGACTTTCTAGTCATACTTTCCATTCTTTATTTCCATACAGATCTCATCAGAAATTAATAAGAAATCTTTCTATTTGAGAATTTAAAAGCATATTCCTCAAAACACCTATCAGATAGCCCTTCCCTGCGCCACCGAATTCAAGCTCTATATCACCTTCAAGAATGACTCTATCACCGTCGATTTTAATATCTCTATAATCGTGGTATCCAGAACTTTCTCAAGAAATAATATCTTTCGTCGGACCATATCCAAGTTCAGAAAGTCTTTTTCAAACAGTAGGATCAAAATACCCTTGTGTATCCTGAGATACTTTCAGCATGAAATCAAGCATATATTTCCCATCATTATCCAGTATTCAGTTTCGTTTCTTATTCACATTCGCAAGCCAATTATCATCTAAAAACCGTGAAAAAGTGAATTCAAAATGCTGTAAACGATCCGTAATATTGGAAAAAAGTCTTGTGAGATCCTTTTCTGAATCAATAGATATTATTAAATGTGTCCCTATGATGTTTGAGGTATACTGTTGCATATTTTCCTATCATAGTAAAAAAAAGGATGAAACCAACTCATTATTAGAGAGCTGCTAGAACATCCTGGAAAGCATCCGTTGTAATGGATGCTCAACCAATGGCATCCATATGAATATCACTTATTTTCTTCCCTATAATCTCAGTAACTCCTCGATTAAATCTCTCATGATACTGTCTATCATGATGATCATATCCACTGGTTGTAGCCGATACTGTTTGAAGTGTTTTATCTCCAGCTATCGTCAAAGAAAACGTAGTAGTAATAGTGCCTGAAGGAGTTCGGTAACTGATATCTTTTACTATAGATTGTATTTTTATATTTCCAGAGTTCTGAGGAATGGAAGATGATTCATTTCATAATACATTCCCTCAGGAAGTATCCTGATTCTGAGGAACACATCAACTGAGAATGGAAAGAGAAAAAATTACAAGAAGTGAAATCGAGAAAATATGAGAAGACATACACACAAGATAAAAAAATAGAAACCTATAATACCTATCAAACTTTAAGTACACTTTAAAAAAGAGTCTCATTTTTCCAAAAAGAACTGATTTGATTCTTATTGACATATCATAGTTTCGTCGTATATTTTACCCTATCGGAAACCAAACTTAGGAGACAAATTATGTCGAGAAAACCTCAGATTCGAACCCGGCGCGGAATCATCCTTGGTGATACCGTTATATCAAAACAAAAAATTCTCCATGATGCCAATGGAAAACAGGTCTCAATCAATACATGTTACCCTGGAGGCATCACAATTCCGATATTGGGATTGCTCGTTGGAGGAGTATTTACCATAACTGGCGATAGATGGATTGGAATTGGAATTGCAATATTGAGTTGCATTCTTTGGGTCTATTCACGAAAGAAAATCATGGATGATCCAGAAAGAATTCAAGGTCCAACGAATATAAGTCGCCAAACAGATTCAGAATCTATACCAAAAGGAGCTATTGCGGAAGTAGGGGTTCCTGGTTGGTATTGGAAATGAATCACATAACAAAAGCGGACCCAATGGGTCTGCTTTTTAAATGAAAGAAGCACTAAATAGCTGAAGAAATAACTTCCTGAAGTCGCTTTACTTCTTCGGTCATAGCAGATTCGTCTAACATATTTGCTCATTCAAGCCATACATCGGTAATCTGAGTAATACCAATAAATCCAAGGAGTCCTTTAATATGTGAAGTCAATGAATCATATCAAGCAAAGTCCGTTCCAATATATTTTCCACCACGTGAACCAATAACAAATGCCTTTTGGATATTATTTACATGACCATGATATCCAGTTGCATCCATAGAAAAAGTATCCCCCGCTTTAATAACGAGATCAAACCATGCTTTCAATGATGCTGGCATACTAAAATTCCACATAGGAGCAGTAATAACAACATTATCCACATTTCGTAGTTGATGAATATATGCTTTCTGAAGATTTGCCACTTTTTTATCACTCTCTGACAAATTATCATATTCAGCAAAACCGTAATTCATAGCAATCACGGGACCAGTAAGGAAAAGTGGTGGCATAGTGGAAAGATCTAAAACCTCAATCTCTCATCCAAATTGCTCTGCAGCATATTTTCAAAGTCGAGTAGAATGAGATAATTCACCACGAGGAGAAGAGATAACAAGTAACGTTTTCATAAAAAAAATTGATTTTAATAAATAAGTAGGTATACTTTATATACTAAATTATTTAAATCAACTGTTACTACGTTACTAAAAAACAACCTATGGAAAAATGATGTCCCATACTCAATATATTTGGCTTTCTCTCAAAGCGATGGATGTTACTTATATTAAAAACCATTAAAGACGGTGATTCAACATTTAATGGTATCAAGCGAACACTTTCTGGCATTAGTGCGAAAATTCTTTCGGAACGACTCAATGAGCTTCAGGAAGAGGGCTATGTTACCCGAACTATTGTGAGTGAAAAACCAATAAAAATTCAGTATAGTCTCACAAAAAAAGGCATATCCCTTGGATGATGTCTCTCTATGATGGAACAATGGATTATAGAAAATAATTCAAACTAAAAAACAGAACGAATACGCTCTTGAAATTGAACAAGATTCGGTAAGAGCGTTGAATCTTCTGTCTCTATGCGATGGAGTGAATGCCCAGATAATTCCGCACTTCATGAACTATCAGTCGGCTCTTTTTCGAAAAATCCTACTCGTATTTTCCATATACCTCATTCATTGACGTATGCCATAGAAAATCCTGTAGATTCGGTACGGAGCCAATTTTCATGACGTGATAAGAATTCACGTGCATGACGATAAATCGACATAAAAAAGAATCTATTCATCGAAGATGCAATATTTTCCTGATCGAAGATAGGAAAATCAAGTGAGTACAGTCCACTTCTCTCTGGGGCGATATGCATTCTGTCGCCTCGTATAAATTGACACTCTTCTTCAAATTCATCGCGAAGTACAAAGTTACTCTGTCGAATACAAAATCGTTCAACATGGGTAGTATCTTCATGATTAATCTGAACTTCTTTCGTATCTATATTATTTTCATCTCTCTCATGTTCTGCAAAGAGAGTCACGTGAAAGTGTGGACGACGCACTGATTGTATTGAACCAGACCCGGGTATCATCGAAGTATTAATCCCTACATTGAGGAGATATTTCCCATTATTTAAACCATCTTTATAATCTTTCTCTACACTATGTGCTACATGTCAGGTAACTTCTAGAAAAGCCGTCAATTCTCCTTCTGAAAGATCAAGAAGACTCGATATCGTTTCATTTGCTCATGAATAGATAACCATACAATCATTATCAGAATACGGTCATCCTTTCATAGTAACCATAAAATCCCTAAATTCCGTAATTACTGATCACCTCTCGCGAAAAGAATCAAGAATTGACTTTGGGCCCTTCCCAATAGACATGTTTGGGTCTTGTGGTAAACGGTATATACGATGAATATAGCCTGGTGATCCTTGAGATTGTTTCATAAAGAATGTACAAATATTGGTGGATTATACATCAAAATATATAATGTCAATTCTATTCACTGGGGCAAATGTTGTATACAGTGATTTTTTATTCTCAAGAAATTGATTCTCCATCCAATACATTCTCCTTTCCATCTACGATAATCACTTCTCCAGATTGGACACCAAATATCATAGAAGAAGTTCCAATGCTCGATACAAGTTGAATCAAACGAAGATGTGCAACTCATTTTTCAAGCACATAGACCGATGGCTCTCCGTATCGTGTCATAATAGCACGAGAAGGAATAATGCTTCCAGTAAAAGTAGAAGATACTTTTCTAGGAAGTAATAATTCAACTCGAGTTCCAACGGGTTCAGAAAAATCAGTAAGTTCCATTTCAGCATACGACTTATTCCTTAGCAAATCTCGTTCATTTCGTACAAGACGGATTCTTCCTGTATATGAATTTTGTGAGGTCTGCGAATATGTCGTCAAAATCATATCTTTCTCAAGAGAAGAGATGAGAGGGTCAAAAGAAAAAGAAACGATTTTTCCTTCCAGACTTGAAAATCAAAATACTGGTAATCCTGGGGAAATTACAGAACCCGTATCCATCATTTGTTCAAGAATAATACCATCAAAAGGAGCCTCAATGATTCCAGAACGAATGGAATTAGTTGAGAGATCTCTTTGCATGTCCAGTTCCGATAGTTTTGAACGAACCTCAGATAATTTCGATTTTTGTTCAGAGAGGAGTATTTTCTTTGATTGTTCGATTTCCTTTTCTGCAACTTGTGTAAGACGAAGTGCATCTTCTTTCATGCTGATGGATGAACGAAGCATATCAATATTTTTTTCTATATCACTCTCATTCATTCCTTTTCCAGACGTTGCGAGTTTCACGTCTTCTTCAGCAAGACTTACCCCATCAACGAGTTGTTGAATCTTTAATCACTTTGTGCTTTGAAAAGAATCAAACATATTAAGACTTCCCTTTACTCATGAACCATTTGACGAAAGAAGCACTCATTCTAAACTCGATAAAAGTGTTGTTGTATTCTTTTTATATTCATTGAGCATTTCTTCTGGAAAAAGCGAAGAAGAAACAGAATATTCGAGAACAGAAGCAAGTTTATGGAGCATTTCTCGTTCACGTATAAGGACGCTTGATGATTTCTCGAGAGCAGATTTTAAAGTTTCATCAGAAATATCTGATTTTCCAGCCACATGAGCATAATACCAAGCATAAGTCTCTTCATATGCAGCATTAAATTGTATAAACAAAGCTTCTGCTTCTGTTTTTTCGCTGGATTTTTTCGCAGAAAGATACGGTTCATACGCATCATTCTTAAACCGGTTCCCATCACTTATACCAAGTATCTCATCAGAGAAATCTCGTGCATTTCGAGCGATAATAAAAGCGTTAGACATGCTTGAGAGTGCATTTTTTCTGATGGTTTGTTCTTCCGAATCCAATAATTTCTTTGTATTCTCAAGATTATTTTGAGCATAGGATAGATTCGTTTGAGCTTGGCGAACCTTTCCAGAAGCAGTGAGCGCAGAATTTTTAAAGATACTCAATGAATTTTCGAGTGTTTTCTTTGCAAGATCTAAATCCTTTCAGGCTAAATCTTGATTGATTTTTACTTTCAAATATTCATTATCCATATTGGATATTCTTTCAGAGTAGAGGGTACTGAGTGCCCCATATACTCCGCTTTCTCCCGTATTCTGAATAATAGCATTCATGCCTGCAGCAGAAATTAATCCCTCTTCATTCCCTAGGATAGCAAGTACTTGTCATTTCTTTACTCGATCTCATACTTGCACACGGATTTCATGTATTCGACCTGGGGCTTTAAATGAGAGCTTTGTATTCATCTGTCACTCAACTACTCATAATATTTTATCAGATGAAAGAAGCACATCTCCTGATCAAACATGATGAACAACGACTCGTTTTTTCATAACTGGTTGTTCTGAATGACAGGAAACAAGAAATAAAGATGAAAAAAGAAAAAAAGAAAAAATTCGAAATGACATAAAAAGAAAGATATATTATACAAAAAAGAGTTCTATAATTTCAGACAGTACCAATTCGAGATCCTTCTGTTCACATTGTTCTCGACAACATCGCTTTGCAAGTCCATCAATCAGAGAGAAAAAAAGCATATTTCGTACAGTATTCCAATTATATTTTTCAGAATATACTATACATACTTGATTCTGGATGGTAGTATTTTTTTCCCGCATCCAAATTTCAATCTCTTGAATCTGACAGTATCATTTCTGAGAAACAATAGAAAATAAATTCTTTTCACGGTATGGAAAGGTTATCATTTCTTGAATAGATTCCTGAAGATTATCCATTCCAAGTATTGACTGATACTTCTTTTTATAGGTCTCATACGAATACTCAAGCACGGCAAGAAACATAGATTCCTTGGAGGGAAAATGATAATAGAGCGACGCCTTTTTCATATCAAGTTTTTTTGCTATAGCATCCATCGAAAGGTCTGAGAAGGATTGTTCCCAAAACAAAATTTCAATAGTTCTAAGAAGTTCATTTCGTGTCATAAAATTGACTCAGTGAAGAAAATAATTATAAGTATGGTCGGACTATTTTTGGAGGTTCATCATGGTAATGTGTGATTGTTCACAGCAAGAATTGGAATCAAGTGTACGAAAGGAATGCCTCGGTCATCTGACAGAAATCCTTGGAAAAGGAATTTCAACCAGTACTCTGAATCAGATCCTTCATACGAGTGGAAGTCCGATGGAGATTCTGATACGGCTTTCTGAAGCCCATGCAGGACTCAGGATACAATCCGATGAACATCAGATTCCACTTCCATTTCGTCCCGGTGGCACTCAGGATGGTGAAGACCATTTCTGACGCCAAACTCGATCCCCAGGAGCTATGCTTCCTGGGATTTTTTATTTGTATTATCATCAAACACTTCTTCTGCATGTTCTTCTATGTGCTTCAATTGAATCTCTGAAACTCTATGAGTTTGGTATTTTCGAAGAAATGAATAATAAAAGATGGGGATAAAAATGAGGGTCAGTATAGCTGATGCGGAAAGTCCCCAAACAATAGACCAAGCAAGTCAACTCCATACGGGATCACTCGTTATAATCAGTGAACCCGCTACGGCTGCAATCGAGGTAAGCATAACTGGAATAAATCGTTTCTTTGCACCCTCAATCACTGCATATTCCAATCCTTTTCCCTCTTCTATAAGTTGATTCATATAATCCAAGAGAATAATAGCATTTCCAACTACTATTCCACCAAGTGCTATCGCCCCAATCATTGCAGTGGCTGTAAAGTATGTTCCTGAAAGAAGATATAGGAGAGAAAAACCAGGAAAAATACCAAAGAATGAAAGAAGAAATGTTGTCATCACAATTCCTCAAACCATGAAACTTCCAAATTGGGCAACAATCAAGAAATAAATACCAAAAAGAGAGAAAATCATTGCCAAACCAAGATCACGAAAGGTATCCATAGTAAGTTCCCACTCACCTCCCCATTCAATACGATATTCCTTTGCGTCATGTATTCCTTCAAAATAGAGAGCATAGGGAGTTGCGTGAATTTTCTTATACCCCGTTGACTGTGTAAAAGTATCATCTCATAAAAGAGAATAGAGATGAAGCACTGGATATACAACTGAATTTTCTCAGAGCTCCCCGTATATATGAAACGTCTTGGTACGTTCATCGGTATATATATCACCGTACATCATACCATCTTCAAATTGCGCAATATCAGAAAGAAATATACGTTCTCCTTTCTGATTCAGAAAAGAAATATTTTTCAACATGTTTATATCTTTACGGTTTTCTTTTGAAAATCAAAGAAGAACATTTGTCCCTTCCAAGAATGGGGTTCCCTGGAGAGTAGAAATAGGAAGTGGGTGAAAATAAATTCCGAGAGTACCCATAACCTGTTCAAAAGAAAGTCCCGTTTCACGAAGTCTCATATGATTCAATTGGAGTCGTACTTCCCTTTTTCCAGTAGAAGAAGTATTTACGAGATCAACAATTGATTCTTTTTCTGCAATCGAAACTACCTTGGATTCAATAGCGGTAGCAAACAGAGCTAATTCTTTTTCAGTGAGATCTTCCTGTCATTTAATTTTCATATGAAAGGTTGCAAGCACTGGGGGTCCAGGAGGATCTTCTAAAAGACGAAGTCGTAAATCTGGATAGTATGCAAGCAGATAATTCCGAAGAATTGGACGTAATGCAATAATGTATTCCTCTGACTTTAAGGAACGTTCTGTATTCGAAAGAAGATTTACTCGCATAGTGAGCTGATATTCTCATACTCGATTGGATCATCCACGAAACAAACTTGCAAAATCTGAAAGGAAATGATCCCCCATAGCACTGCTTGTACTTTTTACAATCTGAAGATCTTTTCTGAGAGAACCCGTTTTTCCAAGTAAAAAATCGCTCGTACGCTTTTCAATCTCTCGAACGATTTCAACAGAAGTATCACGAGGAGCATCAATCCAAATATATACCTGATCTCGATCTGCCTTTGGTAACATTCGTGCCTTAAATATCCCAAGAAGTATTGGCGTTATCATTGTGGCGATAAGTACTCCCCAAAATAGTATTTTTAATCGAGTTCTTTTTTGTATGGAGTCCTCATTTTTATTAATGTATTTTGAAAGAAATGATTCGTAGATTTTAATAATTTTTGAATCTCAGTGAGATTCATGTCCAAGACTCCCATCCTTATGAAAGATGTATGCTAAAAATGGATTAATACTAAAGGCCACAAAAAGTGAAGCAAAAAGTGCTATAGAAGCAAAGACTGGAATCGGTTTCATATAATCCCCCATCATCCCAGTAACAGCAAACATGGCAACAAACGACATGATGCGAGTAATGGTTGAAAAAACAATACTCATACCAACCTCACGAACTGAATCAAGAATTGCCTCCATTTTCGTTCGTCAAGTTCGAGGCATCATAGCAAGATGACGAGCATTATTTTCTACCATAACAATCGAATCATCTACCAGAATACCAAGCGAAAGAATCAATGCAAAAAGAGTAATACGGTTGATATCAAGTCCAAATACAAGAGCAACCAAAAATACAATTCCAAGGACCATAGGAATACAAAATGATGCATTGAGTGCATCTCGCATCCCTAGAAAAATTACTAGAATAATAAAAACAATCAGGATACTGACAAATAAATGAAACATCAATTCACTCGTAGCATGTTCTGCAGTGAGTCATTCATTTTGAATGATATGCATTTCAATATTTTTTGGCATTTTCTTACGAAGTTCTTCAATTCGTTCAAGAAGTTTTTCAACCGTTATAACACTATTGGTTCCTTTGAGCTTTGCTATACCAAGAAAAACTGCATCCTTTTGTTCTGTCGAATTACTCAATGTATAGTACGAACGAATATCAATGGGTCCTGATATGATATTTGCAATATCTCTGAGATAAATAGAGGTCTTTTGATCTGATATAATAGGGAAATTCCCTATTGACTCAATATCTTGGAGTCCATGATTTATATGAACTGATATTTTACCGTGGGTATCATCCACATCTCCAATAACACCATATGAAAAACTCTTTTGAAGTTGAGTCGTTACTTGTCAGATATCCAATCCTGCTCACTCAATCTTTCCTTGATCAAGTTCTATGGAAATACTATTCTTATATCCACCAAGTACTTCCATAACAGTTACTCATGAAATTTGTTTGAGCGACTCTCTGAGCTCTACAACAGCAGTACGAAGGTATTTACCAGCACGCACCGTATCGAGTTCTCATGAATAGGTAAAAGCGAGCGAAAGCTGTGGAAGATCCTCTGGATCAATCGATCGAATATTTACATCACTCACTCAAAATGGACGCAAATCATAATTGGAATACATCTTATCATAGAGACGGGTTTTAGCAATCTCCTGATCAATTCCAACCTGAAATGCCACCATAACCGATATGAAGCCATTCGTTGCATAGGAAGCAATCGAGTCAATTCCTTGAAGTTCTGCAATTTTATTTTCAAGAGATTTTGCTATATACTGGCTTCATTCCGATGCGTCATACCCAGGCGCTGGAATTTCAATCATAAAAGCCGGAGCAACGATAGATGGATTATACTGCTTTGGAAGCATGATGTATGCAAGAGCTCCAAACAATGCAATAATTACTATAAAAATAGTTGTTATCTTTTGGTTTTCAAGAAAAAATGCTGTAAATCGTGCTATCATAATTCTATAAATAATAATTTACCTACCGTTTGGTAGTCTATTATAGAAATATGAGCATATAAGTCAAGAGAAAAATAAACACATCTCCAGAAACAGTTGTATTTTCTTTTTGAATTCCTTATAATTTTGTGGTTTACTATTTTATATTTACCTTATGAGCGACACACAAGTACAAATTCAAGATGATACAACTGCCCCACTCTCAACAATGAACACAAAGCCTCTCTCTTCTACCGAAGAAGCAGAAGTAGAAAAAACCTTCTCTGAAGCAAAGGATTTTCGACAGCTCGGAGAAAAAATTACTGCCCCACTTGATTCTATTATTGCAGAAACAGCCATAGTAATTGATGGTGATCCTATTATGCAAGTCTCTGATGAGCTCTCAAAAATGAACTCTTCTGTCCAAGAGGTATATAAGGAAATCATTAATAATGATGGAACCATGATGAAGATTGCAAAATCTGTTCCCCTTCTTGGTACTCTTATGAAGTCTCTCGACAGCAAATGGGATGAGGCAAAATTTAATATTCAATCCCTCCAATGAAAAATTGAAATGATTTTTTCAGGATTTGACCAAGCATACAATTCCCTGAATACGAGTATTGATATGCAGAAAAAATTCCTGGAAGGTATCGATGCAAATCTCGGGAAAGTAGTTGCCTATCGTGACTTTCTTTCTACTAAAATTGAGGCATTCAAGGCACAATGAGCAGAAACAACGGATGAAACCGCAAAGATGAAGCTTGATATGTTTATTCGTCAAGTGGAGTACTTTCAATCCAATCTCAATGTTCTTATCGGAAATCTCGATATGGCTCGAAAACGACTTCTTATGCGACTGGATGCAGCTGCAAAGCTTTCACTCTCTATGAGTTCGTCTCGCCCAATATTTAAGACCCTTCTTTCCACGGCTCTCATCGAAACGAGTTCACAAAAGGCGCTTGATGCATCCATGAAAGCAATTGATGTTATGGGAGAAACGATTGATAAGATGTCTTCTGAGCTTACTGACAAAGCAATTGAATCCTCTCGAAAAAGTGAAGAGCTTTCTTCAAAACCAGTCCTTTCTTCGGAAGTTTTCGTAGAAAATGTTACAAAACTCAAGAACCACTTCGAAACAATTGAGGCATTCCGAGCACAAGTAAAAATCGAGGCTGATGCTGAGAAAAAGGCCTTCGACGATGCAAGTCTAGAGCTCGCAAAAGTAAAAGTTCTCAATGCACAAGAACAAGAAGAACTCGCAAAAGAATTAAATCAATAAAACTCCCCAAAATAATCTCTTTTGGAGCAAGAAAGTAATTAAAAAGTATCATATATAATCTTATTGTTTTAATCTGTATTCAACCATGAATCGATCTAAAAAAGTCACGCTAGGAATATATTTTTTTGCTTTTGTATTACCAATACTCGGAATGATGAATTGTTCAGGATGGAATGAGGGAAGTATGGTTGTTGAATCTTGTATTATTGATGGTACTATTTTTAGAGCTTACGCAGATTTCTATTATGGTTGGTTACTTATATCTGCATTCATGGCTGGAGCCCCCATATTAATATTTATTGGAATTGTAGTTTTTCTGACAAAACTCATCTCAAAAAGAATTGATAAGTTAGAGAACAAATAAATTTACACTGACTATGTCAACTGCAAAATATTTGCATAAAAATCTTTCTTTTTATCAAGGGGGATTTTTTTGTATTTTCCCATATTTTTCCATATAATTACCCTACTTATCAATCCACCATGCTTACACGAATCCTCGAAAAATCATCCGAACAAAAGCCAATAACAAAAGAAATCGAGAAAAAAGTAGATGAGCGCGGCTTCTACTTGTACGAATGGATTTCCTCCGAAGAACTTCGAATGACGCTCGATAATGATTATCTTACCATCGTACGATATGGAAGTATTCCACTTGCAATTATTGCAGCAATTGCGGGTTTTATCGGATTTGCCGGAGGAATCCCTGGATCAATCATAGCTATTCTTATGGTTCTTGGATTATTCTATATAGTTATCTTTATTCTTCTTTTCTTTGGATTTCTTCGAAAATCTTACCTCTATACGAGAGGGGCAAATGTAGTGATTACAGATAATCATTTTGTACAGGGTGGGAAAATACTTGCAAAAAATAATACCAATTCCATTCAGGAACGTTTTTCCCTCTATGAAAGAGTATTTCATGAGAAATTTCTAGAAGCCTCACGTCTTGCTGAAAAAAAGCAAATTGAGAAAAAAGCCCTCTTTGATAATCTCAAGGATATAGCCATGGGATGAGGAAATATTATCAAACATGTGGGGCGTTCTCGTGATTCTGGAGGGATAATTCTCGTGATTCTTATTGCTGGGTTTCTCTATAGTTTTATGATGGCAAGTGTATACTTTATCGGGATGTTTTTCATCGCAATTTTTGGTCGTATATTTGGTTGGCTGGCCCATATGTATCTCTTAGCCATAAGTAATAAAGAACATATTATTCAAAATTTATTTGGAGAAATAGATGAAAGTGCACAGAAACTTGAGAAGGAAAAAGAAAATATAATCAATCTCTTAAGTGAAGCATCAAGGAATGAATGGAAAGAAAATCTCCTCGGGAAAATTAACGAATCTACTACACTCCTCGGGAAAATATCAGGAGACGCAGTCAATGATAGTATAAAGCTTCGAAAAACTTTAGAAGACTCATCATTTAAAGATATCTTCAATTTTATAAAGTATAATAATTGGATAAAGAAACAGATTCTAGAACCAATTGATTCCATACTTTTGCTCATAGAAAAAAACTATGCTACAATAGAGAAGACCATCTCTTCTCTTGAAGATGAAATTATAAAAACAACAGACCCATCCCTTAAGAAACCACTTGAAATTCAAAAAGAACGACTTTTGCTTCAAAAGGAAAGTTTCAAAAGAATCATAAGAATGCTTCAAGGATATAAGGAAAAACTTTCTTAATACCATTCGTTTCATGCAACATTTAAGAGATCTATTCATAGATAGTAATATCTCAATCGAAGAGATCCGCGATAAAGTAAGAGCAATAGAATATTACAAGTATCCTACTTTTCCAAAAAGTATAAAGTGGTTTATGGCATATTTGATTTTTGTTCCAATCACACTTGTTTTTTTGGATGAATTCTTCGATGTTTCAAAATCAAATATATTTACCAATCAAATTGCAATTATTGTCTTTATTGGAAGCATTATTCTTGGAGTAATCATACCCATTCTATACTATATCTGATTTTTTCTTATCTATACTCCAAACAAAAATTCTAAACGACATAATCAAGTACTCTCTTTTCTTGATCAAGCTATACAACATACTACCATAATCCAAGAACAGTATTCTGAATTAAAAATGTTAATTGAGACCGATAAAACAGTATCTGGAATTGATCCAAAAACAGTTATACATATACGAGATAAAATCCAAGAAATCACAAAAGCAATATCGCTCATAAAACAAACGTGAAAGAGGCTCAAGATGGAGCGACAATATGCTCATGTATTTGTAAATGAAAGACTGTACGATACCTACATTGAATTATTTACTGAAAAATACCAAGAAATAAGTCTTCGTCTCTTTCTTGGTTTTGAAGAGACTATAAATGAATGGATGAATTCTCATACCCATGAGCTTATAGAACTTGAAAAGAGTATAAATCAACAAATCATTCAACAACCATTAGAAATAACTATTAATTCCCCTCTCACACTTCAACAAATACGATTACAAGATCATATTTATTCTCTCAAACAAGTTCAAATTACTTCCTAATATTTTTTTATGACACAAAAAGATTCTGGTTTCGATGCATTTTTTCAAGCGATTACTACCTCTCCTGAATTTAAAGATGCAGTTACAAAAGATTGGAAGTGAGATTCACTTGCATCTCTTGAATCCTCCCTTGAAGAAATGCAATCATGAGTAGATAAGGCTGCCAATATTATGAAAAACTTTGATAGTACTTTTAATACGCCAGAAGCTCAATCAGCTATAAATCCTCCAAAAACTGGAAATCCACAGGATGAACAAGCTCCTTCAATCATAGAAGTGCAACGATTTGAAAAAAAAGAATGAAAACCATGGGGATTCGAAGCGGTTGCTGGGATGGATGTACTCAAAGATGAACTTCAAGATAGTTTTATTAAGCCAATTCGTTTTAAGTTCTTAATAGAACGACTCAAAAAACAATCTCCTGATATGGAAAGTACCCCAGAAGAAAAAAAGAAACATGAACTTCTCTTGAAACTCTATAGTGAATATGAGAAATTTAAAATTTCTATTCCAACAGGAATGCTCTTCTATGGCCCTCCTTGAACAGGAAAGACATTCATTACCAAGAAACTTGCTGAAGAACTTGGTTGTGGCTTTGTTGCAAAAAATATGGGCGAATTTGGTTCATCATATCTCCATCAGACCACAAAAAATATTAAAGACTTTTTTACTGCTACCAAAAAAGCTGCCGAAAAAGAACCAATTATCTTATTTTTGGATGAGATTGACTCACTTGTCTCTGCTCGAACGGATCGAGTTGATGCAAATAAGGCAGAGGAAATAAGCCAATTCCTCCAGGAATTCAATGCACTCGAAACAGCACCAAATCTCATAGTTATTGCAGCAACCAATCGGCCTGATCATCTCGATCCAGCTATCCTTCGTTCTGGACGTCTTGATAAAAAAATCTATCTTGGACCTCCTGATGAGATAGCTCGTCGAGAGCTTTTCAAGATGTATATAGAAAAATCTGGACGTCCTCATGAAGCTCTCGATTATGATGAGCTTTCTCATCTTACAGAATGATATGTTTCTGCTGATATTGAAACCATGTGTGATGAAGTTGCACGCGATGCTTCGAGAAATCTTCTTGAACTCCTTGATGAAGCTGAAAATGGTTCACTTACCGATACAGATCTCAGTGGACACACTATTACGATGGATTCCCTTCGTAAAACTATTATAGAAACTCCATCTTCTCTCAAGATGGTAGATATGAGTATATATGAGAGTTGGCTGGAGAAGGTTAAGTAAGTTAAATACTACTATGAAGATACAAGCAACTGAACTCTTAATTAAATACAAAAATGTATTAATCAACTCACAAGTTAAAATAGATGAGCGATCGAAGGTAATTCTCAGTCATCTTACTAAAATGTCTGTAATATTTTTAGTAGTGATGACATTATTTATTGGTCTTTCAAAAGGAAGAACAGGTGGTGATCCATTTAAAATTATTATGTTCAATATTTTTTATGGCTTAATAATGTGAATACTTGCATATACTCATCCTCTTATACCCAATTTTCTTATTTGAAATATTATCACACCACTCCTCACTTTACCATTAGTAAAAATTTCAAAAGATATAGAGAACCTTATTGCAAAAATTAACAATACCATAGACCTCATCCAAGATATGGATGAAATACTTGATTTTTTGGATCATCTTCAAAAAATATTAAAATTTCTAACGGTCTATAAGTTCCTTTTTAGATTCTTGGTATGAGTCAATATAGAAGATATTTTCGAGGAAACGAAGATATGGGTAATGTGAGTTTTACGAGACCTCAAGTCAGATCTCAATATCCAGATTATGAATCAGCAATCAATTCTCAAAACAGCAAAATCCGAAGTCGAAATACATATCTGATGAACCACCGAACTCAATCAAGTCTCAGAACTCCAGAAAGTTCGACTTGATCGACAGATTGAACAATTTGAAGAATTACAGAAAGTAATAGTGAAGATATAGTTTGCTTCAAAAAACTTATTGTGATAAAATTTTCCTAACACTCCAGATATTTGATATGAATGTATATGAGGATAGTTTGGAGATAATAAAATAGAAATTATATGCAAAAATCTCCATTCCTCTTGAATCAATATAAAACTATCAAAAATAAAATCCAAAAAGATATAAATACATCTATTTATACTTATGCTTGAATATGGGGATTTATACTAACTATATTAATAATTTGTTATAGTGTAATTAAGATGGTTTTATATATTGAGAACCTATTTCCATGAAGTATGGAAAATATCTCTCTTCTTATTTTTATAGTACTGGGTATTATTATAATTGGTATATGATCTATTTATACTATATACAAACTCGTTAATAATTTACTCATATTTCCTATCAATGTTATTCTAAAAATGACTGAAAATCATATTTATTCACTCAATAAAAGTATCAATAATAAAATATATGATTTACAGCAAATTGATGAAATACTTGATAAATTAGAAAATGCTAGATATTTATATAGATTTCTTTTTATTATACGTCGAAGTATCTACTATTTGAGTAGAAAGAATTTTTCCGCACTTTCCAAAATTATTGAATCTAACATAGATTGGATATTATGAATTCTTGCTAATCTCCGATCTGACCTCCAGATTCGTCTCACAGAACAACAACAAACTCTTCAATCCGCCAAATCTGAAGTCGAGAAGAATATAACCTGAAATACTGATCTAAATCAAGTCTCTGAACTTCAACAAGCTCGTCTAAATAGACAGATCGAGCAATTCAAAAATCTTCAAAAAACTCTGGTACAAGTATAGTAATAAATTCATCTTCTATTTATAATACAATATGGAACAACTCGGCTGAATCATATTTCTTGTTATTTTTCTTCTTATTCTCCCTTGAATTGCCATCTATTGAGCTTATAAATGGGTACAGGGACTTTTTCAGGATATAAGAAAAACAGAAAATGAGAGGAAAAAGATGGAGGAAATAGATGATGTTTCTTATAAAAACATTGAAAGTGAACAAGAATTCCATCAATATTCATTTTACCCTACATGAATGAGTCGAACATTTTCAACAAAACCTATAATATGATGAGAAATTACGAAACAACAAACTCTCTTCTATACACTTACATGACTCTCTTTTCTTACTTGAAAATATAAATACACTGAAATTGTTTTAAGGAATGTAAATACAAGATATTTTGTGAATAATAAGATTGTTATTACTGAACATTTTTGAAAATTTTATATCCTCTATACATGATTTATTACATATTTATTTACAGCATACTGATATAGCTTTATTCTAGGAGTATGTACACTTCTCTTCTTCGCAATAACCAATAAAAAAGTTCTAGAAACATTTATGAATGAAAATTCGCTCTATTTGGTAATTTATATGCTTACTGTTATTCCAATTAGCATCCCTGCTATATCAGTATTAAATCCAAGGAGATTTATAACACTACTCAAACAACAATCTATGGAATCATTAGAGTTTGAGGATAGCTTTGATGCCTATTCAAAAGATCCTATTGAAGCAAGAACCATTATAACACCTGCACTCATGGTTCGAGTAGAACAATTCAGTAAACAATGGTGACTAAAATGAAAAATCAGGATCATTTGGAAATGAAATGATATCATCTTTGCGATTAAATGAGATATCGATACTCTCAAGTGAGGAGATGACTTCCTGATATCTCTCCAAGAATATTTAAATCTCAGTTATTATAAAATATAAATATTCACTTATAGAATTTGCTTTTCATTTCTCAATATGATACCCTATTAGGGTATTATTTTTTATTCTAAACTTATTATGACTGGAACCACATTGGAAACACCTGTATTTGGTATTCTTGGAGAAACAACCAATACACTCTTATGACTTGGTGGGATTGCACTTATTATTGGGCTTTATTTCATCGTCACATATAACTCAATCATCAATGCAAAAAACTCTACAGGTGAGGCATTTTCTGCAATTGATACCGTTCTTCAGAATAGATACAATCTTATTCCAAATCTCGTTGAAGTTGTAAAAAAATATGCTGCACATGAGGTAGCTGTATTTGATAAAGTTTCAGAAATGCGAGCTGCACTTCTTTCCAATACTGACAAATGAAGCAGTGAACGATTCTCGAAAGAAAATGAACTTCAATCTACTATGAAATCACTCTTTGCAGTTGCTGAGAATTATCCAGATCTCAAGGCAAGTACAAACTTTCTCGAACTTCAAACTCAATGGGCTGAATTGGAAGATCGTCTCCAATGAGCTCGTCGAGCATATAACTCTGCCGTAAAAATGCTCAATAATAAAAAGGAAATGTTCCCTTCTAATATGGTTGCAAAGATGATGACACTTCCGGAATATGCTATGTTTGAAGCTGAAGAGGCTGCTCGAGTAGAAAAGATGGATGCAAAAGCTATGTTTAATGCATAATACTCTCTAACTGATATGTTTAATATTGATTTTGCAACTCTCCCTGAAGAGTCCAAGAAACATCTTGCCCCAGAAGAAATAGTAACTCTCAACTCACTCTTCTCAGATCCTACCATCCAAAAACAACTCGAAGATATCGAAGAGCAACGAAAAATACGTCAAAAATGGAAATATGCAGTATATGGTTGATGTAGTGTTCTCACTCTTGGACTCTCATTTTTACTCGGAAATGATGAGAATATTTTCATAAAATTATTAGATGGATTCTTTTATACCATTGGTTCTGGGGATAATTCTTTCTCTCCAGTAATCTGGACTGCTATTGGTTCCTATTCTCTGGGGATTGGTATTCTCTATAAAAAGTTTGCATCAAAAATTGAAATTCCTCTCAAAAGCGAAGTACTGAGTAAAATGTGTCCACTCCTCTATTCAAAACTGGAATATAGTTACGATGAAAAACATTCTTTTGATGAACTTGAAATTCTTAAGACGAAAGAATTTCTTGATTCGTATGATAGTCTTGATCGTGTTGAAGACTCTGTACATTTCAACGTAGAAAAGGATGGAAAAATCTTCTCAGTAAATGGATTTGAACTTGAAACATCTGAAATGCGATGAAGTGGAAAAAATCGAAGAAGAGTAACTACAAATCACTGTTATCTCATGAAAGCAGTATTTCCTTATGCACGAATTCCCCTTCAAGATGATCTCCATATTCTCTCTGATCAGGCAGATTCAAACACAAGTAAAAAATGGTTTCTCCCAATTTTCTTTACCCTATTTTCTAGTCCATTTCTTATAGTAATACTCTCTCAAATATCAGAAAATCTTTGGTGGATAGGTCTCCTATGAGGTATTGGAATCGGAAGTATGTTTTATTTCTATAATAAACGAAAGATAAATGAAAACCGTATTCATCTCGAAAATATAGAGTTTGAAAAGCTCTTTGATGTAAAGTGTGAAGATCAAATAACAAGTCGTATGATACTTACTCCAGCATTTATGGATCGTATAGTTCAGTTCATACAAAAAACATGAAATCAGTATGAATTTATATTTCAAAGTAATATCATGTATGTAAAAAGACATATTCATGGAAATTATCTAGAAGCTGGAACAGAAAAAAATATGCTTACGAATTTACGATGATTTGTTCAATTTTATACTGATATGCGTGAAATTATTTCTTTTACACACGATATGAATCTGATGTATCTCTCAAAGACCACAGATCAAAGTGGCATTATCAATAAAGGGACTGCACTCCCTGCAATCATTCCAATCCAAATGATAAAACCAAATAATAATACAAATGGATTTTTCTCTAAAATTACTGCTCGCTTTGCATAATTATGCAACATCTATCACGTTTCCTTTTTCAAACCAAGATATCCGCTCATATGAGCGGATTTTTTCTTGCATCCCTTTTGGAATCCCTATTTGATATACGATTTCAACGAATTCTATAGCAGTCCGCTCAATATTTGTACGGAGTAATCCGTCTGGAATAAGTGCATGCGGGCGGAGATATAACTGCATATTTTTAAAATCCCTTTTCCAATTCTGTTTTATTTTTTCGATTTCTCCTATACAGATATCAATGACATCTGGATTTCCTGCGCGGAACTGGAAAAACATATTTTCAAATGCTCGTCGTTTTACATCAAGATATTCCCCATTTCTAAATTCTTCTAAGAGTGCTCAAAAAAACCATGCGATAGAATCTTTCAGATTCGCTTCGATATAATCAGTTCGTTCATATATCGCCTGATTTCTTCAATCCCTCTCCAGTGCAAGGGCCATTTCAAGCTGAGAATTCATTGATACAAGTTCTTCGATACGCCTATTAAGAGAGAGATTCTCTCGAACTCGTTCTGATCATTTCTTTTCATTGACTCGAAGTGCCTGAGCCTCATGAGACAAATTTGCAACCTGCTCAGAGAGTGTTTTTCCAGGGAGTTTCAACGGAGACATAACCTTTTCTATTGCCCTATATCCTGTCTCAATAGGAACAAGTTTCTGCCACCAATTTTGAAATTTTTGTGCATTCTTTTGTGCTACTTCCAAAAGTACTATACGTTCTTGGAGATTTGTTTTGAGTGATATATTTTCACTACTCACTTCCGATAATTCTGTACGTAAAGAGAGAAGCTGTTCTTGAATTGAAACATTATTTTTTCGAAATCGACGGATAGCATCCTGAAGAAGTGAATGTATTGACTTTTTTCATTCTATAGCCGTATCAGCTCGAGTAGTCTCATTATGCAAATCTCTGAGAATCTGTGCTATCTTATCACCGTACACTCGTTCCATATAAGCAAGAGCTGCATCTCATCATTTTGCAGACATCACGGATAATATTCGAAATACCGATGCATTCACCTGAACTGTTGTCTGAAAAATGGATTGTTCAATAATATCTTGAAAAGAAGCACTCACTTGTTTAGAAAGGGATGCATAGTAGAGATCACTCCCATTATCGATTCCATGTGTAATTGCTTGTTCGATAGAATGTACAAGTTTTTCTATAGAACATGTTAGATCAGCATCAAGTACTCGTTTTCGTAAAAAGAATTCAAACAAAGATAAGCATGTGAGGGCAAATTCTTTTTCAAAATCCTTACATATTCCTTGAATTCATTTTGGATTACATCGAGCATCATAAACGGCGCAGAAAAAGCGCTCTCCAAAATACTTGAGTTGAGTACTATCATTTTCCTGTAATAGAGAAGTTGAGCTGTTATTCATACTATATAAGATATATATTAATATAAATTGTCAATTAATTTATAGAATCATTACAAAATAACTTTACAAATGAAACATATTCCGTATTATGGTTCACGTAAGTTGTTCGTTGTACGCTATCGTCAATCTGTTTGCACAGTTTCAGGTGAGTATAAAAGAGATTTACGTGTTTTATTTTTTCTTTTTTATTGTTATGGCTAAAAAGCTATTCGTAGGAAATCTTAGTTGGAAAATGACTAATGAAGACCTTTACAGTGTATTTGCTGAATTCGGAGAAATCGAAGAGGCAGTAGTTGCTATCGACAAACTCTCTGGTCGTTCTAAGGGGTTTGGATTCGTTACTTACGTTGAAGACGCAAGTGCAGCATCTGCTATCGAAGCTCTTAATGGTGCTGAGATTGAAGGTCGTCAGATTGCAGTGAATGAAGCTCTTCCTCCAAAACCACGTGAGGAACGTCGAAGTTTCCGCAATGATCGTTACTAATATATACGGTACGATACAATATAAAAACCCCACTCACGTGGGGTTTTTATATTGCTCATATGTCAATATTTGACGAATTATACATTATAATGTATCCTATACATATACTAACAAGTTCTTATGATAGACTATGCTCATGAATGGAAAGAATTTCAAGAACTCCCACTCGAGGAGAAAAAGAAAATTGCCCTCAATATTATAAGTCAGTTCAGATGAAAATGAGAAATATTTGATCTCATATTTGAGTACCTGACCCGAGGGAATAATATTACGGAGCAAGATTGTATTGATGTATATCAGAGTCTTATGAAAACTTCTTTTGGAGTAGAAAGTGAGAATGAAAAACTCGCCCTCGAACAACTGAATACTATTAAGGCAAAGTGACTCCGTATGAAAGAAATAGAACTTTCAGAAAGGAAGGATACCGAGCAGGATGCGATTCAAATGATTAATTCTCTATAATTTCCCACATATGTATACATTTAAGAAAAAGCTCAATCACATATCTCTCTTTTATGATATAAATAATCCAGAGAGGAATGAACAAATCCCTCCTCAAGAATGATTAGATAAAGCAATGAAGAATGCTGACAAAAATAATTCGGTTGTATTTAAAGAAAATCTTGAAAGTACTCAGATTAGTTTAAAAGCTGAGCTTAATAACGAAGCCCTTAAGAAACCATATGGCCCTGAAGCACTCAAAAATATTATAGGTCAGGAAGCGGGTGGAGATGCCAATCGTTTTTATGCAACATTGCCTTCAGAAAAACTGAATGATTATATTGTTTGGTTAAATAAACTTGCTAACCAGATGGAAAAGAACCCTAGTCTATATTGACTGCAACCAAAACAAAAACAAAATACTGTTCAAGAACCAGTAATTCAACAACCCGAACCAACCTCATTAAATCAATTATCAGATGCATGAGTAAATCAAGGACCATTGCCAAAATTTGAACCTATAAAGCGTGGAGGTACAACTTTTAACCGAGAAGGATATGATGGAGTAACTCAAGAAAAAATTCAACAAGCAAGTGTACTCCTCAGTGAAATAGAACGCTCAAGTTTTGCAAATCCAAATACTAAAAAGAAATTAAAAGATCTCCTTACAGATCTTGCGAGAAGGAATGAATCAATTCCAAATCCACATCCAAATGCTCCAAATGCCCAACGGCCAGTAGGGGTACCAATATCAAATGATGCACTTAGCAAGTTATGACTCAATCTAGGACAGATTAATAGTCTCCGATTAAATATGTCAATCAAATATCCAGAAAATGGTCCAGCACTTGATCCTGATAAAAACAAGCAAAAAAAAGTATCAGCAATAAAGCTTCTAGAACTGAGTTAAAATTGATTTGATTCAAAAAAACACCCGATATCGGGTGTTTTTTATTTCTATCTCTTTTTGTACCTCTAAATGAAATGGTAGCGCTACGGAGAATCGAACTCCGGTTTACGGGATGAAAACCCGGTGTCCTAACCACTAGACGATAGCGCCAAATCCTTACGGAAATCCTTGAGAGGATGCGATCTAGAGGGACAAAAAGAGATAAAAATGGTCGGAGACGCGAGACTCGAACTCGCAACCCCGTGCTCCCAAAGCACGTGCGCTAGCCAATTGCGCCAGTCTCCGAAATTTTTACGTAAAATGGTGGGCGTACGTGGACTTGAACCACGGACCTCAGCATTATCAGTGCTGCGCTCTAACCAGCTGAGCTATACGCCCACAAAAGTGGAAAAGGTACAGACGGCAAGGGACAAACATGATTGTATCTTACCGCCTGTACCTCTTATAATGCCATTCTTATTGAGAAACAAATGGAGCGGGTGATGGGACTCGAACCCATAACAGCCTGCTTGGAAGGCAGGGACTCTAGCCATTGAGCTACACCCGCAAAACTTTTCTCGAAAGAGAGCATGGGCATTGTATAAAAATGTATCTTCTTGTCAAAACAATTTTCTACTTTTTATGCTTTTTCTCATTCTGGGAGCCATAGGAAAAGTGATAAATCAATCTTTTTATCCTGTATTTTTACCCCATCTGACTCTAAGCGAATTATCTTATTCTCAATTCATCCACGGTATCCAGAAATTTTTCCATTACTTGCTATCACCTTATAACATGGGTATCTATCTAGTTCTCGATTGGCTGACAACATAGATGCAATTGCACGAGGAGAAGTATGAAAATATTCTGCTAGTATCTTATAAGTTGTCACCTTCCCTTTTGGAATAGAAGATAATAGTCAAAATAGCTCATATTTTATGCTCATAACTATGCTTTTTTAAAAATATAGAGTACCCGATCTTGTCATCCTATATCATAAAATACCTCATCAAACAAGACAAGTCCGAGTGCTTTCATAGCTTTTTCACCATCTTTCCATTCTTCTTCACTTGGCATTTTATAAAGCACAATCTTCCCTTTTGCTGAAAGAAATGGTACAGACCATTCAAGAATCTGAGGGAGATATGCAGTTGCCCGAGAAACAACCAGATCATATTGTCATCGATGTTTCTTCTCCAATGCAAGCTTCTCGGCCCTTTCATGGATAGAACAAATGCCATGAAGACCAAGCTCATGAATAAAATGATCCATGGCTTTTACTTTTTTTCCAACACTGTCCAAAAGAACCACATCGAGATCTTCATCCATAATTTTTAATGGAATACCTGGGAATCATCCTCCACTTCCAATATCAAGCAATCTCCCTTCTGGTTTTGCAAATCGATATATCATCAAAGAATCAATAAAATGCTTCTCAATAATTCCTTCTTTATCACGAATTGCGGAAAGATTCGTATGGCTATTGTACGTAATAAAAAGTGTCAGAAACTGTTCAAAGAGTTCAAATTCTTCTTCAGTTAACTGAATATTATAATTGGAAAATATATTATGCATATGTCGAGTAGTATTGACGCAGTATACAGACAAATAATTGAAAATCAAAAAAGATTCTGGTAATATCACTATATGACTTGATATAACATTGATAAAACTCTTCCACCTGAAAAAACAGAAGAAGGGAACATTCTCGCACAACACCATATGAACCGAACTCGATGAGTCGGAAGTTCTCCTGTTCAACAAGAAAACTTTACCACTCAATCACCAAAGACGGTAATTTCAGAAAACCTTAAAAAACACGTTCAAGAACTTTCACAAAAGAAAAAAAGAATTATAATTTCAAGGATTCGAACTATCGAAGGAGTGTATGAATATAAAAAATGAGAGTCTACCTGGTATCCATATACCCAAAGTGGATGAATTCAAGAGAAAGAAACATTTCGGGCTCTTGAAAAGGAATTTCGTAAAAATCAACAAAATACAAGCCATAAACAAGAACGACTTTTCCTTCTTTCACTCATGGAGTATGTAAAAAGCCTCTTACCGAAAGCACATACGGATACAGAGAAAACCATGGAACAGATTTTTCTCCAGGAACAAGTCGATGAAACAAAAATGCTAGTTGACCAACTTCTTGCATCATTCCAGCCTCCGAGTGTTCAAGATGAACTTACCTCTATCCTGGTAGCACTTACAGAGAAAAAATACAATGAACTTCCGAAACTTAGGAAACGTGTTCTCGATCTCATTGATGCAGAACATCATGCTCGAGAATTAGGATATTCCGAAGAAGATGACCAATAATAATCAATCAATTATGAATCAAAGAGAATTCACAGTACAAGCAACAGAACATCAAGAATCCTCTCAAATTCTTGATGTTTTCATGAAACAAGTTCAAGAAAAAATCGGAATCACTCTTGATGCGGATTCGATTGATTCTCATATTTCGTATATTCCTAGCAATAAAGAAGGGGGGTTTACTCTCCTATTTGATAAAATCGAAGTGGGACATATAACTTATGAAATGAAAGAGGATGAAAAACACCCAAATGGGAAACATATTGTCATACATATGTTTGGAACTACCAATCTTCACTCTGATTCTAGGAATAGTTCCAATCTTCCATTTTATCGAGATTTACAAAAACTCCCTACTGAGAATCCATCTATCAAATATTTATGACACGTACTATTTGCACACTTTGTACGTACCCATGCACAATGATATACAAAAATATTTCTTGACGTACTCGATACAAAGGAATATTGGAGAGATAAAGTTGGAAAATTTTTAGTAACCCAAGGACTTATCACACGAGCACACAGTCAAGGAATGGAAGTAGTATATACCCTTCCCTCTTCAAGAGAGGAAACAAGTAGTCTCGAGGCTAAACTTGCACGATATGGCATAACTCCTCCTTAGGAAGTTACCAACGCTTAAAACTTGGACATGCCTGGGTAACATCAATAAGTGAAAATCAAGGATGCTGTATAGCATCTTTTATTGTTTGTTTTAATTCAGCAAATTTTAATGAATCTGCACGTACTGCAAATCGACATCAGGCTTGTTTTGCGAGTTCAACCGGATCAAATGGGGCAATCGTGTTTCCTGTTGGAGTTGTTTTTGTCTTTGCACCGAGTGGAGTAGTAGGACTTGCTTGACCTGTTGTCAGAGCATAATTCTCATTATTAAAAACAATATATGTCATATCAATATCTCTTCGGCACGCATGTATAAAATGCCCCATTCCAATTCAATATCCATCACCATCACCTCATACAGCCATAACGGTAAGTTCGGGCTTAGTAATCTTTACTCCGGTTGCAAATGGAAGTGTTCGTCCATGGAGGGTTTCTGCTGCATATCCATCAATATATTGAGAGGCCTTTCCAGAACAACCAACACCAGATACTACAACTCTCTGATGCGATTCTATCCCGAGTTCTTTAAAAGCATTTTTTATAGCCATTATAATAAGAAAATCCCCGCAACCAGGACACCATTGGATGTTTGTAAGTCAAGAACGCATATTATTGAAGGGTTAAAAGATCTTCCATATAAAATGGTAACAAATCATATTTTCTAAGATGTCGGATTTCAAGACCTTCGATATATGCAAGTCAGAGCTCTTTTGTAAGATATCCTTCGAGTTGTCCAGAATAATTATTCTCAACGAAAACAATCTCTTCACACTTCATGAGTTCATCACGGAGACGAACATCAACGGGTGCGAGGAACTTGATAATCACCAGTCCCCATTCAGGATTTTGCTCAACAAAAGCTCGAGCCGTATAGGCATTAAAACTGGTTGTTATCATTTTTTTCTTGGCAGATGGATTTACCACTTCATATCCATAGATACCCTCTTTTTCAAAGAAATTCTGAAGTTTTTTCGCTCGTTTTTCCGTCATTTTTACTTTCATTTCCATCTCTTCAGTTGTTGCACCATATTCATCATGCTCATAACTTGTTGCTATAAAGTCTCCATTTATAGTACCAACACGAACATATGGAGAAATCCCATCATCCGTGAGCTCATATCGCTTATAATCAGCACTTGGCGTTTCAAGAAGTTTTCCACGCTCAACAGGAGCAGGTTTTAATGCTCCGATTGAAACCTTTCCTTCTGAAAATTGTTTATCCGTAAGAAGAATAACAGTTGTTTGATATTTTTGAGCAATGTTGAGTGATTGCCCCCCCATATAATATCATTCTTCCATAGAAGATGGAATCATAACAACATTATCAGTATCACCAAATGTTGGACGAACTGCATAAAGCATATCACCCTGTTCATGATAGGTCGGAGTTCCAGTGCTTGGGCCTGCTCGTTGAGAAAGCACTGCTACAATAGGAAACTCAGCCTGAGCTGCAAAAGAAAGA
>ERZ1034365.139-NODE-139-length-39672-cov-5.738957_pt1 | contig 39672 bp, 16 predicted proteins | sample MGYA00520615_ERZ1034365 | MGnify/ENA primary metagenome ERZ1034365 (study PRJEB33736, sample SAMEA104284505) | Azolla filiculoides | biome: Urban; feature: Water surface; material: Ditch water | place: Netherlands | collected 2015-10-28 | depth 0-0.1 m ...
AATTTGACTTAGCACCAATGTGTAAGTCTGTGAATACTGCTACTTTCTTAAAAAGATTATCTGTCATAGTTTTCTTCAGGTTAGTTAGGATTGGTTAATTATATCTTGTATGTATTTGATTGTCAAGTGGCTATTCAGTCCATCGCATAATGAACAGCAGCCTATCTGATTCTTTTAAAAAATAGAAGTTCGAAAGCGATGGTTTGTATGTTCGCACACTAAAGGTAGCACTGCACCACTCCCGCATTTCTTTGAGTTGGGCGTTGTAATTTGCATTACAATCGTATACAGATACTCCGTATTTTTCTCTTATTAGTGCATCGAATAGATGTAATTTCATACTATTGTCCTAATTGGGTTAAGTTTCTGGTATTGTACCTAAAAGATAATGGAAGTCAACTGATTAAACTAAAAAAGCCCAGAATTAACTGGGCTTTCTGATGTTGGATAGTGGACGATTATCTTTTAGTCAACATCAACCCAGGTATAACCATCATTTGCCCGTTCTCCATAGGTATCCGAGTTCATTCTGGTATGGCTTGGATTCAAACCAGCACTTTCTAAGATATCATCACGAATTTCTCGATTTCTTTTCTCTATGTTTATCACACGTAAGAAGGCGTTTGTGCAACATTGCGTGTAAAAACTGAATGGATTAGACGATTTTGATTCGTCGAATTGAAGAGCAACCTGAGATAATTGTAAGATTGCTTGGCCACGCATTTCGTCTATATAGGTGTATCCTCTAACATTACTGCGAGATGAATACCGATCAGCCAATTTCATTAACATCTTACCTAAAAGATTAGACATTTTACCTTTGGTGATACTGAAATGACCAGTGTCTACATCGCCATCCCAGTGACTTTTACCAACACAAACTAATTCTTTATTTTCGTTGAATTTCCAGTGTTGGAATGGTGGAAAGTTTACTTTGGCACGCGCATCAGCAACAGTTTTAACCGTTTTCTTACGGTCTGGTTGTAGGGGAATGTGGTCAAACGTCATGATTCTGAATACCAATTCATTTTCGGAAATAGAATGATAATCTACTTCGAATTCGATTGCTGGTATTTTCTTACCAGCTTCTAGTTGGGCTTTTTCGTGTGCGGCTCTTGATAGGCGAGTAGCACGGCTTTGTTTAGCATCATTGATAGTATCTTCGTTTATTTCACCGATATCAGTAACGATGCAGTCATAGAACCCATATTCAGGTTTGGTATAAGAGCAGAAAGTGTTTTTACTTGCGTGGATTGCTTTCAACAACTCTTTGTTTGTCAAATACTTTGCTTTTGGTACGACGTGATCAGCCATTTAAATCTCCAATTGAATATATAAGACCTATTATACCATACATTTTGTAGAATAAATAGGGTATAGGAGATATTTATTATGCCATTAGATTCGACATCCTTTGCGGGATTATCACCAAAATCAGCAACCGCTGCAAGTAATGCAATTACACCGGTGTTTTCATCAACCTCGAGTGGGATTAGTAATGTTCAAGCAAAACAGAATTTGGATAATACCATATCCGCGTTAAGTGGAGAAGTACCATCGACTGGGATTGTGTCAGGGGTTGGAAATATGTTGTCAGAAACGGTCGGTGGTGTAGGTGGTATGATATCTGGTGCAATGGGTGCGATCGGTGGTGGGGTTACCGACGTGATTTCCGCTGCTGGGTCATTGGCGCAGGGGGATTTCTCTGCGTTTTCTGGAAAAATATCATCCGCTGCTGGTAATTTGAACGATATATTGAGTATGAAGCGTGCATCAAATTTACCATCTGGTGCTGAATTATTTGCACAAGTTGGAACCCCGATACTGATGTCACCAGGGAGTAGAAATGATTGGCGAGTGAGAATCAATGCACCGTGGGAATTGTTTAATTCTCCGCTATTTGAACGATTGGAGGATACGGGTGGGGTGGTATGGCCATATTTACCAAATATAACTCTTGCGACAAAAGCCACGTACACCAATCCAGACGTAGTGCATACTAATTATGCGTTTCAGGCATATAAAAACAGTCAGATTGAAGAAATAACAATTGCAGGTGAATTTACCTGCGAAACAGAGACGGATGCTGCGTACTGGATAGCTGCAACTACATTTTTCAAAACAGCAACTAAGATGTTTTTTGGAACGGGAGATCATGCTGGTAATCCACCTATTATATGTAACTTGAACGGTTACGGTAGAAGTGTGTTTAATTCAATTCCGGTTGTTATTAAATCATTCAGCGTTGATTTGAAAGATAATGTTAATTATATTAGATGCGACGCATTTAAAACATCCACCTGGGTTCCTATTATTAGCACAATTACCGTGGTGGTTAGCCCAGTTTACAACAGAACAACTATTAGGCAATTTAGCATGCATGATTACGCTGCTGGTAGAACATTAACAGAAAAAGGAATTGGGTATTTATAATGACTGAATATTCTAAATTATCACCATGGAGTAAAACACCACAAAACTCATTGTATCTTGAGTTAATGGAAATGATTCCGGTACCAGCGGAATCAGACGATCATTTGTATGTATTAGAAGCGCAATATAAAAACCGACCAGATTTGTTGTCATATGATTTGTATGGAACTCCTAAATTGTGGTGGGTTTTTGTCCAACGAAATATGGATGTGATAAAAGACCCTATCTATGATTTTGTTCCTGGGGTTTCAATTTACCTTCCAAAGAAAAGCAATTTAAACTATTACTTGGGAATCTAACAATGACAGTAACAATTGGGTTAGGTGAGCCAGGCTCGGTGACTATTACACCAATGCCGTTGAGTTTACCACCAAAGCAAGCGGCTGCTAATGTGCCAGTGCCATCAAATATCGCACAAGGTATCGCAAACAGAATAACACCTACATTCGAATCTCAATCAACCGAAACTCCAAAGGCGACAAAAACGCCACCACCTGGTCAAACGGTGAATCAAGAAGCAGTTTTCCCTGGGAAAGTAACGAATGTTCTCGAGAATTTTGCAACGTGTAGTGCGTTGTGGACACTTGCGTGCGTATCACCATCTCAATTCAATGACCCGTTATCATATAGAAATAGTCCAGCAGATTTTCAGAAATTTGTAGTATTTTCATCAGCTGGGAGATTTGATTCACAGCGTGTTAATACTTACAACGGAACACCAGAATACTATGTTGATAATTTTGTGATGTCTTCATCAATAGCGCCTGATCAACAAGTTGGTAATTCCAATTTGTTGAATATTTCATTTGACGTATACGAACCATATTCGATGGGGATTCTTCTTGAAAGTTTGCAAAATGCTGCGATTAAAGCTGGGTATGAAAACTACATTGGATGCCCGTTTGTTTTAAGACTGGATTTTCAAGGATTTGATGAAGATGGTACGTCATTATCGATTATAAAACCAAAATTCTTTACACTTCATCTGAAAACCGTTAAGTTCAAAGTAACAGAAGCTGGTAGTCAGTATAAAGTAACTGCAATCCCATATAATGACATTGGGTATAGTAGTGTGTACAATACAACATTCCGAGATTTACAGTTACATGCTGGTCCAGAGGGAACTGTTGCGGAGATATTAAAATCTGGAAAAGATAGTCTAGTTGCGGCATTGAATAACCTAGAACAATCGATGTTAAAAGAAAAGCGTATCGGGGTTGTTGATGTCTATGATATACAATTCCCGCCTGATGCAGCTTCATTCACGTCATTAGCTCGTGGTACGGGTGATACTAGAAACAGCTCAGGTGGATCAGCAACATCAAATCCGAAGGCGTCGTTACAGTCAGTCACCATCGATAAGAAATCAAAAGAATTCAATGATCCATTGATGAACGAGATTGGGAAATCGAAATTTAACTTCACGCAAAGCAGTGGTGGTACAGTTCCAATGACACCTACTGGTGAAGGGTATGATGCAAAATCTGGGGTTGTTGATATGGCAAAAATGCAAATAGACGCATCGACCAGATCATTTCAATTCCCATCAGAACAACGATTAACTGACATTATATCTCAGATTATTTTAAGTTCTGATTATACGAAGAATAGTTTAGACCCGAAGAACAAAACAAATGGGATGATAAAACATTTCATGATAGATATTCAGGTTGAATTGCTAGATTTGGATCCATTGATTGGTGATTACGCGAAGAAGTTCACGTTTAGAATAAGACCGTATCAGGTACATTCATTGATAAATTCTAATCCAAAATCTGAACCAGAAGGGTACGACGCAATTCGTAAACAGGTATCCAAAGTGTACAACTATATATACACTGGGAAAAATACAGATGTTATCAAGTTTGATATTGATATCAATAATCTATTCTTTATTGGTATAAATCCATCACCAGAAAAAGATACTGCAAAGGGCGGTGCGAATCCAGATCAATCCGGGGTTGCAGAGGAATTGTACAAAAAATCTAATTTGCAACTTGGGTCATCACAAGGAGCCTCGACATCATTGAGACCAAGGGTAAAACGCGATGTTTCTTTGATGAATGAAGCATCTGGTGGGCCTGGTATCGCTACCACGGAATATCAAATAGCCAAGGCATTTCAACAATCGTTTTTGTCTGGTAGTAGCGGTGATATAATCAAGGCTAATATTGAGATTTTGGGAGATCCATTTTGGTTGATTGATAATGGATATGCAAATTACTTCTCACCGTCGGAAGAAGCGAATAAACAACGAACTAAAGATAATACCATGAATTATCAGGATGGTGAAATATACATGTATCTTAGTTTTAGATCACCGATAGATTTGCGTGAAGATTTGGGAATATATCAATTTTCTACGGATCCAATGGGTAAAGAACATCCATATAGTGGGATATATAGGGTTACCAAGTGCGAGAGTATATTCAAAGGTGGGACTTTTATACAAAAGTTGTCAGGCGTTAGGATGTTATTTCCTGATCAGAATAATCCTAGTAAATTGCAAACTCCAGAGGATACGTCATCGATTATGCAAATATCTGGTGATGAAAAACCAAGTTCGACGATGAACCAAGGATTATGGCATAATCCAACACCGCCTGCATCAACTCCGGTTAGCGAAGAACAACTTAGCCGGTATAAAGAAGGTGCAGATAGAGAGCGTGCTAAAAAGATGCTAGAGACAAACTATGAGGTAAAAGCAGATCCAAATAGACACAAACAAGTGATTTCAGAATATGTTGTTACTGGAACCGCACCACGATAATTAATTAGAAGATATCTATGGCAGAACACACAAGACCATCGGCGAGTGCCGTTAAAAATTCGAAACTTGGGACCGGTATATACGCGGCAAGAATAATAAACCATCTCGATCCAACACTGATGGGTTGTTTGGAGGTTACCTTACTGAAAACCCAGGCAAACCAGGTGGGTAATAAATCACAATCGTATGTTGTCAAATACGCACCGCCGTTTTTTGGATATACAAATTTCGAACAAATGGGGCAAAACACCGCTGATAAAAGTACGACGTTGGATGCGTATAATGACACGCAAAAGAGTTACGGTATGTGGTTTGTACCTCCCGATGTGGGCGTTACTGTATTGGTTGTATTCGTTGATGGTGATGCTTCGCAAGGATATTGGTTTGCTGCCGTACCATCCAGATTTGCTAATAATATGGTACCAGCTATTGCAGGTTCATCATCGGTTGATATGGATAAAAATGACAGCGGTACATACGATACAAAAAAACCATTACCCGTTGGTGAAGTTAATCGACGTAATAATTCCAAAGATCAACAGATGGATGTTGAAAAAATAAAGAAACCACTTCATCCAATGGCAGCTTGTTACCTAGAACAAGGTCTTTTAGAAGATGATATTCGAGGAGTTACCGATAGTTCAAGTCGTCGAGAAGCACCTAGTATGGTATTTGGTATATCAACGCCAGGACCATTCGACCGGCGAAAAGGAGCGAAGAAATCACCAATTGGGACAAATCAAAGTCAAACCACTGCTGCGATTCCAGTGAGCAGACTTGGAGGAACCCAATTTGTAATGGATGACGGGCATGACAGACTTGTTCGAGAAACACCGGCTTCTACCGGACCAATGAAATACGTTGACGTTATTAAAGGGGAGAAAGGCGACTCGACTATACCATATAATGAATATTTTAGAGTAAGAACCCGAACAGGACATCAGATATTGATGCACAATTCCGAAGACTTGATTTATATTGGGAATGCTCGTGGGACTGCTTGGGTTGAATTAACGAGTAATGGAAAAATTGACATTTATTCACATGATTCTATTTCAATCCACACTGAGAATGATTTGAATATTAGAGCAGACCGTGACATCAATATGGAAGCTGGTAGAAATTTCAATTTAAGTGCTGGTGCTGATTCTGGATTGGGTGGCATTCACCTAGAAAGTGCTGGTAACACTAGTATCGTCATTGGTGCGAATGGGCAAATAACAACTGCAACCAACTTGGATATTGCAACCGGCTCATCCAACAAGATAACAGCTGGTACAACCACACATATCAAAAGTGGTGGGAATCTGGTTGTAACCGCTGATCAAATTCACATGAATGGCATAGATGCCACGGCAGCGAACCCAGCGGTTCCATTGAAGATACATGATAATCCATTAACGAGTTCCGGTAATGCTTGGAAAGCTGATAGATATCAATCTAAGAAACCGTTTCAGAGTATTCTGAGAAGGATTCCGATGCATGAACCATGGTCGATGCATGAAAATTTAGATCCAACTAAAGTTGTACCAGATAAAACTGATATATCGAAAGAGGGTAAAAAACGTGGCGAGTAAATTATACAACCAAACTACGGTTGCAACGAATACAGCATCGATTGGTGATGCAAACAATGGGTCTTTTGTGTACAAAGGATTCACAACCTTAAATAATTCAAATAACACGCAGGTATACGATATTAACTTGGTTAAACAAGATTTAATCAACCACTTTTATATCCGCAAAGGCGAAAAATTAGAAAATCCAGCATTTGGTACTGTGATATGGGATATGTTATTTGAACCGATGACAGAACGAACGAAGAAAATCATATCTGATGATGTTCAAGCAATTGTAAATTATGATCCAAGAATGCAGGTTAATGGGGTATCAATAACATCAACCGACATGGGTATCCAAGTAGCAGTTGAGTTAACATACCTCCCATTTAATGTCAATGAGCAGATGACCTTGAATTTTGATAAAACCAATGCAATCATAGTCTAAAAACTGGGCAAAAAGTCGGCTAAATATAGTCATTCAAGGAGTACAGATGACTACGACCACACGCCAAAACGATCTAATACTAAACGAGGATTGGACTAGAATATACCAAACCTTTAAGAATGCTGATTTCAAATCATATGATTTTGAAAATTTACGCAGGGTAATGATTACCTATATTCGTGAAAACTACCCAGAAGATTTCAACGACTACATTGAATCGTCTGAGTATATGGCATTGATAGATGCAATTGCCTTTTTGGGCCAATCGTTATCTTTTAGAATCGATTTGGCAAGTCGTGAAAACTTCTTAGAACTGGCTGAACGAAAAGAAAGTGTGTTAAGAATCGCACGGATGCTGAGTTACCAGCCTAAGAGAAATATAGCAGCTAACGGCTTGTTGAAGTTTACTTCGGTGACCACCTCTGAGCAAATTTTAGACAGTAATGGAAAAAATTTAGCCCAGCAACATATTACCTGGAATGACCCAACTAATTCAAATTGGTATGAACAATTCATTCTAGTATTGAATGCAGCAATGTCACCAAATACTGAATTTGGTCGTAGCCAAGGAACCGCGACCATTGGTGGTGTAACGACTGACCAATATAAATTCAATACTGTAACCACTGATGTACCAATTTATTCGTACACTAAGTCAGTAGCAGGTCGTAATATGACATTCGAAATTGTTAGCACTGCATTCAAGAACAGTGAATCGATTTATGAAGAACCACCGGTTGCTGGTAATCAATTGGGTTTTGTTTACCGAAATGATGGTAGTGGCCCGAGTAGCACTGATTCTGGGTTCTTTATGATGTTCAAACAAGGTAGTTTAGAACTTGCTGATTTTTCAATTGACGTACCAACTACGAATGAAAAAGTTGCAGTTGATACTATTAATATTAACAACGATGACGTGTGGTTATTTGGATTGAGTTCAACGAACGTCCAGACAAATCAATGGGCAAAAGTTGATAATTTAGTCGGTAATAATATTGCGTATAATAGTATATCGAGAAACATACGAAACATATATGGTATTACCACAAAAACGAATGACGCGATTGATTTGGTATTTTCAGATGGCGTTTATGGCAACCTACCACAAGGTAAATTTAGATTATTCTACCGAGTAAGTAATGGTCTTACCTATTCAGTTTCACCAACCGAAATGACTGGTATAAACATTGCAGTTCCTTACATCAATTCGGCTGGTGCTGCACATACAGTGACTATCGGACTGGCATTGCAGTCAACGGTTTCAAATGCATCTGCAACCGAAAGTATTGATAGTATCAGAACCAATGCACCTGCTACTTATTATACACAAAATCGTATGATAACAGGTGAAGATTACAATTTAGCACCTCTTGCCAGTTCACAAGATATTTTAAAAATTAAAGCAGTCAATAGAACATCAAGTGGCATCTCCAGAAATTTTGAAATCATTGATGTCAGTGGAAAGTACAGTTCGGTAAATGTATTTGCTGATGATGGTTTTATCTATAAAGAAGCTACTGAGCGAGCGTTATCATTCAAGTACAACAATAAACTTGACATCATTAACTTTATTAGAAGTTCGGTAGAATCTGCATTAGCCGGTACTGACGTTTATAACTTCTATTTTACAAGGTATAACAAAAAGCTATTTGATACGGAATCGCCAACCAACTGGGTTTTAAACACCACTGACATCAATTTGTCAACTGGGTATTTGTATTTCCAATCAAATTCGGAAATTAAAAAGGTTGGCCAATCATACGGCACTGGTAATTTTTCCTATATTTCACATGGAGCGATGGTTAAATTCATACCACCCACTGGTAAGGCTTTTAAGAATGGGAAGTTGGAAGACCTTAATCTATCAGATGTTTCGCAGACCGATAGAATATGGGCGAAAGTTATCAGAATTGTAGGTGACGGTTCAAACGCTGGACTAGGTGTGCTTGCTAATGGAATGGGAGCGATATCATTCAACGATGTTATACCAAACGGCGCTATATTACACCAAGTTGTTCCAAAATTCGTAAATGATTTACCTATTTCTTTGGAAACTGAGATGGTCAATCAAGCATATCAAAACCTAAATTTTGGGTTGCGATATTCGATTGATGACTCAGCGTGGCATTTAATACTGGCATCTAATATTGATTTGACGAGCAATTTTAGTTTAGAAAATACAGGAAACACATCCAATACTAATGTAGATGCTTCGTGGATGATTGCATTTGTAAAGGAATCTGATAATTATTCGGTAAGAATAAGAGGATTGGACTATGTATTTGGTAGTGTTGCACAGAACCGATTCTATTTTGATTCGCACGAGAAGCGGTACAATGACCAACTTGGCAAGGTTGTTAAAGATACAATTAAAGTGCTAGGTATTAATACCGCTAGTGATTTAGCAACACAGTTAAAATCCGATGTTCCATTTGAAATTAGTGATGTAGTTCAATACGACGATGGATATGAAAGTAATGTTGAAGTTAAACTTGCATTTAGTGACAGTGATAGTGATGGTGTGATTGATAACCCAGACGCATTTGAAATGATTGTTGGGCAAGATATTACTCGTAATTATCTGTTCTTCAAAGAAGTACAAGATGGGGCTGGTAGTGTGGTGTTTGAATTGATTGACACCAAGGTAGAGCCAATTGTTGTAATGGATAGTGAACGTAATTTCAAATTCACTGAGACTATAGATGGTGAAGCTAAAAACTTGTATTTGGATGGTCAGCTTGTCTATTTCTATTCGGAAGCAGAAGATTATTTGAAACGCGTTGATAATGTTACTTCAACATTAACTATGGCAAGTACATACAAAGCTAATATTGGTCGTTCTGGATTGAAATTTCAATATTTGCACAACTCGAGTTCAAATAGAAGAATAGACCCAAGTGTTAGTAATATCATGGATATTTCCATCATGACACGAGCATACGACGATGCGTTTAGAACATTTCTGGCTGGCGGTTCATTGATAGAACCAACGCCACCAAGTAGCGATATGCTCAGAATCAATTTTGGATCTAAATTGAATGCGATAAAATCAATCAGTGATGAGATAATTTACCATCCGGTGAAATATAAAATCCTATTTGGTGCAATGGCAGACCCAAAACTACAGGGCCAATTCAAAGTAGTTAAAAATCCAAACAAAACAATCAATGACAATGACCTTAAAGTTCGTATTATCACTGCGATTAATACATTCTTTAATGTTGCGTATTGGGATTTCGGTGATCGATTCTTTTTAACCGAGCTAACTACTTATATATTGAATGCGGTGTCGCCGGATATCAGTAACATTGTCCTTGTACCACGACAAACCGATCAGGTATTCGGTAGTTTATTTGAGATTCAGAGTAAGCATGATGAAATATTAATTAGCGGGGCAACCGTTGATAATATAGATGTGGTATCAGCAATTTCAGCAACCGAAGTAAGAGCAGTTTCAACTGCAATCACAACAACGACCTATTAAGAACCATGACAGACCAATTATACCCAAAAAGCCAACTCCCAATTAGAAGAACTGAAGACTTATTACCTGGTATTTTTAAAACCGATGCTAATAAGAAATTCATGTCAGCCGTGGTTGACCCACTCGTACAGCCTGGTCTTTTAGAAAAGACTGTCGGATACGTAGGTCGTCGCTATGGTAAAACCTTCCGAGGTACTGACATCTATTTGGATTCAGACAACTCACTGCGTAGTCGATATCAGTTAGAGCCTGGTGTTGTATCCACCGACAATGGAAACATCCAAAACTTTTATGATTACATTGATTTTAAGAATCAACTCAAATTCTTTGGTAATAACATAGAGCGCGATGATTTGATTACATCGCAGGAGCATTATTCTTGGAATCCACCGATTGCATGGGATAAATTCATTAACTATCGCGAATACTACTGGGAACCAAACGGCCCATTGTCAGTTCCTGTTAATGGAAAAAATGCTAATATTGTAAGCGAATATGATGTCACAACGGATGAGCATGCGTTTGTATTCAACGCAGATTCACCAAATACACTTAACAACCCATCAATAAACTTATTCCGTGGACAGACATATAAATTCAATGTAAATGCACCTGGTGAGGGATTTGTCATTCGTAATACGTATGATACTGGTTCGTTACTATACAACCATTTATATTCTTACATTGATGGTCAATTAGCAGTGTACGATAATCAAATTATCAAAGCAAAACACACTATACCATCCAGTGCCAGTGATACATTACCAGATATATCACCCGAATCAGCCGATTGGGAAGTAGTGCAGTTCATTTATCAGGCTGAGATATTCTATTTTAATCCAGGGGTGGATTATAATATTGGTCAGTTTGCAGTTTATGATGGTTTTTTGTGGCAAGCGACCGAAAGCATCCAAGCCAATACCAGTATATCAATAACAACGGCTAAATGGCGTAGTATGGGGGTTGTAGTTAATTCACCGACTCTTGATTACTCTAAGGGTGTTACCAACAATGGCATCCCAATTGGGGTTATCACGTTTGTGGTACCATACGATTCACCTGATGAGTTATTCTACCAAAGTCCAATAGACCCAGACAAGTTTGGTAGATTTATAATTGATGATATTTCGGCTAATACTGCAATCGATGTTGAAAAAGAAGTCATCGGGATGAAAAACTACACAAGTAGTAACGGTGTTGTATTCACTAATGGAATGGTAGTTGAATTTCATGGTTCGGTAACTCCCCGTAAATATGCATCTGATACCTGGTTGGTTTGCGGGGTTGGTACTGCAATATCGTTGGTTAGATTTTCTGAATTAACAACAACGTCAATCTCAAAAAACGTTCCGTTGGTATTGTTTGATAACAGTGGATTTGATACCGAGCCTTTTGATAATGCTGCATTTTATCCAGGAGACCAAGATTACATAACTATTGCACAATCAAGTGTTGATTCCAACCCATGGAGTCGTTATAATCGTTGGTTCCATCGTTCGGTATTAGAATATTCATGCAAAATGCGTGGAGTTGAATACACCGCACCAGAAACAATGCGAGCAAAACGCCCAATTATTGAATTTAATGCAAATTTGCAATTATTCAATCACGGAACACACGCAAAAGCAGCAGTTGATATGGTTGATACTGTCACTGTTGATGTGTTATCAACAATTGAAGGATCCGCTGCATACAATATTGATGGTAAAGACCTATACACCGGTGCAAGAATCCTTGTAACCGCAGACCGAGATAGTTTAACCAACAATAAAATATATGAAGTATTGTTCGTCGCTGGTGAAACCGCCAACACACGAAAAATCCATTTAGTGGAAGCAATTGATACCATGCCATTGATCGGTGAATGCGTGCTAGTTAAGACCGGTGTGGTTGATGGCGGATCAATGTATCATTTTGATGGCAGTTCGTGGGTTAGAAGCCAAATCAAGACAAGTATCAATCAAGCACCGTTATTCGATGTGTTTGATGAAAACGAAGTTAGTTTTTCAAACGAAGAGTCATACCCTGCCAGTAATTTTACTGGTTCCAAAATATTAAGTTACAAGATAGGTAACGGTAGAACTGATTCGCATTTGGGGTTTAGCTTAAGCTATCTGAACATCGACAACATCGGTGATATTGAATTTTTGTGGGATTTCGGTACAGATACCTTCATTTTCACCGAAAATAACATCAAGATATCAACAAAACTATCAACTGGGTATTACCGAAACAACTTTATAGGTGTGGAATATGCAAATGGATGGATTAAAACAGACAATAAGTATATTCAGCCAGTCATTGACAGTTACGTTGTTACCGAAAGCACTAACGAAATTAACTTCACACCTATTAATTTCCAAGAATCAATCCAAGATTCGTGGATAGTTAAGTTTTATGTTAACGGTGAACCATTAACTACTCGTTACACCCGTGATCAAAATTTATTCACATTCGATACTACTTTTAGTATTGGAGATGTAGTGTCAGTTAAAGTCATTTCCGAAAACGACCCAGATACCGGATATTATGAAATGCCAGTGGGTTTGGAAAAGAATCCACTAAACTCGGAATTGGTCACCTTTACATTGGGTCAAGCTGATGACCATATACGGTCAGCCGTTGATTTTCATGAAAGATTTACTGGCACTATCCCAGGGATGTCCAATTTAAGAGATATTGACAATTATCAACAATACGCAACTAGATTCTTAAAACATTCTGGTATCGCACCGCTTGCGATGAGTGTATTATGTGATAAAGAGCAAAATATCATAAAATCCTTGCGATATGCGAAGAAAATGTACATCGAGTTTAAGAATAACTTCATAGACAAAGCTGCCTATATGCCAATAGAACCGGTAGCTGATGCAGTTGATAATATTATTGCGGAATTGACAAAAACAAAGACTGTTGCAAGTCCATTTGCTTATTCTGATATGATTGGTAGTGGTGCTTATACTAAATTGACGTATGTGGTGGATAATGTTGATACAGTAACCTATCCATTATCTAATAAGTTCAATTTAACTGATTTAAGTAACAACGCGGTTTATGTTTACATTAATCGATTAAATGCAAAAGGTACGTACACAAAAACGCACTTACTGAATACCAGTGATTACCAATTCAATGAGGTTTATGGTTATATTACTATTTCATATCCGCTACATGAAAACGATATAATTGAAATTAGAGAGTATGTGTCTACGGCAATTAACTATATTCCAGCCACACCATCATCTATTGGGTTGTACAAAGCATATACCCCTATGATTTTCATGGATGACACTTATACAACACCAAGAATGGTTATTCAGGGCCATGATGGTAGTATCACGGCTGCTTATAATGATTATCGTGATGATTTGTTATTAGAACTTGAAATGCGTATCTATAATAACATCAAACAGCATTACGATCCTACTATTTTTGATATCGATGCTATTCTGGGTGGCTATTATAACACTGGTATGTATAGCAAGCAACAGTTAGATAGCTTGGTGCAATCTGAATTCTACAAGTGGATTGCCTCTTCTAATATCGACCACGTGCATAATACCTGGTATGAGGAGTCGAATGCGTTCACTTATACCTATAGTCAATCAGTAGATCCAAAGTTAACGCAGCGGTTGCCTGGATATTGGCGTGGAATCTACAATTGGTTCTACGACACAGATCGTCCACATAGATGCCCATGGGAAATGCTTGGTTTTTCAGAAAAACCAAATTGGTGGGAATCGGAATATGGGGTAGCACCATATACAAGTGAAAACTTTATTTTATGGGATGATTTACGAGATGGTATTATTAGACACGGAGATCGCAAAGGAACACATGCGAGATATTCCCGACCAACCCTGATATCTCATATACCAGTAGATGCAAATGGTAAACTTATTGACCCAATTGCATCTGGGTTAGTTAACGATTTTAATTCATATACTGGAAAAGATAATTTTGCAGTTGGTGACCGTTCACCGGTTGAATATTCGTGGCGTTCAAGTTCAGATTGGCCTTTTGTTGTCAGTATCGCTCTTTGTTTGTTAAAGCCTTTCGAATATATCACTGATAGATTTGATATTTCGAGAACTAAACTTAACAAATTAGGACAAACGGTCCATAAAGATACGTCTTTATTCGTGACACTAGATGATATTGTTATACCATCTAATAACGAATTTTCAGTTGGGTTGGGAACTTATATCGTTGATAATATCAAAGCGAAAGGTATTGATACCGGTATTATCGAAAAGAAAATTAAAAACCTAGATGTTAGATTGGCAACTCGTTTATCTGGGTTTGTTGTAACAGACCAGCAACGTTATCTTTTAGATAGCAAACAACAGTCTACCGTTGGTAGTGTTTTTGTACCACCCGAAAATGTCGATATTATTTTCAATATCAGTTCACCTATAAAAACCATTAATTATAGTGGGGTGATAGTTGAAAAAACAAATGGTGGCTGGTATATATCAGGATATGACAACAACAATCAATACTTCAACTATTATGGTATTAATGCGGCAAATAGCGATCCACAAATTTCATTAACACCGGTTGATAATTCAATCATGATGTCTGTCGGTGGTGTAAGCCAACCATTCACCGTGTGGCAAACTAATGTTACCTATAAAAATGGTGAGATTGTTAAGTACCAAGATAACTTCTTTAAGGCGCTTCGGACAAATAAAAGTGTAACATTTGATAATACGTATCATGATTGGCAACTAATGAAAAACTTACCAACGACTGGTGAAGTTACTGCGGTGAAACGTTCGTCATTTAACAAGTTTAGTGTTAAAGTATTAAATTACGGTACGAAACTTGGTTCTATTCAAGAGGTTGTTGATTTTTTACTTGGGTATGAAGAATATTTGAAAAGTGTTGGTTTTGTGTTTGATGGATATGACAACACCACGCAAAGCCCAATCAATTGGACAACGAGTTGTAAAGAACTTATGTTCTGGACAAAGCACAACTGGGCGGAAGGTTCGTTAATTGCATTAAGCCCAATTGCAAATAAAATTGAAATCTCGATGGGTGGTGGGGTTGCTGAAAGCGTAGTTGATGGTTTTTATGATTATGAGATATTAAGAGCTAATGGACAAGCACTTAAGCTGAATGAACTCGATATTACACGTTCATTCCAAAAGATAACGGTTACACCGACATCGAGTGCTGATGGTATCTATTATTTGAATCTATATAGTGTCTTAAAAGAGCATGTGGCGGTATTTGACGATAGAACTGTGTTCAATGACGTTATTTACGATAAATCGACTGGATATAGACAGGGTAGAATTAAATCACAAGGGTATAGAACCGTTGATTGGGATGGTGATTACACTAGCCCAGGATTCTTATTCGATAATGTTTCTATTGCACCATGGGCTGCGTACACCGATTATAAAATGGGTGACATTGTGTCCTATCGTTCAAATAACTGGACCAGCGTATCCAATCAATTGGGTGTTGCAAACTTCGATGATGCAAAATGGACTAAACTCGATTCAACTCCAACAAAACAATTGATTGCGAATTATGATTATAAGGTAAATCAATTTGAAGATTATTACGACGTCACATCTGAAGGTATAGGTGATAACCAACGCATGCTAGCAAGGCATGCAATTGGGTATCAAACGAGAACTTACTTACAAGACTTAGCACCAGACCCAGTAACTCAATTCCAGTTATACCAAGGATTTATTAGAGAAAAAGGTACTGCAAATGCAATTAATAAAGTATTTGATAAACTAAGTCGGTCTGGCGATTCTAGTATTACAATGAATGAGGAATGGGCATTCCGAGTTGGCCGTTTTGGTGGATTAGATCAACTCTCTGAAGTTGAGATTCAGCTCGAAAAAAACAAATTTAAATTAAATCCTCAAGCAATAGAGGTGGCTAGTACTATTTCAAAACCTGAAATTGAACAAAAGTACCAAGTTACTAGAGATAGCTTTACGATTTCACCCACCAACTTTTCAACAAACATCCACCCGCTTTCTGCTAACGAGCCAGTTAGAACGGCAGGCTATGTAAAAACTGATCATGTTGATGTGACAGTGAAAACAAAAACAGATATTCTATCACTTGATATCACTCAGTTGGTTGAGAATGATCACATTTGGGTTACATTTGATGACTATTCATGGGACGTTGTTAGATTTAACCAAACCAATTTAAGAATCACTAACATTTCTGCAGATTTGACACTTACATTGTCTGATAGACACAATTTGAAAATTGATGACATTATCGGTGTTAAACCTATCAACGTAGTTACTAATTTAGTTGGATTCTTCAAAGTGGTTGCTGTTGAATGGAATTCAATTACTATCGATGGTAGTTTATTGCAAGCATTTCCAACATTACCAGCAACTGTACCGTTGCATATTAGTGTGTTAACGAGTGCTAGGTTTGACTCATATGATGTAATTAACGAAGAATCTGCTGCGACGTTAACCCGTGGTGCAAAATTGTGGATTGATAACGATTCGACTGGTAAATGGGAAGTTGTTGAAAAGCAAAATACCTACATCGACCACTATCTACAAGAAGAGAATTATGGATGGTCAAAACCAACGGAAAAAGCAGGGTCGTCTGTTTTATATGCTGAATCACGTGGGCAGACTATTTTTGGTGTTCCGGGTTCTGGGTATATTGCAGTGTATGCTAGCAATGCACTGGCAGATCATAAACAGATAATAAGATCGCCTGCAAGTTTTGGAACTACACTGAATTCATCATTTGGTATGAAACTAGCATTATCACCCGATGAAAAGTTCCTAATTGTTAGCGCACCATTGGCAAGTTATGTTCGTAGTAATTACGCTGGTCCCTATGTTAGTAGCAACTCTTATCATTACGGGGATATCGTACTCAGTAGCGACGGATTGCTATGGAAAGCAAACAAAATCGCACCCGGTGCATTGGGAACCGCTGATTGGAGTCCAGCTACACTAGTATCAACCAATTTAGCTGGTATATATGATGACTATATCAAGCAAGGTGCAGTTGCAGTGTACGAATACATCAATGATGCTTGGCAATTAGTAAGATCGTTTGTAAGCCCACAACCAAGGAATTATGAACTGTTTGGTACCGATATTTCGATTTCGGCAGCATCAAACGGGGTATACACCCTAGCTATTTCTACTGGTGATGGTACTGGTAGAGTGTATCTATATGAATACGATGGTTCTTATTGGACACACTACAAACACGCCACGATTCCAGGTCAGTATAACCCAATACTAAATTTTGGTAATTTAAGCACGATACCGTTTGAAACTTCGGTTGCAGTTAGTGCCGATTCTTCCGTTATTTTGGTTGGAGTTCCAAATGATGGTCAATCTGGTAAGGTTATTGCGTATGCGTTGGATTCGAACAACCAATATAGTCCAATAATTGATGAAATTTCCGAGTTAAGTGGTAATCGTGTCAGTGATCTTTTAGGATATCGCGTAGCATTGAACCACGATGGAACAGTAGCTATTGTCACAAGTCCAAATTCAGATATTGCGGTTTCTGATCAAGGGTCGGTTTATGTATTGATTAGAGATGGTAATACATTCAAAGAAGTGCAACAATTGCAAAGTTTTGATAATATATCTAATGAGCAATTTGGCACATCGGTATCAATGAGTTTATCTGGCAATACCTTGGTGATTGGTGCGAAAAACACACCATATACACAGTATAAAAGTTTTGATTATGGAACAACTACGTTTGATGATGATAGAACTAAAATTGTAACGTCGATTGGTAGTTCAGGTGGTATTTACGTATACGAAAAGAAAGGATCTAATTATTTCTTAACCGCTAAACCAGTACCAAGCAATTCTGCTATGGTTCCCTACGAATCATATGGTTTTGCAGTGTCATGTACTGATGATGTGATTGTGGTTGGTTCGCCATCGTATTCAGTTGAAACTAACAGCCAACATATTGGTATGGTACGTTTATTTGAACAAAAACGAGAAGTTAATTCTTGGAATACAATCGCGCAGCAAAAAGACGTGGTTGATTTGACTAAAATCAAAAGTGTCGAGTTGTATGATAATGTCAATAACAAAAAGATCCAAGATTTGGATTATGTAGATCATGCAAAACTTAAAGTGTTGAATTATGTCGATCAAGCGATAACATTTAAAACTTTATACGACCCAGCAGTTTATACCGATGGTGTTGATGATTCTATTCAAATTATCGAACCAAGTCAGTCGTGGTCTGATGCATATGTTGGTAAATTATGGTGGGATGTTTCAACCGTAAAATGGGTGTATGCAGAACAAGGAGATTTTGCATATAGAACAGGTCATTGGAATCAATTGGCTGTTGGTTCAAGCGTTGATGTATACGAATGGGTTAAAACAAAGTTACTACCATCTGAATGGGCTTCCTTGGCTGATACAAACGAAGGTATTGCTGAAGGTATTTCAGGTTCTCCGTTGTATCCAGATGATACTGTCCTCACGGTAAAACCACTGTACAATACAGTAACCGGCGTAACAACAGAAACTTACTATTATTACTGGGTTAAAAACAAAGTAATAATCCCAAGTGGTTCAACTAGAACAGTGTCCGCAGCAGACATCGCCGCCGCTATTGCAAACCCAATTGGTACGGGTGTTTCATTTGTTGCATTCACTGGTGCAAATGAAATATTAACCTATAACGTTGGTTCTAATTTGTCATCGGATACTGCATTACTTAATATTGTTTACTATATCGACGATAAACCAATAATACCAGTGCATAATGAATATCAACTATTAACAGAAGGGGTTGAGTCTAGTATGCCAACACCTCAACTAGAACTTAAATGGTTGGATAGTTTGATTGGTGCTGATATGGCTGGTAAACGAGTACCAGATGATACATTGCCAGTAAAACAACGTTATGGATTATCTTTTAGACCTAGACAAAGTATGTTCATTGACAGAGTAACTGTATTGAAATCTGCAATCGAACACATTAACGGCGTACTAATGAAAGATCCATTTGCAGATACCATCGATTTTACTATTCTTAATTCGATAGATGAAACTCCAACTAGCGCGAGTAATCGGTATGATACCGTAGTTGATAATTTTATAGATTTACAATACGTTAATACTGGTAGAGCAAAACAGGCTGAATTATCTTTAGTTGTAACCAATGGTAAAGTCACCTTTGTGTCAATAACCAATCAAGGTTATGGATATAAACCGACAATACCGGTATATCATGACTTAGAAATACAGCAGTACAATTTCAAAGGGACTGGTTATAAAGGACCATTAGTAACTATCGGTGGCGATGGAACTGGTGCAGTGATTGAACTTATTATTGATAATTATGGTCGTGTTATCATGGCTGAAATTAAGCAACGTGGTAAAAAATACAGCACCGCAATTGCCACTGTTCGTCCATTATCGGTATTGGTTAGAATGGATGAAACTGTTGATAATTTCTGGAGTATATATGCCTGGAATTCCGGCAATAATGATTTTGATAGAACTTCTACTCAACAATACGACACTACTCGATATTGGTCATATACCGATTGGTGGAAATATGGGTATGGATTGTCATCACGAATAATCAAAGAAATTTCAACAATAGCATCTATTCCTGAAATAGAAACTACCGTTGGTGATTTGATTAGAATAAAAGAGTACGAGAATGGTGGTTGGGCAGTATTCGAAAGAATAACAGCCGACTCAGATATAACAGGTGTTGTTAATTACGACCTTGCTGTTTTTTCTGATTACTATTCGATGGTTGGCCGTGAAAATGGCACAATTCAACTGAGCGATATTTTGTATACTACAAAATTTGGATACGATGGCGTATCACCGTTTGATGGTATATCGTATGATAGAGATTTCACACGTGAATTACGCCATATTCTAACAGCAGTTAAAGACGATATATTCAAAGGTCAGTATATAGTGGAGTGGAATAACTTATTCTTCTCTAGCGTGAGAGCCGCGTTTGCTGAACAAATGTATATTGACTGGGCGTTTAAAACCAGTTTCATAACTGCAACTCATAATGTTGGTCCATTCAAGCAAACGTTAAACTACAATAATGATAATATTAGTAGTTTTGAAAGTTACATCAATGAAGTTAAACCATACAGAACAACAGTGCGTGAATATATCAGTCGATATGACTCAATAGACGTTGCTGCTACTGGTATGACAGACTTTGATTTACCGGCAGTTTACAACTACGAAGAAGGTAAAATAACACCAATTGATGGTAATTCGAATGAGTTGACTGCATACCCATGGAAGTGGTGGACCGATAATCATTCGTATTCGGTAACCGGTATTGCTATTAGTAACCCCGGTTCTGGTTATGATAGACCTCCGGCTGTTAAAATATCCGGTGATGGTGTTGGCGCAACCGCACGCGCATATATATCGAATGGTATTGTCACACGCATTGAGGTGTTGACTCCTGGGAGTGGCTATCTTACAGCACCGACTGTTGAAATTTCAGGAGGAAATCCAGCAGGTTCAATTACCGCAGCTGCAGTCGCTATTATTGGTGATAGCAAAGCGAGGTTATTTGACCTTACTATGAAATTTGATCGAATTTCAAAAACCGGATTAACTCAAGATTTTACCTACACCGATAACTATAACGATGTGAGCGGTGAGCAATCATCTTTTAGACTGACATACCCAGCAAGTGCAGATAAAGCTAAAATCACCATTATGAAAAATGGGCATATTGTTTTAGCTGATGCATACGACATCGAAACAACAGTGATTCGTAGTGGACATCATCTTTTAGTTAGTGATTTGGTATTTGCAAAATTACCAGCATTACATGATAATATCACAATTACCTACGAAAAACATGATTCAGTGTTAGATGCCGTTGATAGAATTGAAAAATACTACAATCCGACGTCTGGTATGCGTGGTAAATTCTTATCACAACTCGTAACCGGTATTGATTTCGGCGGTGTTCAAATTCAAGGTTCTACCTTTGACGTGACTGGTGGATGGGATGCAATGCCGTGGAGTACAGATACTTGGGATAGTATTACATCAGACAACACTCATTATCATTATTGCAAACCAAAAGATGCACTGCATCCAGAAATACCGGATACCACACTGACAATAACGTTACCGTACACACCGGCTATTGGACAACAAGTAAACGTCTATATCGAACCAGCCGATGCTGAAAGATTCAATAAATTGATGCCTTATGGCTTGAAGAGTTCACCGTATTCTAAACCACCAAAAGTGATTAGAATCGATGATGTTGCGTATACTCCCCAATGGGATTCGGCTAGTACTGTTAATCCATATGCTGTTATGCCAACATTCATCGGTGACGGTGTAACCAATACCATTGATATTGGTTCACACATCGAGACGTTTGTTGGTGATATTATTGTATTACGATTAGCTGACAGTGATGGTTCGATTTCGATAGATGACCCAAGTATTATTGATACCAATGTGCGTGGTGGTTCGCTGGCATTTGCAAATGGTGCTTATCAAACAGCCACTGGTTTATCGGTTGACGAAATAGCAGTCGATGGTGGGGTGTTTATTAGCAAAGCTCATGTACCAGCAACAGAAGAAAATGTGCCTGGTCAAGTCTTAGAAAGTTTAAGTATCAAAGTATTTGATGAATCATTTAACGATTCGGCACCATTACACAGTAAATATACTATGGGTGATGGTGTTACAAAAACGTTTTCAATTGGTCTTAATGTTATTGATGTAATCTCAGTGTTGGTGACGGTGGGCAATACCAAGAAAGTTTTAGGTACTGATTACACCGTTGATATCGCAGCTAATACTATTACGTTCGTGACTGCACCTGACGCAAACAAACAAATAGTTATATTATCGATTGGTGTTGGTGGTGTGAATATTCAATCATATAACCGGTTTGTTGCTGATGGGAAAACTTCAAAATATACCACGACCGCGTTGATTAAACAAACCGATTCGGTTTACGTGACGGTTGATGGTACACCAGTCGATTTTTCATTTAGTGGCACTGGCTCGAATAAATCAAGTGGAAAAACATTTGTTTTACTTACGAACAAACCAGCGAAAAATTCGATAGTTGATGTTGTGTGCTTTAATGGGACCAATAGTACGTTTAATTCGTCAATCCTGCACGTAAAAGAACAATCGGTAACATACACTGGTAACCAAACTATCACGGTTCCGATGTTTGATACGTTACCAACGGTTGATGCACCAATACCGGTGTTGATTAGAACTAATAACACGGTGTTGGTTGGTGTTGATACCTCGTATGGAATATACGATGGGTTTGTATCTGAATTTGTGATTGAAAGAAAACAAACACCGATAAGCAGTGATAACATTAAAGTTTATGTTAATGATATGCTGATTTCGTATGTTAATGATTATTCATTTAGTAACAATTTGGATTCGGTTATTATCAATAAACCACTAGTTGGTGGTGACAGAATTCGTATTACGAATGATATAAATGCACAATACATAGTTTCCGGTAATCAAATAACATTTGATGCTAGTAAAATAACACTGGTTAATGATGATGTACTCGATGTAACGTGGTTTACCAATTATGAGATTATGCAAATTGTAATCGATGAAACAGTTGGTGGTAAAGTTCGATTTAATATACCGTTCAAACCAATCTCAGCCAGTTATCTTTGGGTCTATAAAAATAACATCCAAATGGTGGCTGGTAAAGATTACACGACGGTTGATTCATACCTGACGTTTGCCACTGATACCGTCGATACCGATATTATCAAAATTATCGCATTTGGTGCAAATCTACGTCGCGAAGCAAGTGCATTCGAGTTAACCAAAGATATGTTCAACGTAAGTGGTTTTTCTCGATTCTCAATCGACGACGTTAAGTTGGCTCAGGATTTGAATTATTACGATAAAACAATCGTGTTAACGGATGCCAGAAAGTTACACAAACCGGTTAAACGTCACAATTCACCTGGGGTAGTTTATATCAATGGCGAGAGAATTCAATATTTTGAAATCAACGGAAATACATTGTCGCAGTTGAGACGCGGTGTATTAGGAACTTCCATTGCTGTTTTACATGAAATTGATAGCCGTGTTATTGATGTTAGTGTATCAGAGAAATTGCCATACATTGATACTGAACACCGATATAGCGTGGTGACTGATGGATTAACAAACGACATCGAAATTGATTTTGTTCCAGTGAAATCGACAAGAACTAACTGGGAACGAGGTGAAGAACCAACCATCCCATTGACACACGGTCCATGTGACCAAATTGAGGTATTCGTTGCTGGTCGTAGACTTCGTAAAAATCCAATCATGGCGTTCAACCCAGAGATTGGTTCTTATAGTCCACTTGGCGATGTTCTATTGGAAGCGGAGTTTTCAGTTGACGGAACTAGCAATTCAATTAGATTGACTGAGTTAGCACCAGCCGGAACTCGTATTACCGTATTCCGTAAAACTGGTAAGATTTGGTATGAACAAGGTGATAATACGGCGAGTAAAGGTATATCATTGCTAGAAAATGAAACTCCAGTCGCGCAGTTCATCTCACAAAAATCATCACTCATACCCGACTAAATATAGTATATAACTAATTTATGGGTATCTCATGTCAGAAACTGAACAACCTACCGGTGAATCACCGGTAGAAAAACAACCAGATGAAACAAGTGGCTTTCACTACGAAAGCCACATCAAAATCTTCGATCCAGAATCGGAAGAAGTATATGTTTCGACACGGGCCTAACACTAACAACTGGTATCATATCTAATGCAATTACAATACAAAATTACTGGGCATATCAAAATATATGACCCATTATCTCAGGAAGTCTTTGAAGACAAAGACAATGCCATTCATTACGAAAATATGAGTGTTGCGATGGCAAATAGCTTAACTAACACTGGACTTGGTATAAACACCATGGTATTCGGTACCGGTGGTACGTTAGTTGACCCAACCGGATTAATATCATACTTAACACCAAATACCGTTGGCGTTAATTGTAGTTTATACAATCAAACTTATGCAAAAAGCATCGACCCGAATAGCCATGATAACATTGATCCAGTTCGTAATAAAATGGAAGTTCGTCATATAAGCGGTGCGACGTATAGCGATATTCTAGTTACCTGCTTACTAGATTACGGCGAACCATCTGGACAAGAAGCATTTGATAACAGCGCAGACATGAATGGTAACTTTGTATTCGATGAATTGGGTTTGCAAACCGTCAATTCAGACGGTAGCGTAAAGTTATTAACACACGTGGTTTTTCACCCAGTGCAGAAATCGTTAAATCGATTGCTACAGATTGATTACACGATTCGGATTCAAAGTTTAACTGGGTTTAATGAGGTAGCAGCGTAATGACATATAATGTATATCACACCGATCCAACCATCCCAGCTTACACGGTATACGATCATACCACAAATACCGATACTAGTTTAGCGTTTCCAGGAAAATACTCGGCAGACTACGGTAAAACAGTAGCCGAAAACTTCTTACATTTACTTGAAAATTTCGCGAGCGACAGCGAGCCTAGTGGCGCAATCGTTGGTCAGCTTTGGTACGACACCGTCAGTGGATTTTTGAAGGTGCAAAATGAATCCCGTTCATGGAAAGCGGCAAGTGGTATTGAATACAGTGCAACTGACCCAGGTCCAGCAGATGCGCCGGGACAATTATGGGTAGACACTGCAAATAGGCAACTTAACATTTATACTGGTACCAGTTGGATGGTAGTTGGTCCTGCTGTTAGTTCGCGGGACGGACTTAGAAATGGTGTAATGGTTGAAGACATCATGGACCAGAGCGATGCACTTCGTTCTGTTGTTATTGTTTATATTTCGGATGTTCCGGTTGTTGTTATTAGTAAGTATACATTCAAACCAAAATCTCCTATTATTGGACGTGATACTATCAACGCAGGCGTGAACCTGAGTAATGATAAAATTGCGTTTTCTTCTGGATTACCTACATTTACCGGAACTGCAACTGCTGCTACTAAGTTGTATGTTGGCAGTGATGCAGTGGAATCGTCAAAATTCTTGCGAAGTGATACACTGAATAATACCGAATATGCATTAAACGTCAAACACAATGACGGTGTTGCGATTGGTACTGATAGAAATTTAATCATTTCATATAGTGAAAATTTGAATGTTGCTAGATTATACAATAGCAGTGCTGGTAGTATTGAACTGCAAACGCAAGTGAGTGGTTCACCAAAAACAATATTGAAAGTATCTGGTAGTAGAGTTGGTATTAATACATCGAAAGTACCAGAGGCTACCTTGGATGTCGCGGGTGACTCTATTATACAAGGGAAACTCAGACTGGATGGTGATAATCTTGGATTTGCACTTGAAGTAAATGGTGTCTCAGACATACGTGGGAAAATAACAAATGGTGCGATTTTAAACCATGATGAGGTATCCACGATTGACCCGGCCACCGATTTTGTTGCAGTGTACAGCGACAGTAGCAAAACCAGCACAAACAACCCAGATGACTATTTAAGAAAAACGAAAGTTTCTACCTTATTGGCTAGTATTCAAGCACTGGATATCTATACATTACCACCAGCAACAGTTACCAAATTAGGTGGTGTTAAAGTCGATGGCTCTACTATCACTATCAACAATAACGGAGTAATTAGTAGCAATAGTGGTTATCTATTACCAGCATCAACTCCAAATAAATTGGGTGGTGTGGTAATACCGGCAGTTGAAACAAGTGGAATAACTAATGATGCTGCTGGTACCATTGGATTAGCAACGGCAAGCAAAACACAGCTTGGTGGAGTTAAGGTCGATGGGTATACTATTGACATTACAAACGGAGTTATTCGCAGAACACCAACTGCGAGAATAGTGAAATCTGGAACGACATCGTCAATTGCAGCAAATGACTCCGCTCTGTTGAAAATATCCGGTTATCCAGGTTATGTACTGTACAAAGTCAAAACTACTTCAACCGCAGGCGGTGCACAAGTACGAATATACCCTGACGATGCATCTAGGACTTCGAATACAAATGTTATCGCGGATGTTACCACCACAACTAATGTACCGTTTATGATTACCCCTGGTATTATCGGATTTAATAATGACGAACCACCATCCACCGATATTTATGTATCAGTAACTAATACAAACGCAACGGCTGCTACGTTTACAGTGGAACTAACAATAGTTCCAATCGAGGGTTGATATGAAAGTTTTTAATCATAACACTGAATCCAACATAAGTATGTATATTCAACAGGAGGCATCACATGGCATATAAACTTAACGTAGACGGTAACACAGTCATGGTACAAGATGGCGCCATTGATACCTCAACCGATTTAACCTTGATTGGTAAAAACTATTCTGGTTTTGGTCAGTCACTAAATGAGAATTTCGTTAAGTTGTTGGGGAACTTCTCATCATCAATTTTGGCACCAACGAATCCAATCAAAGGCCAGCTTTGGTATGATACTACCATATCAAAATTGAAAGTATATAGTGGTTCTGCTTTTGTTCCAGTTAGTTCGACTTCGGTATCAACTAACCAACCAATGAACATGGGCGTTGGTGATATGTGGTATAATACCACGACCAAACAGCTTAGTTTCTGGGATGGTAGTTCTGTTATTTTGCTTGGCCCATCGTATACCGCAGCACAAGGAAAAAGTGGAATCCAAATATACACGGTAAAAGACAATCTTAATCGAGATCAAGTGATTACCTGTTTGTACAATGATGCGTCACTTATTGGTTTTTTTGCAAATGAAGCATTTACATTGGCACAGCCATTGGCTATTGCTGGATTCCCATTGGATGGTGTTGTTAGAATCGGTTTTAATCAAGGAACCTCAATTGCAGGTTTTAAATTTAATATAACTGCGTTGGATTCTGCAAAATTGGATGGGCATGCAGCAATTGATTACTTCCGAACTGGACGCGAGAATATAACAGATAGCAAAATAACAATAGATAGCAATGATGGGTTGTCTGTAAAAGTTGCCAATCTTAGAGTGGAATCCGATAACACTATTGTCTTAGAAAATTCAATGAATGAACAAGGATTGAGTCTCCGAGTGAAATATAATTACAATTCGGAAAATGCCATTTCAATAACTGGATCCAATAGAACGGTAGATATTGGAACTCCAGGTGCACCATACCAAATGAATCTTCACCAAACACCGACGGTTTCAACCAGTGTAACTAACAAAGCATATGTTGATAATAGAGTAAAAGCCAACACCGTAATGATTTGTATTGTTATTGATTCAAGTACATCTGATGCACAAATCATTAACATCGTAGAGAAAATGGCACCTGCGAGTGAATATCCACTCAATACAACAGCTAAGGTTTTGTGTTCGTTTCAGAACTTAGCCGCTCAAAAGCTAATAAAAGTTTATCGTGTTAGTAGTTCGCAAGTGTGGGAAGCGAAACCATTAGAAAATGTAACAGTGTAGGAGCTAATACTTAAATGTCTTATCCAATTAACAAATCAAACGGTGATCTTTTTGTCACGCTAGACGATGGTCAACTTAATTCAGATACTAGTGTCGGTTTAGTCGGACGAAATTATGTGGGTTATGGCGAAATTCAAAATGAGAATTTCTTACATTTACTCGAAAGTTTTGCAAGTAGCGGTCCACCAGCAAAGGCTATCACCGGCCAACTGTGGTTTAATACTACCAAAAAAACACTCAATGTTTACGATGGTGATGCAAAAACTTGGAATATTGTTGGCTGGTCAACTATCTCTCAAACAGCACCCATTCCAGCAATTGACGGTCAATTCTGGTTCGATTCGATTAATAATCAATTAAAAGTTTATGCGGGTTCTACCTGGGTTGTGGTTGGTTCAGAGTCAATAACTGGATTCGGTGCAACAAAAGCACAATCAACCACATTGATTGACGCCCAAGATAATAATAGACCAGTTATACTATTAACGGTTAATAACATCGTTGTCGCCATTGTTTCGGCAGATTCATTTAAAATCAAACCATCTAACCCAATTACCGGATTCGATAATATTGTAACTGGTATTACGATGTCAGCTGGGTTTGAATTAACTGGAGCATTGAATGGTACTGCCGATTATGCAACTCGGTTAGCACGGTCTGTTAAGATTAATGGAAATAATTTTGATGGTTCTGGTGATATAACAATAACTGCCAATACCACAAAATCATTAAAGGTAGGCAATTATCTTTTAGGAACGGATTTCAATGGTTCGACAGACGTTACATTAAACGTTAATGCAGTAGTCGAAAACACACCAAGTACGGTTGTTGCTAGAGATTCTTTTGGTAACTTTTCTGCTAATGAAATAACTGCAACGCTTAAAGGTCAAGTGAATGCACCCAATGGAGTTAGTAAGTTTGACACAATTGAAGTTAAAAACATAATCGGTAGTAGTGTTATCCAAGGCATTGCGGCGTCTGCTAGTAAGTTGAATCCTGGTGGAACTATAAATGGTGTTTCATTTACCGGTGAAGTAGGTACTGCGAGTGGTAATATAACAGTAGCGGCTGCTGCCAATACACTAACTGGAACTCAACTAGCAACCAATGTAGTAGATTCTAGTTTAAGAACAGTTGGTATATTACAAACTTTAAAGGTTGGTGTTGATGGAAATAACGTTTTAGTTGGACTGTCTGGACAAACACCAACACCAACAGTAACCGCATATGGCAACTTAAAAATAGCATCTGGTGGTACGGACGAATCGGCATTAACGTTTTTTAATAAAACCAATTCAACCGGTGCTACTACACAATCAATTATACCATCCGCAAATACCAATTTAGGTTCAGATGCTAATAAATTTAATGCAGTATATGCAACAACCTTTTACGGGGTTGCAACCTCAGCATATTACGCTGATTTGGCAGAAAACTATGTTGCAGATGGCGAATACGAAGCAGGTATGGTAGTTCAATTTGGTGGTGAGTATGAAGTAACCATCGCAGAAAACAAAACACCAAGAGTAGCCGGTGTAGTATCAACCCATCCAGCACATCTAATGAACTCATGTCAAGAAGGTGATTATGTGGTTGCAGTTGCACTACAGGGAAAAGTTCCGTGTAAAGTTGCTGGGTATGTTAAGAAAGGCGATATGATGGTAAGTGCCGGTCGTGGTTACGCAATGGCTTCAGATCATCCTAAAATTGGTACTGTTATCGGTAAAGCATTAGAGGATTTTCATGGTGAATATGGCGTGATTAATATCGTTGTTGGTCGAGTTTAGACCCTAAATACTAATAAATATATTCCCACGGAGTCCAAGTAATGGCATACATAGTAAACAAATACAATGGAGTTGCTCTAGCAACCGTACAAGACGGTACTACTGACAATTCAACTGATTTAACCTTTATCGGTAAAAACTACGCCGGTTATGGTGAAGTGCAAAATGAAAATTTCCTACACTTATTGGAAAATTTCGCAAATACAGAAGACAAACAACCAACCAGACCAGTCGAAGGCCAAATTTGGTATGATAAATCAAACCGAGTTTTAAAATTCTACGATGGTTATCGTTTCAAACCAGCTGCCGTTGAATTCGGTTCAGCAATGCCAACCAACCCTGCATTTGGTGATTTGTGGTGGGATTCTGTTTTTAAGAAATTATACACCTTTTCGGGGTCAGGTGCACGAAACGGGTTTGCGTTGATTGGTCCCGCAGACGATGCTGGTAATGTATTAATTAACACTATGACAGTTCTTGATACATCGGATGCAACACACGATGTGGTTGTGCTTATCGCAAACGATGTAGTTGTTGCGATATTCAACAGTGACGATGCGTTTGATCTTCAGGTAGATACCCATCCTATTGATTTCAACGACCCAGATGCATTCATTTCGATCAAAAGAGGTATTACTCTACGTCATACAGATATTCTTGGTGAAAGTTTCAAACAAAATACCGCTGAGTGGCAGTTGTGGGGTACTGCATCAGATTCTCGTATGCTAGGTGGTGCACTTGCTGGTGACTACGCACGATTAAGCGGTGCGGACTTCACTGGTCCAGTATCATTCGCAAATAATGTGACATTTGGCACATCGCCAAATCAGTTAACTATTCAAAATGATAGTGGTAATACCCTAATTGCTAAGACTGGTACAAATTCAATCAAATTTAAAGTCGATACGTTTACAAACTTGATAGTATCAACCACTGCAGTATCACCTGGGGTAACTGGGACCATTGACTTGGGTGCATCTGTTACCAAATGGAAAGACATTTATGCATCCGGTAATGTCACAGCTGACTCAGTCACTGGTGTGTTAACTGGTAATATCAAAGATTCAACTGGTTCTGTTATATTAGATAACACAGCGAAAACGTTTAAAGGTAATATCCATGATTCAACTGGTTCTGTTATATTAGATAACACAGCGAAAACGTTTAACGGTAATATCACGGCTAGTGATAATACCTCAGCGTACAACTATACAACGAAAACGTTTACCGGTTCATTAACAGGTGATGCGTCATCAGCTAGTAAATTGATTGGTCCGTTGCTCAATTCGGGTGCCGGTGATTCAACTAATTATCCACCAGCAACTGCCCCATTACCATACACCACTGTTGTCAGAGATTCCGATGGTAAAATAAATGCGGGTTCTATCACTGGTAACTCGGGTGGTGCGGATTCGTTGAAAATAACGACCACATACAATGCAGGTGATTGGTTGACAGCATATAAACCTGCCGTAGTTGCAACTAATGGCAATACTATCGTCGCAAGAAATCCTAACGGTGACATTTTCGCAACTATAGTTAACGGCGTTGCAACGTCTGCGTACTACGCAGATTTGGCAGAAAAATACGTAGCGGATGCTGATTATGAAACTGGTACTGTTGTAATGGTAGGCGGTTCAGATGAAGTTACCGCATGTTCAGTTGGTGGGTTTGCAATTGGTGTTGTTAGTGAAAATCCAGCATATATGATGAATAGCGGATTAAAAAATGGTACGTATATCGCACTGAAGGGCAGAGTACCAACTAAAGTAATCGGTGCTGTTAATAAAGGTGATAGATTAATTGCTTCCGCTGATGGTAATGCCGTGGCAAATAACAGCACTGCTAATCATTGTTTTGGTATTGCATTAGAAAGCAGTTCTGACATAACTGTTAAATTGATTGAAGTTTTGGTACTATAGGATACAGATAATGTCAACACAAGTTACAATCGATAGATATAACACAATGCAAGCGAGAATTGCAGCAATTCTCGGAACTGGTGATGCTGGATATGGGCAAATTGTTAAGAGTATTCCGTTAGTAAAACCAGGGAGCGGTCTACTAACAATCCGTGCAACCGAAATAAACGATTTACGCGCTGATTTATTAAAAGTACTCTACCACCAAGAAGGTTCTACTTATAATACATTACTTGTCCCAGCAGCAATTGTTTCCACACCTGGTACAACACCAAGCGAAGTTAATGTACCTAACAATGGATTGTTTACAAAATATGAATCGGCTCTTACCCAAATAGAAACAAATAAATGGAAATTGTCAAGTGATTCATCCCAATCAACAACATCGACTGGTGTAGTTTCAGTACGAAATACCGATTGGAATAGTGAAATATACCACGAAGCCCGTAGTGCATTTTCTTCAGAAACATCGGCTAAACACTTTTTTAATGCAGGTGGTGAATTAATCGTATCTATCGCAATGACCGGTGGAACTGGTACCAAGAGTACCACGTGGGCTACTTTGTTAAATTCGATTGGTACTATCACAATGAATCATGGTTTTACCACAGTAGGGTCTGGTGTTTCACCAACAATTTACAACGTTGGCTATTATAACTTAACCAGTGCATATACGCTGGTATTTACAAAACAGTGTGCAACGCCATACGAAAATAATACTTATTCGTTATACGCATACAAGCAAGGTCAACATGTATATCTAAAATTAGTTCTTACCGATGCTGCTGTTATTGCTGGATCTCCTGATTTGGTGGTTAATGGTACAATAACAAGTACAGTGAAAAGTAGAGGTGCCACTGGGACTAAAGTAAGTTTACCACAACCAACATTAACAACTACAACTGAACTTTCCGCGTCTACTGGATTAACTGCTGGCTATGCTGTTTTGTTAACACCAGCTACTCTCGCAGAAGGTTCGGATTTAACTATCAAAATAACCGCGTATCAAGGGTTGAGCACGGTTTGGTATAAAGTAGTAGGTGATGGTACTGGAATCCAGTCAGCTGATTTCAATGACGGAATTATAATCGAGAGCAAATCGATAAATCCAAGTGGCGATACTACATTTACGAAAACAGTTGCGCATGATTTGATATCGGATTCGTGTAATGTAACAGTTGAATTGTATAATTCTGACCCATCAATTCCAGGTGCCATTCTACTAACAACAAGTAATTCTATTATACTATCCGATAGTGCATTTAGTTTGTCACTTGTGTTGACAACCCCGGTATCACCTACACTAGACGAGTCATCGAATAAAACAGCATTATTTACCGTTACAGGTTCTTCGTTACCATTGTCGGCAGCTGCTACCTGGACTGCGACTGGTGCTGGTGCGTCCAATTTAACAAAAACTACTGATAACTTCACCATTGGTGGTTCTACTGCTACCTTTAGTGTTACCGTAGATCCAAATTACAAAACCACAGGTGATCAAACTGTTAATGTTAAAGTCACTGTTGGTGGCGTAGATTCAAATACAGTAAGTTTCACTATAACCGATACATCTAAACCAACTGTTGCTTATAGTTCACCAAAAGATTCGACTGGAGCCACTGCGTTTACTTACACAAATCCGACCTATACAATTACCGGTGGTAAGCCTGATGGTACATACACGTTTACCCGTGATAGCGTGGTTTCGGCTTCACTCCAATTGGATTCAAACGGCAGTACAGTGGCGATTCCGTTTGATGGTTTATCATCGCCCGGGGACTTGGTAACAAAGGTTACATTTAGTGATACGAATGAAGAGATTTCGCACACTACCACATTCAGCAATGATGTACAAGTGTTATCGGTGGCAAATCCGTTAGATATATTAGATATTACGTATGGAAAAACATTAAAAATTAATATTGAATTGACAAAATGTTATTCACCCACGACGATAGAGTGGGAATTGCTTTCATCTCCAACTGGTATCGGCGATTCTACCAATTCGACAGCACAAAGCGGTGAAATAGTAACATCTGGCAACGGCGGAATTGGCAATGGTACAATTACGTTAGCATCAGCACTTAATTCGACTAGAGGGTCAACGTTCAAGGTTAAGTTTTCTTTGAAATCAAACGCATTGTTAACGGTATCAACTGATGACATTAGAATCATCGATGCATTCCCATATTATACAACGAGTACAACACCAGTTCACGTTTATTTACCGACTGCGGCAACGCGAACCACGATTGAAGCCAGTGGCGGTGGTGGTGGCGGGGCTGGTGCTAATTCATTTACTAATGGCAGTAATTCTGGCACAGTAGCCAACGGTAAAGGTGGATCTGGTGGCTCGGCTGCAACTATAGTAAGTACTCACGATATATTAACACCCGAGTTGGTAGTGACACGTGGATTAGCTGGTAAAGGCGGAAAATCTCGTTTGTCAACTGCTGGTGCTGCTATCAGCGGTGATGGTGGTGCAGGTGGGTATTCGGGTGGTGCTGGTGGTGCTGGTGGCGGTGGTACTGCTGGAAGTGGTGCTGGTGGCGGTGGAGGCGGTGCTTCAACCGTGACGGTTTCAACTACCACGTTTTTGATTGCTGGTGGTGCTGGTGGAGGTGGAGGTGGTTCCAACCAGTCACCTGGTGGCGATGGTGCTTCAACCGCAGGATTAACAACTACAATGCCAAAAACTGCAGGCGGCGCAGGTGCTACTAATGCAGGCAGTGGTGTCTCCGGCGGTGGTGGTGGTGGCGGTAATGGAGGTTTAGGTGGTAATTACGGCCAGGATAGTGTTTATGGAAATACGGATGCAACCGGTGGTACTGCTGGTTCATTATCATACCATGATGGTACAAAAGTTGGTTTACCTGTACTATTATATAAGTATTCAGCCGGTGGTATTGGAGCCCTTAACCTTTCAAACCAAGATGGAACTACTGGTGTAGACGGAGAAGTGATTATATATGTCCAACCAATGGCACCACAATATCCAGTGGCCGCTCTACAGTCAGGTAGTTCCGACATATACTATGTTACCGCCGATGCACCAATAAAAGACGGTTCTGCTCAGGTCCTTGGTTATACAATAACCTCATCAAATACGCCTCTCAATGGCAGTAGTGAATTAACTAATACGCAATTACCGGTTGACGATGGTACATTCACATTTACTACCGGAACGCGTGTATCATTTGAAATTACTGCCGATAACCAATTTGGTCATGGATTGATAGCCAAGATTCCGGTACAAACTTCCAAGGTAACAGATGCAACGAAAACAGGATCTAAATTCGGAACCTCGGTTGCAATGTCCGGTGATGGCACTCGGATGGTAGTTGGTTCGCCAGATGCAGACGGTAAAGGTGCAGTGTATGTTTATCGGAAATTTAATAATAATTGGGACTTAGAAACCACTGCACCATTAGCCGATGCCAATGGTGTATCTGGTGATCGATTTGGATATTCGGTTGATATTACCGATGACGGTAGTCGAATAATAGTGGGCTCACCAAACAAAGCATTTACCGTAAATAATGTCGCATACCCAAAAACAGGGGCGGCGTTTATATTTAAAAGGGCTACTGGTACCAACAGTTGGACGCAGGAAGTCTTACTAGAAAGTGGGAATTCAGACAATGATCTATCACCAATCGATAAACCAAATGATTACTTCGGATCATCTGTTAAAATTAGTGGTGATGGAACCATGGTGTTTATCGGCGCGTATGGTGATGACACTGGTTCCACCTATAGCATTGGTTATATTTGGCATTATTATATTAATTCAACCACAAATTCATGGGCTGGTGTGTCAGGCACAACTGGTAGTAATTATTTACCAACCAGTGCTAAAGAAGCACAGGCATTGCACGGTTATTCGTTGGCACTATCTAATAATTCGTTAGCATGCGCAGAAGGAGCGCCCGGTGATAATAATAAAGGTTGGTTTACTACATCTGCAACTAATCTTGGTAATGCTGGTACTGTTTGTTTGTTCAAAAGAACCAGCACTTCGGCTAAGACATGGTCACCATTGAAAACATATATATATTCTCCAACCCCAATCGCCGATGGCCGATTTGGAGCTAGTGTTGCATTAAATGCGGATGGTACTATATTGGTCGTTGGCGCCCCAGGAGAATCTGCCTTTGGTTTAGTGAAAGCTGGCGTGGTACATATTTTCGCTGGTTCCGGTACAACTTGGAACATACAAGCGATGTTGGTTGCATCCGACACAAGCACAAACGCAAACTTTGGAACTTCGGTGTCTATTAATGACGCGGGTGATACAATACTTGTTGGTGCAATCAATGCTTCTGCCGGTAATAGGGCTGGTTCTGGTATAGTTTACCAATTTGTAAAAACTGGAACGACTTGGAACCAGACTCTAGTTATAACACCGTATGATAAAGCAGCCGGTGATTCATTTGGTACTTCAGTATCAATGAATACTGCTGGTGATTTAGCAGTTATTGGTGCACCAAATTCAACTGCATCCGGTGCAGCATACACCTTCCAAATTTAGGAATAACAATGAGTGGATTTTTATCAGTATTAGTTTCGTATGGTGCATCGGCAAAAGCTGCATATCAAAAAATAATTGCATCTGATACTTCAATACAGTCAGGTGCACTATTTGGTTCTACGGTCGCTATCAGTGGTGATAATAATTATATAGCAATTGGTTCATCGTTGGCTGGTTCAACCGACGATGGTGCTGTTTATGTGTATTATAATGACAAAGGGAAGTGGGTAGAACAAGCGAAATTAGTTGCATCAAATGCCGTTGCTGGTGATTGGTTTGGGTGTGCAGTTGATATAACCAAAACCGGTGATAGGATTGTTGTTGGTGCACAACACGCCAATGCATTACCGTTTAACAAAGATAATTCAGGTGCTGCTTATATATTCCAACGTACTGGGACAACATGGACTGAAGAATTATACTTATCCGGCGGCGACGGTGGTTCAAATGATTATTTTGGTAACTCCGTAGCAATAAACGACGACGGTACTGCAATCTTTATTAGTGCATACGGTGATGATGACAGTAACAGCTCAAGTGTTGGCTTTGTGCACACCTACGTTAGAAATGGTTCTTCTTGGTCTGGTTTAGATTGGAGTGTAGATGACGATGTATTGCCAACTACTGCGTCTGAAGGCAATGCATATCATGGCTGGTCAGTTGCATGCAATGCTGACGGGACTCGTAGTATTGAAGGTGCACCTGGAGATAATAATCAAGGAAAAACTAATTGCGGAGTAGTTACAATCCATCATAGAACTAGCCTATCATCGGCATGGGTTAAAGATATCTGGTTACAACCACCATATCCAAACACTGGCGGTCAGTTTGGATGGAGTGTTGCAATGGATGGTACTGGTGATAGAGTAGCAATCGGTGCAATGGGAGAAAGTCCGGCAGGTGTTGTTAATGCCGGTGCTGCGTATGTCTATAAAAGAACTGGTACCGTGTGGGCATTGGAACAACAGTTAGTCGCTGGTGATAAGGAAGCCGGTGATAATTTTGGTTGTAGTGTTACTATTAATGATACCGGAGATAGAATTGCGATTGGTTCATTGAATAGTAATTTACCAGGGAAAAATGATACAGGTGCTGTGTATATATTCGATAGAAGTGGAACCGTGTGGACCGAAACTATAAAATTGATTGCAGGTGATGCTGGTATTGGTGATAAATTTGGAACAGCGGTATCGTTGAATGCGATTGGTGACGGAGTTGTTGTTGGTTCCCCATACATCGATCCTTTTGTTTTAGGGACACCAGTATCGGATGCCGGTTCTGCGTATTACTATCCGTTAGTTACCACAACATCGGCATTGAATACAGTCAATGCACCGGTTGTAGCACCGAATAGCCCACCAACTGGTAGTGTTACTATCACTGGTACGGCCGAAGAAGGGCAATTATTAACTGCGACAAATACGTTAGCGGATGCAGACGGTATGGGAACCATTGCGTATCAATGGAAATCCGATGGTGTTGATATCGTTGGTGCAACAGGTAATACCTACACGTTAACTCCTACCGAAATTGGTTCTAAAATAACAGCAATTGCGAGTTATACGGATGTTGCTGGTAATAATGAATCAGTGACTTCAAGCGAAACCGCTATCGTTACGGCATTGGTTGTGACACCATCTACACCCGAAGCCGATGGATACTACGTTGGTGATTTTAATGGATTTAAAATTTACATTTCGCCGCAAAGCACAGTTTCTGTAAAATTGCTAAGTTCAGTGTCAACAACTAGTACCACTGATGGTCTAGCGAATACAATCAAACAGAAAGTTACTGCTGGTTCAGGTGCATTATATTGTTACAATTTAACACGTGGTGGGCATCAGTGGTATCTACCCGCAAAAGATGAACTTGATTTTGCATTTGAGAATAGAGGGGTTTTACCTACTGGTCAAGGGTTTACTAAACCGTATTACCAGACGTCTACCTATAATAGTGGTGATTATCCATGGCTAATGAGCCAATCAGGTGGGTTCTTTAACACCAGTTCATTGCGTGGGCTTGCTCAGGATCTACACTCGCGAGCTATAAGACGAGAGGCAATACCATTAACAGGTGATGTTCCAGGTGCGGCTATGGAAGGTGGATACTTTGCCGGATTCTGGAGTGAAACTAAAGATGGTGTTGCGACCCATAAAATTATCATAGCACCGAAGTCAACAGAAGGTACAATCCCAGGTATTGAAACTGGATACAGTGATTGGAAAATGCCAACATATTATCAGATGATGATAGTATATTATTTCTTAAAACCAACAAACACCGCTAATCGTCTAACTGGCGGTGTTCGCACACCATATAAAGCCAACGCTAATCCATATTCCGTTCTACCGTATGCACCAAATACTTTACTCACTGCGTCTGTTCCGGCACAAACAGCTGCACCTAATTTTAGAGCAGGTGGAAGTCAAGCATTAGATAAGAAACCTTCTGGTGGTAGCATACCATGGTACGATGTTGTATATGATCCCGGTATAATCGCGAATGGTTCATTGCAAATATGTTTTGATGACGGTGGGTACTATGGTGGCATCAGTGGCGTCACCAGGCGAGCTATTAGATTAGTTCCAGTGTAACTATCACGTAATGATGCGTAATTGATTTCAACACAGAAAGGCCTAGTGATAAAGCACTAGGCCTTTTTAATACAGTAAATGTATTGGAATTATACTACGGTTGATTTGGTAGTATTCTTGGCAGCTGGAGACTTTACAGTCTTTGTACCAGGTTTAGAAGGAGCCTTTGCCACTGGTTTCGCTTCTGCTTTCTTCGGTGGATCTAAATCATCAGCTTGTTTACGAAGTTCAGCAGCTTCTTTGAAGAGAGAAGCAGCTTGACTACGATAGCTTTTTGCAATATCAGAATCAGAAAGTACTTCATTCGGATTTGCTTGTAGCGGAGCAACTTGTGGTTGTGCTCTAACTGGTTCACCAACATCACGACCTAAATCTTGTACTGGATCAGAGTTTTCATTTGCAGCGGCATTTGCTTTTGCACCAGAAACAAACTGGCACAAGTCATCTACTGCACAATTGCGTTGTTCTGCAATTAAAACATTCAAATCCGACAACAAGATTTCATCATTCAACGTAGGCATCATGATAACAGAATCAGTTGGTACTTTGTGTAACAACCCATCAGCACGTAATGCACGTAGCATTGGACGACCATCTGGGAACATACGGGTGAATAGGATTTCACCAAACTCGAATGATTCTTGTGC
>ERZ1034365.140-NODE-140-length-39642-cov-6.134513_pt1 | contig 39642 bp, 28 predicted proteins | sample MGYA00520615_ERZ1034365 | MGnify/ENA primary metagenome ERZ1034365 (study PRJEB33736, sample SAMEA104284505) | Azolla filiculoides | biome: Urban; feature: Water surface; material: Ditch water | place: Netherlands | collected 2015-10-28 | depth 0-0.1 m ...
GGGCGTGATTTTTTTTGATATATCTTTTATTAAATCGTCATCGAGAATAATTTAGTATCAGGTGCTTTTCGTTTTAAACGCAAGTCAAAAGCCATACAAATGTTGCGAACAAAAGGTTTTCCAGCATTGGTAACTTTAATACCATTTTTTTCGATAAGGACTAATCCATCCTTTTCCATTTCTTTTAATTGAATTAGAATTTCAGGAACTTCATCAAAATATTGGGTTTTATCTTTCCAAGAAGTTTCAAAATGGCACATTAAATTTAAAATGTGTCTTCTGATGATTAAATCTTCTTGGGTTAATAAATGACCTCTAAAAATAGGCAATTTATCGGCTTTCAAAAGTTTATAATACTCTTCTAATTCTTTTACGTTTTGAGCAAAACTGTACCAACTATCGCTAATAGAAGAAACACCAAGTCCTATCATTAGTTGGGTTTTAGATGAACTATAGCCCATAAAATTACGGTGCAATTTTTTTTGTTCGAAAGATTCGTATAAAGTATCTGTTTTCAAAGCAAAATGATCCATCCCAATTTCGTAGTATTCATTTTCAAAAAGCAAATCTTTACCTACTTCGTAAAGCATTCGTTTCACTTCATCTTTTGGAATATCTTCGTCGTTAAAACCGCGTTGCCCGTTTCCTTTTATCCACGGTACGTGAGCATAACTATAAAACGCCAATCGATCGGGTTGCAAAGAATTGGTTTTTTCAATCGTATCTATTACATCGTCAATTTCCTGAAAAGGAAGTCCAAAAATAATATCGTGACCAATAGAAGTGTAACCTATTTCCTTTGCCCAAAAAGTTACTTTTGCCACATTATGAAAAGGTTGGTAGCGATTAATGGCTTTTTGAACTTTTTCGGAATAATCTTGAACTCCAAAACTGACTCTTCTGAAACCTAAATCATATAATTTTTGCAAATGGGCACGAGTCGTATTATTGGGATGTCCTTCAAAGCTGAATTCATGATCTTTGGCTTTTTCGGCATAGCAAAAAATACCATTTATTAAATCTTCTAAGTTTTTTGTAGAGAAAAAAGTTGGCGTTCCTCCACCTAAATGAATTTCTTTTATGATTGGTTTTTCTTCTAGAATGTTGCAATAAATAGCCCATTCCTTTAGAATGGCTTCAATGTATGGATGTTCGACATCGTGATTTTTTGTAATTCGTTTATTACAACCGCAAAAAGTACACATGCTTTCGCAGAAGGGTAAATGAATGTACAAACTAAGACCTTCTTCCGTATTACTTTCTGCAAACGACCTTTTTAAAGTGTCAATCCAATTTTGATAAGTGAAATCAGACTCATCCCAATATGGAACTGTTGGATAGCTTGTGTATCTTGGTCCAGGTACATTATATTTTTGAAGGATTGAGTTTTTCATAGAAAATAGTATTATTCAGTAATCAAAATTAATGTGAAATTGTTAAAATTAAAATGATAATTATCATATTTCATTTTGGGTACAAAAAAAACCTCATTCAGAAGATGAAGAATGAGGTTTTTCGGATGCTATTAATTTGTTTTAAGATTGATTTAAACTTCTAACTTGTCTCAGTTTATCCTTCAAAATCTCCATTTCTTCTTTGTGTTTTTCGATGTTTTTTCGAACTTCTAATACGATAGAATTTTCTTTTTTAGCATTTCGAGTATTGGTAAAAAACTGAATGTTATTCTCCAATTGAAAAATTTCATTCTTGATTTCATCAATTTTGCGCATTAAGAAAATTTTCTCTCCTTCGAGTTTTCGGGTGTCATTGTTTTCTGATAATTGATCCATTCTATTAGAGAAACGCATCATTTCAGAATCTTTTTTACTCAAGCTCAATTTTTCAAATAGTGCATCTAAAACTTTGTTAAACTTCCCTTCAATGTGTCTTCTTGTGAAAGGCACTTTTCCGAATCCTTTCCAGGTTTCGATATGTAATTTTATGGCATCTAAATCGGTTTTATGAACACCAGTCAATTGAAATTCTCTCAAGGTTTCTAGATAGGCTTTCTTCTTGTCAAAAGCTTCAATTTCCTCGCTGTTTTCCTCGTTTTTTTGCTCTTTTAGTTTGTCAAAATAATGATTGCAAGCGTCTTTAAACTCAATCCAAATTTTATCAGAGTATTTTCTAGGCACGTGACCTATTTGTTTCCACTCTTCTTGAATTTGTTTCATTATTGGCGTAGTTGCAGCAAAATCAGTACTTTCTTGAAGTTCTTTAGCTTTGGCAACAAGAGCTGTTTTTCGGCTCAAATTGTTATTTTGGTCTTTTTTGATGTCTTTGTAAAAAGAATTTTTGAAAGAATTAAAATTTCTTACAGCCGTTTTAAAAGTTGCCCAAGTTTCCTCATTCAATTCTGCAGGAACTTTTCCAGCCGAGAAAAAAGCAGTTCTCAAAGCTTCTACTTTTTCTATTTGCTGCAACCATTGCGAGTGAGCATTTACTTTTTCGGTAGCCAAAACTTCAATTTTAGCAATAATTTCTTTTTTCTTTTCTAAGTTTTCGAGTTCAGTTCCTCTCATTTTTTCAAACAAAACTTCACGTTTATCGTGCATTTGCTTGGTTAAGTCGCTAAATTTATTCCAAATTTCATCACGAAATTCTCTTGAAACGGGACCAATGTCTTCCTTCCAAATTTTGTGCAAATCCTGTAATTCTCTGAATGCTTTGTTAACGTCTGCTTCATTAACCAATTCTTCAACACGTGCTACAATTTTTTGTTTTTGCTCTAAATTGTGTTTAAAATCAAGGTCTCGCGCTTCTCTGTCTAAATGCAAATAGTCATAGAAATTTTCAACGTGAAAATGAAAATTGTTCCAAACGTGGTTGTATTTGTCTTTCGGGATTGGACCTGCATTTTTCCAACGATCTCTCAAATCATTAAAATGTTTCAAGGTATCTTTGATGTTTTCCTGCGGATTGATGAGTTCTTTCAATTCTTCGACAATGGCCAATCTGTTTTCTAAGTTGGTTTTCAAGTTAGTTTGCAAACTTTTGAAATGGGTATTTTTATTGTCTCTAAACAACGAATAATATTGGTCAAATTGAGATTTTAAAGGCGAATGATAGGCAAACTCCTCAGTAGTATCTGGGTTTTCAGCCAGAAATTCCTCTTTTTTCTCCTCTAAAAGATGGTTGTATTTGGCTAAGAATGATTTTTTTATTTCTTCGACATGATCCTTTACCGACATCACTTTTTCGTTGGTAACCAATTTTTTCAATTCGTCAACAAGTGATTCTATTGATAAAGCGTCATAATCCAGCATTGGAATATCGTGACGTTCTTTCAAGGTTTCGTCTTCGCTTTCTTCAGCATTATTTTCGGCAATAGCATCAATAATGGTTTCTGTTTCTGATGCTTTTGCGTCAGCAATTATTGTGCTTTCTGCTTCAGCTACTTCAGTCGATTCCTCTTCGATAGGTTTTGCCATTTCGATTGTATCTTCAACTGGAACTTCTGGTGTTAAAACAGTTTCTTTTTCCACTTCCGCAATAGTTTCAGAAACGATTTCCGCATTTTCTTCTACCAAAGGAGTTTCAATCGAATTGTTTTCTAAATTTCCATCTGCTTCAAGCAGGTTATCATTCTTTTCTTCTAACATTTTTTCAATGTGTAAGGGTTCATTATTTTTTCGAATGCGAAAGATAGTAAAGGTTGTTCAAAATTCAAAGGAATTCCTTTATTTATAGTGGTTTTATGTTTTAAAATTGGTTTTTAATGGTTCAATTCCGAAGTTAAAAAATAGAATTTTAAAGTATAATTAATACCAATTCATAGATTTTACTTCTTTTAATTGAACGAAAACTTCAGTTTGTTGGGAATTTTTTAATTAATTGGGAGTCAATGTTCTTTTTTAAAACTACTTTGTTTGGCTAGCAATCCTATCTATTTATTTTGTATTTTTATGCGACAAAATCGAATAAATGAAACCTATAATTCCTATTAATAAAACCGAAATTCTAAAAAGATACAAACCTATAAATCCTAATACTCACAAAGGAATTCAAGGTCACGCATTGCTAATTGGCGGAAGCTATGGAAAAATTGGAGCCATAAGTCTTGCTTCTAAAGCTTGTTTGAAAACAGGTTGTGGCTTGGTTTCGGTTTTTGTGCCTAGATGTGGTTACAAAATTATCCAAACTGCAGTTCCCGAAGTAATGGTTTTGAACGATGTCTCCGTAAAATATATTACTCGAATTGTTTTCGATTTTGTGCCCAATGCTATCGGAATTGGACCTGGAATGGGGCAAGATATCGAAACACATACCGCCTTGCATCGATTTGTGAAAACCAATAAAGTCCCTTTAGTTATTGATGCCGATGGCTTGAATATTTTGTCTCAAAACAAACAATGGCTTACTTTTTTGCCAGAGAAAACGATTTTTACTCCCCATCAAAAAGAACTTGAACGTCTCATTGGACAATGGGATTCTTTTGCTGATAAAATAGAGAAAACCATTGCATTTTCAAAACAGAATAACCTTATTATGGTGATGAAAGGTGCTCCAACTTTTATTATCGATGGAGATACCATTTACGAAAACACTACCGGAAACGCCGCATTGGCTACCGCAGGAACTGGCGATGTATTAACTGGAATGATTACGAGTTTGTTAGCACAATCCTATGAACCAATTGATGCCGCGATTCTAGGCGTTTATCTCCACGGGTTGACCGCTGATATTGCCTTGCCCGAAACGGGTTATCAGTCCTTTATCGCTTCCGATTGTATTGCAAATATTGGAAAAGCCTACTTGAGTTTGGAAAAATAGAGTAGTAAGTAGTGAAAAGAAAATAGATGAGAGATAAAAGACAAAAAAAAACAAAGATTTAATTCGATTAAATGTATCGTTGAATATTTATAAAACTTAATATCTTTTTTTTCTTACTTTGCTGAAAAAAATCACCTTATGAATTTTATCTCCAATCGAACTATAATTATAAAGTCGCTTATAGCAGCTTTTGCTATTTTGGGAATCAAAAATTTTATATTCAAAAACCTTTCTTTATACGGACAGGATTTTCACGATTTGATCGAACTGTCTGATATAACTATTATTTTCACCGGAGCTTTTTTTGTGTTTGGATTGCTTTTAGCGGCAACCATGACCGATTTTAAAGAGAGTGAAAAAATTCCAGGCGAAGTAGCGTCTAATCTAGAAGCTATCAAAGACTGGATTTATTTAGCTTTTAAGGCACCAAGAACAGGAACGACTGAATTGTGTAAGGAAGAATTGGATACCGCCTTTTTACGTCAAGAAATGGTTGATATTACAGAAGGAATCATTGCCTGGATTTATTCTAGTGATAAAGATTCGAATGTTATTTTTCCGTTAATTCGCAAATCCAACGAAATTGCCTATTATTTTGCTGAAAGAGGCGTTGACAAAGAAGCCATAAAAGGCATTCAAGAAAACACAAACGCCATGCGAAAACAGCTTACCAGAGCCTATTCTATTTCAAGAAACAACTTCATAAAACCAGCTTACACTTTGCTGCAAAGCATCTTGTTTATTGTAATGTCACTTTTGTTGATTACCAAATTCAAGTCGCCTTCAGCCGATTATTTGGTGACTTCGGCCATTACGTTTTTGTTTTGCTATTTGTATTTATTGATTAGCGGTCTGGATGATCCTTTTGATGTTTTTAATGGAGATACCAATGTCGATTTAAAACCCATTGACCGATTCAAACAACGATTGTTGTCTGATTTTTTGGTTTAGAATAAGGTTGTCAAATTTCCTAAACGGCTAAAAGGTAATAGAATCCTACCGTTTTTCCTCAACAAAATTCCTTAAATTTATAACCTAAAATTCAATGTCAAAAATGACAACTACCTATATCATTACTGGAATGTCCTGCAACGGCTGCCGCACCAAAGTTGAAAAAGCCTTGAACGGAATAGACGGACTGGAAGCTACAGTTACTTTAGATCCGCCAGTAGCAACGATTGTTTCGGAGAAACCCATATCTTTTTTCAAACTTCAAAAAGCGGTTTACGCAGCGGGAAATTATATCATTAGTGAAAGCAACGCTTCTCACGAAAGTTCGCTTTACAGCACGCCCATTCCAAGCGAAATGAAGCCTGTTGACTTGCCTCAAAGTGCTTCTGGAAAATATTATTGCCCCATGTTTTGCGAAGGTGACAAAGTCTATGACGAACAAATAGGTTGCCCCGTTTGCGGAATGGATTTGGTCAAAGCTCCCGAATTAATGGCTGCCAAAACACAATATACTTGCCCAATGCATCCCGAAATGGTTCAAGATCAACCCGGAAATTGTTCTATTTGCGGAATGGATTTGGTCGCTATACAAGCTGCCGAAGAAGAAGATTCTGCTTATCTTGATTTGTGGCGCAAAATGAAAATCGCATTAATCTTCACCATTCCTGTTTTCATTATTTCGATGCTTGAAATGCTGCACAACAATCCGTTATTGCAAGTGATGGAAACCCAAAAATGGAATTGGGTGCAATTTTTATTGTCACTTCCCGTAGTTTTTTATGCCGGTTGGATGTTCTTTGTTCGAGCTTGGAAATCTATCCTGACTTGGAATCTCAATATGTTTACACTCATCGGAATTGGAACTGGAGTTGCTTTTTTGTTTAGCGTAGCGGGATTGCTATTTCCCGAATTTTTCCCTGAAGAATTCAAACATCACGGCACGGTTTCGCTATATTTTGAAGCCACGGTCGTAATATTAACTTTGGTTTTATTAGGACAATTAATGGAAGCCAAAGCCCACGGACAAACGAATAAAGCCATCAAAGAATTGTTGAAACTTGCTCCAACAGAAGCTACTTTGGTTAAAAATGGCGCGGACAAAGTCATTTCCATTCACGACATCAAAAAAGGAGATGTATTGCGAGTAAAACCCGGAGAAAAAATTCCCGTTGACGGAAAAATAACTGAAGGCGAAAGTACCATAGACGAATCAATGATTTCGGGAGAACCTATTCCTGTTGACAAAACCATTGAAGATGCGGTGATGGCAGGAACCATCAACGGCAACAAATCTTTCGTAATGCTAGCCGAAAAAGTGGGTTCGGAAACTTTGCTTTCGCAAATTGTGCAAATGGTCAACGATGCCAGTCGTTCGAGAGCACCTATCCAAAAGCTAGCCGATAGTATTGCCAAATATTTTGTTCCATCGGTGGTGGGAATTGCCATACTAACTTTTATTATTTGGACAAATTTTGGTCCTGAACCTGCAATGGTTTACGGTTTTATTAATGCAGTTGCGGTTTTGATTATTGCCTGTCCGTGCGCTTTGGGATTGGCCACGCCTATGTCGGTTATGGTTGGAGTAGGCATGGGCGCGCAATCGGGAGTTTTAATCAAAAACGCCGAAGCTTTGGAAAATATGAACCAAGTAAACGTCCTAATCACCGACAAAACGGGAACGATTACAGAAGGAAAACCATCGGTAGAAAGAGTATTTTCTTCGAATAATGAGGAAGATAATTTGTTGCAAAATATTGCTTCCTTGAACCAATACAGCGAACATCCTTTGGCGCAAGCCGTTGTGAATTATGCCAAAACAAAAAACATTTCGTTGATTGAAGTCAAAGATTTCGAAGCCATTTCTGGCAAAGGTGTTATCGGTACGGTAGCTAATAAAAAAATCGCTTTGGGAAATAAAAAGTTGATGGAACAAGTAAATGCTAGTATTTCGGACGATTTAGAAAGCAAAATTACAGCCGAACAAAAGTTAGGCAAAACCGTTTCCTATGTTTCCTTTGATGGAATTGCTGTTGGTTTTGTGTCTATTTCCGATAAAATAAAAACTACGAGCGCTGATGCAATTAAGGAATTGATTCGTCAAGGTGTGGAAGTCATTATGCTGACGGGCGATAATGAAAACACGGCAAAATCAGTCGCCGAACAATTGCATTTGACTCGTTTTATTGCCAATTGTTTGCCCGAAGACAAACTCAACGAAATCAAACATCTGCAAGCCGAAGGAAAAATAGTAGCAATGGCAGGTGACGGAATCAACGACGCTCCAGCATTGACGCAAGCCAACATCGGAATTGCGATGGGAACAGGAACAGATGTGGCGATAGAAAGTGCCAAAATAACGTTGGTAAAAGGCGATTTGCAAGGCATTGTAAAAGCCAAAAAACTAAGTCACGCAGTAATGAAAAACATCAAACAGAATTTGTTTTTTGCGTTTATCTACAATGTATTTGGGATTTCGGTGGCTTCTGGAATGTTGTATCCTGTTTTTGGATTGTTGCTTTCGCCAATGATTGCGGCTGCTGCGATGAGTTTTAGCTCGGTTTCGGTAATCTTGAATTCTTTAAGATTGAGGAGTTTTAAGATTTGATTTCCTATATAAGGCATATAAGTTTTAAGACTTTGAAAGTAAACGACTTATATGGTAAAAAAAGTGACACTATTTTGTTTTCATAAATCAGCCCATCGTTTTTTTACTTCGTTTGAGTCTTTTGTAATGCGTTTGACGTAGATTTTTTTGGTCAGAAATAATGCTGATGTTGCCATCGATTTCAAGCATTGCCAACTTTACATCCGAAAAATGTTCGACTCCGTGTTCGCGAATAGCTTCCTGTAGTTCTTCTGAAGTGATGTTTAATTTGCTCAAAGTCTTGAAATCTAATTTACCTTCGTGAATTAAAATTTCAGGTTTGTCTTGCATAAAATCACTGAATTTGGGAAACTTAAACATTAGTCTTTTAAAAGTAAAATTGATGATAAAAAGTACTGCTGCCGCTGCTAAACCTCCCAGAAGACTGGTGTCGCTTCCTACCATCGCGTTTTGAACTGAGTTACTAATTAACAATATCAAAATAACATCGGCGGTATTGAGTTGGGACAATTCTTTTTTGCCGAAAATCCGCAAAGCGATAAGCATAAATAAATATACAGAAGCGCTACGGAGGATGATGTCTAAATAGGGATTCATTGTTTTTTTTGTTTAAAAGGTTTCGAGTTTCTTGAATTCGGCTAACTGACAACTGCTCACTAATTTAATTTAAAATTCTTTTCAATTGCCATAATCATCTCGCCTGCAATGTCTTTGTTGGTAGCACTTTCGATGCCTTCGAGTCCAGGAGAGGAATTCACTTCCAGCAACAAAGGCCCTTTAGAGGAACGAATGATATCGACGCCAGCGACTTTTAAATCCATAGCTTTGGCAGCACGAATGGCTATTTTTTTCTCTTCGGAAGTGGGTTTGATGACTGATGCCGTTCCGCCAAGATGAATATTAGCTCGGAATTCGCCTGCTAAAGCTTCTCGTTGAATGGCGGCTACAACTTTGCCATCAATTACGAATAATCGAAGGTCTTTTCCGTTGGCTTCTTTGATGAATTCTTGCACCAAAATATTGGCATTTAAACTCTTGAAAGCATTGATAACACTCTCTGCAGCTTTTTTGGTTTCGGCAAGAACGACGCCTTTTCCTTGAGTTCCTTCCAATAATTTCACGATTAAAGGAGTTCCTCCCACCATTTTTATCAAATCGTCGGTGTCTAAAGGCGAATGGGCAAAACCCGTTGTGGGTATTTCGATACCGCTTTGCAAGAGCAATTGCAGTGAAAATAATTTATCCCGAGATTGTGTGATAGCAGTCGATGAATTCAAACAAAAAACATTCATCGCTTCGAATTGTCGAGTCAAAGCACAACCATAAAAAGTAATACTTGGTCGGATTCTTGGAATTACAGCATCAAATTGATTCAAAATTAATCCGCCTCGATAATGGATTTCGGGAGTTTTGGCATCCAGTTTCATATAGCATTCTTTGATGTTCAGAAAGTGCATTTCGTGACCTCTCATTTCACCAGCTTCCATAATTCGTTTGTTGCTGTACAACTCTGGATTGCTGGCCAAAAGTGCGATTCGAATGCCAGTACTAGCTTTTTCAGCATTTTTATAAACTTCTTTCAAACTTTCGCTTGTAGGTTCGCCCAAAAGATATTGTTGTTCGGGATCCACCATCACCCTTCCAATCATTGCTTCACGACCAAGAAGCATACGAAAACCCATAGAATCTCGATTGGTCAAAGTCATTTCGATAAGCCATTTGGCTTTTCCAATTTCTAAATTGGTTTGAATGACGTAGCGTTCTTCTCGAAAACCGCTAGAACTTTTTACAATTCTTTTATCTACCAAAGGGGCTTCACAATGAATCACCGTTTTGACATTGTTTTGGATGGGATTAATGTCAAATTTGACCCAGTTTTGGCTTTCTTTTTTGAAGGGAGCAATATTAATGGCGTGCAAAGCCGAAGTTTTTGCGCCAGAATCAACGCGTGCTTTGATGGTAGGAATTCCTAATTCAGGTAAGGAGCACCATTCTTCGCTGCCCAATATAATTTTGCTTTGTAACATAAATGAGTTTGGTGGTATTAGGTTGTAAATATATAGGGATAAAACAACTTTGGATGTTAAATTACGGTTAAATCAGTGCAATCGAACAGACCTAAATGTAGTAAAAAAAAGAGCCACGAATTCATTAATTTCACACATTAATTAGTGAAATTAGTGAATTCGTGGCTAAAAAAGTTCTAAAAAATGGAATTAATTAGTTGGTTCTTCTGCTTTTTGAATTTTAACAGATAACTCTTGTGAAGTTTCGTCTTCTAAATCCATAAAAATTTCGTCTCCAGCTCCTATTTTTGACGTAATGATTTCTTCGGCGAGAGCATCTTCAACATATTTTTGGATGGCTCTTTTCAGTGGTCTAGCACCAAATTGTCTGTCAAAACCTTTGTCGGCAATAAAAGCTTTTGCTTTGTCAGAAAGAATTAAATTGTAGCCCAAATCTTTGATACGAGCGTATAATTTTTTCAATTCAATATCTATAATCAAATTGATGTCTTCTTTTTCTAGAGCGTTAAACACAATTACATCGTCAATTCTGTTCAAGAATTCAGGAGCAAAAGTTTTTTTCAAAGCATTTTCGATAATACTTTTCGAGTTATCATCGGCTTGGGCTACTTTGGCAGCAGTTCCGAAACCAACACCTTGACCAAAATCCTTCAATTGTCTTGCTCCAACATTCGAAGTCATGATAATTATAGTGTTTTTAAAGTCAATTTTTCGTCCCAAACTATCTGTTAAATAGCCATCGTCAAGAACTTGAAGCATCATATTGAAAACATCAGGATGTGCTTTTTCAATTTCGTCCAAAAGCACTACGCAATACGGTTTGCGACGTACTTTTTCAGTCAATTGTCCACCTTCTTCATAACCCACATATCCTGGAGGTGCTCCTATTAATCTTGAAATGGCGAATTTTTCCATATATTCACTCATATCAATTCGGATTAAAGCATCTTCAGAATCGAATAATTCTCTGGCTAAAACTTTGGCTAATTGTGTTTTTCCAACCCCAGTTTGTCCCAAGAAAATGAAGGAACCAATAGGTCGATTTGGGTCTTTCAATCCAGCACGATTTCTTTGAATGGCACGAGCAATTTTCTTTACAGCTTCGTTTTGTCCAATGACTTTGTTTCCTATAAGTTCTGGCAAAATAGCTAGTTTATTACTTTCGGTTTGAGCAATTCGATTTACAGGAATACCCGTCATCATTGAAACTACGTCGGCAACATTGTCTTCAGTAACTTGAATTCGATTGTTTTTAGAATCTTCTTCCCATTGTTCTTGGGCGATTGCCAAATCTTTTTCAAGGCGTTTTTCATCATCACGAAGTTTAGCTGCTTCTTCATATTTTTGTTTTTTGACAACAGCATTTTTCAATTCACGAACATCTTCTAATTGTTTTTCTAAATCCAAAACCTGTGCAGGAACTTCAATATTTATGATGTGAACTCTAGATCCTACTTCGTCCATGGCATCAATGGCTTTGTCTGGTAAGAAACGTTCCGACATATAGCGATCGGTTAATTTCACACAAGCTTCTATAGCTTCTGAGCTATAAGTTACATTGTGATGGTCTTCATATTTGTCTTTGATGTTGTTTAGAATTGTAATGGTTTCTTCAACCGAAGTGGGTTCAATAATTACTTTCTGAAAACGTCTTTCTAAAGCACCATCTTTTTCGATATATTGGCGGTATTCGTCTAATGTTGTTGCGCCAATACATTGAATTTCTCCTCGGGCTAAAGCGGGTTTAAACATATTGGAAGCATCAAGCGAGCCTGTTGCTCCACCGGCTCCAACAATAGTGTGTATTTCGTCAATAAAAAGGATGATGTCGTCATTTTTCTCCAACTCATTCATCACGGCTTTCATACGTTCTTCGAATTGTCCTCTGTATTTTGTGCCAGCAACAAGACTGGCCAAATCCAATGTTACTACTCGTTTGTTGAATAATATTCGAGATACTTTCTTTTGGATAATACGCAAAGCTAATCCTTCAGCAATGGCAGATTTTCCCACTCCAGGTTCTCCAATAAGAAGTGGATTATTTTTTTTACGACGGCTTAGAATTTGAGAAACACGTTCAATTTCTTTTTCACGTCCTACAACGGGGTCTAATTTTCCTTCTTCGGCCATTTCGGTTAAATCTCTTCCAAAGTTATCTAAAACAGGAGTTTTTGATTTTTTGTTCGATTTGTTGGCTGGATTGTTGAAATTCCCTTCTTTTAGACTGTCATCTTGTCCTGAATCTTCGTTATAGGCGTCATTTTTGGGTAAATTCTCGATAAAATTTTCTTCAGATGGTGTCATATTTAGATATTGTTCTTTGGCTACATCATAATCAATATTGAGTTTATTCAGTAGCTTGGTTGTGGGATCATTTTCATTTCTTAAGATGCACAATAATAAATGTGCTGTACTAATTGAGGTGCTGTGAAAGACTTTTGCTTCTAGAAAAGTAGTTTTCAATGCACGCTCTGCTTGCCTAGTTAGGTGAAGATTCTTTTTTTCGTTGTTGCTATCCATCGTGGGACTTGCTGGACTTAGAACTTCCACTTTTCTTCGCAAGAGGTTTAAATCTATTGATAAATTATTCAATATATTAATAGCTTTGCCGTTTCCGTCTCTCAAAATCCCAAGCATAAGATGTTCGGTACCAATGAAATCGTGACCTAAACGCAAGGCTTCTTCTTTGCTGTAAGTAATAACGTCTTTTACTCTAGGTGAAAAATTATCATCCATATTGTCTTGTATTTCTAATTGTAAAATTAGTGAATTGGTGTTTGAAAAACAAAAATCATTCCTATTATGAGGTTGTGTCAGCTAATTGACAAAAAAATCAACAAATAATCGTTAAAACTTACATAATTTATTAACTAAAAAACAAGTTTATTTTGTTAATAAATCATTGAAATAAGTACAGAATAGTTTGTATAAAAACATTGGAATGATGTATATTAGCACGTTTTGAAATTAAACTAAATTTATTAAATATTACAACTTATGTCTGAAGGAGAAAAGTTAATTCCTATTAACATTGAAGATGAAATGAAATCAGCTTACATCGATTATTCGATGTCGGTAATTGTGTCAAGAGCACTTCCGGATGTTAGAGATGGCTTGAAACCAGTACATCGAAGAGTACTTTATGGAATGTATGATTTGGGGGTTAACTCAAGATCTGCCCACAAAAAATCGGCGAGAATTGTCGGAGAAGTTTTAGGAAAGTATCATCCTCACGGAGATACCTCAGTTTATGATGCCATGGTTCGTATGGCTCAGGAATGGAGCATGCGTTATTTATTGGTTGACGGACAAGGTAACTTTGGTTCTGTCGATGGGGATAGTCCAGCTGCAATGCGTTATACTGAGGCTAGAATGAAAAAGATTTCGGAAGAAATTATGGCCGATATCGAAAAAGAAACAGTTGATTTTCAACTTAACTTTGACGATACTTTGTATGAACCAAAAGTAATGCCTACAAGAGTTCCTACCTTATTAATAAACGGAGCAACAGGAATTGCCGTTGGTATGGCGACTAATATGCCTCCTCACAATTTAACTGAAGTGATCAACGGAACGCTTGCGTACCTTGATAATAACGATATTGAAATAGACGAATTGATGAATCATATCAAAGCTCCGGATTTTCCAACTGGAGGTGTGATATATGGTTATGAAGGTGTTCGCGAAGCTTTTAAAACAGGTCGTGGACGTATCGTTATGCGTGCCAAAGTTGGTTTTGAAGAAGTAGATGGTAGAGAGTGTATCATTGTAACTGAAATTCCATACCAAGTCAATAAAGCCGATATGATTAAACGTACCGCTGATTTGGTTAACGAGAAAAAGATAGAAGGTATTTCTAATATTCGAGATGAATCGGATAGAAATGGTATGCGAATCGTTTATATTTTAAAACGTGATGCTACGCCAAACGTGGTTTTAAACACACTTTATAAATTCACTCAATTACAATCTTCTTTCAGTGTAAATAACATTGCATTAGTAAAAGGTCGCCCACAAATGTTGAATCTAAAAGATATGATTCACTATTTTATTGAGCACCGTCACGATGTAGTAGTTCGTAGAACCCAATTTGAATTGCGCAAAGCCGAGGAAAGAGCTCATATTTTAGAAGGTTTGATTATCGCTTCTGACAATATTGATGAGGTAATTGCTTTGATAAGAGGTTCGAAAAATACTGAAGAAGCTCGTGAAAAATTAATCGAAAGATTCAATTTATCTGATATACAGGCTCGTGCTATTGTTGAAATGCGTTTGCGTCAATTAACAGGTCTAGAACAAGACAAGTTAAGAGCAGAGTTTGAAGAATTGATGAAATTAATTGAGCATTTGAAAGCATTATTAGCAGATGTTGACTTAAGAACGGCTTTAATCAAAGAAGAATTAGAAGAAATTCGTGAGAAATATGGTGACGCTCGTCGTTCGCAAATTGAGTATTCAGGTGGAGATGTTAGTATCGAGGATTTAATTGCCGATGAGAATGTGGTAATCACCATTTCGCATGCAGGTTATATCAAACGTACTAATTTATCGGAATACAAAACTCAAAATAGAGGTGGAGTTGGACAAAAAAGTGCAGGAACCAGAGATCAGGATTTCCTTGAAAATATGTTTGTAGCTACCAACCATCAATATATGATGTTCTTTACCCAAAAAGGAAAATGTTACTGGATGCGTGTTTATGAAATTCCAGAAGGTAGTAAAACGGCCAAAGGAAGAGCGATTCAAAACTTAATAAACATCGAAAGTGATGATAAAGTAAAAGCATTCATTTGTACACAAGATTTGAAAGACAAAGACTACATTAATAGTCATAATTTGGTTATGGTTACTAAACAAGGTCAAGTGAAGAAAACTTCTTTAGAGAAATATTCTAAACCAAGGGTAAATGGAGTTGCTGCTATAACTATTAAGGAAGGAGATGAATTATTAGAGGCTAAATTAACCAACGGAGAAAGTCAAATTATTTTGGCTGTCAAATCGGGCAAATTAGTTCGTTTTGAAGAAACTAAAACTCGTCCGATGGGAAGAACGGCTTCTGGAGTTCGTGGAATTTCATTAAAAGATGAGTCTGACGAAGTAATTGGTATGGTTACTGTTGATAAAGAAGATATAACTGACACTCAAATTTTAGTTGTGACTGAAAATGGATACGGAAAACGTACTAAATTAGTTGACGAAGATGGCGAAGATGTTTATAGAATTACCAATCGTGGTGGAAAAGGAGTAAAAACCTTAAATATTACTGAAAAAACTGGAAAACTAATTTCGATAAATAATGTAACCGATGCCGATGATTTGATGATTATCAACAAATCAGGATTGACTATCAGAATGGCTGTTGAGGATTTGAGAGTTATGGGTCGAGCTACGCAAGGGGTTAAGTTAATTAATCTAAAAGGATCTGATTCTATCGCTGCTGTAACTAAAGTAATGAAAGATGATGTAGCTGAAGTGGTAGTTGACGAAGATGGAAATGTCATTGAAACTGAAGCTATCGAAAGAGTGAAACCTGTTCTTGAAGTTCTTGAAGATGAAGGCGTAGAGGACGACGACGACGATTCAGATGAAGAAGAAATTGATGATGAAGCCGAAGATACAGAAGATGAAGAGGAAGACGATTCAGATGAATAGAGGTGAATCATAAATAAACTTAAACATTTATCAGATATGATTTTTATCATAATTGATAAATGTTTTTCTAACTATTTTTGCAAGTAAATTAAATTAAATCAAAAATTATGAAAAGTAAAAATGTAATACTAGCGTCAGCATTATTGATATCAGTTGTTGCTTTTGCTCAAAAAGATCAAATTAAAGCTGCTGAAAAAGCTTTAAAAGGGGGTAATCCACAAGAGGCTATAACAATTTTAGATGGTGCTCAGTCTTTAATATCCAATGCTGTTGATACTGAAAAAGCACAGTATTATTTTGTAAATGGGAATGCTCATTTAGAGTTGGCCAATAAAAAAGTGGAAGAAGGGAAAAATTTAACTTCTGCAGCCAAATCATTCCAAGAATTGTTAGCAGTAGAAAAAGCTTCTGGAAAATCTAAATATTCTTCTCAAGCAACAACTTCTATTATTGATATCAAAGGTAAATTATTGAATAGTGCCATTGCTGATACAAAAGCAGATAGAGATATTGAAGGTGCTCAAAAATTATATGATGCTTATTTATTAGATAAAAAAGACACCATCAATTTGTACTATGCAGCCTCAACTTATGTAAATGCAAAAGATTATCCTACAGCTCTAAAAATGTATTCTGAGTTGAAAACTTTAAATTATTCAGGTAAAGGGACTAGCTATTTGGCTGTTAATAAAGCTTCTGGTAGTGAGGATGTGTTCAATTCTGTTAAAGAGAGAGATTTGGCAGTTAAACTAGGCACTCACGAAAAACCAAAAACAGAAGCTATTCCTTCAAAAAGAGGCGAAATCTATAAAAATATTGCTTTAATATTAGTAGATGCAGGAAAAATTGAAGAGGCTAAAAAAGCAATTTCAGACGCTAGAAAAGCGAATCCAGAAGATGGTTCATTACTTTTGACTGAAGCTAATTTGTATTTAGAAACAAAAGATTATGAGACTTATAAAAAATTAGTTGCTGAGGCTTTAGAAAAAAATCCAAATGATGCCGATTTAGTATTTAATTTAGGTGTATTAAGTGCAAATGCGAAAAATATTGCAGACGCTGAAAAGTATTATAAAAGAGTAATGGAAATTGATCCTAAGTATGCTAATGCTTATATCAATTATGCAGCTTTGAAATTAGAAGATGAGAAGGTAATTATTGATGAAATGAACAAATTAGGAACTTCTGCCAAAGACATGAAACGTTATGATGTGTTGAAAGTTAAAAGAGAAGATTTGTTTAAAGGAATCATTCCGTATCTTCAAAAAGCAGTTGAGTTAGAACCAACAAATATTGATGTATCTAAAACACTTTTAAATGTATATAGCGCATTGGAAATGATGCCTGAATACAAAGCTCTAAAAGTAAAAGTAAAAGAATTAGAAGCAACAAAAAAATAGAATAGCATACTCTGAATCAAACTAAAACTCGTCTCAATACATTATGAGGCGAGTTTTTTTTTATATGATTTTTTTAATAACACGAAGTTTGTGAGTATGTCTGTTGGTTTCGGCGTTGTAAATTCCTAGATGGTCTAAACGGTCAATTCTAACTTTTCCGCTGGCGTGAATGATATAATTGTCTTGCATAATAATCCCCACATGAATAATATTTCCTTCTTCATTGTCAAAAAAAGCTAAATCCCCTGGCTCGCTTTCTTCAATAAAACTCAGCGCTTCTCCTTGCAAGGCTTGCTGAGAAGCATCTCGCAATAATTTATAGCCATTGAGTTTGTAAACCATTTGTGTAAATCCGGAACAATCAACCCCAAATGGAGTTTTGCCTCCCCATAGATAAGGCGCGTTGAGGTACATAAAAGCTGTATTTAGTAAACTTTTTTTAGATTTTAGACCACTAATTTTCGTTCCTTCAAAGTTAAAATTTGCAGTATTTATATCTGAATGAGTCAAGAAAGAAAGGGACGCTCCTAAAGGAATAGGAAGCAACAAATTGTTTGGACCAGTAATATATTCCAATAAATCAGCATTTAAAACAATGACATCTTCTGATAATTGATGAAATTCTGATTCTGAAATAATTTGGTATTGTTTACTATCAACCCAACCTTCATAATTATCGAATTGTAATTTTATTTTCGACCATTGTTTAAACTGTTCTAAAATTTCAAAATGTTCACCAAACAATACTTGTGAAACAATTTCACTACGATCGCTAGGTTCGATTCTAAGAGGGATTATGGCTAGATTGCAAATTCCAAACATATATTTTGTACTTGTTTTTTTAGATTCTTTCAATAACTATTGCTGAAGCACCGCCACCGCCATTACAAATTGCGGCAGCCCCAATTTTACCATTATTTTGCTCCAAAACATTCAATAGTGTAACGATAATTCGAGCTCCAGAACATCCCAGCGGATGACCTAAAGAAACAGCTCCACCATTTACATTCACTTTTGAGTCTTCTAAACCAAGGATTTTTGCATTGGCCAAACCAACGACAGCAAAGGCTTCGTTAAATTCGAAATAATCTACAGCATCAATAGGTAAATATACTTTTTTTAAAGCTTTGTTAATCGCGACAGCAGGAGTTGTAGTAAACCATTTGGGTTCCTGAGCAGCATCAGCATAACTTTTTATGTAAGCTAATGGTTTTAAACCTAATGAAATTGCTTTTTCTTCACTCATTAATACCATTGCAGCAGCTCCATCATTTATGGTCGAAGCATTCGCAGCGGTTACAGTTCCATCTTTTGTAAAAACAGCATTCAAAGAAGCTATTTTGTCTAATTTTACATTAGTAAATTCTTCGTCTTTGGAAACGATTATAGGTTCTCCTTTTTTTTGCGCAACAGCAACAGGAATTATTTCATTTTCAAATTTTCCGTCTTCCCACGCTTTTGCTGAACGCTCATAGGATTGAATGGCGAAGGCGTCTTGTTCTTCGCGAGTTATTTTATATTCAGTGGCACATAAATCCGCACAAACCCCCATGGCATTGTTGTCGTAGGCATCTGTAAGTCCGTCCTTCTGCATTCCGTCAATCATTGAAGCTGGGCCAAATTTATATCCATTTCTTAAATGTATATAATGAGGAATCTGGCTCATGTTTTCCATTCCGCCAGCAACCACAATTTCGGCATCACCACAAAGAATGGCTTGTGCAGCCAGCATTACTGATTTCATTCCAGAGGCACACACTTTATTAACAGTAGTACAAATGACAGAATTGGGTAAGCCAGCAAAAATCGCAGCTTGTCTGGCTGGTGCTTGACCTACTCCAGCTTGAATGACATTGCCCATAAATACTTCATCAACTAAACTAGCATCCAATTGTATGCGATCTAAAGCGCCTTTTATGGCAATAGCCCCTAGTTTTGGAGCAGAAACTGTAGATAATCCTCCCATAAAACTTCCTATTGGAGTTCTGACAGCAGCAACAATAACGACTTTTTTGTTCATGAGTTGTGAATAAGCATTGTTTGAGATGCGAATTTAATCAATTTGAGTAAAATCTAAATTACAATTTGATAATAATATATCTCTTGCCTATTAAATATTTATAATTAATTTTTTAGGTTGTTATTTGGTAAGAATAATTAAAATGTATTCAAAATGTATATTTTTTATTTGGCTATGCATTTGATTGTTAATGATTTTAAATAACTATTGAAAAAACATTTAAAAAAAGAGGGTAATTATTTGTGAAATATAGAATAGAAACTTACATTTGCAACCGCTTAAAAGAAATATAAGTTCTTATATTGGAGAGTTGCCTGAGTGGCCGAAAGGACTTGTTTGCTAAACAAGCGTATGGGGAACTGTACCAAGGGTTCGAATCCCTTACTCTCCGCTTTTTTTGCACTTCGGGGTGTAGCGTAGCTCGGTTATCGCGCCTGCTTTGGGAGCAGGAGGCCGCAGGTTCGAATCCTGCCACCCCGACTAATTGTTGAGTTTTGAAACTTGATAGTTAATGGACGCATAGCTCAGCTGGATAGAGCACCTGCCTTCTAAGCAGGCGGTCGAAGGTTCGAATCCTTCTGCGTTCACTTTAAAGCCCTTGATTTTCAAGGGTTTTTTTGTTTTTATATCTTTTTTATTTTTACCTCTACCACCACAAAAAGCCACTTTTTAGAACAAAATCACGGTTTTTTTGCAACTCATTATGAAGATAGAAATCAGATTAAAAACGAACTACTTTTCAAACCTTCTTCTGGGCGCATCACTTTTATGAAGCACAATTTCTGAGTGCAGGAAGTCTGCGGCTTCGGCTGAATCTTTCACTTTGACGGCAGTACGCTCTAACATTTCTGATTCAAACTCGGATAGCACACTTTTTCTGATTCCGATTTTTCGCCATTGCGATGAAGGTCTGCATCCTCTCGTGATTTCGCGAGCCAGAGCGAGAGCATCCAGCAAGGCTTGATTGGCTCCCTGTCCTTTGAACGGACTCATTGGGTGAGCCGCATCTCCAATCAGAGTAACTTGACCTGATTTTTCTAGTAATTCTGGTTTAAGTAATTCACGGTCATACACAGGATAGCCAGAAATCTGAGCTTCTAGGGTTGCCGATAAAATCTGAGGAATAGGATCGTGCCACTGCGTTCTGCGACAGGCTTCTTCTTTGAGTGCTTGGGGACCTTTGGTGCTTAGCGTCTTGGCTTCTTTTTCAGTCATTGGAAAACTAAGTTGCCACATTATCGAATCGGAGGTGTAAGGCATAATGTAGATTCGTTCATTACCATTGGCAGTTTGAAATACGGTGGCCGAATCCAGTAAAGTATTGTCGTGGTCTTCGAGCGCACTCAAAGGACAAATACCCAATATCACTATGCAACCCAAGTATTGTAAAGGGGTAATATCTTCACCAATTATTAGTTTTCGTATGGAGCTACGAATACCATCGGCTCCCACGACAAGATCTGCTTTGGCTGTCTTGATATTGCCATCAACTTGGAAGTGGAGTTCAATTCTTTCATCTGTATTTTTCTTAAAATCAATTAACTGGTGTCCCCACTGTACGGCATCATTTCCGCCGAGTTGCTCCAATAGTGCCAATCGTAATGATTGCCGTGCGATATGTATATTGGAACGTTTAGAAGAAGTTTTTACATCCGATTGAATCCATTTTCTGGTTCCCCATTCCCCAATCACTTTTCCATCTGTGGTATGAACAAGGTGTTTTGTTGAAACTACTCCTTCGTTTAATGTTACAATACCGAATCCTTCGATTGCTTTACTGGCTTGTTGCAAAGTGAGTCCATAGCCTTGAGATCTAGCCTCGAAGTTAGTGTCACGTTCAAAAAGAGTGAAAGGAATTCTGCGGTGTAAGCAGGCAACCGCAAGAGCCATGCCTCCGATACCGCCTCCAATAATAGCAACGTGAGGATAATTCTCTGTGTCAGGTATAGGGAAATTAGCGGAAGAAATCAATCCAGAACCACCACATTTTGAACATAAATGTAAATGTCCTTTAGGTAAAACAGGAGGTGTTCCTTTCTTGTTTGTTTTTTCAAATTGATCGAAGGCTATTTGGTATTTGAGTAACGCTTTTTTGGTTATTCCGCGACTTTTTTTGCCATATCCCTTGCATTCAAGACAAACAGTCCAACTTGATGTTTTGTTGTCTTCTTTTTTATCTTTTATTTTTTTCACTTGATTTTGATTTTCTATAAAAGAAAACTTGCTTATAGGATTGATGATGGTTGGGCAAAGTTAAGGATTTCTAGCAATTAGAATTGTAGGGTTTAATTTTAATCGTTTTTTCAAGCTATAGTCAGAAATTAATTTATAGTATAGGAGGGATGAGCATACTTCTTTAACTAATTTTTTTAGAAACACTACTATTTGATTCGAGAATAAGTCTATAGAGTTCACGAAAAACCACTCAAGCGAGTGTCTTTTTATTTTATATCAGGAATGACGTGAATTTAAGTCTGTATTTTTATAAAAAAAAAGCCTCGTAACCATATAATTACAAGGCTTTTTTTTTGTATTTTTTGGTTTAAATTGAATTTCGGTCTATAAAATTAAAAGGAACTTTTACTTTTCCTTTTTCTTTGTTGAGAATCATAAACGAAGCGGTTTCACCCATAACTTTGAAGTCAGTAGAAATAACGGTAATGCCTAGTAATTCTTTTAGAGGAGTGTCGTTGTATGAGATGATGCCAATGTCTTTGCCTAAAGTAAGTTTGGAATCTCGAATGATTTTGACCAAATTAACCAAGTCAGATTCTTCGATGGTGATAAATAAATCACCTTTTTTGATAACCATATCGTCATATACTTCATTGAGAATTTCAAAACTGATTGAATGTTCTCCGCAAAATTTCTTAAAACCACTTAAAATCCTTCTAGGATAGGGATAAACAGCTTTTTCAGGATATACTAATATAAGTTTATCGTAGTTGTTTATTTTAGGAAGACCTTCGATAAGTGCGTTATAAATATCGTTTTCAAAATCCTGATATATTTCTATTATATCGTTATCTAAAGCTAGCTTTATATTGTCTAAAACTATTAGTTTTTCTTTCGGAATTTGTTTTATAGCATCGATAATTTCAGTGGTAAAACTAACATGTCTTGAATCATTAGTTTTAAAATGTGGCATTATTACATAGTAATCATAGTTGTTTTTGTTTTTGTCTAATAAATTCAAAAACAAGGATTCGTCACAGTGGTATATTTGTAAATCGGTATTCGAATTTGTGCCAATGCTATTTACAAAAGAATTGTAAATAGTCATTTTGTAAGTGCTTAATTTATTTATTAAAAATAGAATATTAAGCTTTGAAACTAATTTTGTTCCAGTAATATAATACCCTTTTCCTTTGATGGAAGAAATTATTTCACGTTCTTTTAGGATGTTGTATGCTTTTTCAACAGTATCTCTAGAAATATAAAAATCTTCACTAAATCTATTGATCGAAGGTATTTTTTGGTCAATTTTTAGATTTCCTATAGAGATATTAAAAATAATCGAGTCAACAATTTGCTTGTATTTTGGTACTCGCGAATGTTCATCTATTTTAATAAATTGAATCATATTCATATTAAAAAATATTTTATAATTTGATTATTTTTTTTGCAAAAGTAAAGAATATAGGTAAAACTAACTGTTTAATGTTTATTACTATTTATTTTATTCTGTGTTGTTTTGGCTGAAAATTCTAAATAGAATAATTAGTTTCAGTTTTTGTTTTCGATATTTTAGAAAGAATCAATATTAGTTAAAAATAGATTATTCAAAAGTATGTTTTTTTAATCAAAAAGCCGAATACTTTAACGGTAAATTTAGAAACTTTAACGTGTTTATTTTTAACATTTTACACATTGTTTGCATTAAAAATGGAAATTTATCAGAGCATAATTCATTAAAAATTAAGATATAAATTTAATATTATGTGGTTTTGAAAGATTAAAATTACTCATCAAAAAAAATATGGTGCTTTAAAGGATAGTACAGGATAGTTTTGTTTTTCATATTCATTTATTTTACGTCACTATAACGATTGACTTAGAAACTAAAGTATAAAATAACCTATTAATTAATTATCAAATGCAAGTATTACTCGGAATTATTTTTCACTCCATAGGGGGTTTTTCATCAGGAAGTTTTTATATGCCCTACAAAAAAGTTAGGGGATGGGCTTGGGAAAGCTATTGGATAATTGGAGGATTTTTCTCTTGGTTGATTGTTCCGCCACTTGCCGCTTATTTGACCGTTCCTGGATTTGTTGATATTATCAGTAATGCTGCGCCAACTGTAAAAGCGGTTACTTATACTATGGGATTGATTTGGGGAATTGGGGGACTTACTTATGGTCTTGGAGTTCGCTACTTGGGGATGTCATTGGGTAATTCGATAACTTTAGGTTTTTGTTCTGCTTTTGGAGCATTGGTTCCTTCCATATATTATAACTTTTATCCAGTAGCAGGCAAAACATCTTTTACCGATATGTTGCATAGCACAGGCGGACAAATGGTTTTGTTGGGAGTTGTGGTTTGTTTAGTGGGTATTGCCTTTTCAGGAAAAGCAGGAATGCTTAAAGAAAAAGATTTTGCTACAGGTCATGAAGACAAAGACAAAGATTTTAGCCTTGTAAAAGGTTTGATTATTGCCATAATATCGGGTATTTTGAGTTCTTTTTTCAATTTCGGAATTGAAGCAGGAAAACCAATGGCTGAAGAAGCCGTTGCTCAGGGGTTTAATCCATTGTTTCAAAACAATGTAACTTATATCGTAATCCTTTGGGGAGGATTGACCATCAATTTTTTATGGTGTATGTATCTTAATTTTAAAAACAAAACATTCGGAGATTATACGAATAGCCAAACGCCAATAACCAAAAATATTATGTTTTCGGCTTTGGCAGGAACCATGTGGTTTTTGCAATTCTTCTTTTATGGAATGGGCGAAAGCAAATTAGGAAATGGTGCTAGTTCATGGATTCTACACATGGCAACGATTATTTTAACGGCCAACTTTTGGGGGTTTTACTTAAAAGAATGGACGGGTGTTTCTAAAAAAACCTTCAATACATTTCTTATAGGTATTGGTCTTATCCTTGCTTCGATTGTAATCGTAGGAATCGGAAATTCACTTTAAACTTATAATTAGTAACAATATTAAATCAAAAACAATGTCAAATATAAATTCAAACAACATGACTTTTAAGCACGTAAGCTACCTATGGGATGAAGCTAAAGCCGCATCAATGGCTGGAGATGAAGTAGCATTATTTATTTACCGTTCTAATTTATTAGGAGCGGATTTAAGATTAACAAACTACGGAGGTGGAAATACTTCTGTTAAAATAACTGATAAAGACCCATTGACAGGTGCCGCTTCAGAAGTAATGTGGATTAAAGGTTCTGGTGGAGATATTGGAACATTGACAAAATCAGGTTGCGCTGCTCTTTATTTAGAAAGATTGCTAAACCTTGAAAATGTATATAGAGGTATTGAATTTGAAGACGAAATGGTAGAATTATTCAACCACTGTATTTTCGATTTGGCTTCAAAAGCACCTTCTATTGACACACCATTGCACGGTTTCTTGCCTTTCAAACACATCGATCACTTGCATCCAGATGCAGCTATTGCTATCGCTGCTGCAAAAGACGGTGCTAAAATCACTGAAGAATTATTCAACGGAGAAATCGGTTGGGTGGGATGGCAACGTCCAGGTTTCGATTTAGGTTTGCAAATGCGTGCTTGCCTTGAAGAAGCTGCTGCCAAAGGTAAAAAATTAAAAGGAGTAATGTTAGGTTCTCACGGTTTGTTTACTTGGGGAGATACAGCTTACGAAAGTTACATCAACACATTGGAAGTTATCGAAAAATGTGCTGAATATTTAGAGTCTAACTACGGAAAAACACGTCCAGTTTTTGGAGGTCAAAAGATAGAAAGTCTTCCAGAAGATGCTCGCCAATTGCAAGCAGCAAAATTAGCTCCAATCTTGAGAGGTTTTTGTTCTTCAGAGCGCAAAATGATTGGACATTATACAGATGATTCAAGAGTTATGGAATTCATCAATTCTAATGATTTAGAAAAACTAGCTCCTCTTGGAACTTCTTGTCCGGATCACTTCTTGAGAACTAAAATCAGTCCTTTAGTAATTGAATTGGCTCCAAACGAAGATTTATCAGATGTAGCTGCTATCAAAGCAAAATTAACTCCTGCTTTTGAGGCTTACCGCGAAATGTACAAAGAGTATCACAATACTTGCAAAAAATCAAACTCACCAGCGATGCGTGACCCGAATCCAGTTGTAATTTTATATCCTGGAGTTGGTATGTTTACTTTTGCAAAAGACAAAACAATGGCTCGTTTAGCAGCTGAATATTATACCAATGCGGTAAACGTAATGAAAGGTGCTGAAGCAGTTTCAGAATATACATCATTGCCACGTCAAGAAGCTTTTGACATCGAATATTGGTTGTTAGAAGAAGCTAAATTGCAACGTATGCCAAAACCAAAAGCATTATCTGGAAGAATCGCTTTGATTACTGGTTCTGCGGGTGGAATTGGAAAAGCTATCGCTAAAAAATTCGCTGAAGAAGGTGCTTGTGTGGTCATCAACGACATCAACGAAGAGCGTTTGGCAGGTGCTACAGCCGATTTTACAAAAATGTTTGGTAGAGATGCTGTTTCTAGTACTTTATTGAATGTAACTGACGATAAAAGCACTGAACTAGCATTAGATGCTGCTTGTTTAGCCTTTGGAGGAGTTGATATTGTAGTGAACAATGCCGGAATCAGTATTTCTAAATCAATTGCAGAACATTCTTTGGAAGAGTGGGATAGATTATATGATATCTTGGTTAAAGGACAATTTATTGTTTCTAAAGCTGGAATCGAAGTAATGCGTAAACAAGGTTTTGGTGGAGATATCGTAAACATTGTCTCTAAAAATGCAGTGGTTGCAGGACCAAACAATCCAGGTTATGGTTCGGCCAAAGCAGCTCAAGCACACTTAACTCGTTTAATGGCTGCTGAATTAGGAGCTGATAAAATTCGTGTAAACACTGTTAACCCTGATGCTGTAATCTCTGATTCAAACATTTGGTCAGGAGGATGGGCTGAAGGACGTGCTAAAGCTTACGGTATTACTGTAGCTGAATTGCCTGCATACTACGCAAAACGTACTTTATTAAATGAAATTATATTGCCAGATGATATTGCCAATGCTTGTTTTGCATTCGTGGGTGGCTTGTTGGGTAAATCAACAGGGAACGCTTTGAATGTGGACGGTGGTGTATCTATGGGCTTTTATAGATAATATCAAATTTTAGATTAGTAATTTATTTATCTAACGTTCGAGTTCTTCGGGCGTTAGATTTATATTTTCCAGATAATTATAATCTAAAGTTTTACTGCACATTACAATACCTTTTCTATTTAACTATCTAAAAAAAAAATATTATGCTAATTGATTCAAACAAAATAGCTTCACATAATGAGGGTTTACTAAAGTCTCATCAAAATAAATTGGTTTTCACGGCTTCTGAAATTGCTGAAACTGAAAATATTATTCAAAAATTAATCGATTTTCAAATCGCCATTCCATCTTGGGCTTTAGGAACAGGAGGAACACGTTTTGGTCGTTTTCCAGGTGGTGGAGAACCTCGCTCTTTGGAAGAAAAAATCGAAGATGTAGGTTTGCTACACGCTTTGAACAATGCTTCAGGAGCTATTTCTTTGCACATTCCTTGGGATATTCCAACCGATCGTAATGCCATTAAAGCTTTGGCAGCACAACACGGATTGAAATTTGACGCGGTGAATTCCAACACTTTTCAAAACCAAGCCGATCAAGAGCATTCTTATAAATTTGGTTCATTGCAAAACGTAAACAAAGCAATTCGCAAACAAGCTATTGCCCACAATATCGAAGTAATTCAACAAGGTATCGAATTAGGTTCTGAATCATTGACTGTTTGGTTGGCAGACGGGTCTTGCTTTCCAGGACAATTAAATTTCCGTAAAGCTTACCAAAATACTTTGGAAAGTTTGGAAGAAATTTATGCTGCCTTGCCTTCTAACTGGAAATTATTTTTGGAGTACAAATGTGCCGAGCCTAACTTTTATTCTACAACAGTTGCCGATTGGGGACAATCTTATTCTTATGTTAAAAAATTAGGTGATAAAGCTAAAACGCTTGTTGATTTAGGTCACCACCTTCCAAATGCTAATATTGAGCAAATCGTTTCTTTATTATTGATGGAAGACAAATTAGGAGGTTTCCACTTCAATGATTCTAAATATGGTGATGACGATTTAACAGCTGGTGCTTTAAAGCCTTACCAATTATTCTTGATTTTCAACGAATTGGTAGAAGGAATGGATGCTAGAGGAATGAATCACGCCAAAGATTTGGGTTGGATGATCGATGCTTCGCACAACGTGAAAGATCCAATGGAAGATTTATTACAATCTGTTGAAGCTATTATGATTGCTTATGCTCAAGCACTTTCTGTTGACAGAAAAGCATTGGAAATTGCACAAGAAGAAAACGATGTGGTAAAAGCGCAAGAGATTTTGCAAAACGCTTTCCGTACAGATGTTAGAGCTTTAGTTGCCGAAGCGCGTTTGCGTTCTGGAGCAGCATTGAATCCAGTTGGTTTGTACCGTGATCTTGCAGTAAGAAGCAATCTTGTTGGCGAAAGAGGATTAAAAACAGTAGCTACTGGCTTGTAATTAAGTTCTTTGTGAATAAATAGAAATTGCACAAATTGAACACGTTTTTTTATGAAAAAAAGTGTTGAGTTTGTGCAATTCTTGAATAATAATAGGAATAAAATCCGTTTTTCGGACAGTTTATAAAATACTAAAAAATGAATGTAGTTGCGATTTTTGATATTGGGAAAACAAACAAAAAGGTTTTTTTGTTCAACGAAAATTATCAAATAGTTTGGGAAAAATCAGTAATTCTTGCCGAAACGGTAGATGAAGATGGTTTTCCCTGCGAAAATATTATAGAACTTAGCCAATGGGTAGCCGATCGATTGACTGAACTAAAAGAGCTGAAGGAGTATGTCTTGAAAGCTATCAATTTCAGTACTTATGGTGCTAGTTTTGTTTATCTAGATGAGCAAGGCAAGAGTTTGACACCGCTCTACAATTATTTGAAACCGTATCCAGAAACTTTATTAGAGAACTTTTACCCTAAATACAAAGGAAAAAAGAAGTTTGCTGTAAAAACCGCTTCGCCTATTTTAGGAAGTTTGAATTCTGGAATGCAAATTTATAGACTCAAAGAAGAAAAACCTGAATTGTTTGCCAAGGTAAAATATTGTCTGCATTTGCCACAATATTTAAGTTCTGTTTTGACGCATCACTATTTTACTGATATTACAAGCATTGGTTGTCACACCGGTCTTTGGAATTTCAAGAAAATGAAATATCATAAATGGGTTACCAATGAGGGAATAATAGACAAATTGCCACCCATTCAAAATGTCGAAGAAACCATTAAAATCGAGAATGAAATTTCGGTAGGCATTGGTTTGCACGACAGTTCTTCGGCTCTAATTCCTTATACCATCAATTTTACCGAGCCTTTTGTGCTGTTGTCCACCGGAACTTGGAGCATTTCCTTGAATCCCTTCAACGATACTCCGTTGACATCTGAAGAATTGAAAAAAGACTGTTTGTGTTTCTTGCAAAACAAAAGAATTCCAGTAAAAGCAGCGCGATTGTTTGCCGGAAATACGCACGAAGTTCAATCCAAACGCATCTCGGATCATTTTAATTTGCCAAAAGATTTCTACAAAGAGATTACGTATAACAAAGATATTATTGCTGATTTAAGGATTACCAACTTCAAAGAAATCTCTTTAAACAAAGATACTTATATTGAAAAATGTCCTTTCGAAAATAGAAATCTCGATAATTTTAAAAATTACGAAATTGCTTATCATCAGTTAATTATAGATATTATTGCCCAGCAAGTTCTTTCGACAAAATTGGTCATTCACAACAGTCCTGTCAAAAAAGTTTTTGTAGATGGTGGTTTTAGTAAAAATTCCATTTTTATGAATTTATTGGCGCAAGCTTTTCCTGAAATGGAAGTCTATGCAGCTTCAATGGCGCAAGCTAGTGCTTTGGGTGCTGCTTTGTCCGTTCATTCGAGCTGGAATCCAAAACCAATCCAAAATGATTTAATTGATTTAAAATTTTATAAACATTAGAAAATGAAAATCGGTCTTTTTATACCCTGTTATGTAGATCAATTCTATCCAAAAGTGGGTATTGCTACTTATGAATTATTGCAAAAATTGGGATGCGATGTTCGTTTTCCAATGCGACAAACTTGTTGCGGACAACCAATGGCCAATAGCGGTTATGAGCATTTAACAAAAGGGTGCGATGCCAATTTTGTGGCTAATTTTGCTGAGTTTGATTATATCGTTTGTCCTTCTGGAAGTTGTGTTTTGCATGTCAAAGAGCATTTGCACGACGAGAAAAACGAAGCTCTGGCAACAAAAATTAGAAAATCAGTTTACGAATTAACTGAATTTATTACTGATATTTTAAAAGTTGAAACTATTGAAGGCCATTTTCCTCACAAAGTAGGTTTGCACCAAAGTTGCCACGGACAACGTGGATTGAAGCTTTCGCAAATGAGTGAATTGAATGCTCCATTTTTTTCAAAACCCGAGCAATTGTTGGCCAAAATCAACGGAATCAATTTGGTTTCTTTGAATCGAAAAGATGAATGTTGTGGTTTTGGAGGTACTTTTTGCGTGACCGAAGAAGCTATTTCCGTAAAAATGGGAAAAGACCGAATCAAAGACCACGAATCTCAAGGTGTTGAATATATTACAGGTTTCGATATGTCTTGTTTGATGCATATGGAAGGAATTTTGAGAAAAGAAAATAGCCCAATCAAAACCATTCACATTGCCGAAATATTGAATTCAAGAGTATTATAAGTTGAAATCAATTCATAAAAACTAATTTAAAATTAAAATTGATAATGAAAAAAAGTATCATTGGTCTGGCACTATTTCTTTCGCTAGTTTTCTTGTCATTTAAAACAGTGAAAACTACGGTTATTATAAAAGATATTGTGGTCAAAGCACCTTTTGATATGCCTGCCATCAAAACACCTGATTTTAGCAATTGCAAGAAACTATCAATTGTTGATTTTGGTGCTGTAAAAGGTGATAAAGTCAAGATTTCTAGGGCAATCAATAAAGCTATCGATAAAGCCAATAAACTAGGTGGTGGAATAGTTGTTGTTCCTGAAGGCGAATGGATTACAGGTAAAATTCACTTCAAAAGCAATGTAAATTTACATCTGAATAAAGGAGCTGTTCTACTTTTTTCGGAAAATCCAAAAGATTATTTGCCAGCTGTAAACAGTACTTGGGAAGGCTATGAATGTTTGAATTATTCGCCATTAATTTATGCTTACCAATGTAAAAATATCGCCATTACGGGTGAAGGCGAACTAAAAGCCAAAATGGAAGTTTGGAAAGGATGGTTTAAAAGACCCAAAGGACATATGGAAAGCTTGAAGCGTTTGTACTATTTGGCTTCGTACAACAAACCAATGAGTGAGCGATTAATGGTCAATGACAGCGCGAATTTTCGCCCTCAATTCATACAATTTAACCGTTGCGAAAACATTTTGATGGACGGCCTTACCATTACGAACAGCCCTTTTTGGACGATTCATCCTTTTCTATCTAAAAATGTAGTGCTTCGAAATCTGAAAGTTTATGCCCACGGTCACAACAATGACGGGGTCGATCCAGAAATGAGCGAAAATGTATTGATTGAAAATTGCGTTTTTGACCAAGGGGACGATGCCATTGCCATTAAATCGGGTTGCGGTAAAGCTTCTTGGTTGTTAAATACACCGTCAAAAAACATTGTTATCCGAAACTGTACAGTCAAAAACGGACATCAATTGGTGGCCATAGGAAGCGAATTGTCGGGTGGTGTCGAAAACGTGTTTATCGACAAATGCACTGTTGTTGATGGCGCCAAATTGAATCATTTGCTGTTCATTAAAACCAATGAACGCAGAGGTGGATATGTGAAAAACATTTATATGAGCAATATCGTAGCTGGTAAAATCGATCAAGGAATCCTTGGAGTTGAGACCGATGTCTTGTACCAATGGCGCGATTTGGTTCCTACCATTGAACGAAGATTGACTCCAATTAAAAATGTCTATCTTGAAAACGTGAAAGCTACCGAGGCAAAATTTATTTCGAGAGTTTTGGGTCAAAAAGAATTGCCTGTAGAAAATGTATTTCTCAAGAATGTTCACGCCGATTTGATTAAAGGAAATCTTAGCATTCACGAAAATCTCTTGAATTTTGAGAGCCAAAATTGATAAATAACAGCATTAAAAAATGCAAAAAAAACATAATCTAAAATTGATTAGCTAAGCGTTTCTAAGTTTTCAATTTTTAAACCAATAAACAGATGTCTTCGAATAAAATAATTCAACACAGTGAAGCGGCTACTATTTTTAACAAAGATGTAGAACGCGTCAATTGGCATGATGAAACCCTTTGGTTTGTTCGCGAGAAGCGAGATAAAGCGGCACATCAAATGCCAGAATGGGAATTGCTGCGAGAAACTGCCTCGAAAATCAAGAACAACGTGCTGTCGAATATCAATAATTATTTGATTGAATTTGAAGCCAATGCTTTGAAAAATGGCATCATTGTACATTGGGCTGCCGATGGAGAAGAACACAATAAAATCGTGCATTCCATTATGCAAAAGCACGGCGTGAAGCAAATGGTAAAATCCAAATCGATGCTCACCGAAGAATGCCATCTCAATGAATATTTGGCCCAAAACGGAATTGATGTGATTGACACCGATTTAGGGGAACGCATCGTCCAACTTCGAAATGAACCACCAAGTCATATCGTTTTGCCTGCCATTCACCTTAAAAAACAAGATGTAAGCGAAACTTTTAACGAACATCTTGGAACTGAAAAAGGAAACAACGACCCGCAGTATTTAACCGAAGCCGCACGTTTGCACCTCAGAGATAAATTTCTCACTCGAAAAGTAGCTTTGACGGGAGTCAATTTTGCCATAGCCGAAACAGGTGAAATTGTGGTTTGCACCAATGAAGGAAATGCCGATATGGGCGTTCACCTTGCTGACGTACATATTGCCTGTATGGGTTTCGAAAAAATAATTCCACAGCGCAAACATTTAGGAGTTTTTCTTCGTTTACTGGCTAGAAGCGCAACAGGACAACCAATAACCACTTTTTCTAGCCATTTCAAAAAACCAAGAGCAGGAGCCGAAATGCACATCGTTATTGTTGACAATGGCAGGAGCACCCAATTAGGAAGACCCGATTTTAGGAATTCTTTGAAATGCATCCGTTGTGGTGCTTGTATGAATACTTGTCCAGTTTACAGACGAAGTGGCGGACACAGTTATCACACAGCAGTAGCGGGACCAATTGGATCTATTTTAGCACCAAATCTCGATATGGCTAAAAATGCCGATTTACCTTTTGCCAGTACGCTTTGCGGTTCTTGCACGAATGTTTGTCCAGTAAAAATTGACATTCACGACCAATTGTACAAATGGCGTCAAGTGTTGGTCAAAGCAGGACATACGCCAACTGTAAAAACCATTGCAATGCAAGGAATGGCAAGCGTTTTGTCCAGTCCAAAAGTATTTGAAATGGCAGGAAAAGCGGGAAGATTTGTGATTAAAAACGCTCCTTTTATGGTGAATAACGGTTTGAATGCTTGGTACAAGCAAAGAGAAATGCCAGCACCACCAGAAGAATCCTTTAGAGAATGGTACAAAAAAAACGGAAAAGAATTTAAAGACAAAAACAATGAGTAGCAGATCCCAAATTTTAGAAAAAATAAAACAAAATCAGCCCGAACAGCTGAGTGCGTTGCCAGATTTGAGTGTTTTGGGTTTGGAAGCTTTTGATATACTCGAAAAGTACAAAACAATTTTAAAGAGCATTGGAGGCGATTTTGTAGAAGTTCCTTCTTATGATGCCATAATTGACTTTGTGAAGCAAAATTTCGCCACCGATAAACGAATGATTACCACTGTTCCTGAATTATCTGAAATTGCTACAATCGATTGGTTCAATACTGATCCACATTCTTTAGAAGATGTTGAATTAACCATAGTTAAAGCTCATTTTGGCGTAGCTGAAAACTCTGCTCTTTGGGTTACGGATGATTTACTAGGCCAACGTGTTGCTACTTTTATTCCTCAATATTTGGCGATAATTCTAAACAAAAAAGATATAGTGGCCACAATGCATCAGGCTTATGAGCGCATTGGCAATCAAGAATATGGTTTTGGTACTTTCATCGCTGGCCCATCTAAAACTGCCGATATTGAACAATCCTTAGTCTTAGGAGCACACGGAGCTAGAGGATTGACCGTGTTTTTGATGGAGTAGTATATAAAAATTAACCTCGATTAAAACTGTTATAGAGTTTTTAAACGAGGTTTGTTTATAATTAATTTTTATCACGAAGTTTCTGTGATTTTTTTTCAGGGCTATGAATCACTAAAAGGGGAGATGGTAGCACTATTTGTAGATTGTCTAAATTTTTTGGTCTATCATTTTTGCTAATTCAACTTCAAGACGATCGAAATTCTCTTCGTTTTTATCAACTACAAATGGTCTTAACTTACTGCATTCTGCTGCGGTAGTAAATAACATTTTGAAAACGAGTTTCGTTTTGTCTTTTGTAACTTCTTCGAATGTAGCTAATACTTGAAAAAGTGGTTTTGAAAAACGTTTCCAAGCAATTAGTGATGGTTCTTCTATTTTTATAAACTCACATTCATTAGTATAATTACCTTTGTCAGGTCCGTGCATTATAAAACTCCATTTTCCGCCTACTCTAAAGTCAAATTCATTGAAAGTGTTTGTAAAACCTGATGGTCCCCACCATTGTTTTAGATGATTAGGATCAGACCAAGCACGAAATACTAGTTCTCTTGGAGTGTTAAAAATCCTTGAATTAACTATTTCACAGTCTGCTGTTGTTGTTAAAATTTCAGTTCCCATTTTCTTTGCTTTTTTCTGATGATAAAATTTTACAGTTTTCGAATTGTTTAACCCTAATTTTAAGAGTAACTATTGCAATAACAAATTTATACTTTTACTATTCCTCTAAAGCCTCTTGCCGCATAATAACTTTCGGCTCCATTGTGATAGATAAATACGCGTCCAAATCGAAAGTCTCCAAATAATGCTCCTCCTAGTTTTCTTAAATCGTTTGGAGTTCTAATCCAACTTGATGTTTTTTGGTCAAAATTTTCTAATTCTTGTAGTTTTTTATATTGTTCTTCGTTGAGCAATTCTATTCCCATATTTTCAGCTAAAGTTAGCACACTGTTTATGGGTTTGTTTTCTTTTCTTGAATTCAAAGCTTCATCGTCATAACATAAACTTCGGCGGCCTTTTGGGCTTTCTGCTGAACAGTCACAAAATAGATATACATCTTCATTTTTATCATAACCAATTATATCTGGCTCTCCACCAGTTATTTCCATTTGGTGTAACGACCAAAGTCTTTCAGGTTTTGTTGCTAGCTTAGTTTCTACATTAATCCAATTAATATCTTTGTGTCTATGTTGGTTTTTTTCAAACCGCAATTTTAAAATATTGATCAACTCACTGATTTGGTCATCTGGAAGAATTCTCATCATTTTTATGGGCTGTTTCATTGTTATTTTCCAACTCTGTCAATAGGTCTAAATCGCAAGGCACTCCAAGTTTCATCAATCGAAACGGCGGTCACTGTAGTAATGTTATACTCTTCTCCTGTTTTGCGAATGGTATCACGGTTAATATCTGTTTTTATTTTTGAAGTTCCTTTTGGATAAGCAAACCATAAAACGCTGTCAGGCTCGATGTTGCTTAATTGTTTGTTCAAAAAATCAAGATATTGCTTGTTATCGTTTATGAAAACTAAGGTGTTTGTACTTTTTATTTTTTTATCAAATGCTATTGTAAAACCAAGCTCTATAAATTGAGATTCTAAATAGGTTGGAGCATTGATTACCATTGCTTGGCCTTTAAATTTAAACTTTTTGATAATGTCTTGCATTTATTGATATCTTCGAATGTTAAACATTTTTTCTTTAAATAGTAATCAAATATAGAAAAAAAGTAATTTGAAATTTTGAACTGCAAATTTTCTCAAATAAAAGGGATTTAGATAGACAACTTATTATTTAGAATTCTAATATAAAACCAAAAATAAACCTCGCTTATCCTGAAGCTTCAAAGAGAACATTTGGGAGGTTGCGCAACAGCTACCGCTGTTACCAGCAGTAGTTATTCTAAGATAGTTTTAAATGAACCAGTTACTTTTATTGTGTCCACATAATCTTTTTCCCAAGTATGATGAGCAGATATATCTATTTTAAGTTTCCCTTCAATAATATCACCTTTTTTATATTCTGTTTTATTTAGAATTATGCTCTGATTTATAACATTAAATACTGGTTTTTTATATGAAGAATCTGTAACAGAAGTTAGTTGAGTGTATTCAGTTATAAATTTGTTTTTGATTTTCGATATTCTTAATTCAAAGTCACTGTCGAACCCATTATTTAATTTTATATCGAGAAGATCATTTTCCCCTTGTACTTTACAATTGTTTAAAGTAAATGACTTGGAATCTTCTTTCACAGTAATTTCTGTATTATTTTCCATATTTACTTTGTCAGCATTAGAAAGTTTTTTTTCGGTTTTTTTACAAGAAATTATTATTAAACAAATGATAAAATATGATAGAAATCTCATAATTAATTTTTTTGATTTTTATGTTTAAAAGCAGTTGTTTGACTATTGCTGGTAGCGTCAGTCTGTGAAAAAACTTCCGTATTATTTCTTTCAAAAGTATCAAAAAAAAAATCACTAATAGAAAGAAAAGTTTTATCTTTTAAAGGTGCTAAAAAAAGCCATTTTTGAGACTTCAAGTTTTTACAAAACCAAACTTACGAACAAAAACAAACCTCGCTTATCCAGAAGTTTCGAAGAATTTTTTTTGAAAGTTGTGCAATAGCTACGCGTGTTATCGGCTGTTTTTTATTTCGTTTCTAATAATCTTCAAAATCTCTGTTTGATAATAAAACGTTTTCTTTAAATCATCAGTATCATATGCAATGTTTTCAAGTACAACGACACTTGTTTGGGTTTTCGGAAAGTAATAGCTCATTGAAACAAATCCAGGAGCAAAGCCTGTCTGTCCTAATTGTAATATATTCGCTTTTGTGTCAATAGTTATTCCATAACCATATTCCGTAATTCCAAAAATTGGATGGTTTCTGACTGCTCCTTGTTGTTTTGTTTCTAACATTTTCATAGTTTCATTTTTTAATAATTTTCCACTATAAAATATTTTGTTCCAAATACTTAAATCTTTTGCGGTTGATATGAAAGAACCTGCTGCAACATAATTTTGAAAAGTTTTATTTTCAAATTCAATTTTACCACTTTCAATTTCCGTGTAACCTTTTACCAAGTTACTATATTCTTTAATATCTGGATGGAAAGTATCTTTCATTCCACATTCTTTGAATAAGTTCATTGAAAGTTCTGCAAATGATTTTCCCGAAGTTTTTTCAATTATTTTAGCTAATAAATCATAGCCAATTTGTGAATATGAATATTGAGTTCCAACTTTAAAGGTTGTTGGTTTGTCAATTTGGGTAATACCGTGCATATGTGTCAATAGATGATGAACTGTAACTGTGTCTGCCCAACTTTGGGTCAACTCAGGTAAATAAGTATGAATTGGTGTAGACAGGTCAAGGTGTCCTTTCTCAAATTCCCGAAGTACTAAAACGGCAGTAAATTGTTTGCTAATTGAACCAATAACAAATTGGTCATTAATTTTAAAGACCCTTTTTTTCTCAATTTCCGAATAGCCATACATTTTTGAATATTTTGTCTTTGCTTTTTGGGAAATAAGGATTATTCCATTAAATGGTTTTGTTGTTTTAGCTGAAATTAAAGTATCAATTTGTTTCTCAACATTATTTTGCTGACCAAAAGCTACAACTGTAGTTTCTAAAAAAATGAGTAAAAATGATATGAATTTCATTATTGTTCTTTAAGTTCCTGTGTCCTTCAAAATTATCGCTAACTTGTATATATGTATGACAAAATCATACAAAGTCACCCATTTTTGGGTAGATATGTATGACAAACGTCATACATTTTTAACACAAATATATAAATAATTATTTACAAATCATCAAAAAGGCTTTTATTTATATAATACTTTTCTTGCTTATTTGGATAATATGGTTCGGTAATTAAACTTATATTTCAGGTAAACAAATGGTCAAAATAATCTCATATTCGAAAGCAAATTTCCTCTAATTCTCTTTCGTTTCCTTATTTCTGTATTTTCCCGGAGTTGTTCCTGTTCTTTGCAAAAAGGAAGAAGTGAAATGTTGTAGCGATGAAAACCCACACGAATAAGCAATATCTGGCATCGATTTGTTTTTAGGGTTTAGAATCATTTCAATGGCTTTTTCAATTTTTAGATTGATAATATAACTATTGGGTGGATATCCAGTAAGCCTTTTGACTTCATAAGTAAATTTGGTTTTCCCCATTCCAAATTGATGCGCCAAATCATCTATATTCCATTTTTTGCTGATGTCTTCTGAAACAATTTTAGTTAATTTATCTATAAAATTAGTTTCCTCTTCGGATTTTTGTCCAATGCTAGAAAGTTGTCGGTACAAATCGATTAGTAGATTTTCTAAAATATTACCCACCATAATTTCAAATCCTACCTCTTGATGGGCTAGTTCTTTGCGAATATCATTAAAATATTTTTCGAAATTTTTCGCCTTTTCTAATACGGCATTACTCTTGTCAGCAATCAAATTGCCTAGGTTTTCCTGAATGGTTTTTGATAATTTAGTCCAATTTCCAAGATTCAAATTCTTTTTTTGACTAAATTCTTGTGGTTTTATAATGATCCAATTGATGTATCCAATATCCATTTTACCATTAGGACTTCCGTTCCAGTGCCAAGGTGCTGTAACCGATAAATTGCCGGGTAATAATTCAATTTGATTGCCCTCGACAACCCAGTCATATTTGCCACTAGTTACAAAATGAATTTCGATTCCGTCATTCAAGTGCGGTCGCATATTTTCGTCCATTTGCACTTTTGTAAAACGCATACTTCCAAATTGTTTGATGAAAGGAATGTTTGCCAATGGGCCAGGATTGTTTTCGTGCCACCAAACGCCTGAATTTCCGGTGCTATTTTTGGGTATGCTATTTGAATTTAAATTATCCATAATTTTTTATCAAATTACTAAGTTGATTTCTGAGGGCCAAGGTACAAAATAATTATATAATTGTTCGTTGTATAAAAATAACATAGAATTATTATATAAAGATTACTTTTAACATTTAAATAATTAATCTCAGGATAAAATATAATATTCACAGAAATAGATTACTATAAATAGGATTAATAAATAAAAGGGCAAATGTTATGCAATATATGACGATTCAAAAATATATATTTGTCAAATTAACAATTAATAAAAACAATGAATTTAAAGCAACAGTCTAAACTCTTTTTGATTTTATTCCTAATAGGGATAATGTTTACTGCCAATGCTGCCGAAATCTGGGTTTCTACTCAAGGAAAAGACACCAATCTTGGAACTAAATTAAGTCCGTTGGCAACTATTCAAATGGCCGTACGGAAGGCTAGAGAATTGCGTCGCCTGAAAGATGCCTCCATAAAAGATGGTATTCATATTATCGTAATGGATGGTACTTATTATTTGAACGAACCATTATTTGTAAGACCCGAAGATTCTGGAACTGCCGAAAGTCCCACTACCATTGAAGCCGATGCAAACGCAAAACCAATACTAAGCGGTGGAATCGAAATCAAAAATTGGAAAAATACTATTAATGTTACAAAAAACGGTTTAAAAGTTGGAACGGTTTGGGAAGCCGATGCGCCACAGCAAGCGGGCGAAATCATCAATTACAGACAATTGTGGGTCAACGGAAAAAAAGCCGTGAGAGCCAAAAGTACTTCAGGAAACAAAATGGACAGAATCCTGTCTTGGGATGCTGTAACGGAAACCTGTTGGATTCCTTTCAAGGATAAGTCAGTCAAGTTCGAGCCAGGAATGGAAAT
>ERZ1034365.141-NODE-141-length-39576-cov-6.496595_pt1 | contig 39576 bp, 39 predicted proteins | sample MGYA00520615_ERZ1034365 | MGnify/ENA primary metagenome ERZ1034365 (study PRJEB33736, sample SAMEA104284505) | Azolla filiculoides | biome: Urban; feature: Water surface; material: Ditch water | place: Netherlands | collected 2015-10-28 | depth 0-0.1 m ...
GGTGGAATAAGTTTTGGATAGTGTTAACTATATTCATCGTTATTCTAGAATTTATTGGTTTAATATTTTTCAGACAAACAATTCAACCCAAATCAATTATGATTTTATCATTTGGAATCCCATTTATATTAACGGCATTTCAATACAGACAACTTAGAAAAACTAAAGTTTTTATAGTTTGGTTACTAATTAGTATGTCTCTATTCGGATTATTTTTGTATCTAAAATACAACTCAATTTTATTTACTAATGAGGGCTTGTACCAAATAAGAGGTCTTAAAGCACCAACATATTTTCTGATAGCTTTCTATTTATTTCGAAAAATATCAACATCCATTTGGAAAACAGAATTAATAATGCCTTCTAGAGGTAATCGCTATGATACAGAAGAAGGACGAAAAACTAATTTAATGGATTATATTGCATTTTTCTCATATTGGTTAATTATTGTATTTACATATTTTTATTCATAGAACACCATTAATTGAAGATTTGAAAAATTATTGAAACAAAGTAGTGAAAGAAGAAAAACATATTCGAAATTAAACAACGCTATTTATAGAAATCAGCTTTAAGCGAACTTCAAAATTTTATCCTTAAAAAAATCCCCTTTTACAAATGCTGCAATAAAACCTCAGGATTGGATCTATTGAACCAAAAATTTAAAATTTCAATACATTCTAAATCTTTATTCACATTATAGATAACCGTAATATAAGGATTTACCATAAATTTTCGCTTATCTGTATTTTGAAAAAAACTAAAACTCTCTGGAAATTGTTTGACTTGTTTTAGGTTTTGTTTTAATAAATCTGAAAATTTAGTTGCTTTTTCTTTACCAAAATTATCATATAAATAGTAGATAATTTCTTCATACTCCAATTGTGCTATTTTTGAAAATTTGATTTTCATTTTCTGTTGGCAAGAATGGTATCCACATCAAAAACAAAATCTTCTTCTGCTATAAACTCTCCATTTCTAAACTGCTCCTCGGCAATTTTTATGTTTTGAGAAAGCATTTCAAACTGATATTGTTCTGGCTGAATGATTTCTAAAATCAACAAGATTTCATCAATGGTGAATTTATTTTCTCTAATTTTTCGATACAACGTTGGCAAAGGAATATTAGCTTTCGCACTGATATATTCCACTTTGTATGGAGACTCCAAAACTGTTTTATCGAAATTTGAAACTATTTTTTTAGTTTCTAATAACTCTACTATCATAATCTATATATTTTATTATCACAAATATACATATTACTTTATGCTTTTTATAAAATAATTTTATTTTACGATTTATTATTTTATTTCCAGTACGGACAGGTCGCGACCTGTCCCTACGATTTCAATAATTCCCCAATTTTCAACGCACATTTCTCACCATCAATCGCTGCCGAGATAATTCCTCCGGCATAACCTGCTCCTTCTCCACAAGGATACAAACCTTTTATTTGAAGGTGTTCCAATGTTTCTGAATCTCTGGGAATACGCACTGGCGAGGATGTTCTGGATTCTGGTGCGTGAAGAACGGCTTCGTTGGTCAAAAAACCTCGCATTGATTTGCCGAATTCGACAAAACCTTCTCGTAATATTTGGGTAAGAAATCCAGGAAAAACTTCGCCCATTTCTACCGAAGTCGTTCCGGGAACATAGGAGGTTTTTGGAATATTGGTCGATACTTTCTTCTGGGTAAAATCGACCATTTTTTGAGCTGGAACTTTTTGGGTTTTGCCCGCCAAATGCCAAGCTTTTTGTTCGATACTTTTTTGGAATTCCATTCCTGCCAAAGCACCGAATTTGGCAAACGGCTTGAAATCTTCGAGTTTTAATTCGACCACAATTCCAGAATTGGCAGTAGCCTGATCTCGTTTGGATGGAGACCAACCATTGGTAACCACTTCACCAGGACTGGTGGCACAAGGTGCAATCACGCCACCGGGACACATACAAAAAGAATACATTCCCCTGCCTCCCACTTGCTTCACTATGGAATAAGGCGATGGTGGCAAATGCTGTCCTCGATAATCGCAACTGTACTGAATACTGTCTATCAACGACTGCGGATGTTCGGCTCGAACGCCCAAGGCAAAAGCTTTAGCCTCTATAAAAATTTGTTTTCTGTCTAATAATTCAAAAATATCACGAGCAGAATGTCCTGTTGCCAAAATTATTTTGTTGGCAAGAATCGTGTCGCCGTTTTTGGTCACGATGCCTTGCACTTCATTATTTTTAATGAGAATATCGGTCAATCGGGTTTCAAAAAGGACTTTACCTCCCATTTCGATGATTTTCTCCCGCATATCTTGGATGATTTGCGGCAATTTGTTGGTTCCAATATGTGGATGCGCATCGACCAAAATATCGTGCGAAGCGCCATAAGCCACAAACAATTCTAGGATTCGAGTCACGTCGCCACGTTTTTTGGAGCGAGTGTATAATTTTCCATCCGAATAGGTTCCTGCTCCACCTTCGCCAAAACAATAATTGGAATCTTCATCAACAATATGATCTCTGTTGATAGCTTTTAAATCTCTTCTTCTTCCTCGAACATCTTTTCCACGCTCGATTACTATCGGTTTCAAACCTAACTCTACCAATTGCAAAGCGGCAAATAATCCTGCAGGGCCAGCTCCTACGACAATTACTTCTTGTGCATTTTGGACATTTTTATATTCTGGCAATTCAATTTTAGCTTCTTGAATAGTTTCACCAACTAAATAAATAGTGACTTTCAAATTGAATTTCACCGCTTTTTGGCGTGCATCAATCGAACGTTTCAGAATGGAAATATGTTGGATTTCTTTGACATCGACCCGAATTAATTTGGAAATATGCTGTTTGAGCAACAATTCGTTGGTAGCTGTTTCTGGCGATGTTTGAAAGAGAAGTTCTTGTGGCATTGTAAATTAATAGTTATTGAATAGCAATAACGAAATGCAAAAATACTACTTTGAAGTGAACTTTGCTTAATGATTGCAAAATCCATTTTCAAATTTTGAAATTGGACTTTATTTAAATCAGACTTCGTAAATTTACCATCTAAAACATTCAAAATGTCCAGACAAATTAAACTAATATGGGATTTTCGTGGTCCAGCTTCGGCAAAAACTGCTGAACATCACGAAATTCATTTAAAAGAATATATAATTGCAGAGAAATTATCGCCAAACATTACGGGTTTTCAAATCATAAATGAAATGTATGCAACAGCTTTTATGGTCGTTACTGATGAAACGATGATTCAAGTACGCGATGCTTTGAAACCGCATCGTGGAGAGGTTTTTGAAGGTTAAAATCCAATAAAAAAATTCCAAATTCCAACTTAGAAGATTGGTATTTGGAATTTAAAAAATTGGAATTTATTTCTAATTCGCTACTTCGCTCATAAATTTGATACGCATCAGACGTAATTCGTCAATATCATAATCGCCGTCAAATTCTTTTAGAGCTTCCTCTATATTATCGGAATGGGATTCCATAAAATAATCGTGAATTTCTTCTTGTTGATCATCGTCCAGCATTTCATCAATCCAATACTTGATATTGAGTTTGGTTCCCGAATTTACAATTTGTTCCATTTCGGTTATCAAGGCTTCCATTGTCAAGCCTTTGGCGGAAGCAATATCGTTGAGAGGTAATTTTCGGTCAATATTTTGAATGATGTACAATTTATTAATCGAATTGGCTCCTGTAGATTTTACAACCAAATCTTCTGGACGAATAATATCATTGTCATCAACATATTGACTGATTAATGCAATGAATTCTTTGCCATATTTCTTAGCTTTTCCTTCACCAACTCCGTGAGTATTAATTAATTCCTCCATCGAAATGGGATATTTTAAAGCCATATCTTCGAGTGAAGGGTCCTGAAAAACCACAAATGGTGGAACTCCTAGTTTTTTGGCTACTTTTTTACGTAAGTCTCGCAACATCCCCATTAAAACTTCATCGGCTACTCCAGAACCTTTGGCAGCAGTTACGATAGCTTCATCCTCAGATTCGTTGTATTCATGATCTTCAGACATCATGAAGGACTCAGGTTTTTTGATAAAATCCAATCCTTTTTGAGTGATTTTTATCACTCCGTATGTCTCAATATCTTTAGATAATAATCCATCAACCAAAACTTGACGCAATAAGGCCATCCAGTATTTTTCGTCGTGATCTGTCCCAGAGCCAAAAAAGGATTGAACATCAGTTCTATGCGCTTTTATAATAGCATTTACGCGTCCGATGAGGGTAAAAACAACTTCTTTAGATTTATAGATGTGTTTGGTATCACGAACTACTTCGAGCAATTTGACCACTTGATCTTTAGCTTCGACCTTCACTTTTGGATTGCGAACATTGTCGTCCATATCGCCACCTTCGCCAGTTTCAGTATCAAATTCTTCACCAAAATAATGAAGTAAAAATTTTCTTCGAGACATGGAAGTTTCGGCATAAGCTACAACCTCCTGCAATAAAGCAAAACCAATTTCTTGTTCAGCAACGGGTTTTCCTGACAAGAATTTTTCTAATTTCTCGACATCTTTATAGGAGTAATATGCCAAGCAATGTCCTTCGCCGCCATCACGACCTGCACGACCTGTTTCTTGATAATAACTTTCTAATGATTTTGGAATATCGTGGTGAATTACAAAACGCACATCGGGTTTGTCAATTCCCATCCCGAAAGCGATGGTTGCCACCACAACATCTACATCTTCCATCAAAAACATATCTTGATGTTTGGCTCTTGTTTTAGCATCTAATCCAGCATGATAAGGAACAGCACTTATTCCATTTACTTGCAAAACTTCGGCAATAGCTTCTACTTTTTTGCGACTTAGGCAATAAATAATTCCTGATTTTCCTTTGTGTAATTTGATAAACCGAATGATATCCGCTTCAATATTTTTGGTTTTGGTACGAACTTCATAATATAAATTAGGTCTATTGAAAGAAGCCTTATAAGTTGTTGCATCGACCGTATCTAAATTTTTCAAGATATCTTCTTGAACTTTTGGAGTTGCTGTTGCAGTAAGACCTATAATAGGTACGTTGCCCAATTGCTTGATAATATGTTTTAGATTTCGGTATTCAGGTCTAAAATCATGTCCCCATTCAGAGATGCAATGTGCCTCGTCAATAGCAACAAATGAAATTGGTACATTTTGTAAAAAAGCTACATATTCTTCCTTAGTCAAGGATTCGGGAGCTACATACAAAAGCTTGGTCAATCCTGATGTAATATCGGTTTTGACTTGAGCAATTTCGGTTTTAGTGAGTGAGGAATTTAATACATGGGCAACGCCATTTTCTGAAGATAAACTTCTAATAGCATCTACTTGATTCTTCATTAAGGCAATTAAAGGCGAAACAACAATTGCTGTTCCTTCTTGAACTAAAGCAGGCAATTGATAACAAAGCGATTTGCCTCCGCCCGTAGGCATAATCACGAAAGTGTTTTCTTTATTGAGAATACTTTTGATAACTTGCTCCTGTAAACCTTTGAATTGGCTGAAGCCAAAATACTTCTTTAATTCTCTGTGGATGTCAATTTCGTTTGAATTCATTCTTTATTAATGGTATTTTATCTAAATTTGCGTTTCATAAAGATACTAATTTCTTTCATACATACAAATTTTATAAAATTCTATTTTGAATACAAAAGAAAATATATTGATTTTGGCAAAAAAAACTATTCTCTCTGAGAGCGAATCTATTGCCAAACTCATTGATTTTATTGACTTTAACTTCGTCGAAGCCACTCAAATTCTTTTTCAATCAAAAGGAAGATTGATTGTAACAGGCATTGGAAAAAGTGCCATTATTGCACAAAAAATGGTGGCAACATTTAATTCTACAGGAACACCATCGTTGTTTTTACATGCTTCAGAAGCCATTCACGGCGATTTAGGAATGGTTCAGCCTGACGATATTGTGCTTTGTATTTCAAAAAGCGGTAACAGTCCTGAAATTAAAATTTTAGTTCCACTCCTAAAACGTTTTGGAAATACACTAATTGCTATGACCGGAAATATCAGTTCGTTTTTGGCAAAAGAGTCTCAATTTGTTCTAAACACCACTGTTGATGCTGAATCTTGTCCTCATAATTTGGCTCCAACAAATAGTACTACCGCACAACTCGTTATGGGTGATGCTCTTGCTATGTGTTTGATGAATTTAAGAAATTTCAGTCGTGAGGATTTTGCAAAATACCATCCTGGCGGTTCATTGGGTAAAAAATTATTGCTTCAAGTGAAGGATATGCTTGAAAACTCCTTGAAACCAATGGTAACGCCCGATGCACCTATTAAAAAAGTAATTTTAGAAATTTCTGAAAAAAGACTTGGCGCAACAGCTGTTGTCGAAAATGACAAAGTAATTGGAGTTATTACTGATGGTGATATTAGAAGGATGCTCAATGAAAATGATACTTTTACGCATTTGACTGCCAAAGACATAATGACCAAAACGCCAAAAATGATTCAATCGACCACAATGGTTGTGCAAGCACTAAACATTCTTGAAGATTTTTCGATCACTCAATTAATTGTTGTTGATCACGAACAATACAAAGGAATTATTCATTTGCATGATATTTTAAAAGAAGGAATAGTATAATGGCGAATAAACAACTTAAAGAAATGTCTTTTTTAGACCATCTCGAGGAATTAAGATGGTTATTAGTTCGAAGTACGATAGCCATTATTATTATGGCATTCTTTACTTATTTTGTAAGCGATTATTTGTTTGACACCATCATATTTGGACCAACAAGACCTTCATTTTACACCTATCGCTGGTTTTGTGAATTATCACATTATTTAAATTTTGGCGAAAGCATCTGTATTGAAGAATTGCCTTTCATCATTCAGAATACTGAAATGGAAGGACAAGTAAATATGTTTGTTTGGATGTGTCTATTGGCTGGTTTTATACTTGCTTTTCCTTATATATTATTCCAAATTTGGGGCTTTATCAGTCCAGCATTGTATGCAAATGAAAAGAAAAATGCTAAATTTTTCATCTTTATTTCCTCTTTATTGTTCTTTCTAGGCGTACTTTTTGGCTATTTCATTATTATTCCAATGTCGGTCAATTTTGTTGCCACCTTTACTGTGAGCGAAATGGTTAAAAATCAATTTACCTTAGATTCCTATATCGGAATGTTTAAAACATCGGTTATAGCGGGAGGTTTGTTTTTTGAATTACCTATAATCATTTATTTCTTGACAAAACTAGGATTAGTAACTCCCGAATTTCTGAGAAAATATCGAAAATATGCTATAGTCATAGTATTAATAGTTGCCGCAATTGTTACTCCTCCAGATGTTGTAAGCCAAACAATAGTTGCTATTCCGATGTTGATTATTTTTGAATTAAGTGTAATAATTTCTTCTATTGTTTATAAACGAAAAATAAAAAATGAGCAACTTAGTTAAAGAATTCAACGATTATCGTTCTAAAATGAACGAAAAATTATTAGCCGATAATAATAAAATTGTAAAGCGAATTTTCAATCTTGACACTAATGCTTATGCTGATGGAGCGCTTGATGTTAGAACCAAAGAATTATTAGGTTTAGTTGCTTCGACTGTTTTGAGATGCGATGATTGCGTAAAATACCACTTAGAAAATTGCTATAAAGAAGGTATTTCAAAAGAAGAAATGATGGAAGCAATGGGCATCGCCACATTAGTTGGCGGAACTATTGTTATTCCACACCTGAGAAGAGCTTATGAGTTTTGGGAAGAATTAGAAGAAAGTCAGCAGTAATCAGTTTGCAGATTCCAAAATTGAAGTTAAATAGAAAAATCAAAACAATGATTTTTTGTTAATTTGTAAAATAAATTCCAGCAGAGATGCTGAAATAAATCCAGCATAAAATGAAGTTAAGAGCCGAAAATCTAGTAAAAACATATAAAGGGCGAAGCGTTGTAAAAGGCGTTTCGGTAGAAGTAAACCAAGGCGAAATTATAGGACTTTTGGGGCCCAATGGCGCCGGAAAAACAACTTCATTTTATATGATTGTTGGATTAGTAAAACCCAATATGGGCAACATTTATCTTGACGATCTAAACATCACTGATTTCCCGATGTACAAAAGAGCGCAACAAGGTATTGGGTATTTGGCACAAGAAGCTTCTGTTTTTAGAAAACTAAGCGTTGAAGATAATATTTTGAGCGTCTTGCAACTCACAAACCTTTCCAAAGAAGCTCAAGAAGAAAAAATGGAAAGTTTGATAGAAGAGTTTAGTTTGGGACACATACGTACCAACAGAGGCGATTTACTTTCGGGTGGCGAACGTCGTCGTACCGAAATTGCTCGTTGTTTGGCTACCGACCCTAAATTTATTCTACTCGATGAACCCTTTGCAGGTGTCGATCCCGTTGCTGTAGAAGATATTCAACGAATTGTAGCGCAACTAAAAAATAAAAATATTGGAATCCTGATTACTGACCACAATGTGCAAGAAACTTTGGCCATTACAGACAAAACCTATCTTATGTTTGAAGGCGGAATTCTAAAAGCTGGAGTCCCAGAAGAATTGGTAGAAGACGAAATGGTACGTCGTGTATATTTAGGTCAGAATTTCGAGTTGAGAAAAAAGAAAATAGAATTTTAATAACAGTGTTCCGTTTGAAAAAATTAAGTTAAAACATCTAGTTATGAATAACTCTAATGATTGGAGAGACAACGATCCCGATAAACAAACAGCGGAAAATTGGCGCAAAGACCCTAAGAATTGGATTTGGAATATCTTTTATTACAACAAAGAAGATCAACGTCTTTTTGTTTCAAAAAAAATAGAATGGATGGGAACAACACTTAATTTTGCAAACCCAAAATCGGTTTTGGTTTTAGTTGCGATGGGTTCTTTTTTGGGGATGGTTCTCTATTTTATCTTAAAAAACTAAAAACTACTCGATTGTAATAAACCGCAACTGCTCTACATCACCGTTAAAAATATTGACATCTACATTGCCTTTGATTCCTGAAACGGAAGCTTTTTCAGTAAATTGCCAAAAAAGCCAATCCTCTTCAATTTTCTCTCGATAAAAGTTATAATTGGCAATCCAAAAAAGGTAATCTGAAAAGTCTTTCTTCAAAAAATCATCATAATATTTCTCGCCTGTATAAATAATAGGTTTCACTTTATAATGCGCCTCAACAGCTTTCAACCAACGTCTCAATCCAATTTTCAGACTATCTAAAGATTGATCTTTAGGCAATTTTTCAATATCTAAAACAGGAGGCAAATCACCTTTTCTCAAACGAACTGTTTTTATAAAAAGTTTAGCTTGCTCTAATGAATTTTCGTTTGGACGATAATAATGATAGGCTCCACGAATGAGTTTTTGTTTTTTGACTGCACTCCAATTCTGTTCAAATTGCTGATCTTCGCCATCATTTCCAGCCGTGGCACGAACAAGAACAAACGAAACTGGATATTCTTCCTCTACATTTTGAACCAAATTCCAATCAATTTCTCCTTGATATTCTGAAACGTCTATACCAATGGCTTTGCCTTTATGATTATCTAAAACCTGATAATTCCGAATATCCGAAATTCGCTTGGATTGCTCTTGTTGGTATTTTAATTTATAGGATTTAAACCCCAAATAATACAAAAAACCATTTCGATAATGATACCCTAGACCGATAAATAACAAAATAAAAAATGCAATTACTGAATAACTGCGAATCTTTCCCGAGAAAAAAGAAGATTTCTTTCGGGATTTCCGTCTGACTACAGGTTTTCTTCGCGTGGTTGTCCGCCTCATTAAAAAATTACTTTTTCAGAAATTTGTTATTGATAACCGACAACAAAACATAAGTGATGATTACTAAAGGTATAGCCAAATATTGGAAGAAAATTAACAGCAAAACACACAAACTCAAAAAGACAATTTGAAGGGCATTTTTCTTAAAAGTAAAATCTTTAATTTTCAAAGAAAACAAAGGAATTTCGGCATTCATAATGTATGCACTAAATAAAGTAATGGCTAAAAGAACCCAATAATTGGTCAGAATTTCAAGCAAAACTAAGGAATCTGAATATTTTAAAACCAACGGTAAACTCATAATAAATAAGGTATTGGCGGGCGTTGGTAAACCAATAAAAGAATCCGATTGACGCGTGTCAATATTAAAATTCGCCAAACGATAACAAGCACCCAAAGTAATTATGAAACCTAAATAAGGAATTAATTTAAACGGATCATTTACAACAGGCTCAACATAAACACAGAAGTTTTCACTAAAACTATTGGATTTAAATGGCGCAAACATTTTATACATCACAAAACCAGGAACGACTCCGCTTGTAACCATGTCGGCTAGAGAATCTAATTGCAAGCCCAATGGACCAGCTACTTTGAACAATCGTGCAAAAAAACCATCAAAAAAATCTAGAAAAATTCCGAGACTAACAAAAAAGAAAGCCATTTCAAAATTCAATTCGGCTACAAAAACCATTGCGATACAACCACAAAAAAGATTAAGCAACGTGATGATATTTGGGATGTGTTTTTTAATTTTCATTCTTATAAAAATTTAGATTGTCAAAGTTCACAAATTTAGTATAATAAGTCAATGAGAAGTGCGTTTTTTAGAAGAGATTTACCTCCCGAAGCTTTTATGTTTGGAATGGGTTGTTAAAAAAGAGATTAGCTCAGTAAAAAATTATATTTTTGGAAAAAATTAAACAGCCTTTGGGTTGCAAACGAATTCATGATTAAAAAAAATCAATTCTTCCTACTCCTTTTGCTTTGCGTTAGTTCGTATGCTCAAACCGTTAGAAAGTATTCGAACGAGTTTATGAATATTGGTGTAGATGCGGCAGCTTTAGGAATGTCAAACGCAGTTACTTCAAGCACCAACGATGTTAATTCGGGCTATTGGAATCCTGCAGGATTAGTAAATCTCGAAGACCATCAACTGTCTTTGATGCATGCCAATTATTTTGCCAATATTGCCAAATACGATTATATAGCTTATGCCAATACTATTGATGACGAAAGTGCTTGGGGAATTTCTTTAATCCGTTTTGGTGTTGACGATATCATGAACACAACCGAATTAATAGACAGTCAAGGCAATATCGACTACAATCGCATCAGTCTTTTTTCTACAGCCGATTATGGCGTTACTTTTTCATACGCTCGAAAACTGCAAGTTCCAGGTTTTCAATTTGGTGTAAATGCCAAAATTATTCGCAGAATCATTGGTAATTTTGCAAGTTCATGGGGTTTTGGGTTTGATGCTGGATTGCAATTCGAAAAAAATGATTGGAAATTTGGTTTAATGCTTCGTGACATCACAACAACCTATAATGTTTGGAGCATTGACGAAGCAGAATATAAAAAGATTGCAGATGCTATTCCAGGACAAAATCAGGAATTGCCCGAAAGCACAGAGATTACAGCTCCAAAAGCACAATTAGGATTATCCAAAAAATTTATTGTACGATATGACTATAGCATTTTGGCAGCAGCCAATCTCAATATGCAGTTTGCCAAAACAAATGATATTCTTTCGACTGATTTCGTGAGTGTAGATCCTGCTTTGGGTTTTGAATTTGGATACACTGACTTAGTTTTCTTGAGAGCTGGCGTGGGAAATTTTCAAAACATTCAACAAATTGATACTACCGAAAAAGTAGGTTTTCAACCCAATATTGGTTTGGGTTTTAAATACAAAGGCATCCAAATTGATTATGCTTTGACCAATTTAGGAAATCAAAGTGCTGCTTTATATTCTAATATATTTTCGGTAAAAGTAGATTTAGGGCTTTTTAGAAATTAATTCTTAAATAGATTCAAAAATGAACTCATTGTCATTAAAAAAAATAGTGCTAATCCTTTTTTTAATTGGAACGCTGAGTGGTTTTGGACAAAATATAATACTGTCAAAAAGTGCTCGAACAAGCGTTATTACTTGTGACACTGGCAATGAATCCTATTCCCTTTTTGGACACACAGCCATCAGAATTTCCGACCCAGAAAATAATTTAGATGTGGTTTATAATTATGGTGCTTTCGATTTTTCGACACCTAATTTTGTTGTAAAGTTTGCCAAAGGCGATTTGCAATACTTTGCTATTGCCAATACTTTTTCGGATTTTATGAACCAATACACTTATGAGCAAAGGAGTGTTTTTGAGCAAGAATTGTTGATTCCATTGGCATACAAACAAAAATTGTTTGATAATTTAACAACTGTATTATCTACGAGCGAAAGTTATTACACTTATAAATTTATAGATAAAAACTGTACTTCAATGGTGGTGGATATGCTGAACAAAACATTAGGTGCAAAAATAATAGATAAGAAATTCGATACTGACAAGACCTACAGAAGTATTTTGTTTCCTTATTTTGATAACTTCTTTTATGAAAAACTAGGAACTAGTATTATTTTTGGAACAAAAGTAGATGCTTATAGCGATCATATCTTTTTGCCATTTGAACTTCACAAAACTTTACAACAAAACCAATTCAACAATCAGCAGCTTTGTGGAGCCAGTAAAACCCTTTTGAATTACAAAAAACAAGCGCCTAATTCTTGGTGGAACAATGTGTATTCGTATTTATTGTTTCTTGGTTTGATCCTTATTTTGAATAAAAAATTTATCGATAATTTTTATCTTCTAATAATGGGATTATTGGGAATTTTCTTTGTTGTAATGGGATTTTATTCTTTTCATCAAGAATTGGCAATGAATTACAATGTGTTGTTATTTAACCCCGCATTGCTCGTCTTACTATATTTTATAGTCAAGAAAAACAAAAAATGGATTGTAAATCTTGCTGTCCTAAACGGCATTTTTCTTGGAGTTTACCTGATAATGATGATTAATAAAGCCCATTTTTTAGTCGTTATTCCTTTGGTGCTAACTACTCTAATTATAGTATCAAAAATTGCTTATAAAAACAGTAAACGCATTCCAGTAGTTATTTGATTACTGACCTCGGTAAAACAATACGGTGCTGAATGTTTTAATAACTATGTCCAAATCCAAGAAAATACTACGGTGCTTGATGTAATATAAATCATATTGCAGTTTTATTAAACTATCTTCCATCGATTCGCCATAGGAATAATTAACTTGTGCCCAACCTGTTAGTCCTGGTTTTATAACGTGTCGGGTTTCATAAAAAGGCATTATTTCGGCAATTTCCTTAACAAAAAAAGGTCTTTCAGGTCGAGGCCCAATAACGGCCATTTCACCTTTCAAAATATTGACAAATTGTGGAAATTCATCGATTCTTGTTTTACGCAAGAATTTTCCAAAAGGAGTAACTCGAGTATCATTTGAACCTGAGAAAACGGCTCCTCCTTTTTCGGCATTATTTATCATTGTCCTGAACTTGAGTATTTGAAATATTTCACCATTTTTGCCCACTCGTTCTTGTGTATAAAATAACTTACCTCGATTTCCTATTGCATTTCCTATTACAATAAAAGGAATTAACAGTGTGCCAATAATAAGTCCAATTACAGAAATTAATGTTTCCATTATTCGAACATGCAGTAAGTACAATTGGTTATTATTGGTTCGGTTAAATGGGAAGAATTTATAAAAATCTCTAGTAATGTATTGAAGAGGAATTCGATGTGTTTTATCTTCATAGACTTGAGTGTATTCGCGAATTGTTGTTCCCGATTCTAACAAATGAAGCAACTGCATATACAAATTTGAAGTAATATCTTCTGCATTTTGTGAGGCTACAACAATTTCAAATAATCTATTTTCTTTCAAAAACAAAACCAAATCATCAATTTCAACGTGTTGAACATAATGGTCCTCGAATTCATCCTTTTTTCCGGCATAGGAGTAGTTTACATAAGCTACAATTCTGTAATGAGGATCCGAATTTTCTAAGTCTGAAATTAATCCTTCAACTTGATCTCTATGGCAAACTAATAGTACATTTTGCACAAATCTATTGGAAGCCAAAAGTTTAACATAGAATGTTCTCCAAAAAATAAGAGTAAAAAGCACGGTAAGATAAAACACTACAATTTCAAATCGATTGGAAGGTAATTCTGCTGAAAAAACAGGGGTCAATAAATAAAACAAAACAGCAGTTGAAGCAGTTAGAATTGTACTTCGCATTACCTGAAATTGGTTACTTGCTACTTGAAGGTTATACATTTCGAAAACCGTTCCGATGCTATTGAGATAAAGCGCAAATGCAATTACATAATAATAGTATTTCGTTGAATCTATGAGATATTGCAACCCTAACAATTGCCCTACAGCATACAGTGCCACCAAAACAAAAACTACATCAAAAATCTTGAGCAATACTTTTCGCTCGGAGACTTCAAAATGTATCTTCTTATTCTTTTTCATTACTATTTATCGTATATTTTTTTCACGACAAATCTACATAATCCTACAATGAAACCAATAAAAAATCGATTAAAGTCAACTATTATTATCTTAACTCACTCAAAGAGCGAATGTTTTATCAATTACATATTTATTTGGGCAAATTTTAAATATTTAGCATCTAGAAAAACAAACAAGGTGCAAATTCTAATTAAGCCTGCATTATATATTTACCGCTTTACTTTTTTTAGGGCTTCCCACAAAATAAACATTAAGTAATGATAAAGAATAAACAAATGCTGGTGCTGCAGTTCGCATTGCTGCGTGATTTATTGTTAAAAACCAAAAAGCCAGAAAACAGAGTAAATACATATTAAACTTATTCTCGATATACAAAAACAAAGGAGTAAAAAACAGAATTAACAAGCCTATAATTCCCAAAGTCCCATGTTCGGCAAGCATTCTAGTAATTTCGTCATGAGACAAAGTACCATCACCTGTTTCGGCAAATCGAACCTCTACCCCTTTTCCTACTCCAACTCCAAAAAATGGATTATCCAAAAAGACATTGATTTCTCCTTTTGCTACATCCTCTCTTCCTGTAAACTTGCTTTCCTTTTTTCTTCCTGACGCATCCTGATTTGCATATCGCTTATCAATTAGTCCTCCTGTCTGAAAAGAGGTGTATCCCCAAGTAGTAACCATAGCTATGAATACCAAGGCAATTAGATAATTCAGTTTAACTCTACCTCTAAAATTAGATTTTGCATATAGAAACAACAATAACAATATAATCATCAAAAAACCAGTAATCATTCCTCCTCTAGAAAAAGTTACCATACCTCTATAACTGATATTAAGAGCCACAACCAAATTAATGATGAGCAAATATTTGGTTTTAGATTCAAGAATAATTCTAGAAAAAAAGATAAACATTCCCAATCCTAGTATTGTAGCAACCTGATTGGGACCAAAGCCTCCAGAGGTCTCATAACTAGATTGAGTACTCGTAATTACATCTCGAATATTGGGTGTATAAAAAGTTAAATAGGTCATACAAGTCACGATAGGCAAACCCATAAATAGCAGAATTGTATTGATCTGATCTATTGGAATCTTACGTCTAAAAGTATAAAGTGAAGACACTGCCAAACATACTGGACCTGAAATATTAAAAGCAATACTATTTTTGACATTAGTTTCATGATTCAACACAAAAGTAGTCAACACCACACTTGGAATTAGTAACAATAAAAAAATCCAATAGGGTGTAGCTCCTTTTGAAAATCCACTAAAATACATTCCAATGAATATAAATAGCATCACCCCATATTTGGAAATTTCGTATAATGGATTGCCTCCTGTCATTCGCAAGAAAACCTCACTTCCTACCACATAAGCAGCAGCCATTAAGGCTTCATTATTTTTATTTTGCTTTTTTATTACATACAAAGGGCCTAAAATAAAAATAGCATACCCATATATTTTTGAAACAAACGGAAATAGAAACACCAAAAATCCAATTCCAACATGGAAAAGGATTATATTAAGATATAAAGCTTCGTCTTTTTTCATTTTATTCTTGTTTCAATCCAATTTGAATACTGCTGCAAAACAGTATTTTTAGAATATTTTGTTGCAATTGTATCTTGAAGTGCCCTACCAAAATCTTCTCTAATGTTATTGTCCTCTATCAATTTAACCAATGAATTGTAAAATAATTGAATCTCGCCTTGGGCAACCAAAAACCCATTAACCCCATCTTGAATCAATAAAGGAATTTCGCCTACTTGAGTTACCACTACAGGTTTCTGACACAAACCATATTCAAGCAAAGCGACAGGCAATCCTTCTGATTTAGAAGTCAATACCCCAATAGTTGACTGCTCAAGTATGTTCTTTATATCGGGTTTAGAACCATATACAATTACGGTATTTTCTAAATTAAATTCAATAATTAACTCCTTAATTTTTAACGAATAATCATCATCAAAATCTTTACCTACCAAATGAAATGTCCATTCAGGGTGTGAAATTTTGATTTTTTTGGCCACTTCAATCAATAATAAATGATCCTTTTGCGCCCTTAAATTGGCCAAAGATACTATTCGTTTTTCTGGAATGCCAAGTAAAATAGTTTGTTCCAAAATTTTATCATCCTCAGAAGGAAAATTAGGCAAATAAATCACATTTTTAAAATGCATTTTCTGTTCGGCCCATAGTTTGAGTTGCTGATTTACTACTATAATTCCATTAAAAAAAGGAAGAATTAATTTTAAACTAAAAGAAGGTCGGCTCGACAAATATTCACTATCACCATAATGATCGTGCCAAATCAATTTAATTTTAGGATAGGTAATCTTCAAAAGAAAAGCAAGAAAAAAAGACGTGCTATGAGCGTGAACAACTTCAATAGTGTTCTCAACCACAAATTTTCGCAATTTAGATAGAGCTGTTAAATCAAATGCGCCTTTTCTATTCAAAAAAAGATAAGAAACCGTATCTTCTAATTGATTCAAAAGAGCTCCTTCTTTTCGAGTTGCCACTAATCCCGAAAACTCGATTTCTTTGGCAAGCGCATTGGCATAATTCACCGCCATTCGTTCAGCTCCGCCAGCCTCAAGAGAATCTATAATTTGTAGTATTCTCATGATGCCAACATTTTTTTAATTTCATCTTCAAAAACATCCAAGGTATATTTTCTGGACCAATTAATCGCCTTTTGACTTTTCAAATTATACTCGTTTTCGTTTTGCAAAAGCATTTCTAATTGATGAACATCTTTATCTAAAATCATTTCTAATAATACACCTCGATTTCCATAATCTAACATATACGGAACACAAGAAACCTTGGTTGCTATAGGAACACAGCCCCAAAACATCCCTTCGGCAACTGCTTTTGGCCAGCCTTCACTTTCAGAAGGTAAAAGAACAAAATGACTTGATTCGTAGGCTATTTTAACCGTTTCCTGAGTTTGATTTCCTTTTAATGAAACAATAGTACTTAAATCATTTTGACTAATATACTCTTGAATACTTTTTCTTTCTAAGCCTTCTCCATATAAAGATAATGCAACATCAAACCCTTTTTGGTGCAAAATTTCCACCATTTGAATAGCATAAAGTGGATTTTTTCCCGAAACCAAAGCACCAATAAATACAAAAATAAATTGGCTTTGAAAATCTCTTTGCATGATTTCAACTTTATCAGCTTCATAATAGGTCGCTGTAAAAAAAGGTTTTATATTTTTAGAAATTTCATTCCATTCTCCATAAACCAAAACCTGCATATTGCGAGTTAGAAAAGTGTTATTCAAAATCCATTTTTGCAAACGATAGGTCCAAGGTTGTCGTGATTTTGTATCCCAATTCCCAGCATATTTAGCAGTTTTTGTTTTATTGGGAAATAAAATCTGAACCAAACATCCCAACAAACCTATATTTCCAGGACAACGCAAATGAATGTGATCGGCTTTTTGCATGGCGGAATAAAGCTGCCAACTGATTTTTGGCAACTTCAAAACCGCGCCCAAAATAGCTTTAAAACTCAATACATCAAAACTTTTTATCGCAACAAAATCAATGTTTTTGTGTTCATAATGACTATCAATTGGTGTCTTTTGGGATTCTAATTTTGGAGCTACAATAATCAACTCATCTACATATTTTGTCCAAATATTCATTTCACGAACATATGGAGCATAAGCAAAATATTGATTTTGCTCAACAATATGAGACACATGAGTTATGATTGCAAAAGTCATTAAAAAGTATTGCGTTGAGAATATAATTTTATGACGGTAAATGTATTGCTAAATCTATTCAATATCAATACGAGAATTTAAATTTTATGGAAGACAATTACATTCAAACTAAACCCAGAAAATTATTGAATCCTAAGAACTATTTGCAAAAAATACTACTGCTAATCAAACCTTAACAAATGTTAACAAAAATAGATTTTTAGAAACCATAAATAATTGTATTTTTACCGTTCAAAATTTAGAAAAATAAATGGGCAAAATCATTGCGATTGCTAATCAAAAAGGAGGCGTTGGAAAGACAACAACATCCGTAAATCTGGCAGCATCACTAGGTGTTTTAGAAAAAAAAGTGTTATTAATAGATGCTGATCCACAAGCGAATGCAAGTTCAGGATTGGGAATTGACGTTAATAATGTAGAAATTGGAACCTATCAAATTATAGAACATAGCCATACGCCAAAAGAGGCTTTAATGGCGTGTACAGCTCCAAATGTTGATGTGATTCCATCGCATATTGACCTTGTTGCCATCGAAATTGAATTAGTAGATAAAGCTGAGCGAGAATATATGCTCAAAAAAGCATTGGAAAGTATCAAAGAGGAGTATGATTATATCATTATTGATTGCGCTCCATCGTTAGGATTGCTTACTTTGAATGCTTTGACCGCATCCGATTCAGTTATTATTCCTATTCAATGCGAATATTTTGCACTCGAAGGTTTGGGAAAATTATTGAATACAATCAAAAGCATTCAAAAAATTCATAATCCAAATTTGGATATCGAAGGCTTATTGTTGACCATGTTTGATTCTAGATTGCGTTTGTCCAATCAAGTAGTCGAAGAGGTTCAAAAACATTTTAACGACATGGTTTTTGAAACTATTATTCAACGAAACGTAAAATTGAGTGAAGCACCAAGTTTTGGCGAAAGTATTATAAACTATGACGCAACGAGCAAAGGAGCCAACAATTATCTACAATTAGCTCACGAAATTATAAAGAAAAACAGCAAATAATTTTTATGGCACAAGCACTAAAAAAACAAGCGTTAGGAAGAGGATTATCGGCATTATTGAAAGACCCAGAAAACGACATTAAATCGGTTAATGATAAAAATGCAGATAAAGTTGTAGGAAATATTATTGAGCTAGAAATAGAGTCTATCGAAATCAATCCGTTTCAGCCTAGAAGCAATTTCAACGAAGATTCATTGAGAGAATTAGCGATTTCCATCAAGGAATTAGGAGTTATTCAACCCATTACTGTTCGAAAATTAGACTTCAATAAATACCAATTAATTTCGGGTGAACGACGTCTTCGTGCTTCTACTTTAGTTGGATTGACTACAGTTCCTGCTTATATTCGAATTGCAAACGACAATGAATCTTTGATTATGGCATTGGTCGAAAATATTCAACGCCACGATTTAGACCCAATAGAAATTGCACTTTCTTATCAAAGATTAATCGACGAAATCCAACTAACACAAGAGCAAATGAGCGAACGTGTTGGTAAAAAGCGTTCGACAATTGCCAACTACCTAAGACTTTTAAAATTAGATCCAATTATCCAAACTGGAATCAGAGATGGTTTCATTACTATGGGTCACGGACGTGCTATTATTAATATTGAAAATCAGGATGTTCAAACTGATATTTATCAAAAAATTGTTAGCCAAAATCTATCAGTCAGAGACACAGAAGCTTTGGTAAAAAATTATCAAGAAAGTTTGAAACCAAAACCTGAAGGAAAACCAAAATCAGCTTCTTTTGAACTTGCCGATGCCCAAAAAAATAAATTCAACACTTATTTTGGAACAAAAGTAGAAGTAAAAATTGCAGGAAATGGCAAAGGAAAAATAACCATTCCATTCCATTCAGAAGAAGACTTCAACAGGATACTTAAACTAATAAAAGACTAGTGCGTACTTTTTTTTTCATAGTTCTATGCTTTTTTGCTATAGGAAACACCTCTGTTTTTTCACAAAAGAAAACAGACGCTACCTTGGTTGCAAATGACACCTTGAAATCGAACGATATAGACCCTTTGACACCCGCAAAAGCGGCTTTTTATTCCGCTATTTTACCCGGTTTAGGACAAGCATACAACAAGAAATACTGGAAAATTCCAATTGTTTATGGAGCAATAGGCGTTAGTATGTATTATTATATAGATAGTAGCCAAAAATACCACCAATATAGAGATGCCTACAAGCGACGTTTAGAGGGATTTACTGATGATGAGTTTTCCTATTTAGACAATGACCGATTAATTTCTGCTCAAAAATTCTACCAAAGAAACAAAGATTTCTCAGCATTATTCGTTGTAGGTTTTTATGTTTTAAACATCATCGATGCCAATGTTGATGCAGCTTTAAAACAATTCAACATCAATGAAAACTTGTCTGTTAAGCCAGATGTTCATCTGAATGATGTAACATTTAAGGCCAATGTTGGACTAACATTAAATTATAATTTTTAGAAATAAAGAAATGAAAATTGCACTTTTAGGATACGGAAAAATGGGGCAAACCATCGAAAGAATTGCACTAGAAAGAGGACACGAAATTGTTTTGAAAAAAGACGAATTCAATACATATGAAGGACTTTCGGATGCCGATGTTGCTATCGATTTTAGCATTCCGGCCGTAGCTGTAGAAAACATATCGAGTTGTTTTTATGCCAATGTGCCTGTAATTTCAGGAACAACAGGTTGGTTAGATCGTTATGACGAAATGGTAGCGCTTTGCAAAGAAAAAAATGGTGCTTTTATCTCAAGTTCTAATTTTAGCTTAGGCGTAAATCTTTTCTTTGGACTCAATGAATATTTGGCAAAAATGATGTCAAAATTTGATTCCTATAAAGTTGATATGGAAGAAATTCACCATACTCAAAAACTAGATGCTCCTAGTGGAACAGCCATTTCATTGGCAAAAGGTGTTATCGAAAATAGCAATTACACGAATTGGACAATGGAAAATCCTAATTCAAATGAAATTCATATTGAAGCCGTAAGAATAGGAGATGTTCCTGGAACACATACTGTAACTTACAATTCTGGCATCGATTCTATAGAGATAAAACACACCGCTCACAATCGCGAAGGTTTTGCACTAGGTGCTGTAATTGCAGCTGAATGGATTGTAGGAAAACAAGGGATTTTCTCTATGAAGGATGTTCTAGAAATGAACTAAAAAGAATTTGTTACCGATTTAAGATTTCAAGTTGAACAACTTTAAAACTTAAACTTTAAAACTTAAAAAAAATAATTATGACACTATATCAATGGTTTGTATTTTTCCTAATTGTACAAATAATTCACTTTTTAGGAACTTGGAAATTATATGAAGCAGCAGGAAGAAAACGCTGGGAAGCTGCAATTCCAATCTATAACGCCATCGTATTGATGAAAATTATTGGTCGCCCAACTTGGTGGACAGTCTTACTTTTCATACCCATTATCAACCTGATAATGTTTCCTGTTATTTGGGTAGAAACCTTAAGGAGTTTTGCAAGACGTTCTTCATTAGATACCTTTTTAGGAATTGTAACTTTCGGTTTCTACATTTACTATATTAATTATACCCAACAATTAAATTACATTTCAGACCGAAGTTTGAATCCAGAAAACAAGGCTGCAGACACCGTAAGTTCTTTGCTTTTTGCCATTATTGTGGCAACAATGGTACACACTTATTTGATACAACCTTTTACAATTCCAACTTCGTCATTAGAAAAATCATTACTTATTGGTGATTTTTTATTTGTAAGCAAAATGAATTATGGAGCAAGAGTTCCGATGACCACAGTAGCTTTGCCAATGGTACACGACTCTATTCCTTTAACAAAAAACAAATCCTATTTGAGTTGGCCACAACTACCTTATTTTAGATTGCCTTCTTTTCAAAAAATTGCTAAAAACGACATTGTAGTTTTCAATTGGCCTGCCGATACTGTTTACAAATTTTTTGATCGTTCGGGTCGAAAAGCCGTGCTAAAACCCATTGACAAAAAATCGAATTATGTAAAAAGATGTCAAGGAACTCCAGGCGATGTTTTAGAAATAAAAGATGGTGTTGTCTTCATAGACGGAAAACCATTAGCTCTGCCAGAAAGAGCAAAACCACAATACGAACATACTGTTTACTCCGCAAAAGGCGTTTCAAACGAAGTATTAATGACAACAGGCTCAACAGAGTTTAATAGAGTTTACATCATAAAACCAAATAGCGAGGAACAAATAAATGCAGTTCAACCCTATGTTTTAAGTGCAAATCAAAATAAAGACAAATCATTTAATGTGATAACTGGATTCAAAGGAATTCCATTAAAAGTGATTGAAAGTTCAGGAATTTATGCCCAAGAGGTTTATGATGCAAAAGCCGATGTGAACCTTACTCTAAAAGCTGCTGCCGAATTACGTAAGAATACTACAATTGACTCTGTAATTAGACATATTGCAAAAAAAACAACTGCATTCGATACAAGTATATTTCCACATAATACCAATTGGACAATTGATAATTTTGGTCCAATAACAATTCCTGAAGAAGGAAAAACAGTAGAATTAAACCAACAAAACCTACCTCTTTACAAAAGAATTATTGTAAATTATGAAGGTAATTCTCTTGAAAATAATGGCAGCACAATCAAAATAAATGGTGAAGTTACCAAATCATACACTTTCAAACAAAATTACTATTGGATGATGGGAGACAATCGTCATCGCTCTGAAGACAGCCGTTATTGGGGTTTTGTTCCAGAAGATCATATCGTAGGGAAACCCGTTTTCATTTGGATGAGTTGGGACACAAATGGGTCAGGATTGGGTAAAATTCGTTGGGAACGCTTATTCACAACCGTTGGTGGTGATGGTCAACCACAATCGTATTTTCAATTTTTCTTGATTGCTTTGGTTGCCTATTTTGTAGGTGAGTATTTTTGGAAAAAAAGAAAAGCGAATAAAGTTTAAAAGTTTAAAATGGTTTAATATTGTTTAACGCAAAAGGGATTAAACTTTTAAACCATTTTAAACAATATTAAACCATTTTTCAAAACTAATAAAAATGAATCTTTTACTACATCCCTCCTATTTCCCTTCAATTAGTCACTTTGTAGCTATGGCTCAATCTGACAAAATGGTGTTTGAAATGGAAGATAATTTCCAAAAACAAACCAATCGCAACCGGATGTATATTTACAGTCCGAATGGAATACAACTCTTGAATATTCCCGTAAAACATTCAAAACAAGCCCATCAAAAAACAAAGGAAATCAAAATTGAAAATGATTTCAATTGGCAAAAACAACATTTCAAATCATTAGAAGCTGCTTATCGAACTTCGCCTTTTTTTGAGTTTTTTGAAGATGAAATCCTTCCCATTTTCGAAAAAAAACATCATTTCTTGATGGATTTGAATTTTGAAACTATGGAATTTGCCGCCAAGTGTTTGCGAATGAAATTGAATTTTGAAACTACAACCGAATATTTTCATGAAGTAGATTCTAACACTTTTTTAGATTTAAGATTTTTGGTTGATGGAAAGAAAGACGCTTCACAATTCGAAAGTTACACACAAGTTTTTGGTGACAAACACGGATTTTTGAACAATCTTAGCATACTGGATTTGTTGTTCAATGAAGGGAAATACGCTTTGGATTATTTGAAAAATCAAACATTAATCAAATAATTTTCTCTTTTATTCCATCGACAATTTTGCCATAATGGGATAATGATCTGAATTTTCGAAATCAGAAAAACTTTCAAATTTCTTGACTTTCATTTTATCGTCTGCAAAAATATAGTCAATACGAGCTGGATAATATCTGAATTTATAGGTAGCTCCAAAACCTACTCCTGCTTCTTCAAAACTATCTTTCAAAGCACCTTTGATATTTCGATACACATAAGAAAAAGCACTATTATTCATATCGCCACAAATGATTATAGGATAGGGACAATCTTTTTTGTGGGCTTTAATCAGTTCTGCTTGTTGCTGTTGTTGCTTGAAAGCTTTGCTTATTCTATTAAAAAGTTTTTGTGATTTACCTTGATTGATGGCATCAATATTTTTTTCGTCCAATTCAGAAACATCAGGAGAAATTTTTATGGATTGAAGATGCATATTATAAACCCTAATAATGTCTTTTCCTCTTTTGATGTCAACAAAAACAACATTATTATTCGAATTGGGAAACGCAATATTTCCTTGATTTATGATAGGAAACTTGGAAAAAATAGCCTGAGCTGTTTTGATTTGATTTCCTTCCATCAAAATATATTTATGCCTGTAAACCTTTAAATCGATATTCGCAGAATTTGAAAACTCTTGAATGCACAAAATATCGGGATTTTTTTCATTGATAAATGTCAAAATATCTTGTGGCACATCATCTCTATCCAACCATTTAAAAACGTTCAACAATCGAACATTGTAGCTCATCACGGTAAAATCATTCTCATCTTCGGGATATTCGTGAGCTGAAAACTTATAGAATTTATTAAAAAAAGTGATTCCCATCAAAAGAACCAAACCCGACAGAATCATTCGCTTCTTGAGTTGAAACCCCCAATACAAGAAAAACAAGCCATTCAAAACAAAAAACAATGGCATAAACAAAGTAAAAACAGACAAAAGCGGAAAAAGTTTTGGCGCTAAAAAAGGCAAAACATAAGCAACTATAGTGGATACAGTTAGCACTATATTCAAAAAAAACATTATTTTATTAAACCACGAAAGGTTTTTCATATTCTTTTAATTTCATTGCCACAAACTGCGACTGAATACTAAACACTGACTACTGAACACTTATTTCCCTGCTTTAAACAAAAATTCTTTTTCTTCTTTTGTCAAACAATCGTATCCCGATTTACTGATTTTATCCAAAATCTCATCTATTTGCTGTTGCGTTTTATCTTTGGATACAATCCTAGAAGCGGGTTTAGAAACTGGTTTTTGATAATTTCTATGCACTTTTTTGAAAGGCTTAGATTCGGTTTTCGTAAACAAATTAACAAAAAAATCGAATAGGTTCGAAACAATTTTACTCAAATCGGTTCCGTTTTGAAGGAATTTAATAAATACAAACCCAAAAAAAGCACCAGCCAAATGCGCAATATGTCCGCCTGAATTTTCTAAACGGAGTTGCATCACATCAATTAGAAGTACAACAACTGTAACATGCCAAAGCTTGACATTGCCAATAAACATCAAACGCAAGTTCATCAAAGGTTGATAAACGGTAGTTGCAACCAAAATGGCCATTATAGCACCCGAAGCCCCAACAATAGGTGAAACAACCTCCATTAAATAGAATGCAACAACAAAAACAGCACCCGAAAATAGAGCCGATAAAAGGTACAATCCCAATAACTGTTTCTGAGTGAAAAAAGTCAAAAACAATTGACCCGAAAAATGCAGCACTATCAGATTGAAAAAAATGTGAATGAAATCGGAATGAAAAAAAGAATAGCTAAGTATTGACCAAGGCTTCCATAACAAATCGGCTGGATTTGAAGACAAACTAACAAACGAAAGGAAATCGATTTGCAATAATCCAAAAATCACATACGAAACTATGAAACAAGCAATATTCCAGTAGATTAACCTTTGAGTTATTCCACCGAATTTGTACTCCTGTTTTAAATCGTCAATTATACTGCTCATTGAAGTTTAAGAGTTTAGGGTTTAAATCTGCAACCTGAAATCTAAAATCTGCTATCTGAGATTTAATTCCAACGATTTTTGTTAAACTGGTTTTTCTTCCAATACCACATCATCAAGAAACCCGTTAGAGCTCCTCCAATGTGTGCAAAATGGGCGATTCCTGTGCTTCCTGCACCAAAAATAGATTGACCTTTGAATCCCAAAAACAAATCGATAGCTAAAATTCCAGGTACAAAATATTTCGCCTTAATCGGAACTGGAATAAACATCAAAGCCAATTCAGCATTAGGAAACATAAAAGCAAAAGCGGCTAATAATCCATAAATAGCTCCAGAAGCACCAACAACAGGCATATTATAGGCAAAAAACATGTCATGTAAAATTTGTTGGTCTAAATCTGGAGGTCTAACTGAAAAACTCATTCCGCCAGTTTTAAGAAAATTTTGAATTTGATTTTCCAAACCCAAATCAGTCAAATGGTTCAAACCAATTTGATAAGTATAAAAATTAATTCCTGAATGCAACAATGCCGCCCCTAATCCGCAAGAAATGTAGAAAAACAAGAATTTTTTTCCACCCCAAAAATGTTCCAAAGTAGAGCCAAAAGAATATAAAGCAAACATATTAAAAGCGATATGCATTAATCCTCCATGCATGAACATATGGGTAATTAATTGCCAAATATGAAAATCGGGATTCTCTGGAAAATATAAGGACAGAATTCTAAAAGCTGGATTATAGGGATTAAAACTTTCCATTGAAAAACCTCCTAATACAAAAGTTCCAATGAAAAAAAGAATATTAATAATCAATAGTTGCTTAACAACTGGTGTGATGTTCATCATAGTGCAAATTTTTTATCTAAATCTTCCACACGCATCGTGATGAAAGTAGGTTTTTGAAAAGGCGAAACATTAGGATCTTTGCAAGCAAAAAGTCCGTTTACCAAGTTTTCTTGTTCTTTTTCGGTTAAATAGGCTCCTGTTTTTACGGCCAAACTTCGAGCCATCGATTTGGCAATGGTGTCATTCTGACTAAAGCTACTCTCTGGAATTCCGTTTTGTAAATCACTCAAAAGTTGCTCAAAAACGATTGTAACTTCGCTTTCTGATATGTTTACAGGCAAACCAGAAATCACAACGCTTTCGTCGTTTGTCTCTTCAAAAACGAAACCGGTATTGGTCAAAGACGGCATCAATTCAGATAATAATTGCATTTCATCTTTCGAAAAATACAAATGTAACGGAAACAATAATTGCTGGCTTGAAGCCAATTGAACTGTAATATTGGTCAAAAATTGTTCATACAAAATACGTTGGTGTGCTCGCTGTTGATCCACAATTATCATTCCTGACTTAATCGGGTTTACAATATATTTTTTATGAATTTGATAGGTTTTATGAACTACTTGCTCGACTTCATCAGCATTAAACAAAGAGGAAGTTACTGTGTCATTCTCAAAAGTTAGTGTGTCATTTTCCTCAAAATCCTGTTTCAAACCCACATACAAACTCTCCCAATTTGATACTGATTCAGTTCTCTTGTAACCAGAATTGGAATTTGCATAATGTTTGTTAGGCTTTTCCTCCTCCGAAAAAGGATTGAAATTGCCATCAACCTGAATAGTTGGAGTTGCTCCTTCTAAATCTTTATAATGATAAGGTGTGTCTAAATTGGCATCACGCTCGAAATCCAAAACAGGTGCCACATTAAATTGTCCTAAACTATGTTTTATCGAAGCCCGCAATATGGCATACAAAGCCGATTCATCATCAAACTTGATCTCCGTTTTGGTGGGATGAATATTAATATCTATAGTATTGGCAGGCACTTGAAGGTAAATAAAATAACTAGGCTGTACACCATCTTTCAACAGCCCTTCATAAGCAGCCATAACTGCGTGGTGCAAATAACCACTTTTTATGAATCGGTCATTGACAAAGAAAAACTGCTCGCCACGACTTTTTTTGGCAAATTCAGGTTTACAAACAAACCCTTGAATGGATACAATTTCAGTTTCTTCGTTAACAGGAACTAATTTTTCATTCGTTTTACCCGAAAAAACAGCCACAATTCGTTGTCTCAAACTTGAGGCTGGCAAATTGAACATTTCGCTTCCGTTGTGGAAAAAAGTAAAATATATTTTAGGATGTGCCAATGCTACTCGCTGAAATTCATCAATGATATGGCGGTATTCTACGATGTCTGACTTCAAGAAATTGCGACGGGCAGGAATATTAAAAAACAAGTTTTTGACAGCAAATGAAGTACCTTTTGGTAAAACCGCTACATCTTGCGATACAAACTTACTCCCTTCAATAACAATATGAGTTCCTAATTCCTCTTGATCTTGCTTGGTTTTCATTTCTACGTGAGCAATCGCAGCAATCGATGCCAATGCTTCGCCACGAAACCCTTTGGTGTGCAAAGAAAACAAATCTTCGGCTTGGCGAATTTTGGAAGTAGCGTGACGCTCAAAACACAAACGAGCATCAGTAACACTCATTCCTTTTCCGTTATCAATGACTTGAACCAATGATTTCCCGGCATCTTTTATAATTAATTTGATGTCATTCGCTCCAGCGTCAACGGCATTTTCAAGTAATTCTTTGACTACCGAAGCAGGTCGCTGAACGACTTCTCCAGCAGCAATTTGATTAGCAACATGATCAGGAAGCAATTGAATAATACTCGACATTTTTAGATTTCAGATGTTAGATTGCAGATTTCAGATTTCGAATTCAAAGTCCGAAGTGAGCAAATTTAAGGATTTTCTATTGGGATTACTACCTAAATAAATCATAAAAAAACAAAAACCTATACCATCAAATGAATAGTATAGGTTTTTAGAATTATAAAATATGTGTTATTCTTCTATCATCTTCAGTCCTTCAATTTGCAAAGGTCCTGAGGATAATAATTGTTGGTTTTTAATTTGGTGATTAAAAGAGGCTTGATGTCTCAAATATGCCATTTTAATAGCCGCAATAGCTGCTTCTGTTCCTTTATTTCCGTGTTTTCCTCCACTTCTATCAATGGATTGTTGCATTGTATTGTCTGTCAAAACACAAAAGATAACTGGAATATCAGTTTCTACATTCAAGTCTTTAATTCCTTGTGAAACGGCTTCGCAAACAAAATCAAAATGTTTAGTTTCGCCTTGAATAACACATCCAATAGCAATTACAGCATCTACATTTTGAGTTTGCAACATTTTTTTAGCTCCGTAAACAAGTTCAAAACTCCCTGGAACATTCCAACGAATGATATGCTCTGATGGCACTTCATTTTCCAAAAGTCCCGTAACAGCACCGAAACAAAGCCCTTCGGTTATCGTATCATTCCATTCTGAAACAACAATCCCAAACCGAAAATTTTTCGCGTCTGGGATTGCATTTTTATCGTATTCGGATAAGTTTTTATTTATAGTTGCCATCTTTAATAAATTAAGATTTTAAAGTTTAAATTTTAAATTGCTAATTTACGAATCTAAAATCTAAAATTTGCATTCTTAAAATATTTTATTGTGCCAATCCAATCAATACATCAATTGTTGCACCTTCTGGAGTACTTTCAAAATTGTCTTTAATATCGGTAAAATATTTTAACGCCTCTTCTTTATTTCCTAGAGCTAAAGCAGTTTTTCCTGCTTTCAATAAAAAACGTGGTGTTGTAAAATCGTTTTTATTAGATTCAGCAGCTTTTACATAATATTCTAAAGCTTCTTTTGGTTGATTTTTTTGAGAATAAGCATCTCCAATTGCACCAGTTGCCATAGCACTTATTACAAGATCATCCGATTTGAATTTTCCTAAATAATCAATCGCTTCAGCATATTTTCCTGTATTCAAATAAGCAATACCAGCATAATAGTTAGCTAAATTTCCAGCATCAGTTCCTGAATATTCATCGGCAATTTTTACAAACCCCCATTTTCCTTCAGAACCATTCAAGGCTAATTTATATAACGAATCACTTGCTACACCATTTGTTGCTTTTTCAAAATCTTGTTGTGCTACAAACATTTGGTTAGCTGCATCATCCTCTTTTGGCGCTGCTACAAATTTTTGGTAAGCTAAATATCCAACTGTTAATAAAGCTATTGCACCAACAACTCCAATAATAATTCTTTGATTTTTGGCTACAAAATCTTCAGTTTTTGAAGCTGTTGCATCCAAAGTTGAGAAAACTTCAGCGGTAGTACTATTCTTTTCTAATTCTGCTACATTAATATCCTCTGTAACTTCTTTAACTTCTTTTTCTTTTGCTGGTTTATATCCTCTTTTATTATAAGTAGCCATTTAAATTTTAATTTAGTGAGCCGCAAAAATAAAATTTTTATTTGTATAGTCACAAAAAAAATGTCTTTATATTCAAATAAAAATACATTATCCTTTTTTTATACTCTTGATTCTTCCGATTTGAAAAATATTTGTCCATTGAAATTGCCTAAAAGTAATTTTTATCGATATTTTTCGATAATTTGCACCCTCTTAAAAACAATCCGAAAGGCCTGATTTTCTTATACCCGCAAGACTAAAAATGTATTTAAAAAAGATTTCACTATTCAATTACAAGAACTTTTCGGAAGCCAATTTCGAATTTGTAGGCAAAATAAATTGTTTTGTTGGCAAAAACGGAATTGGAAAAACCAATGTTTTAGATGCTATTTATCATTTGTCTTACGGGAAAAGTTATTTCAATCCGATGGCGGTTCAAAACATCAAACACGGCGAAGATTTTTTTGTTATTGATGGCGAATTTGAAATTAAAGATAGGAACGAACAAATTATTTGTAGCCTCAAAAAAGGACAGAAAAAAATCCTGAAACGCAACGGCAAAATCTATGATAAATTTTCAGAACATATGGGATTCATTCCTTTGGTAATCATCTCGCCAGCCGACACCGATTTGATTGTTGAAGGTAGCGAAACCCGAAGAAAATTTATGGATAGCGTTATTTCGCAATTGGATTCTAACTATTTAAAACAACTCATTCAATATCAAAAAGTGATGAGTCAACGCAACGCTTTGTTGAAATATTTTGCATTGAATTTTGTTTTCGACAACGACACGCTTTCTATATATAATGAACAACTCGACACTTTTGGAAAATACATTTTCGAAAAAAGAAAAGAGTTTATCCAACAATTTATTCCTATTTTTAACTCCCACCATCAAGCCATTTCTGATTCGCAAGAAACGGTTCAGTTGGTTTATGAAAGTCACTTATTCGAGAATGATTTATTGACTCTTTTGCAAGAAAACATAAGCAAAGATAGAGCTTTACATTATACGAGCGTAGGAATTCACAAAGACGATTTATCGTTTGAAATTGATAAATATCCTATAAAGAAATTTGGTTCTCAAGGCCAACAAAAGTCATTTTTAATCGCATTGAAATTAGCTCAATTTGAGTTTTTAAAAACTCAAAGTGGTCAAAAACCTATTTTATTATTTGATGATATTTTTGATAAACTAGACGAAAATCGAGTGGCAAAAATTGTAGAAATGGTCAATAGCGATACTTTTGGACAATTATTTATCTCTGACACACATCCCGAAAGAACAGAAAAAATTGTCAAATCAACCCATCAAATTTATAAAATTTTCAACCTATAAAACGGTAGTATTTTAACTTTAAGTTTCAAAATTTGAGGAAGAAATTCCCTATTTTAGCCATTTAAAAATCAAAATTATACCCTAATGAAACTCCTTTCTAAATTCTGTATTATATTCTTATCGCTATCGATAGTTTCCTGCAATGGACAAAATGCTAAAAATATAAAAAACCTTGAACCAAAGGCTTTTTCAGAAACCCTAAAGACGACTACAAACGCCCAAATCATTGACGTTAGAACCCCTCAAGAATTTGCCGCAGGACATCTTGAAAACGCCCAAAACATCGATTGGTTGGGAGATAATTTTGATGCAAATGCACAAAAATTAGATAAAACCAAACCTATTTTCATCTACTGCAAAACGAACAATCGAAGTTCGCAAGCCGCTGAAAAATTAGAAGAATTAGGATTCAAAAATATCTATAATATGAAAGGCGGACTATTAAAATGGGATGCCGAAGGGCTTTCTAAACCAACCGACCGAATTATTGGCGTTTGCCCGCAGGAATTTGCCGAACTATTAAACACCGATAAAAAAGTCTTAATCGATTTTTATGCCGAATGGTGTGCGCCTTGTAAAAAAATGACTCCTTATCTTTTGAAAATGCAAAATGAAATGGCTGACAAAGTCGTAATCATTCGATTGAATGCCGATGAAAACCCTACTTTAATTAAAGAGATGAAAATTTTAGAACTTCCCACCCTAATTATCTATGAAAATAAAGTAGAGAAATGGAAAAATTCTGGATACATTAGCGAAGAAGATTTGAAAAAACAACTGCAATAATTCATTAAATATGCTTTCAAAAAATAGTTTAGAATTTCTTGATGATTTAAAAGCCAACAACAATCGCGATTGGTTTTTGGATAACAAAAAAAGGTATGAAGCTTTCAAAAAAGACTATCATCAATTGGTTAGTGATTTTCTAAGCGTTATGAAACCACTCGATCCTTCTTTAGAAATGCTTGAAGTAAAAAATTGCACCTTTAGAATCAATCGTGACATTCGGTTTTCAAAAGACAAATCGCCTTACAAAGATCATATTGGTGTTTGGTTATCCAGCGGTGCAAAAGGCAAAAATCGTTCTGGCTATTATGTTCACATTGCTAGAACAGGTAGTTTTATTGCTGGAGGATTCTATTGCCCAGAAGCCGAAGATTTGAAAAAAATGCGCAAAGAAATTGCCTTTTTCTATGAGGATTTAGAAGAAATTCTTAATGAAAAAAACTTCAAAAAAGAGTTTACCGATTTTGACAGAAACGAAACAAACCTATTAAAAAACCCGCCCAGAGGTTACGAAAAAGACCATCCTGCTATTGAATTTTTAAAATTAAAAAGCTTCGAAACCTCTCAAAAATTCGACATAGAAGAAGTGACCCAAAAAGATTTTGTTGCCAAAATGAGCCAAAAGTTAATAGCTTTGAAACCATTGAATGATTTCATCAACCGTGCATTAACTTCTGAAGATTAATGATATAAATGGAGAAACGTAAAATACTTTTTCTGGGAGAAACCTATCGAGCCGATGCCATTACGTGGATGAATGGGTTGAAAGAATTTGGCGATTTTGAAATTATCACTTGGGAACTCAAAACGCCCAACACCTCTTTTTTTAGCCGATTATTTCGAATTTTCGAATTTACAACAGCTCCTTTCCAGATTAGAAAATGCATCAAAAAAGAGCATCCAGATATGATTATTGCCGAAAGAACCACGAGTTATGGTTTTCTTGCAGCATTATCAGGCGTAAAACCAGTAGCCATTGCACAACAAGGCAGGACCGATTTGTGGCCCGAAAATTCCATTTTGTTACCACTCAAAATAATCATTCAAAATTATGCTTTCAAAAAAGCCGATTTGATTCACGCTTGGGGACCAGTAATGACCATTTCGATGCGAAAAGCCAATGTCGATATGCAAAAAGTTTTGGTTATGCCAAAAGGAATCGATTTGCAACAATTTGGAAATAAAGAAAATACAAATTCAGAAAAAATTACGGCAATTGTAACTCGGTCGTTAATGCCTGAATACCGGCATGACACTATTCTGAAAGCCTTTGATATCTTAAACCAAAAAGGAATTGATTTTAAATTGACCATTGTTGGCAACGGAAAATTACTTCCAGCCCTAAAAGAATTGGCAACGAATTTAAAGATTGATGACAAAATTAATTTCACAGGAAGAATTCCAAATACAGAACTACCCAAACTTTTACAACAGTCTAGTTTTTACATCAGTATGCCTATAACCGAAGGGGTTTCGGCTTCTTTATTTGAAGCAATGGCTTCTAATTGTTATCCTGTTGTGACCGATATTCCTGGAAATCAAAGTTGGATTACCCATCGTAAAAACGGTCAATTGATTTCAATAGATAACACCAAAATGCTTGCCGATGAACTACTTTGGGCTTTTGAAAATAAAGAACACCGAAATGTGGCAATTCAAAAAAACAGAAAATTTGTAGAAGAAAATGCAGATTATAAAATGAATATGAAAATCATTGCCGAAAAATATCACCAATTAATTAACACATCCAAAACCAACTAACTATGTGTGGAATTAATGGTATCTTGCATTTGCAATCACAAAAAAAAGTGGATGAACGCATTCTAACAAAAATGCGGGATGCACTAGAACATCGTGGGCCAGATGACAAAGGATTATTTATCGAAAATAACATTGGTTTGGGGCATCGTAGGCTTTCTATTTTAGATGTTTCGGCGGCTGGACACCAACCTTTTCTATCCGATGACGGTCGCTATGTTTTGGTTTATAATGGCGAAATATACAATTTCAAGGACTTTTATCCCGAACTTCGAAGTCATGGTTTTGACATAAAAACTAGCTCAGATACTGAAGTTTTATTGAAATTATTTCAGTTGTATGGTTTAAAAATGCTACATCGTCTCAACGGAATGTTTGCCTTTGCTATTTGGGATAAAACAGAGCGAAAACTGATTGCCGTGAGGGATAGAATGGGCGTCAAACCCTTGTATTATTCTTTTTACAACGAAACATTTTATTTCGCTTCTGAACAAAAAGCACTTTTTACGGCAGGAGTTCCTCTAAAAATGGCTCAAGACGGAATGGAAGAATACATTTTTAACCGGTTTGTGGCTGGCGAAAATACTTTGTATGAAAATGTCAAAAAAATACTTCCGGGACACATTTTGACCATTCACGAAAGTGGCAAAATTACTAATGAAAAATGGTGGGATTTGAAAACAGAAATTCAAAACCAACCCAAAATCAAAAATCCTGTCGAATGGTTTCGAGAAACATTTGACGATTCAGTACGATTGCGAATGGTGAGCGATGTTCCAGTTGGCGTTTTACTCAGCGGCGGACTCGACTCTTCCTCTATTTTGGCGTCCTTAAACCAACAAAATTTTAGCCATATTCAAACCTTTAATATTGGTTTCAAAGAAAAAGAACACAACGAATCGCATTTGGCACAAAGGATGTCCGAAAAATTCGGCTATACTTTTCACACCATGCAACTAGAAAACAAGGATCTTTTTGAAAAATTAGTCAGTGCTACTTATTTTCAGGATGAGCCCATAATGCACTTGAGCGAACCGCATATTTTGGCATTGTCACAATTGGCAAAACCATCGGTAAAAGTGTTGCTTTCGGGCGAAGGTGCCGATGAATTAATGGGAGGTTATGTTAGATACAAAGCGTTGAAATACCCGTCATTGCTAAAAATAATTGCAACAGTCGGTCACATGGATTATTTCACAACCAAACCAAGATTCGAAAAATTAGCGCGTTATTCTCAAATAAAAGAAAAGGATGATTTGATACTTTATAACGGTTCTAATATTTATCCAAAAGACATTGCAAAAACCTTTGGAATCACAAATCAACCCAAAAACGAATACCGAAATCAAATTCTAGAAGATGCAAAATCATTGTATCCCAATAATTCGAGACGACAAGCCCTTTATTTTGACCAACACACTTATTTATGTTCACTACTTGACCGAAACGACCGTTGCACGATGGGTGCTTCTATCGAATGTAGAGAACCTTTTTTAGACCAAAGACTTATTGCTGGATTGGGTTCATTAGACGACCCATGGCTTTTTACTGGAAAAAAATGGAAATATATACTTAAGGAAGCTATGAAATCGCGATTGCCCCATGAAATCCTACATTTCAAAAAAGTGGGTTTGAGTGTTCCGTGGGGTGATTATTTACTAAAAAGTCCCGGATTCATTGATGAATTAGAATCGTTTTCAAAAAGTGACTTGTTCAAAATGTCCTATTTTGAAAGTATCGATTCTCAGAAATTAGTTTCAAATTTGAGAAAAGGAGACATCAAAATGATTCCGTTTATTATGCCTATGTTTATGATGCATATTTGGCTAAAAAACTATCCAACTCAATTTTAATACTTACTTTTGAACTAAAGATTCAAAACGCACTTTCTTTATGGAAATACAGACTAATTTTTCTCTTAAAAACTACAATACTTTTGGCATTGAAGCCAAAGCCAAACAATTTGTTGCCGTTCATTCAATTGCAGAATTAAAAACCGTTTTAGAAGAAAACAAATCCCAAAAAAAATTCATTTTGGGTGGCGGAAGCAATATGCTTTTGACTCAAGATATTGATGCATTGGTGATTCACGTTGATTTGAAAGGTAAAAAAATCATCAAAGACGACATCGATTTTGTATGGGTCGAAAGTCAAGCTGGCGAAAACTGGCACGAATTTGTACTTTGGACCATCGATCAAAACTTGGGCGGATTGGAAAATATGTCGCTGATTCCAGGAAATGTTGGAACCACTCCAGTTCAGAATATTGGCGCATATGGAACCGAAATCAAAGACACTTTTGTTTCTTGCGAAGCGATGGCAATCGAAAATCAAAAAACCAAAACTTTTAGCAAAGAAGAATGCCATTTTGGATATCGGGAAAGTGTTTTCAAAAACGAAGTAAAAGACCAATACATCATTACTTCGGTAGTTTTTAAACTCACCAAGCGCAACCATAAAATTAATATTTCCTATGGCGATATAGCTGCTCAACTTTCAAATAAAAACATCCAAATTCCAACTCTTAAAGATGTTTCTAATGCTGTAATCGCTATTCGAACTAGTAAATTGCCCGATCCAAAAGAGTTAGGAAACAGCGGAAGTTTCTTTAAAAACCCCATTCTTTTAAAATCAGATTTCGAGAAAATACATCAGCAATTTCCAGAAATGAAATACTATGATATTTCTCCAACCGAAGTCAAAGTTCCTGCGGGATGGCTCATTGAGCAAGCTGGTTTCAAAGGAAAACGCTTTGGTGACGCAGGAATTCATAAGAACCAAGCTTTAGTTTTGGTTAATTATGGCAACGCAACCGGACAAGAAATTTTGGATGTTTCTAAAACCATCCAAGAGACTATTTTCAAAACTTTTGGCATTCATATTGAAGCTGAAGTGAATGTGATTTAGACTTTAAAAGACAGAAAGCATCATTTCAGAAATCAAATTTCCATTTTAGAATTTGGAATTTTGACATTAAAATTTAGATTATAATAATTGCCGTTTGTCGATGGTTTATTGACAATTGATAATTACCTTTGCACAGATTTTAAAAAAAGAAGCCAAGCCTATATGTTACTCTTTACTTTATACTTTTTTATTGTTGTAGTTGCCATTCAACTTGCGTATTATCTGATAGTTTTTGCGAAATTTGCTTTCGCCAAAGCCCAAAAAGCTACACCCAAAAAAATATCTGTTTCGGTAATTGTTTGTGCCAAAAATGAAGCCGACAATGTAGCTCGTTACATTCCATTGCTGGCAGAGCAGGATTATCACGACTATGAAATTATATTGATAGACGATGCTTCAAGTGATACTACTTTAGAAATTTTTGAAGAATTCGAGAAACAATATTCCAATATTAGATTGGTAAAAGTTAGAAACAACGAAGCTTTTTGGGGCAACAAAAAATATGCTTTAACATTAGGAATTAAATCGGCCAAAAAAGATTACTTGTTGTTTATAGATGCCGATTGCTACCCCTCTTCCAAAGATTGGATTACGACAATGAGTTCGCAATTTACGATGCAAAAAACGATTGTTTTAGGTTATGGCGCTTATGAAAAAGTAGCCAAATCGTTCTTAAACAAAATCATCCGTTTTGAAACTTTGCTTACAGCCGTTCAATATTTTTCTTGGGCAAAAATTGGGAAACCTTATATGGGAATTGGTCGTAATTTGGCCTATAAAAAAGAGGAATTTTATAATGTAAACGGCTTCATTAGTCACATTCAAGTACGTTCTGGCGATGACGATTTGTTTATCAATCAAGTGGCAACTAGCAAAAACACTACTATTTGTTATACTCCGGAAAGTTTCACTTATTCGCAACCCAAAACAACATTCAAAGCTTGGTTTAACCAAAAAAGAAGACACGTTTCGACTGCCACTTTATACAAACCTTTTGACAAAATTCAGTTGGCACTTTTTTATGTTTCGCAATTGTTGTTTTTCATTTTAGCCATCCTTTTATTGGCGTTCCAATACCAATGGATTATCGTCTTGAGCCTTGTTGGTTTTCGATATTTAGTCACTTGGATTATCCTCGGATTTTCGGCAGGAAAATTAAAAGAAAAAGATGTGATGTATTGGTTTCCTATTATCGAAATTGTGCTTATCTTCACGCAATTAAATATCTTTATCACCAATCTTTTTTCAAAACCCGTACATTGGAAATAAACCTACAGATAGAAAAAGCAAAAAAAGGCGATCAAGCGGCTTTCACTTTTCTATTGAATTTTTATTGGAATGAAGTCTATGGTTTTATGCTCAAACGCACCGAAAACGAAACCAATGCCGAGGATATAACTATCGAAACCTTCTCGAAAGCTTTTGACAAAATAGCCAGTTACAATCCTGAATTCCAGTTCAACACTTGGCTGATTGCTATTGCCAAAAACGTTCATATTGACTTATTGCGCAAAAAGAAAGCATCACTTTTTATTGAAATCACCGACGACGAAGACCAGCAAGCCTACAATATTGCCGACACCACTCCATCGGCCGAAGACGAATTGATTATTGAGCAAAATCTTTCGCAATTATTGCAATTCATAAAACAACTCAAACCGCATTATCAGGAAGTAATTCAGCTGCGTTATTTTCAGGAAATGAGCTATCAGGAAATTGCCAACAAAATTGACGAACCCCTCAGCAACGTCAAAATCAAACTGCTTCGCGCCAAGAAATTGTTGGCAGAAATTATTCAGGACAAACGATAAGAAATAACTCTATAATTCTTTCTCACATATAAGAAATTGCTCCTTTGCGGTGAAAAAACACAATAAATACCGCAAATTTGCGGTAAATAAATTCTATATTTACCGCAAAATAGTTTTAGGCAATGGCTAAATACATCTACGAAAATAAAAACTGGACAAAATTTACTTGGCAAGACAAAAGCATTAATGTCGTGTTTGGCGAGGTTCGTCTGATGCAAGGCAAAATCATCGGACAAATGAACACTTTAGGCTTTTCGGCAAAAGAAGAAGCCACGCTCACTGCCTTAACTTTGGATGTGGTAAAATCATCCGAAATAGAAGGCGAATTGCTTAACTACGACCAAGTACGTTCCTCCATAGCAAGGCGTTTAGGTATCAATATCGCAGGACTTGTACCTAGCAACCGCCATATAGAAGGCGTGGTCGAAATGATGCTTGACGCCACACAACAGCATACGCATACTTTAACCGAAAAACGCTTGTTTGGTTGGCACGCTGCACTTTTCCCTACAGGATTTAGTGGCCCTTATAAAATAGAAGTAGGGCAATATCGAACAGGTGAAATGCAAGTAGTTTCAGGTGCCATAGGTAAAGAAAAAGTGCATTATTAAGCCGTAAAAGCAGAACTTGTAAAAGCAGAAATGGATCTGTTTTTGGATTGGTTCAATAATGACAACAGTCTTGATCTCGTATTGAAAGCTGCCATAGCTCACTTTTGGTTTATCATTATTCATCCTTTTGATGACGGAAACGGTAGAATTGGAAGAGCTCTAACAGATCTGTTACTTGCTCGTGCCGAAGATAGCGGCGAACGTTTTTACAGTATGTCGAGCCAAATTTTAATAGAAAGAAAACAGTACTATGAAGTATTGCAAAAAGTGCAACATAGTACAGGCGATATCACCGAATGGCTCAAATGGTTT